>Ga0137418_10002800_pt1 | contig 15968 bp, 16 predicted proteins | sample CZODoug3_1_2_16f_FD_122242 | JGI IMG/M metagenome (GOLD analysis project Ga0137418, IMG submission 122242) | Vadose zone soil fungal communities from Angelo Coast Range Reserve, California, USA - CZODoug3_1_2_16fungal (Hybrid Assembly) | ecosystem: Environmental > Terrestrial > Soil > Vadose... | reverse complement strand
TCCGTGGGTCGCTGGCAGTTCTCAGGCCGCGCGGAACGCTTGTGCAATTCGGGAAGGCGTCTGGGTTCCCGGAACCGGTGGACCCATTCGAGTTGGCACCACGCGCGCTTTATCTGACGTGGCCCATTCTCCCTCACTATACGTCCACTGCAGAAGATCTGGCGATCGCCGCAGCCGACCTATTCGACGCAATCGCGACGGGAATTCTCAAGGTCGATCCGAGCAATCTTTATCCGTTTAGCCAGCTAATCGAAGCTCACCATGATCTCGAAGAGCGCCGAACCACCGGCGCGGCAGTGCTGCGTGTGACGGCCGCCGATCTCCCTTGATCAAATTTCATGCGCTGCAACGTCCGAAGACGCCCGCGGCCCCGATCCACGAAACAATGCTCAACTAAAGGAATATTGCGATGAATACTTCTGTGATTGAAGCGATCGAGCGCCAGAAAACCACCAACCTTTACGATGCGTCGAAAAGCATTCCCGACGATGAAATTCGTGAGCTGGTGCGCCTGGCGACATTCTCCCCGACCGCGTTCCACCTGCAGAATTGGCGCTTTATAGCGGTGCGGTCGCCGGAAGCCAAAGCAAGGCTGCGGGCGGTTGCGGCTGATCAGCCCAAGGTTACCGAAGCTGCCGTCACTTTCATCATGGTCGGTGAACTGGCCGTGGCTGACGTGATGGCTGATCGACTGGCGGGCTCGGTTGCGGCAGGTTTCATGCCTGTCGAGATGGTGCCGGGCTGGGAAGCCGCAGCAAAATCGCTTTACTTCGAGAAGCCTCAGACCCAGCGCGATGAGGCAATTCGATCGGCGACCTTTGGCGCAAGCGGACTGATTCACGCCGCGCAGGCGATGGGTCTGGGCACTACGCCGATGATCGGGTTTGATCCGGTCGGCGTGTCACGTGAGTTTAGTCTCAGCGATAATGAGGTCCCGGCACTCCTCGTTGCCGTCGGCTATCCGACGGAGGCGAATTGGCCGCAGAAGCCGCGTCGGCCGATTTCGGACGTGCTCGCGTTCGCGTAACTCTTCTGACCAGCGCCGGTCGCGTTTCACACCAGCCTCGTCGAACTCTCGGGAGATCGGTTGTGTGGTGAATCCGCCCAGTCATCCGCCCGCCAGAACCGGTTGGTCCGGCCTAAACGCTGGCGTTATCTAACCCGACCTTGAGGAATGTCCCATGACCCAACGTTTGAACTACACCACCATTGCTCCGGTCGGCGTAAAGGCCCTTGGCGGCGTTTACGCCTATATCGCGCAATCGAATTTGCCCGCTCAGCTCGTCAATCAGGTCTATCTGCGCGTCTCGCAGATCAACGGCTGTGCCTATTGCATCGACATGCATTCTCGCGACCTGCTTAAGGGCGGCTTGGCCGTCGAAAAGCTGGTGCTCGTCCCTGCCTGGCGCGAGGCAGGCTCCCTGTTCGACTCACGCGAACGTGCGGCTCTGGCTTGGGCTGAAACAGTCACGCGCGTCGCCGACACCGCTATACCGGATGGCGAATTCGAGTCTGCGTCGGCGGCGTTCTCTGAAAAGGAACTGGCCGACCTGACGATCGCGATCGGGCTGATGAATGCCTATAACCGGCTGGCCATCGGATTCCGCAACCCACCCAAGGCAGCTACTTGAATGTGAACGAAGCATCCTTCGCCAACGTGCCGCCGATGCAGATGCGCGTCATGAAATACGGTAAGGCCGCCCCAGAACTAGCCGCGACCGCAAACATCTCGGCCTTTAATATCGTAAACGCGCTCGACGGATTGATTGGCGGCGCCGTCGTCTACAGTTTATTCGGAGCGAGCGCCCTCCCTTTTTTGCCGCAGCGATCGTACCCGCGGTCGCGCTCCTCTTGATCCCGTCGTAGGAGCGCGGCAGCAGCGTAGCGCCGGCCCTGTCTCGATCGGCTCTCCGGTCTTGTCCCGACCCGCTCTGAAGGAAGCGATGCCATGACCACGATTTCCACGAAGGACGATGTGATAACCCTGATCAATGTGTTCACGGTTGAGCCGGCAAACCAGCGGCGGCTCATCGAACTTCTAACCGAAGCCACAGAGGTTTCGGTGCGTCGGGCGCCGGGCTTTGTTTCTGCCAGCCTCTATCGCGGCAAAGATGGCACAAAGGTTACGATGTATGCACAGTGGCGGAGCATCGATCATTATCAGGCGATGCGTCAGGACCCTGGCCCACTTCCGTTTCTTCAGGAAGCGCTGACGATCGCCAAGTTCGAACCTGGCGTCTACGAGGTTGTGCGAACCTTCGCACCCGGCGGCGAGACAAAGTGAACGACGCCGGGGACAGTCCGCAATTTCGCTGATGCGTTCTCGAAGCCGCAATCAGTCAATGGTCGACTGCAGAACGCGGTTTGCACATATTGGAGTGTGGAGTTCCTCGATGACAGATGATCCTAGCCTCATGCAAATGGGAACGCGCCACAGCTTGTTGCACAAATTGACCACCAGCCGGTTCTTCACACCTCTGTCGGGCCCAATATTTCTCACTCTTGAGGAAGTTGTTGAGCGTTATCGCGGGCGGGTCAGCGAGGGAACCCTCCGCAACTGGCGTTCGATCAGGATCGGTCCATCCTTCATCAAGATCGGCAAAGCCATTCTCTATCCGTTGGAGGAGCTCGATCGCTGGGATCGCAGAAACCTAGTTGTCTGCCCGACCTTCACGATCGCTCCCTTTGGAGGAGGCGGGGGAGTGACATGTGCCTGATCTGGCAGCTACCGCTGGGTGGGATGGTCGAGCCAAGATGGAATCGATTCGGAATCCGTGTTACAACGTGATCGTGGAGTCTCGTGAAAGCATCTGCATGACACTTCGGGTCAATCACGATCTGTAACGAGGAACCAACCCCAATAACATACCCCTTCCGAACCTAGAAAATCACTAGAAGCTTGCATCTAAATGAGATTTTTCCTTCGAGTATGTTGATGCACAAGTATCCCACTCGATACCCTACTGGAACGTTTGGTCACAGCTGATCCCGGAACCGAGATGATCGAGCATGATCCGGTGCGTTAGCATAAAATGGAACGGTTGCCCCCTGCTCCGCGACCGTTTGTTCGCGACGGTTCGCGTGGCGCGCCGATCTTGCGCGCAGGCCAGTAATACAACGCCGCCGCGCCCCGCAGCCTAGGGCCGTCCCGCACCACCGCATCGGCGGAACGCCCGTAATGCCCTGGGGACACACTCTCGCTTCGCGCGGGGACTTGTGCACGTGGCGCCAATTCGAGTTGCTCAGCGCGCGATTTATCCCATGGTAGCGGTCACTCCATTCTTTTCTCTTGGGTATGAAGCCGCACGGTCGATCACGCTGCCTTGGTAAGCCCGACCTCTGCCCAGATCTCCGCTAGTGCCTGCACAAGGTGCTCTATATCGGCGTCGGTGTGGTGCGGCGACGGGGTGATCCGGAGCCGCTCGGTGCCCCGCGGTACTGTCGGATAGTTGATCGGCTGGACATAGATACCGTAGCGGTTGATCAGGACGTCACTGATCTGCTTGCACAGCTCCGGGTCGCACACCATTACCGGCACGATGTGGCTAGGGTTATCACGATGAGCAACGCCGGCCTGATCGAGCCGTGAGCGCAGCCTCGCTACGCGGTCCTGGAGCCGTTCGCGCTCCGCCGAGCTCGATTTCAGATGGCGAATACTGGTCAGCGCGCCGGCTGCGACAGCCGGCGGCAGTGACGTGGTGAAAATAAAACCGGAAGCGAAGCTGCGAATGAAATCGCAGATTGTCGCAGACGCCGCAACATAGCCTCCCATCACGCCGAAAGCCTTGGCCAGCGTGCCCTCGATTACTGTCAGGCGATGACTCAGTCCCTCGCGGTCAGCGATGCCGCCGCCGCTCGGACCATAGAGACCAACGGCGTGTACCTCATCGAGATAGGTCATTGCGCCATACGCCTCCGCGACATCGCAGAGTTCCACGATCGGCGCGATATCGCCATCCATCGAATAGACCGACTCGAACGCAACCAGCTTCGGCGCATCCGGATCGAGATCGGATAACTGGCGTTCGAGATCGCGCGGATCGTTGTGGGCGAAGATGCGCGTTTGGCTGCGGCTATGCCGGATACCCTCGATCATCGAGGCATGGTTGAGTTCGTCCGACAGAATTGTGCAACCAGGCATGTGTGCGGCCAGCGTGCTGAGCGAAGCCATGTTCGAGACATAGCCAGATGTGAACAACAACGCCGCCGCCTTGTGATGTAGATTAGCTAGTTCGCGCTCCAGCAGCACGTGATAATGATTTGTGCCCGAGATATTTCGGGTACCGCCTGCGCCAGCGCCGCAGCTTTCGAGGACTTCGTGCATGACATTCAGCACCGCAGGATGCTGGCCCATGCCGAGATAATCGTTCGAACACCATACCGTGACCTCACCCGTACCGTCCGGATGATGATGCCTGGCGCGAGGGAAGATGCCCGCCTTGCGCTCCAGGTCCACAAATACGCGATACCTACCTTCGCGATGGAGGCTCTCGAGTTGCCGCTGAAAATGAGCTTCGTAGTCCATCGGGTGACCCTGCCAAGACTTGGTGGCTTTGAGCGTTGACTTCCTCTGTCGCTAATCTCTAAACAGTACCTTGCCCCGCGGCTCTTCGATGACCCGGCCGTTCTTTTCGGCTCGAAACTTCTTCGCCGCTTCGTAAACCACCTTTCTAGCTCGCATGATTCCGCCAAGCGGGCGGTGCGCCGCCAGCCCGTGCCATGGCGAGAACTGCATCCCGTCATCGACGGCCAACGATCTTGCTTCACTCCACGCCGTTTGAGGCTCGACCATAATCCGGGCGATCGGCCGATATGGGCTCTTCTCCTCAGGCCAAACGGCCGCCGCGTTCTCAATCGGCATGGTTTCGAGATCGGTGCACAATTGGGCCCGGACCTCCCACACCCCACCGTATATCCTGAAAAACTCGACGACTGCTTCCCGGATGCCGTTCGGGACGCCGTTTAAATGCAACGGCGATTGCTCAAGAGCAATCAACTCGGGAGAGATGGGGGCTACCGAAATTTTTGCGATGAAATCACCGAAGCGCACGGGGGCTTGATTGTAAAAGGTCTCGCCCAGAATGTGAGTTTCCGGTTGTCCTCCAAGGGTTGCCACCGTCACATTGGGGCGTCCGGTAACTGCAACGATCACGCGCTGCACTTGACGCATAAGCGCGGACAACACTTTCTTGAGTCCTTGCGCCCTGTCGGTGGTTTTCGCCAGCAAAGTTATAACCGGCAGGAACTTCTTTGGAGTGGGTGCCCCAAACGCGGGGCCGTTGACCAGAACGAAATCCTGGGTGACGTCGCCTTCGGATCCACTGAGTCGCTCGCCTTCCACGCCGATGATTTTTACCGATAGACCGCGGGGCGTCGACACGCTGTCATCCAGGATGTCTCCCGGAACCGTCGAGAACCGCATCACGATCGGATAACGGCCAGGCCTTGCGAACAATCCCTGTGCGAGTTCGCAGGGGAGATGCGCGTCTACCTCCAGGTAACCTTCCAGAATTCCCTGGGTCTTGGCATGCACCGATCGGATCGCATGCCCGCCATCAGCCAAGGTCTTTTCATTGACGTACCGCATCGCTGCGATCAGGCCTTGTATGGTCTTCGCCTCGTCTGGTTCCAGACGTTCCACCGATGGGCTAAACCGAATGGGAGCTTCGAGCTGGACGCCTGCGATTTTCAATCCGTGTTTCATGTTAGCCTCTCGATGGTTTCAAAACTGTCCGACGATTACAATCTTTCTCAAAGTTCCTACGGCGCGACTGGCCACCCGCCGGCGGTCATTCGGACGTTTGCTTCCTCAACTCGGCCACGTCCTGGGCGGTAAGCTGCGATCCTTTGCGGCCGAAGCGTGAGGTGACGTAGTTGGCCACGGCCGCAATCTCGGCATCGGAGTAGGCGTCGCCGAACGCAGGCATCGAGATGGCATCCTTTGGCGTATGTCGCTTGGTCCCGGAAATCACGATCTGCGCGACGTTCGTTGCACCGGGATCGTTGACTGCCCAGGCGCCGGTTAGTGTGGCGAACGGCGAGATCGAGCTTTCACCGGTCCAGCCATGGCAACTGACGCAGGCGCCCTCGAAAACCATCTTGCCCCGCGGGTCCGGCGTGCCACCGCCCTGGCGGTGTGAGGCCGGTGCGGGCGGCGCCGGCGGCGCCGGCAAATCGGCAGAAGCGATGGCCGGCACGCTGCGCAGATAGGCGACGACAGCGTGAACGTCTTCCGGCGTCAATTGGCTAAAGCTATGGTCGACGGCTTCGCCCATCGGCCCCGAGGCGGTGCCGTGACCATTGGCGCGTCCGATCGACAAATAGGAGACGATATCCTCATCGCGCCAGCCGCCGAGACCCGTGGTCTTGTCCGAGGAAATGTTGAAGGCGCGCCAACCCGCGGTGACGGCTCCGGCAAATTTCTTGCGGTTGTCCAACGCCAACGCCAGACTTCGCGGCGTATGGCATTCCCCGCAATGCGCCAGCGCTTCGGCGAGATACGCGCCCCTGTTCCATTCGGGGCTTTGCGAAGCATCCGGCTCGAAGCGGGAGTCACGGGTGAATAGCACGGACCAGAAACCCATCGCCCAGCGCTGGTCGAACGGAAATATCAGCGTATTGGCAGGTGCTGCCACGCGCACCGGCGGCAGGCTGAACAGATAGGCCTTGATCGCCAACGCATCCGCGTCGGTCATATAGGTATACGACGTGAACGGCATCGCCGGATAAAGCCGTGCCCCGTCGCGACGGATACCGCGTTGAACCGCGTTGAGGAAATCCTGGTCACTGTAGCTGCCGATGCCGGTTTCTTTATCCGGCGTGATATTGGTCGAATACAGCGCCCCGAACGGCAACCTTATCCCCAGTCCTCCGGCGTAATCCTTTCCGCCTTGAGACGTATGGCAGGCCATGCAATCAGCCGCCTCCGCGAGGTATTTTCCCCGTTCGACAAGGCTCGTCTTGCTGAGCGAAACCGGGGCACCGGTGGGATCGTCGGCTTTATAAGCCGCCAGCGCCACCTTGTTGCGATTCACAAACGCCATCGGATCGGGACCGCGGACGATCCAGATGCCGGTCGCCAGCACAACAACAACGATCGCGGCGACGCAGAGAAGGATGCGGCGTCCAGACCGGCTCATGATTTTTTCCCCGCGATCAAGCTGCGGTCGATCGGCAGCCGCCGCAGGGCAACGCCGGTCGCGGCATAAATCGCATTGCGCAGTGCCGGGGGCCCCGCCGTCGCACCGGTCTCGCCGATGCCGCCGGGCACCTCTGCGCTTTTGATGATGTGAATATCGATCTTCGGCGCCTGGTCGATGCGCAGCATGCGATAATCGTTGAAGTTCGATTGCTGGACGCGCCCCTTGGCGATGGTGATCTCACCGTAAAGGGCGGCGGTCAGGCCGAAGATCAAGCCGCCCTCGAGCTGCGCCACGATCGTATCGGGATTAACGGCGATGCCGGTATCGACCGCCGAGGTGACCCGACGCAACTTCACATCGCCTTGCTCGTCGACTTCCGCCTCCACCACGGTCGCGATGAAGCTGCCAAACGAAGGTTGCAAGCACACGCCTCGCCCGACACGGGCCGGCAACGATTGGCCCCAGTTCGATTTCTCCGCCGCGAGATTGAGCGCCGCCAGAAAGCGCGGCTGGCTCCCAAGCATTGAGCGACGAAAATCGATCGGATCCCTTCCTGCCTTCCGCGCCAGCTCGTCGATGAAACATTCGACGGCAAAGACATTGTTGTTGGGGCCGACGCCGCGCCAGAACCCGGTCGGCACCGCGCGCGGTTCGGCGCGCACATATTCGACATGAAAATTCGGAATGTCATAGGGTATGTCGACGGCGCTATCGACGGCATCGATGTCGATGCCCTTCTGAAACGCTGGCGGCAGCCACCGCGCAAGGACCGACGAGCCGCTGATCCGGTATTTCCAGCCCACGATCTTGGCGTCAGACAAGGTCGCGGCGATGGTGTCGCGATAGACCGGACGATAGATATCGTGCTGGATATCCTCTTCGCGGGTCCAAACCACCTTGACGGGGCCATCGACGTGTTTGGCGATGCGAACCGCAGCAACCACCATGTCCGGCTCAAGCTTGCGGCCGAAGCCGCCACCGAGCAGGTGATTGTTCGCGATCACTTTCTCGACCGGAAGTCCGGCCGCTTTTGCGGCTTCCAACTGCACGCGCGCGAGTACCTGCGTGCCGGTCCAGATCTCGCAAGAATCGTGCTTGAGGTGAACCGTGGCGTTCACCGGCTCCATTGTCGCATGCGCAAGAAATGGGAGTTCGTACGACGCTTCAAGCTTTTCGCCGGAGAGAAGGCCTTTGGCGATGTCACCTCGCGATTTCGCGACAACGCCGTCCTTCTCGCTTGCAGCGCGTAGGTCTTGCCAAATATCATTTAAACTAAGATCTGCGTTTGGACCTTCTTCCCAGTCGATCACCAGCGCGTCGAGGCCTATCTTGGCCGCCCACATGTGATCGCCGACCACGGCGACCATATCATCAAGAACCACGACCTTCTGCACACCCGGGATTTTCTTGGCCGCGCTATCGTCAACCTTGCCGACCTTGCCGCCGAACACCGGGCACGCCTTGAGCGTCGCGAATTTCATGCCCGGAAGCATCGCGTCGATGCCGTAGACAGCCTTGCCGTTGACCTTGTCAGGCGTATCGAAGCGCTTTAGCGGCTTGCCTATCAGTACGAAATCTTTCGGGTCTTTGAGCGGGACGTCCTTCGGCGGGGTCTGCGTGTTCGCCGCATCGACCAGGGCACCATAGGAGAGTTTGCGTCCGCTCTCCTTATGGATGACCTCGCTATTGGCCGTCGTGCAGCCTGCCGGCTCGACACTCCATTGCTGAGCTGCTGCCTGCACCAGCATGACACGTGCACTGGCCGCGGCTGTGCGCAGCGGTTTCCAGAACGACCGAATGGAGTTGGAATTGCCCGTGACCTGGATACCGAAAACAGGGTTGGCGTAAAGCTCGTCGCTCGGCGGTGCATGCTCCAACATTACCTGCGAAAAATCGGCGTCGAGTTCTTCCGCCAAAATCATCGGTATCGAGGTGTATACGCCCTGCCCCATTTCAACCTGGGGCATGACCAGAATTGTCTTGCCGGAATGATCGATGCGGATGAAGGCGTTCGGCGCAAACTTGCCATCCGTGTTGTCCGGTAGCTGCACCGGCTCGTTGACCGCGCGCACGGGAAGATGGAACGCGAGCAGAAACCCGCCAGCGAACCCACTGGTCAGCAACGAGCGGCGTGAAACTCTTCCGGAAATCCTCTCGGCAACGGCCATGACGATCTCCTACGACTGACGTTGGGAAGCAGCCTGCTTGATTGCGGCGCGAATGCGCACATAGGTGCCGCAGCGGCAGATATTTCCCGCCATCGCGGCGTCGATATCGGAATCATCCGGATTGGGTGTGGTCGCCAGCAGGGCCGCCGCCGACATGATCTGACCGGACTGGCAATAGCCGCACTGGATTACCTCGAGATCGAGCCAGGCTTTCTGCACCTTGGCGCCGGCGGGTGATGCGCCGATGCCTTCGATGGTGGTGACGGCGCGCTCGCGCACCGCGCCCACCGGCAGCATGCAGGAGCGCACCGGCTTGCCATCGATATGCACCGTGCAGGCGCCACACTGGGCAATGCCGCAGCCGAATTTCGTTCCGGTCATGCCGAGCACATCGCGCAAAACCCAGAGCAGCGGCATATCGGCCGGGGCGTCGAATGACTTTAGTTCACCGTTGATCGTCAAATTTGCCATTTGAAACGCTCCATCTACAATTCGATACGCTATTGGCCCGCCGAGCAGTTGCTGTCGTCTCTTGCCGTACCGGAGACCCACGAACGCGACGGCCGCGTCTCGGCCGAAGCCAACGCCCCACGGGAAGCTGGGGTCATCGGTGCCAGCACGATGGGATGCTGGATACCAAAACGCTTAGTCAACCTGGTCGTTATCGTCACGATAGCCTCCTTGGCGTCCGATGATGTTTGCGCTGCCGTAACGCATCACTTTTGTTACGGGCTATCGATTTCCGAGTTGGCCAACGTAATAGCCGAGACGTGTTTCCACATCGCCCGGCTTGTGGAAGCCAAGCTCCATCAACTTGTCGATTCTTGCTTGCGTGGCGGGACGCTGTAAGGAAGAAATGAATGCGCCCCATTCTGGCTCGATTTCTGCGTCGGAAGGCAGGCTGGCGATGTCGACCAATCGCTTCGTGTCAGCGATTGCTTGTTTGTCGAATGACGCAATCCTCATTGCAAGCGCATCGACAAATCCGTCGAGCTCGGAATCGGGCAGCGAACGATTCACGTAACCGTAGACCTGCGCAAGATCGCCATCGATATCGTCGGCACTCAGCAACACCTCCAAAGCTCGGCCACGACCCATCAAACGCGGCAATCTCGCCAGCGGACCGCCGCCTGGTACCAATCCGGCGCCAACTTCCCATTGTGAAAGAATTGCCTTTTCTCGACTCGCGAACCGCAAGTCGCTGGCCAAAGCAAGTTCGCTACCCACTCCAGTTGCACGCCCGCGAATTGACGCAATCGATACGACCGGAGCGCGGCTCAAGCGCGCCAGCATATCGGGCAGAGGCTGCAGGCCGGTCGTACCCAAAGGTAGACTCGTTGTTTCCTCGAGCTTCGCCAGAAAATCATAGTGGGTCAGAAAAAACCCTTCGATCGCGCTGTCGAAAACCACCACCTTCACATGCTCATCGGTTTCGATCGACTTGATGATCGTCTCCAATTTCGGGACCTCGAGCGGACCGAAAATATTCAGGGGTGGAAGATCAAACGTTACTCGCCAGTAAGACGGCGAACGGCGCTCAAGTCTGATCTGCCGAATGCTTGTAGGCTTGTTCATTTGGGCACCTTTCAAATGGGGATGAGGGCTATAGAGGAGGCTGCGTCGAATGATGATTTCTGCACCCGCCGCAGTGCGCATTCTGCGTGGCTTTGCTGCTTTCGGTTTGTCTAAGCTACTTGGGCGAGCCTACTTCGACGCCTCACCGTAGATGCGCCCCGAAATGCTCATGTTTGCTTCGGGATGCTCGACCAGAATCACGTTGATGATCTTCGGATCCGAACCGATCGATTGATGAGTGACCTTCACGATATCCCGAATCAGCTTCGTTTTTTTGGGCTGGGAGAGACCGGTTGCGACGTGGCATTCTATGAACGGCATGTGTCGCCTCCTTCACTTCAGACTTGCGATGAGGTCTTTGTCGTTAGCGTTTCCTTCGACAAATTCGGGAAGATGCTTGCCGTGTTCGACAAAATTGATCCCGCGGCCCTCGCGGATCACGAAGAAGATATTGTCTGGCGGCTCACCCGTCGCCTCGCTGACGACGCGAAGCAGGCCAGCGGAAAGCGCACGTTTCTGCTCGTCGGTCCGACCGTAGCGCATATCGCATGAAATCATTGGCATGTTTGTCTTCCTCTCAGGTACGATCGAAAATTATTGGAATGTGTGGCGAGTGGTCGGGAAGACGGCTCTAGGACTGACCTTTGCGAGAAGATTCATCAGGTCCTCGATCGAATGTTGGTCGAGGTCGGCAACCAATTCGATGATGTCGTTTCGAAGCGCCGCATCCGCAAAGGGTTCGCTCAGCCAATTGAATTTCTCGACCTCTCGTTCCCACGAGAGCGGGTTTCCGAGACCACCTTCGTAGTCGGACTGCTCGCGATCAAAGATTTTCCCAGTCTTGGTACGGATGGTGATGCGGGTGCCGAGCTCGCGCGGATATCTTGCCGTGAGGATTTCGTCCGGGTGGATCTCGATTTTGCCCAGTAGCGCCTGCGCGTCGCCGGCCCGGATACGCGATGGCTCGAGCTGCGCCGGTCCGACCGCATCGTCCAGAAGTGCCGCGGCGATCAAATATTTCAGATTGTAGTCCGCCTGCTCCTTGGTCCACGGTCTGTCCTTCGAACCGAAGGCGCCGCCACCGGCGATGTCGAAGCCGGATTGAAAGATATCGCACAGGACACTCTCGACGTCGTCTGCCGTCAGGCCGTTGTCGCGTTTGAGCTTTAGAACGGCTTCCAGCACGGGTTGACCATGGATGAGCGAACAGTACTTCTTCAGGACAGTTTGCCTGATGATTTCCAGGGAATCGTCGGACCAATCGACATCGACCTTCTGGTCAAACATCCTCTGCAGCCCGTTCGGGCCCTCGAACAATCCCGATGGTCCGGTGAAGCCGCGCTTGGCGAGCGACGCCGAATAAATCGCGCGCATGCCCGTCATCCCCGGTGAAAATCCCTTCCATTGCGAGACCGGCTCTACATGGACGCAAGCGAGCGAGACGTTGTCGACAGTTGCGATCGATATCGCATGCGCGATCTGTTCTTCCGACAATCCAAACAACTTTCCCGTGCCGGCGGCAGTCGAGATCGCAAGCTGGATCGCGTGATTGAAACCCTTTGCCATGACAGGCACCATGGCGGTGAACCTGCACTGGATCTCGAACGCAATAGCAAGCGCGAGCATGAACTCTTCGCCCGAGGCTCGCGCATGTTCCGCCGCCGCGAGGATGGTGCCGAAATTGTCTCCGGGATGGCACAGTCCTCCCGGAGACATATAACTGTCGAGCAAATCGACGTAGCGGACCAATCCCGAATTGAACAGCGCGGCCTGGTCGGGCGCCGTCTTTCCACCACCGATTAGCGAGCACGAGCCGCCGGAACGATATTCCGCGAATTGTTCGCGCAACGCCGCGAATGGAGCACCCGGCAGCGCGGCGATCGCGCAACCGAGGCTGTCGAGGATGTTGCGCTTGAAGAGCTTGCGGATGTCCGGCTTCAGAGCCCTCGCCGAGGCGCGATTTGCAAAGGCGGCGATCGCGTTGACTGCCGGAACCGAAATATTGGCGTTCATATTCATGCTGGTGACCCAATACGTGCTTTGGCTTGCAGGTCCGTCGACAGCTCTCCTGTCAGAAACTGCGCCCAACCAACGCCGAATGACCAATCTTCATCGGCATTCGTTACAAAATTCTCGATGACAGCGTCCGGGGAAATTCCGCAGCGGGCGGCAAGTCTTTCAACCAGCAAGCGATAGAATGCTTCCTTCATCTCGCGGCTTCGCGGGCGGCTTGTGACTTGAAGCAGGAGCACGTGGTCCGACCGGACAAATCCCAAACCGGTGTCTTCCACGATCATGCGAGACCGCTTGTGCTCGTGCACGACCTGGTAACGGTCGCGTTTCGGCACTTGGAGAGTCTCGATCAGTACGTCATGAGTGATATCGCGAATTTTTCTGACGTCCGATTCCGAACGCCCCTCGATGAGGTCGAAACGTAAAAGCGGGATCGGCGTTACTCCTTGTTGACGCACTGCATGACGGCAACCGACAATCTGCTGCCATGCTTGTGTAAGTAACGCCCCCGCATGGAGCTGATCCGGCCCTTCGCGGTTGCTAAACATGCTGTGGTTTCTCGCTTATGCCTTGATGAAGGCCAATACCTCGGCATTGAACTTGTCGGCCTCTACCTGGGCCAGACCGTGCGAGCCGCCTGCAAAGACCTTCAGCTGCGCGCCCTTGACTATTTTCGCGGTCTTCTCGGCTGAGGCCTTGATTGGAACGATCTGGTCGTCGTCGCCGTGAATGATCAACGTAGGCTTGTCGATCTTCCTGAGGTCGTCGGTGTAGTCCACTTCCGAGAATTCGCGGACACAGTCATATTGCCCCTTGATGCTACCCTGCATGCCGTGCAGCCAGAACGCGTTGCGCAGCCCGTCATTGACCTTCGCGCCTTCGCGGTTGAATCCGTAGAACGGCATTGTCAGGTCCTTGTGGAACTGTGAGCGGTCGCCAGCCACGCCTTTGCGGATGCCGTCCAACACTTCGAGCGGCGTGCCTTCGGGGTTGGCCTGTGTCTTCAACATCAGCGGCGGCACGGCGCCGACCAGCACCACCTTCGCGACCCGGCTCGTGCCATGACGACCGATATAGTGCGTGACTTCGCCGCCGCCCATCGAATGCCCGATGATAATGATGTTCTTGAGGTCCAGCTGGACGATCAATTCAGCGAGATCGTCGGCGTACTGGTCCATATTGTTGCCCTCCCACGTCTGGTCGGAGCGACCATGACTGCGGCGGTCATGGGCAACAACCCGGTATCCATGCTGACCGAAGAACAGCATCTGATTGTCCCAGGCGTCTGACGAGAGCGGCCAGCCGTGCGAGAAGACGATCGGCTGGCCCTTTCCCCAGTCCTTGTAGAAAATCCTCGCACCATCCTTGGCCGTGATCGTTCTCATCGAGGGTGTTCCTTTTTTGGCTGGTACATTGGAGGGCGTCGCTGCACTGGAGGCAGATGACAGAGCCAGCGGAGCCGATATGGCCACGCCGGCGAGAATAGCGTCCCGCCGACTCTTCGCGGCGCGATTGGGGGTTGATTGCGACATCGAGGGATCCTTTCGAACGGTAGGAATTTTTATTTGTAACGCGATTTAATCGTGCAGAATCCAAACTGGTCGCGCAACGCTGCGAACGGCGCTCCCGGAAGCGCAGAGATCGCCCATCCCAAGCCATCTAGAATGTTTCGTTTGTAGAGCTTGCGCGCGTCGGGCTTCAGCGATGTCGAAACAGCTCGGTCGGCAAAGCCAGCGATGGCATTTACCGCAGAGGGGGACGTCGAATTCTTCTTCAGCATGAGAGCATCCTTGGCCGAGTCCAATGCGATTGATCTTGTTTTTGTCGCGCGAAGGAACGTGCCCCCATCAATTGCGATCATCAAACGAATAGATTCGAGATGGCAATCTGTGCTGCAGATTGCTCGGCCTACGTTGGAAATCGCCTGATCAGTGAGCCGACATCACGTGACGAAATCGAGCGAAGTGTAGTCATCCAAGAGCCGATTTCATCAATTCTGGCGATTGGGCAATCAATTATCGTCGCCACTCAAGTAAGGCTGCGTTCTGGATCCGCATACCAAAGCGTCCGCAGCGCCGAAAGCGTGTCGTTTGCGTCTACTGAAAAGGAAAATGAATCTCAATCTACTGGTTGGACGGTCGCTCTTATTTCGCGCCCAACGCAGGTCTCGGAGTTCAGACAGGAGAAAAGGAGCCTTGCCTTCGTAGGGTCGGCAGCGACCTCTTGTCCAGATCCGAACCTAGCGCGCGGCCTAACCCGATCTGTATCAGACCCCCACTTTTCTAATTCGCGAGGTCGCGTCCTGGTGAGCGAGCGGCACAGGGACATCGCCCGGAGACCTAACCCCGTTGCACCATGTACCGTCTCCGACGGATTCGGCTGCTACATGCAATTCAGTGGCCGGTCGTACAATCTGAAGGAAGGCCGAGAGCGCACTGGACACGTAGCCGTCCGTGCGCCGAATGAACACACTCTCCAGCTCGGCAAACTCGGGGTCCAGTTCATGCACCGCGACCTGGCCGTCCCGCCAAGCCGCGGCGACGATACCCTTGGGCAACAAGGTGATCCCGACGCCCGCGGCCACACAGCCCAGAATCGCTTCGAGCGAACCGAATTCCAGAGGCTGTGCAACGAGTATTCCAGCCTTGTTCAACAGGTTGTCCAACCTCATTCGATATGAACAACCAATACTGAAGACAATGGTTTTCAGTTCGTTGATCGATGGAAGATCTTCAATGCCCCGAATTGAGCGAGAAGTCACCAAGACAAGCTCTTCGCGAAACACGCTCTCCTGTTGCAGATCTGGATGGTCGACCGGCCCCGCAACAATCGCGCCCTCAAGTCTGCATTCAACAACGTCCTCGATGAGACTACAGGTTGTTCCCGTCGTGACTACGGGACGGACCTTTGGGTAGGCTTTCGTAAAGCTTACGAGTATTAACGGGAGCCGAAGCGCCGCAGTCGTGTCCAGGGTGCCGACTTCCAGCACACCGCTCGGAACGCCGTCATCCCTTGCAGCGGCCTTGGCGTCGCTAAGCAGCCTGGATATGCGTGCCGAAAAGGGGAGCAT
>Ga0137418_10000319_pt1 | contig 15969 bp, 17 predicted proteins | sample CZODoug3_1_2_16f_FD_122242 | JGI IMG/M metagenome (GOLD analysis project Ga0137418, IMG submission 122242) | Vadose zone soil fungal communities from Angelo Coast Range Reserve, California, USA - CZODoug3_1_2_16fungal (Hybrid Assembly) | ecosystem: Environmental > Terrestrial > Soil > Vadose... | reverse complement strand
GAAACCATGCCCGGCGGAGTCGCACTTCTGGACTATAACAACGACGGGTTACTCGACATTTTCCTCGTGAATGGGGGTCGAGTCACGAACCCAATGCAGACCCCGGAGAGTTTCGATCGCAGCAACCCAGTCTATTGGAATCGCCTATACCGTCAAAACAAGGATGGGAGCTTCACCGATGTCACCAAGGAAGCTGGATTGGCAAATGTGGGCGACGGCAACTATGGAATGGGAGTGGCGGTTGGAGACTACGACAATGACGGGTATTCCGACATCTATGTCACAAACTATGGGAAGAACGTTCTTTACCACAACAACGGTGATGGCACATTTACGGATGTGACGGCGAAGGCAGGTGTCGCGGCGGGAGGTTGGTCGGTCTCTGCGGGCTTCTTCGATTACGACAACGACGGGAAGCTGGATCTGTTTGTAACACGGTACATGGAATGGGATACCAAACACAGCAAGACCTGCGGCGGGGAGTGGCACACGTACTGTCCCCCTGAGGAGTTTCCGGCCACGACCAGCATTCTGTATCACAACCTTGGTTACGGCACCTTCGAGGATGTGAGCCAGCGTTCGGGCATTGCCACCAAAAAAGGACGCGCTTTGGGAGTGGCCTTCGCGGACTACGATGGCGATGGCTTCACAGATGTTTTCGTGGCCAACGACGGCATGCAGCAGTTTCTTTTTCGCAACAACGGCAACGGCACCTTCACGGAATGCGGGTTGGAGGCGGGAGCAGCGCTGTCAGAAGACGGCAGGCGGCTTTCAGGCATGGGTGTCGTCTTTCAAGACTACGACAATGACGGCCGTCCCGACATCATGGTGACTGAACTGCCCCGGGAGATTTACGGTGTCTACCGTAACGAGGGCAAAGGCCTGTTCAGCTACCGGAGTCTGGAAGCCGGCCTGGGCATGTTGTCGAGCGGAAGCTCGGGATGGGGCGTTGGTTTGGAGGATTTCGACAACGATGGGTGGAAAGACTTGTTTGTCGCGCAGGGACACGTCTTGGACAACGTGGAGCAGATCGATCCTTCGCTGCATTACCAGGAACTACCGCTGCTGGCCATGAATCATCGAGGACGCTTCGAACGAACGGATCCAGGCACGGGTTCCCCGGCGGCCGGGCGTGGAGCGGCGTTCGGCGACTTGAATAACGATGGCTGGCAAGACGTGGTGATGACGGTTCTCGGCGGATCACCCCAGGTCTTCGTCAACCCCGGGGGGAAACAGCATTGGCTGGTTGTGAAGCTTCGCGGCACGCGCAGCAACCGCGACGGTCTGGGTGCTTGCGTGCGAGTGAACGGGCAAACACGCTTTGCGACGACGGCGGGGAGTTATCTCTCAGCCAGCGACAAACGCCTGCACTTCGGACTTGGATCGGCCGATACCGCCGGGATCGAGATCGCTTGGCCTTCCGGCGTTCGCCAGACTCTGAACGATGTTCACGCGGACCAGTTCCTGGAAGTGATTGAACCGGAGAAACCGTGATACGCGCGCTTTTATTCCTGTTTCTTGCATGGCAAACCTCGTCTCCGGAAGCGCTGCAACACATGCAGGCCGGCGCCGAGGCCGAGAAGAACGGACGCTTCGAGGCAGCGATTGTGGAATTCCGCAAAGCGACTGAGGTCGAACCGACGCTCGCCGCGGGCTTTGTGAGTTTGGGCCAGGCGTATCTTGAGAACCACGACTACGGGGGGGCAATCGCGCCACTGAAACAGGCTTTGAAACTTAGTCCCGATCTGCGTCCCGCGCATCAGTTGCTGGGTTATGCGCTGCTGGCCCGCGGCTATGCCGCGGAGGCAATTCCCCACTTGGAGAAAGTTGAGGACAGTGCCGCGTTAGGAATCGCGCAGCTCGAAGCCGGGCAGTTGCCGGATGCGGTGGCCAATCTGCAGGCGGCTCTGGCGAAACGTCCGGACGACCCCGATCTGCTTTACTATTTCGGCCGTGCCAGCGGGCTGCTCTCCAAACAGTCGATCGATCGCCTCATCGCTGCCCATCCGGACTCTGCGCGAGCGCACCAGGCGATGGCGGAAAACTATTACGTTCTGAGGCAGATGCCGCAAGCCGAGAAGGAGTTTCAGGGGGCCATCCGGCTACGCCCCGACCTTCCCAAGATTCACCTGGAGCTCGGCCTGGTCTACGCGGGCGGTTCGCAATGGCCAAAGGCCGAAGAAGCTTTCCGCGCCGAGACGAAGTTGCAGCCGGGAAACGCCGAGGCCGCCTATCGCCTGGGCAATGCTTTGTTGCAGCAGGGCAAAGTGCGGGAGGCCCGCGCCGAACTCACACGGGCAGACAAGCTGCAACCGGAAATGCCAGAAACGCTCTACTCGTTGGGGAAAGCCGCCTCGCTCGAAGGCGATGCAGCGTCAGCTGAGAAGGCCTGGAAAAAAGTGATCGAACTTGAGAAGGAAAGCTCGTTGGCGGCACAGGCGCATTTCGCGCTGGCCGGCCTCCGTCGCAAGCAGGGGAAATCGGAAGAAGCGGAGCGTGAAATGGAAGAGTTCAAAAAGTTGCAAAACACTCCTTCGCCCGAAGTACCCCGGCAATAAGTTCCCCTCCTGATCGTTGTCCAGGATGAAACGGATGGTCAATAACGTTCAGACCAATGGAGCATTCCCGTCCGCTGGGCCCGGGGGCAGAGCGGGGAATCCTGCCGCCTCCAGGTCGTCCCTCAGCTGGGCCATCGATCTGTATTGAATCCCATGGATTCCCAGGGCCCGCGCGCCTGCGAGGTTGACTTCGCGATCGTCGATGAACAGGCTCTCCGGCGGCGCAACACCTAAACCCCGTAGACAATGCTCATAGATCGCGCGCTCCGGTTTGATCGATCGGACTTCGGCGGAGAGTGTCGTCCAGCTGAGCCGGTCCAGCCATCGGAAGTTCCGCCGCGCATACTGAACCATGTCGCTGTGCATGTTGGACAGAACCGCCGTCTTCATCCCCACCGCCGAGAGCTCTTCGAGCCAGCCGAGCATACCGGGGTTGGGGCGGCTCCACATTGCCACATCTCTCTCAGCCAGCGCACGGAGTTTGGCCGCATCCATCGATTGGCCGGCGTCTTCCGCGAATTTACGCCAATAGATCTCCGGAGAAAGATCGCCGCGATCGTACAGATCGCGATTGCGGCTCCAGAGGACCCGGAACAAATCCGAACCGATGCCAAGCAGGTGCGCGCTGCCTTCGATATCCTCCGGTGTGGGTGGGAGGCACAGCACTTCGCCATAGTCGAAGATGACCGCTTTCAGGTTCGACAGCTGCTCTCGCTCACTGACTGACATCTCGCTTAGCCCCTTGTCACGATTCTCGGAAGGCATGACCTCATCGCCGGATTCGTCGCGAGGACGGCGGTCTGCAAGTCGCAGAGCGCCCCTCCCGTGGCCCGACTCCAGCGCGCACAAAGCTCCTCCGCCCGCGCCTGCCGGCAGCGTGCTTTCCGCAGTTGCGACTTTCTGACCAAGGGAATTGATGCAGCACGCGGGCACCCGGTTGCGAATTTCCCGCACAACGGACTCAGCATTCCGGACGCTCCTCCGCCCATGATGATGTCCGTCGAGCTGGGAGCAATGCTCCTCAAGACGCCTCAGGTGGGTTCCCCGAGGAACCCCCGGACCGGGTGGAAGGGCGTCGCTCGGCACCTCGGGCCAGGACCTCAGAGACGCCAGCGTTTGGCAAGCCCTCCTGCGGAGACACCCTTCGACGGAGGCTGGTTAGCCAGCGGGTGGCTGCACTTCGCGCAGCCGCCGCTCGAGATACCGACGCTCGCTGTCATTGGTGACCAACGCCAGCGCCCGCTGGTAGCTCTGCGCAGCTTCTTCTGAGGATCCGATGCGACGCAACAAATCAGCACGGGCGGCATGCAGCAGGTGATAGTTATCGAGACCGCTGGCGGCGGCAAGCGCGTCTATGATTGCGAGCGCAGGCCGTGGTCCTTCCGCCATTGCGACCGCCGCAGCACGGTTCAGCGCTACCACGGGAGACGGCTGTCGACGCTCGAGAAGATTGTAGAGCTGGACGATATGAAGCCAGTCGGTATCTTCGGCGCGCGCCGCCCGACAATGCACCGCGGCGATCGCCGCCTGCAGTGCGAACGGACCAGGCTCCCCGCGAAAACCCTCTTCGACGAGGGGCAGTGCTTCGGCGATCTGCCGTTGATCCCAACGGCTGCGATCCTGCTCTTCGAGAACGACCAGATCTCCGGCCTCATCGCTGCGGGCAGCGCGGCGTGCGTCGTGCAGCAGCATGAGGGCTAGGAGGGCCGGCACTTCCGCAGGAGGCTGCGGCCCCATCAATGACCGCACCAGGCGGCCCAGGCGAATGGCTTCGGCGCACAGATAGGTCCTCACCAGCGGCCCACCTCGAGTAGCCGCGTAGCCTTCGTTGAAGACGAGATAGATCACTGTCAGCACCGCGTCGAGCCGCGCAGTCATGTCCTTCGTCTCGGGCACGATATACGGAATGCCGGCGCCGCGAATCTTGTGCTTCGCACGCACCAGTCTCTGCGCCATGGTTGTTGTAGGCACGAGAAACGCCCGCGCAATCTCGTCCGTCTCGAGGCCGCATAGCGTGCGAAGGGTCAGCGCCACCTGGGCTTCCGGGGCAAGCGCCGGGTGGCAACACGTGAAGATGAGCCGAAGGCGATCGTCGGGAATTTCGTCGGCATCGTAATCCGGCTCTTCCATGGTGCGGACCAAGCCGCTATTGGCGTAGGATTCAAGTTTTGCTTCGAATCGCGCTTTGCGCCGGATGCGGTCGATGGCTTTGTGCTGGGCCGTCTGGATGATCCAGGCACGCGGCAATTCTGGGACGCCGGAGACTGGCCACTGATCCACCGCGGCTGCAAAAGCTTCCTGGGCAGACTCTTCGGCCAAGTCGAAGTCCCTGACCAGCCCAATCAGAGCGGCGACGATCCGGCCCCAATCGGAGCGATAGACTGCCTCGACAGCCTGGGCGGCATCCAGCGGCATACTTGATTTTAGATTTTTTTGTAAGGGTGTGTCGATTTGGTCCCGCGTCGTTCGATCTACCGGTAGAAGCTGAAAATGAGCGTGCTTCAGATTTACCTCATAAGGAGACAAGGGCCATGCGATTCATGATCATACGCAGCGCGGACAAGAACATGGAAGCGGGTGCCATGCCCAGCGAAAGGCTCCTCGCCGCCCTGGCTGGCCGGCGATCGACCGTGAGGGGAACGTCGAGATCGAGCTTCGCCAGGCGTTCGAGGCAAAGGGCTTGGGAGCCGAGCTCACGCCTGAACTGGGAAAAGGAGGAGCGCCTGCGCGCGCAGATAGCCAAAACGAAAATAGAGATTGGTAACCGCCCTGGTTGCATCACAAGTTGGGCCCGCGGCGGCGGCCCCGAACCCATAATACGGGGCCAAATTTTTTTCTTGTGGAGCTGTCGATTTCGACATCCGCCGTTCGATCTACGGATGGAGGCATACGAATGAAGTACATGTTGCTGATTTACGGCGACGAGCAGGTCTGGACGGAGGAGGAGCGGCGCGACTGTTACGGGGAATCGGCCCAGCTTGCGCACACCCTCAAGTCGCAGGGGCACTATTTGGCCGCCAACCCGCTGCAGTCTGTGGCAACGGCCACTAGCGTCCAGATGCGCAACAGCAAACGGCTGGTGACCGACGGCCCCTTCGCGGAGACGCGCGAACAACTCGGCGGCTACTTCCTGGTGGAAGCCAGGAATCTCGACGAGGCAATTGAAATTGCCGGACAGATTCCGGGCGCTCGCAAAGGCACCGTCGAAATCCGGCCCCTGATGGAGATCCCGGGACTGCCGGCGGACTAGGGCCTGCGGCGAGCGCGAGAGAGGAGGAGTCCATGTGTCCAGCTTGCATCGCAACCGCGGCGCTGGTGGTTGCCGGCGCAATCTCGGCGGGCGGAGTGACCGCGCTCGTCGGGAAGACACTTGCTGCGCAGAGCGGAGTTAAACAAACTTCTGCTCCACCCCAATCCAAGGAGAGTCCGCAATGACAAAGAGCAAGATAGAAAATCCTGGAATCGTGTCGAGAGCGGAGTGGCTTGCGCTTCGCAGGGAGCTTCTGGCGAAAGAAAAGGCACTCACACGGGCGCGCGACGCACTGAGCGCCGAGCGGCGCGAGTTGCCCTGGCTCCAGGTCGATAAGGAGTATGCCTTCGACACTCCGGGTGGCAAGAAGACGCTCGCCGATCTGTTCGGCGGGCATAGCCAATTGATCGTCTATCATTTTATGTGGAGGCGGGACCTGGGCGACGGCTGCGTTGGTTGCTCGTTTCTCGCCGACCACATCGACGGCGCCAACCTGCACCTCGCGCACCACGACGTGACTTTGGTCGCGATTTCGCGCGCCTCGCTTCCCGAACTTGAAGCCTACAAGAAGCGCATGGGCTGGCGCTTCGAATGGGTTTCGTCGTGGGGCAGCGACTTCAACTTCGACTATCACGTATCGTTCCCCCAGGAAGACTTGGTGAAAGGCAAGGTCTTCTACAACTACAGAATCACCGACGCTTCGATCGAGGAACTCTCTGGCCTCAGCGTTTTCTGCAAGGACGCGAACGGCGACATCTTCCATACCTATTCCAGTTATGGGCGTGGAAACGAAGAGGTGCTGGGCGCGTACATGTATCTCGACCTCACACCGAAGGGGCGCAACGAGACCGGCCCTAACCACAACCTGACGGACTGGGTGCGGCAACACGACAGATATGGTGCCGGGGGCTTGGTCGACCTGACGGGCGGGTACGTAGCCCCGAAGGACGCAGACTCGTGCTGCCACTCGGCTCAGGGCACTCGTGAGCCCTCGGCATGAAGCTTTGAACCGTGAAGCTTGAAGCATGACGGGCGGCGCGCAGAGGGACCTGCTCCGGAGAGCGGTGGGGAGGGGACGGGGTGATCGCCTGAAGCACCTTTAAGGAGGACTCCTATGCCTAAGTTCGTGGATGGATATGTTTTGCCCGTTCCGAAGAAGAACCTCCCGGCCTATCGTCGCCTCGCACAGAAGGCCGGGAAAATCTGGCGGGAGCACGGCGCCCTCGAATTCCGGGAATGCGCAGGCGACGATCTGGACGTGAAGATGGGCGTGCCATTCCCGCGGATCACCAAACTCAAGCCCAGCGAGACGGTGGTTTTTTCGTGGATCGTGTTCAAGTCTCGCACCCATCGCGATCGCGTCAACGCCAGGGTGATGAAAGATGCGCGCCTGATGCCAATGGATCCGAAAGCGATGCCGTTCGACAGCAAGCGCATGACATACGGTGGGTTTAAGGTCCTGGTCGAACCTTGATCGTTCGGGCCGAATCGAAAATACATCCGGAGGACAACTCATGCGATGGGCGACCCAAACTGCGTCCTGGTCGAACACTCCAGCGGTTCTTCGCTCAAGGAAGATGCTCCGGGCCGGACGCAGCGTTGCCAACCGACTGCCTCAAGCATCGGCGTCGGCATATGGGGATGCTTTTCCCTCGGCCCCAAGCGAAAGGAAGCAAGCCAATTTATGCTTAAAACAAACTATTGGGCGGTCGTCATGGCGGCGGTTGCAGCGTTTGTGGTGGGCGCGGTTTGGTACAGTCCTTGGTTGTTCGGTAAGGCGTATATGGAAGTGCGCGGCATGAACCCGGGCGCCATGGCCGATATGAGACCGCAGGCAGGGGAGCTGCTCGGCGAGTTTGCCAAGAATCTTGTCGTCGCCTTCGTGCTCGCGCACTTTGTCGTGCGTCTTGGGGTCGGCGACTGGAAGAGTGCGGTGCGGCTTGGACTCTGGGTGTGGGTTGGATTTCAAGCCATGCTTCTGATGGGCGCTGTCCTTCATGAGAAGATGCCCTGGATTCTCTATGCCATACACTCCGGTGACGCACTCGTGAAGACACTCCTCATGACCGTCATACTCGGCGTGTGGCGCAGGTAAAGGATAAGAAATTGTCATCGGGCTGTCCGCAATCGCGCTCTGTGGGCCCGCTGGAAGCCTGATCGTTCGGTCCGAATTTCAATCATATCCGGAGGAAAAATCCATGTTGTCGGTTGCGCAAACTGCTTCCGTTTCGAAGACTCAAGCGGTTCCTGCTTCGAAGAAGACGCTCTGGGCCGGACGCATCATCAGCGGTCTGGTGGTGGCGTTTCTGCTCTTCGACGCGATCATCAAAGTGGTCAAGCTGGCTCCGGCTGTGGAGGGAACCGCTCGCCTCGGTTATCCCGTGAGCGTGGTTCTCCCCCTCGGGATCGTGTTGCTGGTGTCCACTGCCCTCTATGCGATTGTGCGGACCTCGGTCCTTGGCGCCATTTTGCTGACAGGGTACCTGGGGGGCGCAACGGCCACCCAGGTTCGAGTCCAGGACCCGTGGTTCCTGTTTCCCGTTCTTTTGGGAGTGCTGGTCTGGACGGGGCTGTTCCTGCGCGACGACCGGCTGCGCGCCCTGATTCCCCTGCGGACCTAGGCTGCGCACTGGAAGGAAGAGGTATTCGGGCGGAAAGGTCTCTCCATCACGAATGAATCAAAGGAGTGCACGATGCAATTGAATCCTTACCTTATTTTCAACGGTCAATGCGAGGCAGCTTTCAAGTTCTATGAACAGTGTCTGGGAGGCAAAATCGAAGCCATGATGCCCCACACGGGCACGCCGGCCGCTGAGCAGGCGCCTGCCGCATGGGGCAAGAAAATCCTTCATGCCCGCCTGAATGTGGGAGGCGAGGTATTGATGGGTTCCGACGTTCCCCCTGAGCGCTATGAGCAGCCAAAAGGCTTTTCCGTGTCGCTCCAGATCAAGGATCCGGCGGAGGCAGAACGAATCTTTCACACCTTGGCGAAGGAGGGCACAGTGCAGATGCCGTTTCAGAAGACCTTCTGGGCCGCGCGATTCGGCATGCTCGTCGACCGGTTCGGCATACCCTGGATGATCAACTGCGACCAAACAGCCTGATGCTGGTTTCCCCAATGGTTTTGGGAGGCACGACTTAAGTCATGCCGCTCAAAGCCGTGAAGAATGCGGGCTTTAGCCCCTGAGGCAAGCCGTTCACGACCGCCAGGGACATCTATGAAACCGGCTCTCGTCGATGGTTGCGGGGACGGGGAAACGACTCATGATGGCAATGGTTAGCGAATCTGGGAGATCTTCACAAGCCATGGGTGTTTTGTGAAGAACCATGGCAGCGAATTAGCCCGAATCCTTCTACGTAGGTCTTGAATCAAATGTGATCATTGAAATTCGACTTGGGGGCGGGAGTTTGGGAACACATTCGCTTTCCATGAGATAGGCCACGTTTGCGCTTCGGGGAAGTGCCGCTGCGTTGCCCAATTGGATGAATACCCGAGAGTAGTAGCTCCACGGGGTCCGCGAAGGAAGCCTGATTGGCGGCGCCGCCCCATCGATTCCAAGTGCTCTGCTTCTGACCTTAAGGGGAAGTCATGGCGAAAAGATTGACTCTGGTGTTGGGCGTGATGGCCGTGCTGCTCACGGCCTTGGGCTTCATAAAGTTTAGACAAGTTGAGTCGGCTGTGCATGCCGCCGCATTTCAGCCACCTCCCGAAGCCGTCACGAGCATTGTGGCGCAACGGGAACAGTGGCCGGCGAGCATGACCGTGATCGGCACGATGGAAGCTGTCCAAGGTGTGATGGTCAGCGCCGACCTTCCGGGCACCGTCGCGAAAATCGCTTTCGATTCCGGAAAGGCGGTGCGCGAGGGGGATGTGCTCGTAGAACTCGATACCCGGCAGGAGCGAGCCCAAGTGGCTGCGCTTGAGGCGCAGCGTGATCTTGCGCGTGTGAATTTTGGCCGGATGCAGAAACTGGTCAATGAGGGCGTTATCTCTCGGATGGAATACGACCAAGCCACGGCTCAGCAGAAGGCAACCGAAGCCAATGTGGCGGAAATCCGCGCTACGATTGAGCGAAAGACGATCCGAGCGCCGTTTTCAGGAATCCTGGGTATTCGCAAGATCAATGTCGGGCAGTACCTGTCCGGCGGCAGTCCGGTGGTTTCCCTCCAGTCTCTCAATCCGATTTATGTGAACATCGGCGTGCCGCAACAGGCAGCCGGCCAAGTGCAAGTCGGGCGCAAACTGCGCATCACCACCGAAGACGTCGCGGGAAAAGTGTTCACGGGAAACGTTACGGCGATCGACTCAGTGGTGGACGAGGCCACGCGGAATATCCAGGTACAGGCCACCCTCTCCAATCCCGAAGGTAAGCTGCGGCCAGGAATGTTTGTTCAGGTCGAGGTGGTCTTGGGCGCAAGCCGCCCGGTGATCGCGCTGCCGGCATCGGCCATCAGCTATGCCCCGTACGGCGACTCGGTGTTCATCATTACGGATCTCAAGGACCAGAAAGGCCACAGCTACCGTGGCGTGCGTCAGCAGTTCGTCAAGGTCGAAGGATCGCGCGGGGACCAGGTGGCGGTCGTCTCCGGTCTGCATCCCGGGGACGAAGTCGTGAGTTCGGGCGTCTTCAAGCTGCGCAACGGCGCCGCCGTCCAGGTCAATAACAAGGTCCAGCCGGGAAACAATCCTGCCCCCAAACCCGAGGACAGCTAAATGAAGTTTACGGATCTGTTTGTCAAGCGGCCGGTCCTCGCGATCGTTGTCAACCTGGTAATCCTGATTGCCGGCCTCCAGGCCATCCGTTCTCTGAGTGTGCGCCAGTACCCGCGCAGCGACATCGCGGTGGTGCAGGTCGCAACCACGTACGTGGGCGCCAATGCGGACCTGGTTCGCGGGTTCATCACCACTCCGCTCGAGCGCGTGATCGCCAGCGCCGACGGCATCGACTACATGGAGTCCTCGAGCGCTCAGGGACTCAGTACGATCACCGTGCACCTGAAGCTCAACTACGACACCAACGCGGCGCTTACCCAGGTCCAGGCGAAGGTAGCCCAGGTTCGCAACGACCTTCCTCCTGAGGCCGAGGCGCCGGTCATTGACCTGCAAACCGCGGACAATCAGTTCGCTGCCATGTACATCGGCTTCTCATCCTCCGACCTCGATCAGAACCAGATTACCGACTACCTGACGCGCGTCGTACAACCGAAGCTCAGCGCCATCAGCGGAGTGCAGCGCGCCGACATCCTTGGCGACCGTACGTTCGCGATGCGAATTTGGCTGAAGCCCGACAAAATGGCGGCGCTTGGCATTGCGCCCTCCGCGGTGCGCGATGCACTGGCGCGCAACAACTACCTTTCGGCACTCGGAAGCACCCGGGGTTCGATGGTTTCGGTGAACCTTGTCGCCAACACCAATCTGAGCACGCCGGAAGAATTCCGCCAGTTGGTCGTGAAGCAGGACAAGGGCGTCGTCGTCCGCTTGGGAGAGATCGCGGACGTCGTACTCGGCGCTCAGAACTATGACTCGGAGGTTCGCTTCAATGGTGAGACCGCGACCTTCATGGGAGTCTGGGTGCTTCCTACCTCCAACGCCCTGGAAGTAATCAAGCGCGTACGCGAGACGATCCCAGGAATTCAGGCGCAATTACCCGCGGGGATGAAGGTTGGCATCCCGTACGATTCGACCGCGTACATCCAGGACGCCATCAACGAGGTGCTCAGGACTCTCACCGAGACCCTGCTCATCGTCATCGTGGTCATTTTCCTCTTTCTCGGCTCGATGCGCTCGGTCCTCATCCCAGTCGTCGCCATCCCGATTTCCCTCATTGGCGCCGTCTTCCTGATGCTCGTGGCCGGCTTCACCATCAATCTGTTGACTTTGCTTGCCATCGTGCTCTCGGTCGGGCTGGTGGTCGATGACGCCATCGTCATGGTGGAGAATGTTGAGCGCCATCTGCATATGGGCAAGCCTCCCCAGCGGGCTGCGATCGATGCCGCCCGCGAGTTGGTGGGCCCGATCATCTCGATGACCATCACGCTTGCCGCGGTCTACGCGCCGATTGGAATTCAGGGCGGCTTAACCGGCGCGTTGTTCCGCGAGTTCGCGTTCACTCTCGCCGGGGCCGTCATCGTGTCTGGAATCGTCGCGCTGACGCTTTCCCCCATGATGGGATCGAAGCTGCTGCGCGAGGGAGACACCGAGCGGGGCTTTGCGGGCGTGGTCAACCGCAGCTTCGAGCGGGTGCGCCAGCTCTACACCCGAAATCTTGCCGGAACACTGGGCTTCCGGCCAGTCGTTCTCACTGTATGGGCCATCGTCGCCCTGCTGATGATTCCGTTCTACATGTTCTCGCAGCGGGAATTGGCGCCGGCGGAAGACCAGGGGGTCGTTTTTGGTGTCATCCAGGCTTCCCCCAACTCGACCATCGATCAGACTAGGCTGTACGCGAAGGAAGTGAACGACGTCTACCGCGGCTTCCCCGAGAGCCAAAGCATCTTTCAGATCACATCCCCCGCCGGCGGCTTCGGCGGGATGGTCACGAAACCGTGGAGCGAGCGGAAGAAAACGGCACAGCAACTTTTGCTCGAATCCACCGGACCGCTGTCGAAGATTTCGGGCATCCGCGTGATCCCGCTGACTCCGCCACCACTGCCTGGCGGCGGAGATTTCCCGGTCGATTTCGTGATCGCGTCGCCGGCCGAGCCGCAGCAGCTTGTCGACTTCGCCAAGCAGCTTGTGGGCAAGGCCTTTGCGAGTGGTCTGTTCATGTACGCCGACTCCGACCTGAAGTTCGATCAGCCGCAAGCTGAGGTCGTCTTCGATCGCGACAAGCTCCGTTCCCAAGGGGTTGATCTAAGCCAGGCCGGCCAGGATCTTTCCACCCTGCTCGGCGGAAACTACGTCAACCGTTTCAGCATTCAGGGCCGGAGTTACAAGGTCATTCCGCAGGTTAAGCGTAGCGAGCGTTTGACGCCCGAGCAACTCTCTCAGATCTATGTCACCGGATCGCAAAACAAGCTTGTGCCGCTGTCAACCTTCGCCACCCTGCGCACCACGACCGAACCGCGGGAACTGAAGAAGTTTCAACAGCTCAACGCCGTGCGTATCCAGGGGGTGGTGCCGCCTGGAGTACCGCTCGACACGGCGCTTCGTATGCTTGAAGACGAGGCCAAGACGATTCTGCCGCAGGGCTTCACGGTCGACTACGCGGGCGAATCGCGCCAGCTGCGCACTGAGGGCAGTAAGTTTCTCGGGACCTTCTTGTTGTCGGGGATTCTGATTTACCTCGTCTTGGCGGCCCAGTTCGAAAGTTTTCGCGATCCTTTCATCATCCTCGCCGGCTCGGTGCCGCTGGCCATTGCAGGGGCTTTGTTGTTCTCCTTCCTCGGGCTGACGACGCTCAACATTTACAGCCAGGTTGGGCTAATCACTCTGGTTGGTCTGGTGTCGAAAAACGGCATCCTTATTGTGGAGTTCGCCAACCACCTACAGGAAACGGGGATGGACAAGCTGGCAGCGATTGTCGAGGCAGCTAACACCCGGCTTCGACCGATCCTGATGACGACCGCCGCCACCGTAATCGGTCACTTCCCGCTGGTTCTCGCAACCGGTCCTGGAGCAGGCGCAAGGAACAGCATCGGCATCATGTTGGTCAGCGGCATGATTATCGGGACGCTCTTTACGCTGTTCGTAGTGCCGTCTATCTACATGCTGGTGGCGAAAACGCGGGTGCCCGCTTCAGAAACGGACGCGGACTCGGCGAGGGCGCTGCCCGAACCGGCAGATGCCGTGGCCTAGCTCACCCTTTTCATATGGCTCTGCCCGTGTCAGGCGAACCCTTGCTTGGCTCATGAGGTCCTTTTTTGGAAACTGATTTGTCATCGAGGATGTTTGCCAGGGCGGAATCGAAATAGCGTTCAGTGAGATTTATCAACGCCAGATAGCGCTGCTGATCCGAATTCTCCCCCTGATCGCGCCGGAAGATTGTTGCGCGCTCAAAGGCGGAACCGTGATCAATCTCTTCGTCCGTGATATGCCGCGCCTGTCGGTCGACATCGACCTAACATACAACTGCCCTTGAGTTGCAAGGGTAGGCGCCCTACCTCTCGCAGGAGACGAAGAAAGTTCATCTCTATGGTCCGCACCGACCTCTGAGTCGGCGATCGACGCCGCGATGAATAGAATCGCCGGCCGCATAAATGGGGCCATCCCAGGAGTAGAAATCGCCAAGGTAGCGCTCCGGCGAGAAGGGGTCGTAATCAAACTGTTGGTTCCCGCCGATCGATCCCAGCCAAACTGATTGCTCTCACTTGTGAACATCTCCCTTGCACCAATCCATCGGCTACTACGATTCCTTGACTGCCCCTAACACTGGGTCAGAACTTTTGCTGGACGGAGATTCCAGTGCTTACTGCGTCCAACCACCCGCAATCAAGCGGCTCGCCAGGGTATTCCTCTGCGAACTGGGATGCTCCGCCACAGGGGCGATGAAGGTCCAGAATTTCTGTTCCTCCTGAAGGACGCAGTCAAGCGAATCGACTCTACGAACAAGAATTGCTTACGACCTTCGGGTATTCCAAAAACCCAAAAGGGAGCCGATTTCCGGCCCTCTGCAGTGTGACCCTGACGAATACAGTGTTTCTCGCAAGGCTCTTACAGGCAATACTGTATTTTCCCCGGGGTCGAGGCGACGTACTGTTCGCGCGTCCGTTCGCCATTTGAGGGGAGGGAAATGACGGTGGACTGCGGCCCGGACCGACCCCGTGGGCGATTTGAGCGATTCTGTCATAGGGGCGCTACTTTAGAGAAATTGCCACAGCAACGGACGCTCAATAGGTCGACGAATGGCTGGGCCGGCAAAATTCGTGGCGGATTCGACGTGCTCGTCCTAACAAGACCCTAGCGCCGGGAACACAGACCTTCGGCGGCTTGAGCGATGAGGTGTAGCACGAGGTCGACAAGACCGGACCGCATTCCTACAATTGATTTCGCGATCGTTTACATCCCTAAGTCTCGGCAAGCCTCGACGCTTCCGCCGCCTAGGACATCCCACGGGTCACCGTCTAACTCATCGCCCGCAGAACGAATTCAGGTTCCAGAAACTGTAGTAGGTTTCCAAAACTTTGTATTTGTGAGAAGGAAGTCGACAGAAGCCAACGACTTCCAGCAACCTCCATCTTGGTCCTTCACGTGCACAATCGGCTCGCAACTGGGGTGTTATTTCACATTCGATGCATATCGGGATACGTCGACTTGCGCCTGATCCACGTGCGGCGAGCCTCGGCCCGACCAACGTCGTTTCCACGGAGGCTAGCTATGGGTAAGCCATTTCTCCTCAATCTGTTTGGGTGGGTTGCAGTGCTGTTTCTCCTCTCCATCGCAGCCACTCCTTGCCTGTTTGCCCAGTCGACCGGGACAGTTGGAGGTACCGTCACGGACGCTTCTGGCGCGGTCATCCCGGGTGCGACCGTAAGGGTGCAGAACCAAGGAACAGGTTTGGAGCGCACCATGACGACTAACAGCAACGGTAGCTATGAGTTTCCCGCGTTGCCAGTCGGCACCTATCGCGTCCAGGTTCGCGCCCAAGGAATGCGGTCCGAAGTGCTGACCGGCTTACTCCTACATGTGAGCCAGATCGTGGCGCAAAACGTCAAGTTAGAAGTGGCGCAAACTTCCGAAGTCATTACGGTCTCCTCCGAGGCACCCGTGATCGATGCAGGAACGATGACGGTGGGAGGAGTGATCAACCAGCGCACGGTGCAGGAGATCCCGCTGAACGGGCGCCACTTTGTTGATCTGGGCTTACTCCTGGCAGGCACCGTCACCCCTCCGCAGAACGGTTTCCTGACGGCTCCGCTGCGCGGGCAAGGCTCCTTCGCCATCAACACGGCGGGAAACCGGGAAGATACTGTCAACTTCCTGATCAATGGAGTCAATCTGAATGACATGGCCAACGGCCAAATCACTTTCCAGCCGTCCATCAACACGGTGCAGGAATTCAAAGCCGACAATTCGACTTACAGCGCTGAAAACGGACGTAACTCGGGAGCAGTGGTTCATATTGCCACGCGCTCCGGCACGAATGAGTGGCATGGGGAAGGCTTCGATTTTGTCCGCAACGAGATGTTTGACGCGCGCAATTTCTTCAACAAGATCGCCCT
>Ga0137418_10002795_pt1 | contig 15975 bp, 14 predicted proteins | sample CZODoug3_1_2_16f_FD_122242 | JGI IMG/M metagenome (GOLD analysis project Ga0137418, IMG submission 122242) | Vadose zone soil fungal communities from Angelo Coast Range Reserve, California, USA - CZODoug3_1_2_16fungal (Hybrid Assembly) | ecosystem: Environmental > Terrestrial > Soil > Vadose... | reverse complement strand
ATGTCAACCGGATCATTTTGCAGATCGCTGTCGATCATGACGATGGTTTGTCCGCGCGCAGCCTTGATGCCGGCGTAGAGCGCCGCGCTCTGCCCGGTGTTTTTTTCGAACCGGACGACGCGAACATTCGGCCCGGGTTCGATTTTCTCCGCGCTGCGATCGGTTGAACCGTCATCGACAAAAACAATTTCGTGATCCAAACCTTTGAGCGCGGAGCGGAGCTCGGATTGCAAGATCGACATGTTCTCCTCTTCGTTGAACACGGGGACGACAACCGAGACGGCAGGTGATTTGCCGGAATCGTTCATAACGGCAGCGTCCGATAATGGCGGCAGAGAAAAATCTGCCAACTGCGCACATGTTCGCCAAACCGTCGCAGCTCGATCGTCCCGATCGGTTCGATCGATTCAAACGCCGCGCGAACATTGTGCGAAGGCCCTTTGGCGTAATTGCGGATCAGGAGCGCGCTCCGGCCGACAAAAAGATTTACGCCCTTTTGCTCGGTGAACGTTTCATCCGCCGATTGGTTCGGCTTTGCCGGCGCGTCGACAAATTGATCGTAACGCGGCCAGAACGAGAACTGGTTCACCAGGTCTTGCGATTCAATGATGTAAACTGGCGGATGCCCCGGGCCTTCCAGGCGTTTGTCTTTCAAATAGAACGAAACTTCGGAAGCGCGATGGCGCTCGTCGGCGATCAAAAATAATTTCTCGCCGAGTTTTGCTTCCTGTTCGTTCCGAATCCGCTCCACTTCGGCCACCATCGATTTCCAGCCGCGCAGGCGATCGCTCGGATCGCTTCGGAAAAAAGGAATACCTGCGCTCCGAAGCATATCGGAATCGACCGAAAAGAAGCTGATCACGAATCCGAGAATAACCGCTGCCGTCGCGAACATTTTGACGCCGCGATTGTCGATCCGTTCGTTCCAATAATGAACGGCGAGCAAACCGAAGCTAAGAAAAGAGACTGCGTCCCAGTTCGGCGTCGCAACGTGGTTGAGTGAAAGCAGAAAATAGAAGGCAACGACTGGCAAACCAAACCAGAACAGAAATAGAATTTTGAACTGCTGGTTCACGCGGCGCCAGCTCGCGATCACGGCCCAAACCAGCGCGCCGAAAAGCAGCGGCGAATAAAAAATGAAATGCTCGCCAAAAAATTTCAGCGGTTCGAGCGGACGAAAGCCAACATTATCAGCAAGACTGCCGCGAGTGCGCAAATGGCGCAATGTGATCCAGGCGTGCTGCTCGTTCCAAACGATCGGGGGGATTGTGCAAAGCATGAAAACTCCGAGTAGCCAATACAAGCCCGGCCGCTTGAACTCCTGTCGCAACCGCGGCGCAAAGGCGAGCACGAGCACCACGCAAATAATCTCGAAGGCGTTGGTGAAGCGACTGAGAAATCCGAGACCGATCAACAATCCCGTCAGCGGCCACCAAAATGAAAATCGTGGACTCTTTTCAATGGCAAGCCAGAAGGCGAACATTGCCGCGATCCAAAAGAAGATCGACAACGCATCCGTGGTCATGACAAACGCGCCGACGTTGAAGATCGGCGTGACGTTGAACGCGATCACGGTCCACAGCCCGACGTTCTCGTTGAACAAACGCTTTCCGAGATAAAAAAGAAGCAAACTCGTGCCGGCGGCGAGGATTGGGCTCCAAAAACGGACGCCGAATTCGGTGGCGCCGAAAATCGCGGTGCTCGCGCGAATCGCGAACGCGATCCCCGGGCCTTTGCTGAAATAACCGGGCGCCAGCCGCTCCGACCACATCCAGTAATGCGCTTCGTCGAATTCGAGATCAGTCGATCCCAACATCGACAATCGAATCAGCGTCAAGGCTGCGATGAAAAACCAAACCGCTCGTGTCTTGCTCATTCCGCCGGACGAACTACCAAACTTGGGTGTCGTGCAAAAATTTGCGGGGCCCATCTTTTGGCGGCCCAACGCCAGATCAATTCCAGCGCCGCCAGAATAAAAAATGTCTCGGCCGCGGCCAAAAAGATTGTGCCGATGACGTCACTCGGCCAGTGCGCCCCCAAATAAATTCGCGAATAACCGACGAGCGCGGCGAAAATCCAGTAAAGCCAGCCGCGCCGGTAAAACAGCGTCAAGCAGATTGCCGCGATGGTGTTGTTGGTCATGTGGCCCGACGGAAAAGAAGCATCGCCGCGCCGTCGATCGGATTCGTCCGAACGGCGCACGACCGGTTTTTTGAAGATCGACATGAATTCCGGTCGCCCTTTCTCCAATCGCACCATGCGGACGGACGCGACATGCTTCGGCCGTTTGCGATTGATCGCCGACTTCAATGTGTTCGTGATCGGCTCGGCAATCACTATCGCGATCAGCAAACAAAAAATGGAGGCGCGCGCCCGGAACCCGCCAAAGATGAGCGCGACAAAGACAATTATTACGAGTAACGGCTTCCAGACGTCAGCGTCGCTGACCGCGGCCATGAACAAATCCAGCGCCGGGCTCGTCCATCGCTCGTTGATAAGATGAAAAAGCGTTTGATCCATGTTGGAATTGCAAACTTGAGCCTAAAGTGTGAATGACCGAACGCTGAATGTCTAATAATGACGAAGCACGAATGACGAATGACGAAACAAGCTCGAACGTTCAAATGACGAACAAACAACTCACGGCCTCTTCGTCATTCGGGTTTCGCGCTTCCTTCGTTATTCGGAATTGGTCATCCGTCGTTTTCCTCGCGTTCGCGTTGTCGCTCTACGCCGCCCCGCCTCCATCAGCGAGGGAAATTCTCGATTCCGTCCGCCTGCTCGAGTCGCGACAGCAAATTGATCTCGATGGCCAGCTGCGCGAGGACGAAAAAGTGATTCCGTTTCACCTCACTCAAACTGGACCCCTCATCCGTTATTCATTCTCCGACCCCGAGGAAGTCTTGCAATTGCGCCTCGGTGAAAACGGATCGCGCCTCGATCTTGTCACCGAGACGGGCGCGGAAACATTTCGGGCGGAGAAGTTGAATGAGAAAATTCGCGGCACCGGCATTAGTTACGAAGATCTTGCCCTCAAATTTCTTTATTGGCCTAACGCGCGCGTGCTTGGCGACGAAACGGTGCGCACGCGCGGCTGTTGGAAACTGCAAGTAGTCGCGCCTTCCCGGAATTCCCAGTACTGGAATGTCGTTATTTGGGTCGACAAGGCGAACGGCGCGCTTATGCGAATGGAAGCCTATGCTTGGGACGGAAAACTCGCGAAACGCTTCGAAGTCATCTCTGCGCAAAAGATCGACAACCGCTGGTTCCTAAAACAGATGCGCGTGGAAGAATTGCAACCGGGCACGAATAAAGTGCAGGCCCGCACTTATCTCGAGATCAAACGGTAACTACTTTTCGTCGCGCGCGGCTTTCACAATTTGGGCAAAGCTGCGGGGATCGAGGCTGGCCCCGCCGACGAGCGCGCCGTCAATATCGGGTTGCGTCATCAAATCGCGCGCGTTTTCCGGTTTCACGCTGCCGCCGTACTGAATCCGAATGCGATCGGCCGTCGCTTCGTCGGACATTTCGCGCAGGGTGTGGCGAATAAACGCGTGCGCTTCCTGCGCTTGCTGAGGCGTCGCGTTCCGGCCGGTACCGATCGCCCATACCGGTTCATAAGCGATTACCGATTCCTGAAGTTCCTTTTCGTTGAGGTCCTTCAAACTTCCGCGCAGTTGGATCGACAATATTTTTTCCACATTTCCCTTGTCGCGCTGCTCCAGGGTTTCGCCGACGCAAACGATCGGCCGCAACGTGGCCTCGTGCGCGGCGCGCACTTTGCGATTCACAATTTCATCGGTTTCACGAAATAAGGTGCGCCGTTCGCTGTGACCAAGCACGACGTAACGCACGAGCAAATCGCGCAGCAGCGCCGCACTGATTTCGCCGGTAAATGGACCATTCGGTTCCCAATGCATGTTCTGCGCGCCCACTTTGATGCTTTGCGATGCACCGAGCGAATCCATTACTTTCGCAATCGCGGTGAATGGCGGAACGATCACGACTTCGACGTCGGTGATGTCGCCAAGATCGAGGACCAATGATTCAACAAAACGCGCCGATTCGGCCTGCGTCATGTTCATTTTCCAATTCGCGGCAACGATTTTCTTTCTCATAAATTCTTTAGACAGGATTTTGCAGGATTCTTAAAGATGGAGCTTCCGAGCAGTCTATGCATCCATCCAGTTAATCCCGTAAATCCTGTCTAGCCCTTATCACTCAAGGCAGCAACGCCTGGTAGTTCCTTCCCCTCCAGAAGTTCCAACGACGCCCCTCCACCGGTCGAAATAAAAGTCATCTTGTCGGCTAGCCCAGCTTGTTTCACGGCCATGACCGAATCGCCGCCGCCAATGACCGTGGTCGCGTCTGATTTGGCCAGCGCTTCCGCGATCGCGATTGTTCCTTCGGCAAAATCCGGAATTTCAAAAATGCCGACCGGGCCATTCCACAGAATCGTCTTTGCTTTGGCAATCTCCTCCTCAAACAAAGCGATCGTCGCGTTGCCGATATCGACCGCCTGCCAACCATCGCTGATTCCGTGTTCGCGCGACAAGCGGCTGGTGTTCCGAGTCGGCGCGCCGGCGCGAATTTCCTGCGCTTCGAGAACATCGATCGGCAGGAGAAATTTCACGCCGCGCTCCTTCGCAAGATCGAGAAGTTCGGTCGCCAGGTCTGTTTTGTCCGCCTCAACGAGGCTGGCACCGATCGGAATTCCTTGGGCTTTGAAAAACGTATTCGCCATCGCGCCGCCGATCAGAATCGTCTCGGCCTTTTTCATCAACGCTTTGAGAACGCCTATCTTATCGGATACTTTCGCTCCGCCCATGATCACGACGAACGGCTTGGCCGGGTTGTCCAGCTCTTCATGGAGATACTTCAACTCCTTCTCCATTAAGAAACCCATTGCGCATTTCTCAATGAACTTGGTCACACCGACCGTCGAAGCGTGGGCGCGATGGGCCGCGCCGAAGGCGTCGTTGACATAAACTTCACCGAATTTGGCCAGTGCCTGCGCGAATTTGGGGTCGTTCGCTTCTTCCTCCGGCTGAAAGCGCAGATTTTGCAGCAGCGCCACGTCACCGTTCTCCATGTGCTCAATAATTTTCTCCGGAACATCGCCAATCGTGTCGTGACTGAAGATGACCGGCTGTCCAATCAGAGTGTGCAAATGATCGCCGATCGGTCGCAACGAGTATTTCTGGACGCGCTTACCCTTCGGCCGGCCAAAGTGTGACATCAAAATCGTTTTCGCTTTTTGCTCGCGGAGATAATTGATCGTCGCCAACGCTTCGCGGATTCGCGTATCGTCCGTGACTTCAATTTGGTCGCCGTTCTCTTTGATCGGCACATTGAAATCGACGCGAGTCAAAACGCGCTTGCCGCGAACATCGACATCTCGGACCGAAAGTTTGGCCATTATTTTCCGAGCATCTCGAGCATTTCGACGCAACGATTGCTGTAGCCCCACTCGTTGTCGTACCAACCGACCACTTTCACGAAACGGTTGCCGAGCATGATGGTCAGTTTGCTGTCGAAGATGCACGAGTGCGGATTGCCGATAATGTCGTGGGACACGAGCGGTTCGTCGCTGTATTCGAGCACGCCTTTGTAACTTTTGTCGGACGCGGCTGCTTTAAATGCGGCGTTTACGGCGTCGACGGTCGCATCCTTTTCGAGGACTGCGCTGAAATCGGTCACGGAACCGTCCGGCGTCGGCACTCGAAACGCCCCACCGTTCAATTTCCCTTTCAGATCTGGAATCACTTCGCCGATCGCTTTGGCTGCGCCGGTGCTCGAAGGAATGATGCTGATCGCGGCCGCCCGCGCGCGGCGCAAGTCTTCGTGGGGAAAATCGAGAATGCGCTGGTCGTTGGTGTAGCTGTGGATCGTGCTCATGAATCCGTGCGCGATACCGAATTTGTCGTGCAACACTTTCGCCATCGCCGCGAGACAATTGGTGGTGCAGCTGGCGTTGGAAACGATCGTGTGCTTCGCCGGATCGTAGACGCTGTCGTTGATCCCGATGCAAAGTGTCGCATCCGGATTCTTCGCCGGCGCGCTGATCAACACCCGTTTTGCTCCAGCCTTGGTGATGTGCAGTTCTGCTTTGTCGCGTGCGGTGAAAAAACCGGTCGATTCCAGCACAACATCGACATCCAACTTCTTCCACGGGAGATTCCCCGGGTCGCGTTCCTTGAAGATCTTAATTTTGTGACCGCGCACAACGATGTTCTCTTCGTCGAATCCGATTTCGCCGTCGAACCGGCCATGGACCGAGTCCCATTTGAGGAGATGAGCGAGAGTTTTAGTGTCGGTGAGATCATTGATTGCGTGGACGTGCTCGACTTGTTTTTGCGTCATCGCGCGCAAGACGTTGCGACCGATGCGTCCGAAGCCATTGATTCCGTAATTAGCCATAAACAAAAAGGGTTAAATTTAGAAGGGTTTACACCCTAACGTTCAACGTCCAACATTCAATATTAGGTTGGCTTTTTCGTTGATGGGATTATGAGGGCGATCACGGTGGCAGTCGTTAGTCTCGCGCTTATCTTTCTTGGGCAATCCATGACCGCAGCCTCCCACGATCCTTCACCGGTGAAACGGATCTTGGTTCTCGGCGACAGCTTGTCGCAAGGGTTCGGCCTGAGATCGACTCAAGCTTATCCGGCGTTGTTGACCGAGAAATTGCGGGCGGCCAATCTGAGCTTTGAAATCACCAACGCCAGTCAAAGCGGCGGGACGACCGACGGCGGATTGCACCGCTTGCCCGCGCATCTTAAACGCAAGATCGACATCTTCGTTCTCGAGCTCGGCATCAACGACGCGTTTCGCGGCGTGCCGATCGCGGAAATTCGAAACAATCTGCAAGCGACCATCGACCAGGTGAAAGCGCGCAATCCGAATGTCAGGATCATCATCGCCGGAATGCAGCTGCCAAATTATGCCTCGGACGATTACGTTTTCGCTTTCGGCCAGATCTACGCCGACCTCGCCGCGAAAAATAGCGCCACGCTCATTCCATATTTGCTCGAAGGGGTTAGCGGCGATCCGCTCTTGAATCAGCCTGACCGCGTCCATCCAAACGCGGCCGGCCAGAAAATTCTCGCCGAAAATGTCTGGCGTGTGCTGGAACCGATCGCGCGAGAAGTTGCAACCACCCAGACCGCGGCGCACGTTCAATAGTTGATGGATCCTGCCCGACCAAACGAGCCTGAGCCAAGCGATCCGTTCAATCCCGAGCGGTCCGATCACGCCGTTATTGAAACCATTGAAATCGCGACCGAGGGCGAAGACTGCGACGAGTGCGTGCGCAAGCTGCGGCCCGTCTTAATGAAAATAAACGGCGTCCAAGACGTGATCGTCGACCTTCCGGACGAACGAGTGATCGTTAAATTCGACGCCCGCAAGACGCACGCGCCCGATTTGCACGACGCGATTCTGAAAAGCGGCTACAAACCGGCAGCTGAAGCCGATTAACTGTAGTGGCCGGCGTCTCGGCGGCTGATTCCGGATGCCGCTGAGGACAGCGGCCTCTACAGCACTTTTGGCTGCTGCTGGGTCAGGCAATGAAACGTGCCCAGGCCCCAGATTAATTCGCGGGAGTCAATTCCGACGACGCGACGATTGGGGAAGCAGTCGCGCAAGATCGACAACGCGAGTTCATCGGCTGGATCAGCGAACGTGGGAACGAGCACACAACTATTGGCAATGTAAAAGTTGGCGTAGCTCGCGGGCAAGCGTTGACCTTCGCGAACCATTTTCTTCGGCATCGGCAAAATGACGATGTCGAGTCCGAAGCCGGACAGGCGGTTTAGATTGTCTTGAAGAGGCTGGTAATTTGCGTCGTCCGAATTCTCCTCGACCACGGTGACAACTTTGGTTTCCGAAACGAAACGTGCGAGATCGTCGATGTGACCGTCAGTATCGTCGCCTTCGATTCCATCGCCCAGCCAAAGAATTTCGCGGACGCCGAGATAGTCGCGAAGGCGTTGCTCGATTTCGCCGCGCGAGAGTTTTGGATTGCGGTTTTTATTTAGAAGGCACGATTCGCTGGTGAGGAGCGCGCCCGCCCCATTCACTTCGATTGAGCCGCCTTCCAAAATCATTCGCGGATAAAAAACCGGAACCTTCAGGATCTCAGCAATGCGCGTCGGAACGACTTCATCGAGATCGAACGGCGGATATTTATTTCCCCAGGCATTGTAATCCCAATCGACGATCGCCAACTTCGGATCGGTCTTTCTGGTTAAAAAAATCGGACCGTGATCGCGGCACCACGGCTCGTTCGTGGGGATTTCATAATAAGTGATGCATTCCTGTTGTGGCAGGGCATCGAGGACAGCGCGCGCTTCGGCTTCGTGCGCGCCGTTGATGACATTGATGCAGACCGGTTCGCTTTCGACCAGCGCCGCGACCATTTCTCGCAACGCGGGCAACACGCGGTCGAACGAATCTGGAAAGCTGATTCCTTCGCGCCGCGGCCAGGATAACCAGGTCGCGGCTTGCGGTTCCCACTCGGCCGGCATGCGATAGCCAAGTTCGGCCGGAGTTTGCGTGCGCGCAGTCATAAGCAGAAAACGTCCAACGCCGAACCCTCCTTCGCAAGCTACGGCGCGGCAGGCGCCCAACGTCCAATCTCGAATTATTTCGCGCCCAACAGCATTTGTTTCAATGACTTGGTGGATTCAGCGACGGTCTGGGCCGCAATCGGCGCGTGATAAGAATGACAAGTGATGCATTCGGCGACGATTTTCCCCTGCGGGCTGTGGCAGATGGTGCAGTTCGCTTTCGCGGGCATTAGAACATCGGATGTCTCACGGCTCTGCGTTGCCTGATGGCAAAGATTGCAGTCGAGCGGCTTTTGCGTGACCGGATCGACCTGATGTTTGGCGTGATTGAAATTTGCCTGCGGCATCCATCGATCAACTAAAATCGGTTTTGTAATTGCGGGCACGGCATTAGCGGCCGTTTTCACTTCGTGGCAAAAGGCGCAGCCGGTAAAATTGCCACGCGCGGCCGCACCCATCGCTTGCTGCGGCTTGTAAGGGTCCTTGGTGAAGAAGACGGCGCGCTCGAGCTCATCGCCGGAATGAAACTGATCGCGTAGCTGTTTGATTTGTTGCGCGACGAAACCAGGAACCTCGCGCTCAGGAATTCCTTTCTTCAAGCGGGCGTAATCCGCGTATTGCGCGGGCAGGCTCCGTAAAAATGTCCGGACAAGATCGACATTCCCATGCGGAATGCGCATTTCAGGATTTCTCCAATCGAACTGGAGTGAATGACACGCCTGGCAATTGGCACCGAAACTGATGCGTTGATAAAAGCGGCCGTCCGGCTGGAGCTGGTGGCAATAATTGCAATCGAGCTTCTGTCCATTCACCGGCGGAATGTCGGAAGCGAAATGGCGCTGATGATTGAAACGCAGCACATCGGGATCGCGCGCGCTGACGCGTTTCAATTGAAATTCGGGATGCGCTTCCCAAAACGAAGCGAATGTCGCGGTAAAACCTTGCGGCGGCCGCGGCAGCTCGAAAACGATCTGCTGCGGGGGATGTGGATGTCGGTGGAATGCATCGCGCGGAAGGTGCATTCCTTTTTCGGCCGACGCAGTCATCATGGCGGAGTTGTTGTGGCAGGTCGCGCATTGCGAGCTCGCGACCAATCTAAGATTACTAAGCCCGCGATGTTCCTGATGACACGCCGAGCAGGAGCGGTTTTGAACGACGTTCGCTTCGTGAAAGCTGTGCTTCTCATGACAAGTCTCGCATTTGCGATCGATCGCTTCGACGGCGACGCCGTTACGAAAACGATCGCGTAACACCTCGGTAAATTTTCCAGTGACGGCATCGCGGTCGTGACATTGGGCGCAGTCGTCCGCGAACTTGGCGTGACTGGTCGAAATTTTGCCCGCGTTAAAAAAAGTTTCGCGGCCGTGCTTTTGAAAAAGCCCGATCGCGACCAGTCCGCCAAAGATCGTGAATAAACTGACGATGAGTCGCGTGCGCCGCCAGGGATGGAGTCGGCGATAATAACCGAGATTGCCTTTGTAACGCTCGGCGATCTGTTTTTGGGTGCGTCCCGGTTTCGGCATCGGCTCAGTACTTGAACAACGTCACAAATGCGTGCCAGAAAACGAGCATCAGCAGCAGAAACGAGATCGGCGCGTGGACGAACAGCCAGGCGTGCAGCCAGTGATGCAATTTGATTTGGAGATCGAGCATCCGCCGTTCGTCGCACCAGCCCTGCATTTCTTCGACGCGATCGCGATAGGCTTCGGTAACGCGGAGTTTGACGAAGCGAAACGTGTCTTCGGAAAAACGCGGTTTGCCGAGGCGCATGCGATCGCCGCGTTTGGCGGTGAGGTACGGAATTATCTGGCGATCTAAAAAATCAAGCAACGCTGATTCGGAATCGGCGTCGGTGGCGGCTGTAATTTTTGCAGGCGCCACGGCCGCTGGTGGTTTTGCGATCGGTTGCGCGACCGTCGCAGGCGGCGGTTTTTCGCCGGGCGCGGCGGCGGAAGCGGCAATCGGCGTTGGTGGGGCAACCGATTTCGGTTCAACTGACGGCGGCGCGACGCCGGTAATTTTTTCGGTTCCGGCGGGAACAGGCGCGCCTTCCGGAACACGCGCGGTTGGCGTCCCCATTGTTTCCGGCGGTTTTGTATCCGGCGGGCGCGGTGGTGGAATTTTTTCTTCCCGCCTTTTTTCCGGCGGCGCGATCGTCTCTGCGATAATTGTCGACCCAACAACGCTTTTTGCGCGCGCGGTGGGCGTGCTCAAATCCGCCGCGGTCGAGGCCATCGGAGCAGATCCTACGGTGACCGCTTTTGCCGGACTTGGCGCGGGCGCGCCGGCGTCAGGCTTGGTTGGCGGCGCGGGTTTGAACGAATCGCGCATCTTTGTCGCAGCGGCGACGAGTTGCGCGCGAATGTGCGGAATCTGTTCATAAACACTTTCAGCCGGCAACCGCTCCATCATGACTGTGGGCACGTAATGCTGGAGCACGAGACCATAAATCCCGCTCACCATCACAACGACGTAGAGAATGATGATCAACGTCGTCATCGGCCCGCCGAGCCGAAAGCCGCTGTGTAAAATCACGAGCGGAACCGTCAACAGCGTCAGCCAAATGTGCGCGCGCAGCCAGCGTTGCACCGTGCCGATACGCCAGAGCACAATTTTTTTTCGGACGCCGAGGAGAGCGGCGAAGACGAAGATCGACAATGCGATCGTGCCGAAGATTAAACCGAGGGGCGTCCCGCCGACTCTGTGATGTTCAGACGGCTTTTGGAGTAACGAATCCGGCAAACGCAGCGCCGACGGTAAAGTCTGGGGCGTGAAATTTCCAATATAGAGCCAGATCGCAAAAAAAGTCGCGGCCACGACAAAGATGAACCAGGGCAAGTGTGCGCGATTGACGATGCGCATCGCCTAGTGGGTGTGATGGGTCTCGTAGCGCGCCGGCATTGGCGCCCAGGTCGCACCAATCAATTCGCTCTGCGCCGTGATCGCGTCGCCGAAAAATCTTTGCGGATCGACGCGTTTGGCCGCGTCGTGCGGACAAGCGTAGACGCAGCTCGGGGTTGAAAGCTGCGTACAAAGGTCGCAGGTGTTCGCTTTGTAAGCGGTCATTTTCTTTTTCTCGATCTTCACCTGCGCCGGCGCGCCGTCTTTGCCGATGATTTCAAGCTGTGAGCCTGCTGAAGATGCGCCTCCGGCAGATGCCGGCCGCGACGGAAGAACCACAAGGATAGTGCTGAGCAGCGCCACGCTCAGACATGCGAAAAGACGGGTCTTCATGGAGTGCCTCCCTGACCATTGCACGAAGAACGAACCAGATTGCATTTCTTGCGGTAATTCGTGCGGGGCGGGGACGAATCAACAGTTTTCGAATCCGGTTGAAGCCGCAAACGCAACTGAATATTCATTCGCTGCGTCTTATTGATTAAGGAGGAAAAATGGCAGCTAAAAAAAGTTCACGTTCGAAATCCGACGGTCGAAAGTATGGCAAAGCCGCTGGCAAAACCGTGGAAAGCGCGATGCGCAGGATGAAGAAGGGCACGCTTAAGTCCGGCAAAGGCGGTAAAGGCGGCCAGCGCCGCAAGAACGAGCAGCAGTGAGACAAGCGGCGGCCCGATGAACCCTTCGCGGCTGTTCATCCTGCGGCCGGTGGCGACCTCGCTGCTGATGGTCGCGATCCTGCTCGCCGGCGCGATCGCCTACCGGCTGCTGCCGCTCTCGGCCTTACCCGAGGTCGACTACCCGACGATCCAGGTCGTCACCTTCTATCCCGGCGCGAGCCCCGACGTCGCGACTTCCTCGATCACCGCCCCGCTCGAGCGCCAGTTCGGGCAGATGCCGGGGCTGAAGCAGATGTCCTCGACCAGCTCGGGCGGCGCTTCGGTGATCACGCTGCAGTTCAGCCTGGACCTGACGCTCGACGTTGCCGAGCAGGAAGTGCAGGCCGCGATCAACGCCGCCTCGAATTTCCTCCCCGCAGACCTGCCCGCTCCTCCGGTCTACAGCAAGGTGAATCCGGCCGACGCGCCCATCCTCACTCTGGGCATCACCTCCAAGACGATGCCCTTGCCGCAGGTGCAGAACCTCGTCGACACGCGTCTCGCGCAGAAGATCTCGCAGCTTCCCGGCGTTGGCCTGGTGACGCTCTCCGGGGGCCAGCGCCCGGCCGTTCGAGTCCAGGTCAATCCCCGCGCGCTCGCTTCGAACGGCCTGAACCTTGAGGACGTGCGCACCGCGATCGCCGCGGCCAACGTCAACCAGGCGAAGGGCAGCTTCGACGGCCCGAGCCGCGCCTACACCATCGACGCCAACGACCAGCTGCGCTCGGCAGCCGACTACGCCGGCGTAGTCATCGCCTACCGCAACGGCGCACCCATCCAGCTGGCGGACGTTGCCGACATCGTCGAGGACGCGGAGAACGTGCGGCTCGCGGCGTGGATGAACGACGTTCCCGCGGTGATCCTCAATATCCAGCGCCAGCCGGGAGCGAACGTGATCGAGGTGGTGGATCGCGTGAAGGGGCTCCTGCCCCAGCTCACCGCCTCGCTCCCCGCGTCGGTCGAGGTCGCGACACTCACCGACCGGACCGTCACCATCCGTGCCTCGGTGAACGACGTGCAGTTCGAGCTGATGCTCGCCGTCGCGCTAGTCGTGATGGTGATTTTCCTTTTTCTGCGCACCGCTGCGGGCACGCTCATCCCGAGCATCGCGGTCCCGCTTTCGCTCGTCGGCACCTTCGGCGTCATGTATCTCGCCGGGTTCAGCGTCAACAACCTGACCCTGATGGCCCTCACCATCGCGACCGGGTTCGTCGTGGACGACGCGATCGTGATGATCGAGAACATCGCGCGCTACGTCGAGGAGGGCGAGCCGCCCCTGCAGGCCGCGCTGAAGGGTGCCGAGCAGATCGGCTTCACCATCATCTCGCTGACCTTCTCGCTCATCGCGGTGCTGATCCCGCTGCTCTTCATGGGCGAGGTGGTGGGGCGCCTGTTCCGCGAGTTCGCGATCACGCTCGCGGTCGCCATCCTGATCTCGGCGGTGGTGTCGCTCACCTTGACGCCGATGATGTGCGCCAAACTCCTGCGGCGCAGGCCCGAGTCCGAACAGGGCAGGTTCTACCGCGCCGCGGGACGCTTCATCGACGCGATGATCGCGCGCTATGGCGCGATGCTCAACTGGGTGCTCGACCGGCAGACGGCGACTTTGTGGGTCTTCATCGGCACGCTCGCGCTGAGCGTGATTCTGTACGTCGCTGTCCCCAAGGGCTTCTTCCCGCTGCAGGATACGGGCGTCATCCAGGGGATCTCCGAGGCGCCGCAATCGATCTCGTTCACGGCGATGGCCGAGCGCCAGCGCGCCCTTGCCCAGGCGATCCTGCAGGACCCCGCCGTGGAAAGCGTTTCTTCCTTTATCGGCGTGGATGGAGTGAACACGACGCTCAACAACGGCCGCGTCTTCATCAACCTGAAGCCCCGGTCTGAACGCGGGGCCGACGTTGCAGAAATCATGCAGCGGCTGCAGCCGCGCATTGCGCGGGTCCAGGGCATCTCTCTCTACATGCAGCCGGTGCAGGACCTCACCATCGAGGACCGCGTCAGCCGCACCCAGTACCAGCTCACCGTAGAGGACGCGAACCCGGACGAACTCGCCGTGTCGGTGCATCGCCTGGTCGATCGTCTCGCGCAGCTGCCGCAGCTCGCGGACGTGGCGAGCGATCTCCAGGACCAGGGCCTGCAGGCGTTTCTTTCGATCGACCGCGACACCGCGGGGCGGCTCGGTATCACGCCCGGGTCGATCGACACCGCCCTCTACAACGCTTTCGGGCAGCGGCTGATCTCGACCATCTTCACGCAGTCGAACCAGTACCGCGTGGTGCTCGAAGTGAAGCCGGAATTCCGCCGGGGCCCGGACGCGCTGAAGGACATCTATGTCAGCTCCTCCTCGGGCGCCCAGGTGCCCTTGAGCGCGATCACGACAGTCACCGAGAAGCCTGCGCTTCTCGCCATCAATCACCTCGGCCAGTTTCCGGCGGCGACCATCTCCTTTAATCTCGCCCCGGGGGCTTCGCTCGGTGCGGCCGTCGCGGCGATCGAGGCGGAGGCCAGGGCGCTCGAGCTGCCGCTTTCGGTGCGCACGAGCTTCCAGGGCGCGGCGCTCGCGTTCCGCGCTTCGCTCGCCAACGAGCTGCTGCTCATCCTCGCGGCGATCGTGACCATGTACATCGTGCTGGGAGTGCTCTACGAGAGCTACATCCACCCGCTCACGATCCTCTCAACGCTGCCCTCGGCGGGCGTGGGGGCCCTCGTTGCGTTGATGCTCACGAGGAGCGACCTGGGCATCATCGCAGTGATCGGGATCATCCTGCTGATCGGCATCGTCAAGAAGAACGCGATCATGATGATCGACTTCGCGCTCGATGCCGAGAGGAAGGACGGAATGAGCCCGCGAGACGCGATCTATCACGCCTGCCTCCTGAGGTTCCGCCCGATCCTGATGACGACGATGTCGGCGCTGCTCGGCGCGCTGCCGCTCGCGCTCGGCACGGGCGTGGGTTCGGAGTTGCGCCACCCCCTCGGCATCACCATGGTGGGCGGCCTGATTCTCTCCCAGGCGCTCACGCTGTTTACCACTCCGGTGATCTACCTGTGGTTCGATCGCCTGGCGCGGCGCGTGAGCGGGCAGGGCGCGGCGGGTTCACGCGCCGAGCCTTTCGAGGGTGAACGACCGTGAGCCTCCCCGAATCCTCCATCCGGCGCCCGGTCGCGACGGTGCTGCTCACGGCCGGCGTGACGCTCGCCGGCGCCGTGGCCTTCGGTCTCCTGCCGGTGGCGCCGCTGCCGCAGGTGGATTTCCCGACGATCTCGGTGCAGGCGCAGCTCCCGGGCGCCAGTCCCGAGGTCATGGCGGCGACCGTGGCGACGCCGCTCGAGCGCGCGCTCGGCCGCATCGCCGGGGTGACCGAGATCACCTCGTCTTCCTCGCTCGGCAACTCGCGCATCACGCTGCAGTTCGACCTCGACCGCGACATCGACGGCGCGGCGCGCGACGTGCAGGCGGCGATCAACGCGGCGAGAAGCCAGCTGCCGACGAGCCTCCCGCGCAACCCGACCTACCGCAAGGTGAATCCGGCGGACGCACCGATCATGATCCTCTCGCTCACCTCCGACACGCTCGACCGCGGCGAGATGTACGACGCGGCCTCCACCATCCTGGCGCAGAAGATCTCCCAGGCCGAAGGCGTCGGCCAGGTGACGGTGGGCGGCGCGTCGCTTCCCGCGGTGCGTGTGGAATTGAATCCCATGACGCTCAACAAGTACGCGATCGGGCTGGACGAGGTGCGCACGGCGCTCGCCGCCGCGAACGCCAACCGCCCCAAGGGCTCGGTCGAGCTTAAGGATCGCCACTGGCAGATCATGGCCGACGACCAGGCGAAGAAGGCGAGCCAGTA
>Ga0137418_10002794_pt1 | contig 15976 bp, 9 predicted proteins | sample CZODoug3_1_2_16f_FD_122242 | JGI IMG/M metagenome (GOLD analysis project Ga0137418, IMG submission 122242) | Vadose zone soil fungal communities from Angelo Coast Range Reserve, California, USA - CZODoug3_1_2_16fungal (Hybrid Assembly) | ecosystem: Environmental > Terrestrial > Soil > Vadose... | reverse complement strand
CTTCTCTTACCAGATCAGTCCCCATTACCTCGATCCCGATCCCAACTCCAAACACATGGGCGAGACCCAGGAAGAGCGCATCCTGCAATTCCTCGAGGAGAACACCAAGCCGGTCATCGGGCTGCGCGAAGGCTCTTTCGTCCGTCAAACCGGCGGAACAGCAGTGTTGAAGGGACCGCATACTGCGCGCGTCTTTCGCAGAAATATTCCGCCGGTCGAAGTCGATCCCGGAACCGACTTGATCAAGTTGCTAGGAGCGTGAACATGGCGAAACGAGAGACGCTGCTGCTTTCCGCCCAGGATGTAAGGGCGCTCCTGACCGTACCTGAGTGTGTGACCGCCGTCGAAGCAGGTTTTCGCGCCCTGGGTGAAGGCAAACTTCCGCCGCCCGAGTTACTCAGTCTTCATTCCGAATTCGGCGGACTTCACGTCAAAGCTGCGGTGTGGGTGAACGGTTCGCACTACTTCGTCGCCAAGGCGAATGCAAACTTTCCGTCGAATCCGAAGACCCACGGCCTCCCCACCATCCAGGGAGTGATCATCCTCTGCGACGCCGCCACCGGCGAGCTCCTCGCTCTCATTGATTCCATCGAGATCACCGCGCTGCGCACCGGCGCCGCCACCGCGGTCGCCGCGCGCAAGCTTGCTCGCGCCGATTCCCGCGTGCTCACCGTGTGTGGCTGCGGCAGACAAGGACAAGTGCAGCTGCAATCTTTGCTGCACGTCCTGCCCATCAAAGTCGCCTACGCCTACGACATAGATCCCCCTGCCGCGCAACGCTTCGCCGCACAAAATAAGAACGTTGATGTGCGGGCGGTCGAAGACGTGAGCGCAGCCGTCCGCAGCAGCGATGTCATCGTCACCTGCACCCCGGCGCGCAAGTTCTTCATTAGCGCTGCAGACGTGCGCCCCGGCACCTTCATCGCCGCCGTGGGCGCCGACAATGAACACAAGCAGGAGATCGACCCCCGCCTCTTCATTAAAAACAAAGTAGTCGTCGACAGCCTGCCGCAATGCCTGAAGATCGGCGACCTCCATCACGCCGTTACCGAAGGCTTCGCTTCCGCCGAGTCCGTCCATGCCGAACTTGCAGATGTCGTCGCCGGAAAAGCCCGCGGTCGCACGTCGAAAGAAGAGATCACAGTTTTCGACAGTACCGGCATCGCCGTCGAGGACGCAGCCGCAGCAGCTCTCGTGTATGAAAAGGCGAGACACATTGGCGTCGGAACTAAGTTCAGCTTTTGATTTCGGCCCGAAGGGCCGGAGGGAATGCTAGCCCAGGGCGCCAGCCCTGGGTTGACAGCAGACAAAAGCCCCGCCGGCTTTAGCCGGCGAAAGCGGAGCACACTCTCCCCAACTCGAATAGCGCCCGCTCCACCGCCGGCGACCACAACATCCCCGCGTTGAGGCGCAGGTGGTGGCTGAATTTCTTGTGGGTGCCGAAGATCGATCCAGGCGTGATCAGGATGTTCTTGTCCAGCGCCGCGCGAAACACCTTGTCACTGTCTACCTCTTTCGGCAATTCACACCACAATAGATATCCGCCCTCGGGACGCGTGAGCTTGCTGCCTTCGGGAAAATATTTCGCGGCGGCGTGAGTGACGGCCTGCACATGATCGGGAAGTGTGTCGCGCAAACGCCGCAGGTGGCGCTCGTAGCCGCCGCCCGCCAGAAATTCTGCGATCACCAGTTGCGGAAGTGACGGCGTCGCCAATGACCCCACGAATTTCAAGCTCTCGATCTGCGTCTTATATTTTCCGCCGCTCACCCAGCCCACGCGGAACCCCGGCCCCAGCACTTTGGAGAACGATGAGCACAGCACGACAGTCCCGTTCGTATCAAATGCCTTCGCCGGTTTCGGTCTGCGCTCGCCGAAGGCAAGGTCGCGGTAAACGTCGTTTTCGATCAGCGCCACATCGTGCCGCGCTGCAATCTCGACCGTCGCCTTCTTCGCCTCGTCCGGCAAAACGTAGCCCAACGGGCTATGACAGTTCGGCATGATCACGCACACTTTCACTTTGTGCCGCTTCACCGCGCGCTCGAAGGCGGCCAGGTCCATGCCGGTGCGTGGATGCGCCGGAATCTCCAGCACGCGCATACCGAGCGATTCCAGCGCCTGCAGGATTCCAAAATACGTCGGGCTCTCGATGGCAACCACGTCGCCGGCTTTCGCGATAGCGCGTAGGCTCAGCACGATGGCTTCGATTCCACCGCTAGTGATCACCACGTCGTCGGGGGTGAACGAACAGCCGAACTCGATCGACCTGCGCGCGATCTCGCGCCGCAAAGCCTCGAGGCCTGGGGGAAAGATGTAGCGGCTGCTGTGGTCGGGCTGCTCTTGGATGACGCGCCGTATGATCTTGTTCAGCTTCGTGGTGGGGAACAGCTGGGGACTCGGCGCCGAAGCACCCAGCGAGACCTTTGCCGGGTCCATGGCCGCGCGCAGGATCTCGCCCAGCGTCGGCATCGCCCCGACCTTGATCGGCTTCGGATCGGAGCTCTGGTAGCTCGGCTCCGGAACTAGCTGGCTGTGCGGGATACGCGCATAGAATCCCGAACGCGGATGCGGCTCGATCAGCCCCTGATTCTCCAGCCACTGGTACGCCTGCAAGACAGTCGAGATGCTGACCCCGCGCTCCGAACTCAACGATCTCACCGACGGCAACTTTTCACCCACACGCAGCGTGCCGGTGCCGATCTGCTCTGCGATGGCGCGTCCCAGTTGCAGGTAGCGGGGTGCGCGGTCCTGGGTTGCGGTCTCCATGCACCACACGTTACCACACAGATTTCCAGAATGGATTCTGTACCGGTACAGATTTAGTCTTTTAGGGAAGGCTGGAGGCCGGCAGTGACAGCGCGACCGCAGTGGCTATCAATGCATGATCAGGTCCGAGTATTCCGGATGCTTCGAAACGTAGTCCAGCACTAGCGGGCAAATCACATCGACCTTGAGCTTATTGTCGCGCGCATATTGCAGACCTGTCTCCGCCAACGTGGCGGCCAGTCCCGTGCCGCGCAATTTTTTCGGCACTTCGGTGTGGATGAGTTCCAGTACTCCGTCGCTCACGCTGTATTCCAGATAGGCGACTTCGCCGTCGCGCTCGATCTCAAAGCGGCCGCTCGTCACCTTCTGCGGCGTCCGAGGCTTTTTGCGAAAAATGTCCCACAACGCCATTGGATGTTCTCTCAGCCACATGGGCGGCCGGCGCGTCGGCGCCCCATCTTCAGAGCGGCCTGAATGTCCCTATCTTTTCGGGGTGTATGAATCAGAATCGTGACCTTCCGAAGATGTCCCGGACGGACGCAGCCATAGAATTGGGCGTTTTTCCTTGTCACGCACCATCTAGCACCTCACGGACCTTCTTTGTCAACTGACGAGGGCTGAATGGCTTTTGGAGAAACGCCGAATTTGATTCGAGGCCGCCGGTCCTATCGATCACATCGCTAGTGTACCCAGACATGTAAATCACCTTGATCTTGGGAAAGCTGGATCGCGCCTTGGCTGCTAGTTCCACCCCATTGATCTCGGGCATGATGACGTCCGAAAGCAATAAGTCAGGCGCGAGTGACTTATTTTGGAGTGCGTCAAGAGCACCTGAGCCAATGGGTAACGCTATTACTTTGTACCCAAGCTCCGTGAGAGCATCCACAATGACGTCCATATACTGCTTCTGATCTTCAGCGACAAGGATGGTCTCGCCGCCCAAGGAGGCTTGCTCCGGGGCCTGAACTTTCTTGGAAACCTGTTGCGCCTTCTCGGTTCGCGGCAGGTAGACTTTAAAAGTCGTGCCTTCGTTGATCTCGCTATAGACCCAAATGTACCCGCCGCTTTGTTTCACGATCCCATACGAGGTTGCTAATCCCAGGCCCGTACCTTTTCCTGTCTCCTTGGTCGTAAAAAAAGGTTCAAAGATACGCGACTGAGTTTCCGAATCCATCCCCGTTCCCGTGTCAGAGACGCGCAACATCACGTACTCGCCTGGTTCCAGGGGAAGATGAGTGCGAGCATAGGAAGCATCCAAGATAACGTTTTCGGTCCCGATCGAGAGGCGCCCGCCTTTCGGCATGGCATCCCTGGCATTTACCGCAAGATTCAAGATGACCTGCTGGATCTGTCCGGAATCTGCCGTTATGTTCCACAGACCATCATGGAACTGAACATTCACCTTGATGTCTTCCCCAATCAGCCTTTCCAGCATCCGGACCGTTTCCCGGACAACGTCGTTCAGATTGATCACTTGCGGAGAGAGCACCTGCTGGCGACTGAAGGCGAGAAGTTGATTGGTCAGCGCAGCAGCCCGCTGGCTTGCTGTCTTGATCTCTTCCATTCTCTTCTTGATCTTCTCGTCGCCGGTCATTCTTTCTGCGACTAACTCGGCGTTACCCATCATCACCCCAAGAAGGTTGTTGAAGTCATGCGCAATACCACCCGCCAGCAGTCCGATCGCTTCCATCTTTTGCGCTCGACGAAGCTGTTCCTCCAGTTGCAAGTTTTCCGTGACGTCTTGTGTGACCGCCAATACGCACGCCTCGCCGTCTAAATCGATGGTCTCGACGAAGATCATCACTTTGCGGGGCTTTCGATCTTTGGTGAAGATCGTAGTGCGGAAATTCTTCACCGATCCGGAAGTCTCCAGTTCGGCCAACAACTGCTCACGATCTGCCAAATCCGCCCAAAAACCGATTTCAATCGCACTATGACCAAGCACTTCTTCGCGGGTATAACCAAATGTGCGCAAGAAGGAATCGTTAACATCCAGGTAGCGTCCTTCCCGTCTGGTGCTGATCGTATTGGGCACTGGGCTAGACCGAAAGGCGATCAAAAATCTCTGCTCGGTCTTGCGTAATTCCTGTTCACTCTCGGTTCTCGCCCACACCTCGGCTTCCAACCTCACCTTCGCTTCCTCGAGTTCCGAGTTCATCGCCGTGAGCTCTTGGACCTTTTCTACAACTTTCGCTGACAGCGCACGAATGTGCTCCTCGGTGAAGAGCGAGGGGTCGAATGTTTCCTTTTTTCCAACCTGCAACCTCAGCGCATGCTTCACCGCGTCGAGCAATTCATTCGGCGGTGCCGGTTTGTGAAGTTGTTGGGTTATATCGCCCTGAGATCGGAGTGCCTCTAGGTTCGCCCCTTCGTAGGTTGCGGAATAAAAAATGACCGGGATCGAGGCCGTCGACGAGTCCGTTCGCAGCTTCTGTACCAGCGCAAAACCATCCATCACAGGCATCAAGATGTCGCTGATGATGAGATCGGGACGGGCCTTCTTCACCCTTTCTAGTGCCAGTGCTCCGTTCTCTACCGCCTCGACTTCATACCCCGTCTGCCCCAGCAGATACTCGAGATACTCCCTGCTGCGCGGATCGTCTTCAGCGACGAGGATCTTGTATTTCTTCAAGCCTCACTCCTCCCGCGGATCGCGCTGCCAACGGCCTCAACCATGTAACGGCTATCCAAGGGACGGGTCAGGATCGCCTTCGCCCCCAGCTTCCGGAATCGCTCCCGGGTTGTCGGCGAAGGATTGTCGGAAGAAGTGACCATGATGACCGGAATGTCGCTGACGCTCGGATGATCGCGCTTTCTCCCCAGGAATGCTTCTCCATCCTCGTCGGGCATATTTACGTCACAAATGATGGCTGCGGGTTGCTTTTCGATCGCAAGACGCATTCCGTCCGCCACCGAACCGGCCTCGATCACCTTGAACCCGTTTGCCTTGAGAACGGAGAGTATCAAGTACCGGCTTTCTTCCCGATCGTCCACCACCAATACAGTTTCTCCGCGGTCCGACTCTTTGGCGGGGACATGTTCGACGGACAGGGGACTGGAACTGAGTTGCGAAGTGCGCGGTTGAGCTCCCGAAGCCGGAATGTAAGCCTGGACCGTCGAAACGAAGGTTTTAGGATCAAGAGGTTTGGAGATGTATCCATCAAATCCGCTGGCAAGCAATCTCTCCTGATCGCCGATCATAGCCAGAGCTGTCACCGCAACGATTGGCACCGTTGGGAATAACGCCCGAAGCCTCCGGGCAACTTCTACACCATCTAGATCCGGCAAATGTATGTCGCATAGGAAAAGACCGAAGACCTTCGATTGAGCCTTCGCAATACCATCCAGACCCGTCATGCTACCCTCCGCCTCGAGCCCAAAGGCCTCCAACAGATAAAGCATCAGCTCCAGATTCGGCGGATTATCTTCAATTACCAGAATTCGTTGCGCCATCGGCCAGACCTCCATCTTGATGGGACACCAGAGTCAACGTGAACGTCGTGCCCTTACCGCTCTCACTCTCTACCGAGATCGATCCGCCAAGCAGCTCTGCCAATTTTTGGCTGAGATGCAGCCCCAGTCCGGTACCTTCACTTTTTTTACCCCCCACTTGCGAGAACGCCTGGAAAAGCCTGCCTTGAGCATCCGCGCTCATTCCTACGCCAGTGTCTATCACTTCGAATCTGATGGGGGCGGAAGCATCTCGGGCCCCCGCAACAAGCTGAAGCGACACCGATCCATGCTCGGTGAACTTGATGGCATTGTTGACCAGGTTCAAAAGGATCTGGGTGACGGCCCGTTTGTCAGTCCGCAGATTGAGAGCGCCGTCTGGAACGATGACTTGAAGATCCAAACCTTTCTTGACGGCCGTGGGGCGCAAGGCGCTCGCTACTTCCTGGGCCACAGAATGGCAATCTACGTCCTCGATGGAAAGCTGCACCTTCCCAGCTTGGATCTTGGCGACATCCAGAATGTCATTGATCAACGACAGTAGATGCTTGCCCCCGCTTTCAATGGTTCGGATCTGCTTCTCTTGTTCCTGATTGAGAGGCCCGGGTAGGCCCATCAGCAGCAACCCCGTAAAACCAATGATCGCATTGAGAGGTGTTCGGAGTTCGTGTGACATGCTGGCCAGGAACCTGTCCTTGGCCAGACTTGCGCGTTCCAATTCGTCGTTCTTATTTTTCAAATCCGTTTCTGCCGTAACGAGTTGCTCAGTGCGCTGCTGCACCCTTTTCTCCAAGTCTTCTTGGGCGTTTTGCAAGGCATTGTCTCGGCGCTGGATCTCGATGAGCATCTGGTTAAAGGATCCAACCAGCGTGATCAACTCATTGGGGCCGCCTGCTGATTTGGCGCGCAAGGAGTAATCTCGCTCTCGTGAGACTTCCTGAGCGGTCTTTGCGAGATCGGCAATGGGATCAGCGATGGAGCGTCGTGACCCAGCTGAGAACACTGCCGCCCCAAGCAGTGACAGCGTGAGAACCATGACCGTGATCAGCAGATATCGTCGGAAGCGACGATTCAACACTTCGAGATCAGAACGGATGTAAACCGTTCCGATGGTATTGCCCTCCCAAGTGATGTGTCGCGCCAGCAGCAGATCATCGGACGTGAACCAATGCGCCTCGCCCTCGCGCGGACTCAACACAGGCGTGCTCAGTACGTTCTCTTGACGATCGCGAGAATACCGGGCGAACACATGACCATCGGGGGTAACGATCCAAGCAGATCTTAGGCCGCTCAGATCTCGAAGTGCAGCAAGGGTTTTTCCCGCCGCCTCGGCATCGTTGAACGTGATGGCGGATATGCTGTTCGCACCCACGATCTCGCATTGAGCGGACAAGTTTCCAACCAGTGCCGACCGTACGCTGAGTTGGTCGTAGACCACGAAACTTAAACAAGCCGAGGTTAAGGCAATGCCGCCGAACAAAAGATTCATGCGGGTCAGCATTTGCGAGATCGTCGATCCAGATGTCTTAGGCATCATCGACCTCCCCGACCTGGACTCTTCTTCACCGAAGTAGCTACTCTCAGGAGATCTGAACTCATGTTCAGCCCGGCCGCTTGGGCGGCGTTAAGGTTCACTTCAAAGCGAACTTTGTCTCCTTCCATCACAAATCCGATAACCCCGCCGCGCTCGCAAAAATTGGGCAAATCACCGACAACAAGTGCATGTTGCTCGATCAATATCGGCAAGACCGCCCCTAGTCGGCTCTGCTCCGACGAGCCGACATAAACGATCCGGCACCCAGCGGCTTCCTTAGCGGTAGAGATTCTCTTCACTTCAATGCTCTTGCCCTCCTGGCGTTCTCCGCCGACGGTCTGCGGCAAGATGGCTCCGTATGGGTCGCTGCCCAACAAGCAGATCTGGAACGTTTCCTCCTGCGGAGGTGCTGGTGGCCACTTAACAAACTTGGCGAAATTAAGGAGGTAAGCGGCCTTGACTTCGTATTGAGTGGGCTTGGATTGGGCAATCGCAGGGAAATGACAAGCCAACAACAATAGCGACGCCGCGACAAGGCGCCTTGCGTGCCGGGTTGACCGAGGCAGGAACCTCATCAAGCGCGATTGCTCCCCTGGATCATCTCGAATTGCTCGTCCAAGTGATTTTGCCGTAGACAGATCTTTTGATCTCTAGCAGACCCCGCGGATCACCAAGAGCCTCTGGATGATGGGGCTGAAAAAGATTTCGCCCGGCCACGGACAAGCGCACATTGTGGTTTACGCGCCACTGCAAAGTAGCATCCGCCGTGGAGTAAGCAGGAACTCTTTGCGAGATCAGCGCACTTATATATCGAAACTGGAAATCCGCGGTAAGGGCTTTGGAGATGTCGAAGCCTGACTGCATCATCACCTGATGCTTGGGGCTCGCCCCCTGAATGATGGGTGCGCTCCCGATGTCTTGGGATCCCGGCTCTTTCTCGACGTGCATTTGCAGAAATGAATAAGATCCGCGAAGGCGCCAGAAACTTGCAGGCCGCCACTCGGGTGCGATCTCAAACCCTTCCGTGGTCGCCATAAGTCCGTTTCCAAATTGAGCAGGCAGCAAAGCATGCAGCGGAGCGGGGGTGGTCTCGAGAAACGCCGGCCCGGTTATATCCTGAGAGAAAAGGTCGTGATACTGATTGAAGAACCCGGCAAGGTCGAAATAGATCTTTGGGGTGATCAGGCGGCGATACCCTACCTCATACCCCAGCATTCTTTCGGACCTAAAGTCATGATTCGCATTGAAGCGGGCGAAGAACGGAACTCCGCCCGGCAGGGTCCCGAGAAACGCTGAGACATTTAAGTCGCGTTCGATGTCGGAGGGCGTGCGCACCGCGCGGGTAAAGGCAGCCCACAAGGTTTGGGTCGCGGTCGGCGTATACAAGAGCCGTGCACTGGGCTCGAACTCGGCCCCGGTATAGTTCGTCTTCAGCAGCTTGGTCCCCACAGTGAGCGAGAGGCGCTGCGGAACGACCTCGATCTGGTCTTGAATGAAGGCCGTATAGAGCCGGTCGGTCCTTTGCGGCGGATCGAAGGTCAGCCCGGAAACCACCTGCAGTTCGTTTCCATGGCTGAAACGCGCGCCCAATCCCCATGAGATCTGCTGCCGTGAGCCCCAGGGAAACCGTTGCAAGAAATCGGCGTCGAAGGTGTTGCGAATATCGCCAAAGTTGACCTCGTGCCGATTGGTTCGGTCGTAGTAGGTCTGCAGCTGAATGTCTTTGCCCTCGCCGAAAGTTCGCTTCCAGCGTCCCGTGATGTTGCCGCCGGAAAGATCGGCATCGGTGTCGACAATGACTGCGCCGGGCGGGTTGTAATTCACGGCTTGGACACTCTCACCGGCAGATTGACGGTATAAGTCACCCTGCAAGGTGTAGCTGTCGCGAGTACTTTTTTCCCAGTCCATCCGGAAGCCAGCCTGGCCGCCTTGCCAGTCGTCTACATTCCGGCCATCAGGATGAAACTGAGCGCTGCGATTGAACCCCTTACCGTAAACGCGATAATCGAATCCATCGCCGCTGCCGCCGCCATAGCGTACGTTGCCAAAGCCTCTTTCGACGTTTCCGCCGCCGGCCGAGGCTAGGAATCCGTGCGTATCTTTGCTCTCCCTGGTGATGATGTTGATGACGCCATTCACGGCGTTCGGTCCCCAGATGGTGCCCCCCGGGCCGCGGATGACCTCAATGCGTTCGATGTCATCCATGAACGTGTCCTGGACCTCCCAAAAAGTGCCCGCCAGGAAGGTGGTATAGACGCTGCGACCGTCGATCAGTACCAGGACTGAACGCGCGAGGCGGCTTCCAAAACCGCGAATGCCGATGGACCACTTGTTACCATCGATGCGCGCCACCTCTACTCCCGGAGCCAGCCGCAGCGCGTCCGGAATAGTCGTAGCTCCGGACCGTTCGATCTCGTCATGCGAGATGACGTAGATGGCGGCGGCGGTGTTCCAAACCTCCTGCGGCGCTTTGGTCGCACTAGTGACCTCGACATTCCCGAGTTGCTCGAGGCTGAGGTTCTTTAATTGCGTTGATGGAGGAACTTGCGGGGTCGATGTGCCCTGCGGCAAGGCATATCCGGCGAGAATAAACTGGAGAAGCGTGGCGCAAATAAATTGCTTGGACGGGGATGATTGTTTCAAGCAATCGACCATTAAGCTTCCGCCGCCATGCAAGAACGGAAGCCGAATCGGGCCCGCAAAAAACGCGTGGTCATGAAAGGACCTCTGATTGGCTTGAACGACGCGGATTATCTCAGCGATTGCTGGTTTGGGGCCTGATTTCTGGGATTGTTCTAAAATCGGAACAAGCGAAGACGCCTTATCTTAATTAGCCGGGCACGAAATCACTGGTACGCCCGGCTAACTGGTTGATTCCACTGGACAGGTCAAGAGCGGACCCATCTTCGAACCCCCAAAGGGCATATCGCCAGGTGCAACTTTTGCTGCCCAAATCAACACCATCACTTCGAGGAATCTTCCGGATTTCAGAACACCTGATTTCCATAGTTAATCCGTTTCGCGAGATAGATCTGTCGAGCGGGTTGCAGACTCTACGCGCGAATCACGGATCGTAGTGCAGCCGATCCGGCAAGCGACGGCTGCGATGAAGGCTTAGAAGCAATCGTGCGAGTGCCAGAGAAAAAAAGAGGGAGCTGGTTTGCTCCCTCCTTTCAACAACGCAGCGGGCTGGATGTGCAGGTCCGCTGCTTATCTCACTCCTACGCGGAAACTAATCGAGCCGTAGGCGAGGTTGATGCGGAACGTGTATGTCGAACCCTGGGTCAGGTTGGTTGTAGCCATGTTGAAGATCCACTGACCACCAGCCCAGCGGAAGGCGACGTCAGGGATGTCAGTTGTTCCGGTTTCGTTCACCACCGTGATCGTGCCCCGCACCTCGCTCAGCATTGTCAGTGAGCCGCCGGTGCCGGCGAAGACCGCCGCTGAGTTGGAGATGGGATTGCCAAAGGCATCGCAGACGGTGAACTTCACCGGGATAGTGCTGCCTCCCTTGCGCTGATAGACGCTGGTACCGTCGCTATTGATGGGTTGCAGGATCACGCCGCCCGGACCGTTGCCTGCGCTGCAAGCGCCGTACTTGATGATGTCGTGCACCGTGCCGCTGGCGTTGTTGTAATTACCGGTGACGTCCGTAAAAGTCCACGGGTCGGTCAGGTAGTCACCGGGCAGGGTGTGCGTGGTGTTGCTCAGGTTCAGGCCACTCAGGCCTTCTCCCAACACCCCGTTAGCCGTTCCCGTAGCGGCATGCGCCGCCGCGTTGTAGAGGACGGTGTACGGCGTGACCACGATGGTCGCGTTCGCCCTATTGATCACGCCGGTGTGGTTGTCCACGGTGCCGACGGTGTAGTTGTGGCCGCTGTTCCCATCGTTCAAGGTATACGAGCTCACCGTCAACGTCTTGCCCGTGCCCGCATTGGCGTCGGTGTAGACCTCGGCCAGGCCTGTGACCGTGTCACCGGTCTGGAGGCCGCTTGCGAGAGGCGCGGCCAAAGCGCTGGTGTTGGCGTCGTAGGTCTTGGTGTTGGATTGCGCCGTGATGGTCAGAGGCGCCGGGTTGATGGTGCCGGTGGTAACGCTGTGGAAGGTCACGGCGTAGTTCGCTCCACCGTTGTCGTCCACGACCGATCCCGCCGGTATCAGAGTCTTGTTGCCGATGCCTACGTTTTTGGTGCTGAACGCCTGCGTAAAGCCGGACGTGTCTCCGCCCACCAACGACGGCGCGATCATTGGCACTCCCGCCGAGCTGGTCGTGCCATCGTAGGTCTTGCTGTCGGTGGCCGCAGTCACGTCGATCGCCAACTGACTGATGGTGCCGTTCGGAACGTGGGCGAAGGTCACGCTGTAGTTGTTCCCCGAGTTCCCGTCGCTCACCGTCCCCGCCGGCGTCAGCGTATTGTTGCCGATGCCCACGTGCTTGGTGTTGAACGCCTGCGTCCAGGTTACGGTGTCATCCGGAGCCAAGCTGCCCACGGTTATCGTCGGCACGCCCGCCGAGGAGATTCCACCGTCGTACACTTTCGAGTCCGTCACCGCACTCACGGTGATGGGCCGCCGCGTGATCTCGCCCGCGGTATTGTTTTCGAAGGTCACGATGTAGTTCGCCCCGCCGTTGCCGTCGAGCACTGACCCGGTCGGAGTGAGTGTCTTTCCCGTGCCCGCGTTGCGGTCGGAGAAGCGCTGCCGGAAGTGCGCCGTGTCGCTGAACGCCAGGGTGCCGGTGATGGTCGGCGTCCCGCTGGATAACACCCCGCCGTCATACACGCGGCTGTCCGCGATGGCCTTTACGGTGATGGAGCGCTTGTTGATGGTGAACTCCTCCCCGGTGTTGGTGATGTTGTAGTTGTCAAGGGCAGCGAGCGGCGTCGCGCTCAGCGTGGCCGTGATGTGGTACTTCGGCGGGCTGGCGTTCTCCCCCGCCACACGGCTGTAGCTAGCTGTCACGTGATCGGTTGCCACGAAGTTCGAACCACTCCCCGTGGTCAGCCCCACAGGATCCAGGTCCCCGTAGGTCTTGTTGGCCGCGATGGTGGTCCAGGTCGCGTCGCGCTTCTTGATGGTGAACTCGGCCCCCGCGTTGGTGATGTTGTAGTTGTTCAGGGCGGCGAGAGGCGTCGCGCTCAGTGTCGCCGTGATGTCATACGTCGGCGGGCTCGCGTTCTCCCCCGCCACCCGGCTGTACGTCGCCGTCACGTTGTCGACCGCCACGAAGTTCGAACCACTCCCAGTGGTCAGCCCCACCGGATCCGGGTCCCCGTAGGTCTTGTTGGCCGCGATGGTGGTCCAGGTCGCGTCGACCTTGGTGATGGTCACCGTGGCGTCGCCGCTGTCGTCGCTGTAGTTGGTGTCGCCGGCAAACGTCCAGTGCACCAACCCACCAGGGACGTTGGTGTAGGTGGTCGTGGCTACGTGCAACAGGCTGTTCAGATTTGCTGCAGACAAACCCGTCGCCGTTCCCGTTGCTCCATGCGCGGTCGCGGTGTAGGGACCGCTGTAGCCGGTCACTATGATCGTGGCATCGATCTTGGTGATGGTCACCGTGGCGTCGCCACTGTCGTCGTTGTAGTTGGTCCCGCCGGCGAAGGTCCAGTGCACCAGTCCGCCGGGCGCGTTGGTGAAGGTCGCACCGAAGCTGAGGTCGGTGCTGAGGTCCACGCCGGCCACGCCCGTCGCCGTGCCGGTGGCTCCGTGCGGAGTCGCAGTGTAAGGACCGTTGTAGCCGGTCACCACGATGTTGGCGTCGGCCTTGTTGATGGTCAGGGCTACCGCCGCACTCTGCTTCTGGTTGTAGTTGTTATTGCCCAAGAACCGCGCCGCTACCGAATAGCTTCCCGCATTCACCGGAGCTGAGGTGAGCAGAGTGTTCAAACCTTCCTTGTAGGCCACGTTCACGGGCGCCAGATCCTCACCCAGCACACCCTTTGCCGTCGCCGTACCCCCGTGCGGATTGCCGTCGTAGGTGAACGTTCCACCCACCACCGTAAACACCGGGTCAGCCTTGTGCAGCGTCGCAGAAAACGAAGCGCTGGCCGCCGAGTCGTTGTAGTTGTTGTCCCCAGCCCGGGTCGCCGTGAGCGCGCAAGTTCCGCTGGCGTTCGTCACCGAAACCGTGGTCCCTGCAACCGAGCAGCCCGTCGAAGTTCCGGCGCTGAAGCTGAAAGCTCCTCCGCCGCTTCCACCCGTGGCCGCCGCGATCCCGGTGCTGCCGTAGGTCACTGCGGTCGGCGCCGTCACCGTCACCGCCGCTTGATTCGCCTTGTTGACCGTCTGCGTGACGCTGCCATTGCTCGCCAGGAAAATGCCGCTGGGTGTGTAGCAAGCGAGGACAGTGTGAGAGGGCGGCGTCAGAGCCGAGGTGCTGAAGCTGGCTACACCGCTCCCGTTCAGTGTCAACGCGGCGGTCAGCGCGCTCCCGGGAACTCCGCAGGTGCCGCCATCGTAGAAGATGACGCTCCCCGTGGGAGTTCCGCCGGGGCTGGTAACGGTGGCGGTGAAGGTCACGCTGTCTCCATAGGTCGAGGTATTCAACGCGGAGGATGAGGTCACCACGGTGGTTGTCGTCGGGTTGTTGACCGTGAAACCGTTGGTCAATGTGGCCGTCCCGCCGCCCGGAGCGGTGTTGGTGACTGAAACGTTGCGCGCGCCTACCGTCGCCCCCGCGTCGATTGTGATGTTTGCAGTGATCTTGATGCTGCTGTTCACGGTGGTTGTGTTCACCGTGATGTTGGCCCCAAAGTTGACCGAGCTTACGCCGCTGATGTAGTTGGTCCCGTTGAGGACTACATCCAGCGTCTGCGAGAGGTTCCCGCTGGTGGGCGCGATGCTCGTCAGCGTGGGCGCCGGATTGTTGATGGTGAACGCCGCGCTAGTGGCGGGCGCAAGTCCGGTGCCGGTGGCGCTGAGCGTGTAGCCCACACCGCCCTTGTTGATTGAGAGGTCGCTGAACGTCGCGGTGCCGCTAACTGCGCTCACCGGCGTGGTTCCACTCAGCGTGCCGCTGCTCGGATTCGCGAGGATGGCGATCCCCACCGCTGCCGTGCTTGTGGTCAGGTTCCCGTTGACGTCCTGGATCTGTACCTTGACGGCCGAGATGGTTTGGCCTGCGGTAGTAGTAGTCGGTTGCTGAGAGAAGGCTAGTTTGTTAGGTGCTCCCGGATTTACCAGGAACGAGTTGCTCGTTCCATTGATACCCGAGTTGCCCCCGATGCCGGTCGCGGTGATGGTGAAGCTCCCGGTATTGGTGATGGTCGCGGCCTGCGAACTCAGTACACCGTTCGTGAATGCCGCCGTCGTGATGGGAGCACCGGTGAGCGTTCCGGTCGAGGTAAGCATCACCTTGAAGCCGTTGCCGTCGAAGCTGGTGTCCGTGTTATTGCTGACGTCCTGGGCCGTGACCATGATGTTGAACGCGGTACCCGCCGCCTGTGTCCCGATCGCTCCGCCTCCGGCGGCCTCCACTTTGAAGTGGTGCAGCGCCCCGGCCTTGGTGGTGATGTTCCCGCTGGTGCCCGTCAGAGTATCGGTGTCCGTCGCCGTGACCGTGTAGACCGTTCCTGCCACAGCGCCGGTGGTAAATGAAACCGTCGCCACACCACTCGCGTTTGTGGTGCTCGTTGGCGAGCCGAAGGAGCCACCGGTTCCGGTCTTGCTCCACGTCACGACTTTACCCGCGGTCGAGATGGGATTGTTGCTGGCATCAGCCAACTGCGCAGTGATCGTCACCGCCGCTCCCGCCGCCGGGTTGTTGTCGCTCGACGTCACCACGTACTTCGTCGCCGCACCCGCCTTGGTGGTGATGTTCGAGCTAGTGCCGGTCAGCCCGGTGGTGTCCGTCGCCGTGACCGTGTGGACGGTTCCTACCACTGTGCCCGTGGTGAACGAAATCGTCGCCACACCACTCGCGTTCGTCGTGCTGGTCGGTGAGGCGAAGGAACCGCCGGCTCCCGTCTTGCTCCACGTCACGACCTTGCCCGAGGTCGAGATCGGATTGTTGCTCGCATCAGCCAACTGCGCGGTGATGGTAACTGCCGTGCCCGCCACCGGGTTGTTGTCGCTCGACGTCACTAGGTACTTCGTAGCTGTGCCCGCCACGGTCGTGATGTTCGAGCTGGTGCCGGTCAGCGCGGTGTCATCGGTTGCCGTGACCGTGTAGACCGTTCCTATCGCGGTCTCGGTGGTGAATGAAACTGTCACCACAACGCTCGCGTTTG
>Ga0137418_10002793_pt1 | contig 15980 bp, 19 predicted proteins | sample CZODoug3_1_2_16f_FD_122242 | JGI IMG/M metagenome (GOLD analysis project Ga0137418, IMG submission 122242) | Vadose zone soil fungal communities from Angelo Coast Range Reserve, California, USA - CZODoug3_1_2_16fungal (Hybrid Assembly) | ecosystem: Environmental > Terrestrial > Soil > Vadose... | reverse complement strand
CCCCGGGCTTGCGGATCTCGACTTATCTACTTGCCAACTTAAGCTAGGCGTTCGTGCGAGGCGCTTGGACCGTTCCTCTGTAGTTGTAAGCTAACAAGCACCAACCTACACGGTGAACTAATTATTTCAAGTACCGTGCTTTGTGACCTACGACACAGTACACGATGGCTACGGGCGCTGGTAGGGCGCACTCCAGATCCCATACACCGTGCCAGCCAGGGTAGCTACTGCGGTAGCCACCAAGCCCCAGTCACCTGCCGTGAGGCCACCGTCCAGCGCACCCTGCACACTCGCCAGCGCGGTCACGCCAGCCGTGAGCGTGGCACCCAGAGCACCTACCCACATCTTGGTTTTAGTAGTGTTGTCCATTTTCTTGACTCCTGTCTTGTATGTTAAGGAGTAACGGGGTTGGGGTTGTCTAGTGAGCCCAAGACAGTACGGATCGCGCGCTGTGTATGCACGTCCACACCGTCCAAAAACGCAATGATCTGTGTGTCAGTCAAATTGATTTGAGTTTTGGCATCACTGATAGCAGCGAGCAATGCAGCCTGATCGGCGGTGAGCGCACCTTCTAATGCGGCCACATGTGCCAAAATTTTGGCACTATTATCAGCCGCCAGTTTGGAACTACTTTCAGCGTTGGCCCACGCGGCGCCTGCCTCACGCGCTACAGGCGGCGCACCCGGTGGCACCCAGTAGTACTGGTCAATGCGGGTATTCGGTTCCATGTCATTCCTCCAATTGTGCTGACCCCAGTCAAGCTGTAAGACATCATTGGTATCGCACGCAACACCACTGACTAGCGCCGTACCTATCTGCTGGTACAGGTGTGCCGACGCGTCACGTATACCGTGCGACCAGGCTGCTGTCTGCCAGAAGTAACGAGCTACGCCAGCCGCACGCGTAGCAGAGATAACGTCTGCTTCACCATAGACACCTGTTACATACACACCACCTAATGTGGTGTTGGCACCCCGTAAATAATCGAGCATGACAGCGAACTCATTAGATGTGACCACATCCTGATCTACTGCCATGTAGATAGGGCGATCAGCTGGGAATCCAATCGCATTGGCATGATCGCGTGCTTGACGTCCAGCCAACTGGCCACGGTTGAACCCGCCCCGCCAGTCGGTAGCGGTGTCTTCGTAGATTAATCCCATGCCTAATTGGTGCGCTGTGAAGTCATCTAGCTCACCCTTGTCTGTGCACTTCGGCCGTTGTGGAAAACCGACATAACGCACAGCACCGCTGAAGCCAGATAACTTAATTGCATTCGCGCCAGGGCGACCGCCAGAATAATCTACTACGCGTGCTAAAGGTACGGGCATTCCTTCCTCCTTACTTTATGTAGTTGTGAATAGTGATGCTTCGCTACTCAGTTCCTGATAACCGTTGGCATGCAAGTTGTCACGGTTAACCATGTAAGCCTTGATGTCGACAATGACTACCCAGTCCCCCTCATTGAATGTATCATGGAACGGTAGGAACTCCCATGAACCATCCGGGTGCCTGGTCACGCTCATATTTTTTGGCTCGATTAACAAATTAATTGCCGACAAGTTGGCCTCGACTAGCTCGAATACCGGGAATATCGGCGGAGTTGTCGTGCACCAAACTACATTAAAAGCCATTACTATTCCTCTCCCATTACCATTACCATTACCCCTAACCGCTGCGTGTTACCTTAATTCTATTGATTGCATAGTTAGCGTCACCGTCTAGCTTGAGTATGCCAGAACCGAGCGCTATCCAGCCGACACAAGCTACACCATAAGTGCCGGTAGAGCTAGCCGTGAACTGGCCACTTAGCTTCATGCCATACGCCGCACCCGATTCACTCTCTCTATCTGTGACTGAAACAATGGGGGTCTCTGATCCTGTACAGGCGCCACCGGGGTTAAACGTCAAACCGAGAGTGCCATACCCCGCCCCGGCATCCGTCTTGGTCACCGTGGCGGTAGCGTCAATCTCATACTTAGCGCCCGCAACATTGTTGATAAAAGTACCGACCAAGTTAGTGAGTACTTTAGTAGCTGAGTTCCATGTATTGGAGTCGGCGGTAGCCGTGACGTCAAGGACTATTTGTCCGACCTGTACAGCATCATTCAAGTCCCCCGCACTGGGCACGTCACCGGCGGCAAACGTAATCATATGATTCTCCCTACATTTGCCAGTGCGAGGGGCGGTAGATGGTCACTGCCTCACCAATGGCATGGCTTTTAACAACACCATTATCCGAACGTGTTACTGTGAGTGTCTGCGGGTTACCAAATATAATAACAATCCCTCGACTGTTGGCGACTGAACCTCCGTTAACTACAAAACTAGACGCGGGGGTCGCCACGCTATTTCCAGTAAAAACCTGGTAGTCCCATACCAGACCCTGTGTGCTACCTAACGCACTGCTGGGCTCCGCGATTTCTGTCGGCCCGCCCAGCAGAGTATCCACTGATGTCCAGTTGGATTCTTTCTGTCCAAAGAAAACAGCCATGCCATCGGCGATTGTTGTAGTCAGTACTTGAGGGAATGCTATGTTCTGTGCATTGTTGAACTGTTGACTGACTGCGAGGATTGTGGCTGGCATATTGCGGAATGTTGCTATCTGTGCTGACACCGTATTGCCTGCCACACCACCAGTAGTCGTCACCGTGGGAGCGCTCTCACTCGCCCCTGCCGGTTTATACATAATGCTGACGTTGGCTAGTTGTTGCAGTACGGTGTACCCGGCTGGCACATTGACCGTTGCGGCGATATTTCGTATGGCGGCGAACAACAGCATGGTGTCGTTGGTAGTCGTACCGGCAGGAATCCCAGGTGCCACACTAGCATTGTTGGCGTGTGCTGCCGTACCTACAGCAATAAACGATGGGGCGATTTGCGTAATATTTGTACACACCATGCGCTCACCACCCATCATGATTTTAAATGGGAAGCTTCCCGCCTTGGTAGTCCAGAGATCTCCGACACGCGTAGTGTCCACGGTAAAGCTGGTAGCTGACGTATTTATCGCGGCACGCAAGGTAGTTGACTTGGAGTCAAGCCGACCAAAGGTAGTATCTGCTACGGCGAATACATCATAAGACGATGCCGGTGTGCCAATAAGATCAAACTCATGAAGAAAACCAGTAATCGATTCACGGTAACCAGTGAGTTGCTGATTGACATCGTTGTAGACAATCAGAGATGACGCGGTGGTTACCGAGAAATTGTCCCCTGGGCGGATGTCTAATAGCTTCTGTCGTATGGATGGTAAGGCCACGATGTCCGCACGATGAGTTTCAATAGTTACTTCAGGGTAACGCGGTTCATCTGTGGTACCAAGGGCGACCCGCCATGCCGCTATCTGAAACAATTGATTATCAAACTGGGAGTTGACGGTAACCTGGCTATCATATATCCCCACTCCGCCCTTGCCCGGTGGAAGCGTTGAGTTAGCGCCTGTAGTTTTTTCAGCCACAGCGGATGATCCGCCCACGCGAGTAACCTTGATACGATTACGTGGGTCACGATCATCCTTGAGTGGTATTAGATCTTTGGACAGCTGGTGGCCGGTATAGCTCAAGGTAATGACAGGTGTTCGGTTACAGAGTTGCCGACGGGTGCGGTAGACCAGTGCGCGATCCCCCTTGGACTCATGCAAGTTACCCATGTCAAGCTCAGGGCATTCTTTAATTAAGGTCCCTAACGGGTTCACTAGCTGCGCACCCATGAGCGTAGAGAACGCCCCGCCCTGTTCGAAGCCGACACGGAATTGATTCTCATCCGCCAGCCGACCAAGGCGGTTGACTACATAGTCACCTTCGAACGCGTGCGATTGGAAGTACAAGTCGTACAGCGTAGAGATTATATTCTGCACACTGAGGTGCGCATAGCCAACCTGGTCCTGTGCGTTGCCGGGGTTGACCCACACTTTATCCACGGGGGCAACCGTTACCGCCGTAGCCGTACCGGACGCTGAGCCGCCGGTAACACCATCACCAGTAAATACGTTATAGAGGTTCATTGCCCACGCGACATCAGCGCCTGACTGCTGTAGTTCTACCGAGTAGCGCTGAGCAGTGTTGTCCACATTGAATGTAATTACTGACGACAAGTACACACTGTCGGTTTCTGACTTCCACGCCTGAAGCTGTATCGCGCCAACGGTTTTGTACACCACTTGCCAGAACTTCACAGTTGGTGTATTGGTGTAGAACCGCAACAGAATGGTGTCATTGGTCACCCCGCCAGCGGCCGGGATTGTCATGATCCAACGCACCTGTATTTTATTACTGAACGTGTAGGGCGGGACGTCACCGATCCAGTCCGCATTATGCGCGACCACAAAAGGTGCACTTGCCTTCACAGTGGTGTACGTGGCGAACTGCGGTGACCCTTTAAGCACGCGCATAGATGGGAAGCCGGGCAGCCCGCTGGCAAAGTCCTTAGAGTCCGTGCCATCTTCCAACGGCCAATAGGCGACAACCCCCGGCTGCCTGGGTATTGACCGGCGGAGTGTGGAGTCAACGGGACTACTCGCCTGCAACAGTCTGCGCAGGATGCCACTGGCCTCAATGGTTGTCGTGTTCTCTTTGCCACCAGCCTTAGGCTTAGGTGGCCAGACAGATACTTCACCGGAGAACCGTGGCGCACGCACCTGGTAATTGTCATACTTGACAAGAACAGGTTTTGTATTTGTGTTACCGGTAGCCACCCCAGTGCGGATACCGACACTGCCTTGGTTGGGGAAGTACTCAGCTACCGCACTATCTACATTGACTTGCCAGTCAAGGGGTTCAGGATCGGACATCTGCCATAGCTTGGCGCGGTATCGTACTCCCTCACAAGCCGCTTTAATATTCATCCACTGGCCGGAGAATGTGATAGGTGATGTGTAGTCTGAGGTAAGTACGGTTTCGGCGCCACCGGATGTTATATGACGGAAGTTAATAACGAACGCTCCGGCCGGACTCAAGGTAATACGCATGAGCTTCTGACCATTGGCGTCTTTGCGGAATATCAGGTTGGCGGGTTCAAGGTTGCCACCGGTTACTGGGTTTGGTACCACCAGGAAGCTCACCTGTTGCTCTACATTGGACAGTTGTATATCCTCCAATGTGGACTGTCTATAAGCGACAGTTGTCGGAATGCTGTGTATGGCAACAGTCCCGTCAGTTGACCAGTCGGTGGCATTAACCGTGCCGCCAACACCTACCGTCGTAGTGAACGCCAGTCCCGCCCCCGGGCTACCAGGAAAATTGGGGTTGCCCGACGTCGAACCCCAGCTGTTCGAACTGACTCGGTTGAATGTGTCGTAAGCCAGACCACACAGCATACGAATAGGAGTGTTCAACCCTAATGTTCCATAGTACGGGCTTACTGGATTCCATGGTACATATTTACCCGCACGGTTATCCAGCGTCAGTGCCATCTTGCACGGGGTAGGCACGCTATCATTGATGCCAAGGTTAGCGTGTTCGATCTCAATACCGCGTACACCACCCTCACCGCGCACGTCGGCGGTAACCGACACCCAGTCGTTTGTTACATACAAATCTACATACGGATCTGGATCAAGTAATGCCATTAGTTCTTACCCCCAAACGAACGCTGAACACTGCCGCCATTCTGCTGGACAATGTAACGAATGATGTCTTGGAACGCGCGCGCTATCCGTCCATCGGCTCCCGTGAAATTAAATGTAATCTCAGGACTCCAGCCATTATTACCTTGTAACCCGAGGTTGCCATCATGTGGATTAATACTTGAACCTGTTGGCAAAATTACTTGGTCACGGTTGGGGAGCGTCGCGGTTTCAAGACCCATCTCATTAACGTTGATGACACCCGTACGCGCACCGCCAGAGGCCGAACTGACACTGGCAGCCGGACCACCGGCGGCCTGGTACCTCGAACGATAGACACTACCAGACGCACTCAGTGACGTAGCAGTATTCACACCAGTTACCGTGTTCACCTTGATGTTAATTACACGGCCTTGCGCGTCTTGGATGAGGCTAGTAATTGAGTTCCTGGCGGGATCGGTATTGGCAATAACTGAAATATAGCCGTTGGGCAAGCTGCGAATTTGCGCGCCGAGTGATACCGCCTTTTGTATCTCGGGTGCCAGGTTCGATGTGACCAGCGTCGACACATTACTAGGGATCATGCCGTACGCATTAGCCATAAGCTCAGCTTGTGTCTTGGTAAAACCCATCTTCTGTGCGGTATCAACAAACTGTGCACGCATCTCTGTCAGTTTGCTATTGATCTCACCGGCCGAAGCGCCACTGTCTTTCATTGCTTGTGAGGTTGCCGCGAAATCGCTTTCAGCATTTTTCACTAGATCAAAAAGCTTGCGACCATCCGCACTGGTCAGATTGATCTGGCCGCGTGCGTCAACCAAACTATCGGCCCATTTACGTGTACCGGCATTAACTTCCTTGAACCCGCCGTCTTTGACATTGAACCCAGCAATGAAGTCAAGCCATGTTTTGGTAGCGGCCTCGACGTCTGGCTTCCGCCCGGCCATGGTGTCCATGATGGTCACAAGCGCGGAGACCTTTTGCTGCGCAGACGAAGCGCCATCCGCCAGGGTCTTGAAGTCAGCAGCCAACGTGTTGGTGTTGGTCGCCGCTGTACCGGCGGCAGTAGCGAATGCTTCGTTCTTGAGAATAGCTTCCGCCATGGTGGTGTTGCCGCTGGCGAGAGCAAGTTTCAACATGCGTGCGTTGTCGGCACTGGTAGTAGTAACCGCCTGCTTGCTGGTCTCCGTATCGATATACGTTGTGCCATTGGCGATAACTAGATCTAACTGATCATTGACTGCTTTCATGGCGTCCTTGTTACCAAGGAAGCCGTCGGTCAGTTGTGGCAGTGACATACCTAAGCTCTTCGATACCTCAAGTACGTTCTTACCGGTATCACCAACCTTGGTGTTGACCAGTGCTTGCGCCGCCGATGACCGCACGTTGGCGTCAACAACTCCCTTTGACTCACGCAATGCAGCTGACAAGCTCGATACGTTTTGCTCGTGCGCCTTAGTCGCTTCGGCTACGCGTTGTTCGTCCTTGGATAACTCATTCAGTAGGCCAGTCAACGCGAAGCCACCAACGATCATCGGCCCGATACCGCTGGACAGCAGGCTGCCGAACCCTGACTTGACCTTGCCAATAAAACCCTCCCCCTCGCTAAGAGAGGTCTTGAAGCTATCCCATGACTTGCCTACCTGACCGAAGCTCACCATATCGATAAGTTTCATACTGGTAGCGAACGTGCTAGCCATAGGGATTAATGGCCCTAGCACGCCTATCAGCGTGTTAGCCAAGTTAAGGAGCAGTCCAACACCGGACAATGCAAGCGTAGCCCCCGAGGCGATGCCGGGCAGTGCTACGTGTGCGAAGTTCTCTACAACCGTTGCCGCTGAATCAACAACATGCGCAAGTACAGGGAACACCGTACCTGAGTTATTCGCTAGGTCAGCGAGCACCCGACCGGCGAAACTACCCAAACGTTCGACAATAACCCCGAAGCTACGGAACGCGTCACCACCCGCTCCGGCCCCCTTACTTGATTCGGTAAAGAAATTAGATACCCCCCTACCGGCCGAGTCCAGCATGTCACCAAGCCCGCTAATGGTCTGACTCGACGCCTTGGCGGCAGTAACCAAGCCAGGCATGGCAGTCTGCGCCAGCCTGCTCACACCGTCGAACATGCCGTTAATCAATGGCTTGGCGGCAATAAATCCCTCCGTAAGCTGAGGCTTGAGCGCGTTGAACGTTCTGCCCAGTGTCTCAGCACCATTGATAAAATCAACCGCCATACCAGTGGAGGCATCCTGCACTTGGGTTTTGATACTATCCCATGTGGTTTTGTAGGCAGCACGAACAACCGCGTTACTCGACTGGGCGGCAGCAGCGATTCCCACAAAAATACCAGCGGCGCCTACCGAAGAAATACCAGCACCCAACGCGCCAGCGAACAGCGCTCCCGCCTGGAGGCCAGTAGATTTCATCTCACTCATCAGACCGCCACCGATGAGTTTCTTAACATCTACCTTGGAAGTTTTGTCGGTTGTAGTTGTGTCCGCTTCCTTACTACTTTCCTCTCTGGCACGTGCACGCTCCTTGCTAAGTTTAGCTTCAGCATCGGTAACTGCGCGCGTAGCAGTCTCCACATCACGAAGCTTCTTAGCTACCAGTTCCTCAGCGGCAATACGTTGTGAGTCCTTAGCTTTTTCATTCTGCCTGATCTCGGCTAGCTTGACCTCCGCCACACGCAACCGGCCAGTCTCATCCGCTTCACGCTTGCGAGCAACACTAACTTTCTGTGAGGCCTTCTCAACTTCAGCCGCCATTCCCGTGCCTAGAGCGGCTCCCGCCTTCTGGCCAGCGGCTTTTGAATCATTGACCAGATCATCAGTGAATGTTTTAAATTTCTTTTTGACCGGGTCTAGGTCGGTATCATCGTGCGTCTTGACATCGATATCGACGTTATTCATTACGCTACCGCCGGTTGAATATCATGCCCGACAAGATCAGCTAGCGGATCATCATCGTCATCCGGATCGATAATCGTCTGAGCTTCCTCGGAAGTTGTGCCCTCACGTTCGACAATCAAGCCATTATTCATCCACGTACGAACTATCTGTTGCACAAAATTAAGATCATGACTCATTAATGCGTCACGGGTGCATGGCACCGACGTGCCGTCAGCGTACTTGAGGTCCCAACTGTCCAAGCACGCAATGAACTCATCAATCCATGACAAAGGATTCTCTACACTATTGTCTAGCAATGGCGCTAATGTGTCCTCCCATTGCTGGGCGGATGGTTCTACGGTATTGACAACCAGCCCGCCGAACTCGGCGAACCGCATTGTGACCACCATCTTATCCCTGACATAAACCATTTCCCACTCCCTACAAATAAACGGGGGTAGCGATTGCCACCCCCGCTCAGCCAACATTGTTTCCGTTACGCCCAAACAGGTACGGCGCCAGTTGCCAACACGCCGGGAGCCTTGATGGTAATCGCACCGCCGTTGTCCCGCGAAAGATTGTAATCCGTGAACTTGATCTCAGGTGCGAACGTTGCGCCACCAACCGTGATAGTTACGGTTCGTGCGACGTCTGTAGAAATAACTGTCTTGAATACATCATGTGAACGGTTGGCTGCCGTGTTAAACAAGATGCTTGGGTCAAAGGCGACATCTGCAAGCAGTGCCAAGCGGTCCATGCCCGCGTTGTCCAGCCCCGTAACATCCTGCATTGCTCGGGGGGTCGACAAACCGAATGCATTGATATCATCTCGAATGTCACGGGGGGTACCGCCGGAGTCATCAATACTCATCGCGGTCATCGCTACGCCGCTAGACTTGGCCATGGCTTATCCTTTCCTAATCTCATTATCGAGACTGTCTTGGTGGTTACGGAACTTGTCCACCCAGTCACCAGCATTTGAGTACCGTTCAAGTGTTGTGCGATCGTATTCTCTGAAATCGCCGCGCACTACCGCAAGCTTAGGTGGTCGGTCCAAGGGTATCTTGTGCGGGTTCCCCCGACTTTCCAGGCACTGTTGCTCTGCTGGAAAAAAGAATGTCTGCGTACCAGGCGGGAACCCCAGGGGGGTATCGCAAAGACTGAATTTATAGTGCGCGGCATTAAGCTGCGATACGATCAGCGCGACGTCCTTGTCAGGTGTCAGCGGCAGTACAAAACCTTCTGTGTAGTGTTTGCACTCTCCCCACTGGGCAGCCTCTTGACATGTCACTGTGCGGTAGTGCGTAGCTATCGGCGCCGAGTAAATAAATGTCTGACGATCCTTGGCCGGTAGCTTGACCATTTGCCGCGCTGTTGCGTAGTAGTCCATTTAAATCAACACATTTATGGTGTTAACTACTACGCTCACCGCAAACGTAATAGATGTGAATGTTCCGGTAGTGACCACCCGTAGGTAGCGCTTGACTGCCCCATTGCGTGCGGTAGTAATACGTTCTGAGGTAGGTGCGGCAGTGACTACTGTGAACGTACTACCTGTGAATGTTGCGAAGGGGTCACCCCCGCCATTGTCAGTAGAGCCCTGCAACGCGATTGTGCAGTTAGTTCCTGTGAACGCGAACACGTGAAGGTAGGCTTGCAACCCGAACACGTTCGGCACCGTGAAGTCCACACTGGCGCCGTTGGTGGCGGTGGTGTCAATCCGCATACCCGCTGTCAGCAGATTTCCGTTGTCCCAGAACGAACCCTTAGAGCTCTTACCGTCCACTTTGAACAGCAGTGAGCCATCATTACCGCGCGTCGGGTCGTAGTTCAGTTGCTTAGTGAACAGGTTGAACGCAACTGCACCCAGTGTTTCTCTGTGGCATAGTGTAGTTAGTTCATCGGTAACTGGTAACGTCGCCAAATACACGTGCGCGTGACCAGCGGTATTGTCCAGCAGTGTCTCATAGTTGAAATCGCCATCCGGTAGCAGGCCCAACCGATCGAACGCTTTCATTCGAAGGGTAGTCGAGTCCTGCATTCCTTTGGTGCCACCGATTTGCCATTTCTGTGTCTCACCTGACAGGTCCCGTCCGGCCACGTAGAGCGCATTACCAAGACCATGTTCAGCCATGGCTCACCTACCTTACTTCTGCTGGCGGCAAGTGACGGTTGACTTTATTGGCAACCGCATGCGCCGCATTGATCCATGCGACAATTACCTCAAATTTCATATCAACAAAGTCAGGTAGTTTCTCCCCCGTGATAACCGACACACCACCAGTCGATTCACAGTAGGCATTGTATGCCGTCAAGCCCAGATCGTAAAGGTATGGGTTACCACCAGCCGGGTCTTCTGTAGTCATTCCCTCTCCTCCTTAAATTGTCTGTGGGAAGTAATCAGTAATGATTACTGGTATGTATATCTCTGCAATACGGAACTTCATGTTGTCCTGGTCTAGGTAGGCGAGCACAGCAGACAGACCGTCCGAGTCCGCCCCATTGGCGTCCGTCCACACACCTTGGTCAGGAATACCCAGACTGATCTGTGCGTGGCAGCCACGCATAATTGCCTCAATATACGCCAGTAGATCAGCATCTATTTTGTCAAGTGGTTCTTTCTTGGCGTCCACGTAAATCCGACAGATAACATCCAGCCGCATTCCAGCGGTAGCCAGACCGCTCAGCCTGGGTACGATTTTAAACCCGCCGGGGGCGCCTTGTGGCGCGCCGATAAAGAATGCAATTGCGGGCAGGCTTCTGGGTGCCGAACGTGGTTCATGCTTTGCCACAGTCTCGAACAGCTTGGTCCGTTGTGCGAAGGCGGTTACGCGATCAAGGATTTCTTCACCGCTTACGGCAGCCATTAGAAGCCCCCATTGAGTTCACGCATTAGCTTAGCCACCAGCGGCGCAAGAATCTGCTCACTTTGCTGGTCAAGGCGGATGGCGGTATCTCGGAAGGAATGGTAACCCTTGAACCGCGTAGTCCGGTTGCGTGAACCGGTACCCTCAAGCCACCGGCCATAGATAATGAACTGATCCCAGACGCGCCCCCAACTTCCTCTTACCTCAGAAATAACATGACTGACGTAGTACCCCGTGTTAACCCTAATTCGAGCGTTCAAGGTCATTCGAACCATGCGGGCGCCCGCTTCGGCTACAGCACGTGTTGCGTCATCAGTAAATCGTTCAACAGCATGGGCACCGCGTTCGTCAAACACAGGACCTTTTTTCTTGACAGTGAACTCGATCATCAGACTGCCCCCGTCAAGAACCGCCCATGGGCAAGCTGGACGCGTATTCGTAATTCATCCAACGCATGGATGTTCATGGGGGTTGCCCGGTCGGAGGTAGATCCAGCCATGTGCGCATAGCTCGCCGAATCTTGCTGTAACGCATTGAGCGCTTCGGCACGTGCCAAACGGCGTACCAACGGCGGGAAGACAAAGAGCTGCACAGCGGTTGGACTAGGCGTGTCTATAGCGGTCGTACCGAGCACGGCACGTTCGACAGTAAGCAGCCTTGCAACATTCACTAATGTAATAGTGGTGTGTGCATTGAGCACAGTGCCATCTACCGCACGTTTGACAATGAGTTTATTACCTACGATGTCACGGATGATCATTCGCTCGGACTCGATAAGCAACATCTCACCAATGAAATAACTTGCGCCACTGGTGACCGTGAAAGTGTCATCACTGCTCAGATTGGTCAGTGTTATCGGTACCGCGTTGAGTGAATCGGTCCACCCCTTTGCGGTAATAACCAACCGCTCATTGCCAATACGAATTAAGCTACCAATGCCTAGCTTACTACTATTGTTAACTGTTACCGTTGTTCCTGATAGGTTAGTTGTTGTGGTTGCTACGCTCTGCTCATTGATCTTGTGCCCATAGGTGCCACTAACTGTGATGCTCGCACCCATGGCAAGTGGGAATGCTGTTGCGGCAAGGAAAGCATCAGTGTTGAGCACCGTGCTGTAGGGCGGGCCGGTGTCTGCTGGGTGCAAGGAGATGCTACTAGGCGCTACGGTCTGGCCGTCACCATTGACCACACTGCTAACTGAGATCAGTTCATTCTTACCCAGCTCTAGAATACGGGCGTTCTGTGTCCAGTCTTGTGGCCAAGGGAATTGCCGCGTGGCCACAGTGGGGTAGAACACGCGTCGGCAGAGCTTCTCAACCGCGTCTGACGACTCATCAAGTGCCTGCATTACCTCAGCGTCTTTACCCGCCGAAGATGAAATATCAGCGGCACGCTTGACATCCTCCATTGAGGCGTACCAAATTGTGACCATGCGTTGCTTCCTCTGCTGTCCGAGGTAGGTCTATGAAGTTGTGTTATTTAGCTTGGGGTTTCTGCTTGGCTTGCTGGGGCAAGGGGTCAGGCATATCTAGCTGCACCTGATTCGGATCTTCTGCTGCCTTTGCATCAACTAGTTTTTGTGCTTCGTAGTCGAACAATGAGTTCTCACTACCGCAGTTGGGGCACACAATCAATGGTGCCGCGTAGGCGGTAGTGCATTCCGAACATATTTTCAACATACCGTGGCCTTTCAACAACCGAAATCAATACGGAGATTATGTAGCTTTTTTGCGGCACTTACCGCACGTGCGTTATTCGGGTCTGGCGGTATTGGGTTATCTACCGCTACTAGTAAATCGCACCATTTCTGATTACTCCTTGCTATCGAATAGTTTGTGTACCAGATAGTTGTTACCGCGATAAGTACGGTTGCAGCAAAAGCTATCAGCAGTGTCCATGCCAGTGGGCGCCCAGTACCATCAACATCAATACCGTCTTCCTCTGTCATATCAGCCGACCCCCATCAACCTTAAGCATTGTCCGATTCCGAGTCCGAAGAGTCCACAGTAGAGGCTTGTGGTTGCAAACCGGTAGCAGTACCACGCGCGATCGATGTCAAGCCAACTACACTTTGTAAACCCACTAATGTTGTGCACACTAGCAGTAATGCTATATTCGCTTGGTTGGTCACTATCTGGTATACGATTCCACCCGAACCAATTGAAAACAGCAGAAGGTCTTTCACTATCGCTATGCGTCTCTTCGCTCTGGTACTCACGCACGGGTTACCCAATCTGTGCGGCAGGAATGGGGAGCTACGGGGGCTAGGTAACTCCCCATTTCCTACTTACTCGAATTCGTCGAACTCGGTTGTGTCGTCGGTAGTGCGTGTACTCGCACGCCGACTGGTAGTCGATTTAGTGGATGCCCGGCCCGTCTTGCGGCCACCTCCAGCCGTCGAACGGGCAGTAGAGCCCTGTGCCGAATCGTCCGGGCTGGAGGGGCTCTCCATCGTTGGGGCAGGCTCTTGGGGGTTCTGCCTCACTAACGTGTTTGAGGTTTCCTCGCTGTCTGAGGATATCGAGGAGTCCGTACCATCCTCCGGCACTGCTGGCGATGGCGGTTCACCTCCTAACATCGCTCGGCGAATAACTACTGGTGGCTCAGGATCGTTCATTTCATGAGCCGTATACGATTCTCCGTGGTGTGTTGCCTTGGCCATTTAATTCTCCCGGCCTAAGCGTTCGGTTGTGCCAGTAGATCAGGTTTACGCATGATCTTAAGTCCCGACGGAATATAGAACAGTCCGCCAAGAATGGTGCCACCAGAACCCGGGTCTGCGATGTTCACCGATAGCCACTCGAAACCCGCACTCATGGGTCCGGTTTCGATTTCAAAAGCCACCATTTGCTGATGAGTTGCGTAGGTAGCTCCGGCAAGGGTGAGCGTGGCGGCAGCCGCTTGCGTGGCCTCTACCCATGGCTCAGAGCCTAGGAGGGGGCTTGCTACCGATTTGCGGTACCAGTCCGTGATAGCCGCCAGGTTTTGTGACGTACCACCGGTATTGGCGTTGTGTTCCTGCAACGTAAGAACAACATCATCCGCACCCGCTGAAGCCGCATTCTTGAAGAACAACACTCCGAGAGTGTCATAATTGCGCATGTGGATGCGCTTGCCGGTGTTAGCTCCGGCAGCAAGGTCAGCAACCGCATTGATACCGACCGCGAGATCAAAGATATTACCAAGACCGCGCACTGTTTTTCCTTTCAGCTAGTAGTTACTGCTGCCGGACTAAGCTGTAGTGCATCGCTCGCAGCCATCAATTCATCCAACAGGCCTTGCGCTTCGGTATCGGATGCATAGCCACTACCCAATACCATTTTCGTGGTAAAACCACGAAACATATTATCCGCTCGTACTTCAAACTCGCCTGACTCACATGGCCTAACAGCAAGCACTACCGCAATATCTGGACAGAGGTAGCTCTTGTTCTCAAGCTTGATCCACACGTGGGTAGCCTCTCAGTTGAGCTTCACGAACGGCGACAGGGTAGAGCCATTGTTCTGAGGAGTAATAGCAGACTGAAGCCACGGGCGCCCGTCAAGACGCTCGATAACACGGAACGCGGTCAAGTCATTCTGGAAACGGAAGTCCTCTGACTGCCGTGCCGACATAGCCTGCCGGTCACCCAACAGGTAGAAGCCAAAGTCGACCAGGTTGACATCACCAGCGGTACCCAGCGCACGAGCCTTCTCTGACACGATAATCGGCAGACCAAGCATGCTCATAGGCGGCATCGCGGAACCAGTTGCGAAGTAACCACCACCCAGCATAATGGGACTGGTACCACCGGTCATGACCATTTGGAAAAGCTGAGGAATAGTATCCGGCGAGACAATCCACACCGCGCGGTCAAGGCTCTGTGGCAGCATGCGCGCGTACATCGCGACAATGTCAACCCACTTGACCGATGCACCTGTGTTACGTGTAACCGCGATCGATGCTGGCGCATTGAGGAAGCCAAGTGGCTCACCAACACCGGAGCCGACAAAGAACGCGACATCCTCGAACCAGGCAATTGCTTCCGGGAAGATCCCACCAATGAACGCCTCAAGCGACGGTTGCGCGTCACGAATGAGTTCATTCGGTACCTCAGTGTACAACGTAAGTTTCTGCGCACGCAATTCGACCCGACCGAAACGAGGCCGCGATTCCGTAAGCGTCGCGCCTTCCTCGGTCCAGTAACCGACAACGCCACCGAACACAGAGCTGACATTCGACGTGCTGTCAATCGATGGGAACGGAACCGTCAGACTGTCCATCGGAATGACCCGCGCACGTGGTCGAACAATAGCTTTTTCCAGCGCCACACGCAGTAGCTCAGCCCGCAAAATCTCAGGAATGAGGAAGCCACCGTCCGAAGGCTTCATACTGCTCATCGCGTCCTTGAGCGTCTCAAGCTTGCGCGACAAACCATCATTCACATAAGCGTGGTTCGAGATCGAATGCAGGAACTCAGTAGTCGTACCGAACGAGTCGTCGAACTTGGCGCCAGCCGCATTTTTGTTGTAGATAGTGTTCGGCTGGATCTTGCTGCGAGCGTTCGGGTTGTCCAGATTGAGCCGCTTCGCAATCGTCGTGGCCTCAACGGTTTCGTTGTCCCGCAACCATTGGATCATGAAGTTTTCGAACTGTTCTTTGCTCAGGTACCGG
>Ga0137418_10002792_pt1 | contig 15986 bp, 9 predicted proteins | sample CZODoug3_1_2_16f_FD_122242 | JGI IMG/M metagenome (GOLD analysis project Ga0137418, IMG submission 122242) | Vadose zone soil fungal communities from Angelo Coast Range Reserve, California, USA - CZODoug3_1_2_16fungal (Hybrid Assembly) | ecosystem: Environmental > Terrestrial > Soil > Vadose... | reverse complement strand
GGCAAACCAGCCCCCCCGCATCTCGCGGAATGTTCTCACCGATGACCATCACCGATGCGCCCAATTCCCTTAGATCACGGGCCACGGACAAATCCTGATCCCGCATCCGCGTTTGATCAAGCCAGACGCAAAAGCGCATCCCTTCCCGTACGATTTCCTGTGGGCCGTGGCGAAAGCTGCTGGTGCTCATTGCGGTAGCGGGCATTTTCACCCCTTCTTCCCACAACAACCGCGACTCATTGCAGCTTCCCAGACTGCCGCCGCGCGCGAGGAAGCAGTACGGCGCTCCTGCCACAAGCCAACCGGACTCCTCCAACTGCTCCCGCCAGGTATCGAGGCGCTTTCCAGCCTCGCCGATCGCGTCAAGCAAAGAAGCCGCAACAGACGCGAAGCCCGCCGTGGCGGAACTTGCCAACGCGCTCGCGGCTATGAGAAGCGTGGAATAAGCATTTACCGAAATGCCGTGGTCGAGTTTGGTTGGGACCACGATGGCCACGGCAGATTCCCGTCCAAGAGGACTGTCCGCGCAATTGGTGATGCCGATGATGCGGGCGCCGCTGGCCTCGGCCTTGGCCAGCAACTGAACGATCTCAATGCTCCGGCCAGTTCGGGAAATCGCGACAATGACCGCCCCGCGGGGAATGGCTGTGCCATGTAGAAGCTCGCCGGCTTCTTGCATATAAACCGGGCGCGCACCCAGATCAAACAGAGCGCCCGCGCTAAGAGCCGCATTCCAACTGGCTCCGATGCCCGTCACGAAGACGTGGCGAACTGACCGGATCAAAGCGCTGGCCTGCTGCAGTGCGTCCTGGCCCGTTCCAGTAAGATATTCGATCGCCCGCTGCATTTCGGCAGGTTGCCGCATAATGTCTTGCAGGAAGCGAGTGGGTGCGGTCATGCTCGCTCCTCTTCGGCAATGCCGTATCGGCGCCATCGCGCGAAGTTGCGCGAATCGGAAAACGGGGAGCAGCGGCCGGAAGGGAGGGGTAAGAAACGAGTCACGACCATCGCCAAAAGTGTATATGAAACCGGTTCCAGAAAGCCGGTTTAAAGTATCCGAGGGAGTCACCCTTGTCAAGCCGCGTGGCCTTTTCTGCAAGGTCGTGATAGGTTTTCCCATTCAAGCCCGGCTGCGAGCCGCGGCAGAGGCGCGTCGGTGCCTATACCGCGACTCCAGCACCAGGAATCACAATATGGCCCACACCATGCGGGAAGTCGCCCGGCGAGCGGGAGTATCGCTCGCCACGGTTTCACGCGTGCTGAACAACACGCAATACATATCGGAAGAAACCCGCCAGCGTGTGCTCAATGCCGTCCGCGAATTCAATTACTTCAAGAACGTCCATGCCAGGCGTTTAGCGACCGGACGCAGCGACTTATTTGGGCTGGTCATTTCCGAAATTGCCAATCCGTTTTTCCCCGAGATCATTCGCGGCTATCAGGCGATGGCGTGGAACCGCGGATTTGATGTGCTGATTTGCAATACCGAGTATGACCGTGAACGGACCAAAGCCGTCATGCGAAAGCTGAGGGAGAGTGACGTTCGTGGCGTCGCTATTGTCACCTCTTCGGTGGATCGGAGCATGGCTTCCGAACTCACTGCGGCTGGAATTCCCCTGGTTCTGTGCAATGAAGAGCCAGCCGGCAAACTAGTGGGAAACATTTGCATCGAGTACGAACACGGCATCAACAAAGCCATTCAGCACGTCGTCGAGCTCGGCCATAAGCGATCCGCCGTCATTGCCGGTCCCGCCGATAACCGCACCGCAGTGACGATCAAGAAAGCTCTCGTCTCCGGGCTCACGGCCCGCGGATTGAAGCCGGTTTGCGTTCTGGAAAGCAACTATCGGGTCGATGCCGGTGCGTCCGCAGTGCGAGAAGTTCTGTCGCGTCCGGAAATCCCCACCGTTGTGTTCTGCGGAAACGATCTGATTGCCATGGGAGCGATGAGCGCCCTGGAAGAGTCCGGAGTGCGCGTGCCGGAAGAGGTCTCGGTCATCGGAATCGACGATATTTTCTTTGCCTTCCTGGCGCGCCCCCCGCTCACCACCATCAGCGTTCCTCGTGAACAACTCGGCGTCAAGGCTTTTGAAGCACTCGACAGAATGCTGAAGCTCAAACGCCATAAGGGCTCGAACTACATCTTGGAAACTGATCTGGTCGTGCGCAAGTCGACCGCGCCGGTGCGGCAGCAAAGTCTGCGAATCACGTCCTAGTCTTGAACTCGGTATGTCTTCAGTCATCCCTTTCGTGGTTGCGATTTTCCTTCTGGTACAGAACCCACCCGCGCAGACCTCGCCCGGTTCAGATCACGCGAGCCGGGGAATTTCACTCGCCCGGGAGGGAAAATTGCCGGAAGCGGAGCAGGAGCTACGCCAGGCTGTACGCAGCGCGCCCGCTGTGGCGCCTTACCGCGCGCAGTTGGGATCCATACTCGGGCTGCAAGGAAAATGGAAGGAAGCCCTGGAAAGTTTCCAGAGAGCGGTAGACCTTGATCCGAGCGATCTCAATTTTCGCCGCGAGACTGCGGCCGTCGAGTGGCAACTTGGCCTGATGATTCCCGCCGAAAAGAACCTTCAGTATGTGCTGACAAAACATCCCGGCGATTCGGGAGCGATTCTGCTGCTGGGCTTGGTGAAGGAAAAAGCCGGGGACTACGCGAGCGCAGTGGAGTTGCTGGACTCCCAGTTTGAATTCGTCAAGTCGCAACCCGATCGCACGGTGGCGCTGTTCCATTCGATCGTCGAGAGCGGGCAGCGGGACAAGACTCCGAAAATCCTGGACGTGCTAAGAGTTCACGCGAATGACAGCCAGTGGGCGAATGCGATTGGTCGCTGTATTGAAATCGCCGTCACGGGGGGAGATCCCGACACGTCGAAAGCGCTGTTCGCTCTGATTCCCAACAACGATCCCGGGCGACTCGCTGCGGGAGTTCAGCTTGCCCGGATCTTCTACAGCCGTGGCCAGGTGTCTCAGGCGAAGGAGTTCTTGTTGCGTCTTACGGAGCACGACGTGGGGAGCTCAGACTTGCAGGTCCTTCTTGGAAATTGTTTTGAGTCCGAACATCAGCCCGGTCTTGCCTTGCAGGCCTACCAGCGCGCGATCGAGGCGAGCCCAACGCGCATCGACTATCACCACGACGCGATTTCGCTGTTGTTGGATCTAGGTAAGATGAGCGATGCGCTTGCCCTGGTGAATGGTGCGCTCGCGCTCGCACCTGCTGATGCCAGACCGTGGCTGTGGAAGGGGAATGCAGAACTGCGTACTCATCGATACGAGGATGCAATCGCGAGTTACACGCGTGCGGCTGAGTTGGACAGTTCCAGCGTCGATCCAATTCTGGGTATCGCCGCAGTTCACTTCGTCGCAGGTCAGCGCGATGCCGCGATCGCAGAGTACAAGGCTGGAATCGCGCGATTTCCGAACGAAACGCGTCTTTACGTTGCCTACGCGGACATGTTGCTGGGATCTCCCGATTCCCCCAAACTCCAGACAGAAGCCGCAAATCTGTTAAAAAAGGCAGTGAAGCTGGCTCCGCAGTCAGCGGAAGCTCACTACCAGATGGGCCAGTTGGCGCTCCGGCAGAACCGTCTGCAGGATGCAGAAGCAGAATTGTTGCGCTCGCTCCAATCCGATCCTGATCAGAGCAAGGCACACTTCGCGTTGTCGACGGCCTACCGGCGGATGGGGCGGATCGACGATGCGACCAAGCAATTCGCCCGCTATCAAGATCTCAAGCAAGTGGAAGAAAGCGGAACGACAGCCGCGATGACGGCGGGCAAGCCGTGAGGTCCGTCCGCACCTCGCCGAGCGAAGCCGGCAGCCCCGGCCGGCCTTGCGCCGTTTGGTCGCGCCGCCGCTTCCTCTACGCGCTTTCCGCTCTCGGCATCGGTCCGTTCTTTCATTCCAGATGGATTGTGCCCGATGCCCATCCGGTCCCCATTTTTTCCGATGTCACCGCCGACGCTGGCATCACCTGGCGGCACTTCAACGGATTTTCCCCCGACCGCTTTCTGATCGAAACCATGGGCGGCGGAGTCGGTTTGTTCGACTTCGATGATGACGGCGGGCTGGACATTTTCCTGCTGAATGGTGGCGAAACGCCCCATGGCAAAAGCGAAAAGCCCCTTCAAAACGCGCTCTATCGCAACCTGGGCAATGGGAAGTTTGCGGACGTTGCCGCCGAAGCAGGACTGAACCGGGTCAAGAACTACGGTATGGCTGTGGCAGTCGCTGATTTTGACAACGACGGCCAGCAGGACATTTTCATCACCGGATTTCCCAACTGCACGCTCTATCACAACAACGGCAATGGCACCTTCACGGATGTAACCGCGGATGCGGGGCTGCAGAACGCGGGCAGATGGGCCTCGGGCGCCGCCTGGTTTGACTATGATCGCGATGGCTTCCTCGATCTCCTCGTCTGCAATTACGCCGAGTTCTCCTTCGAGGGTGTTGCTCCGAAGTGCGAGTACATGAACGTTCGCACCTACTGCGAGCAGCGTGCCTACCGGGGCATGCCTCTCACCCTTTATCATAACAATCGCAACGGCACCTTCACGGACGTCAGCCGGTCCTCGGGGCTGGATCGCTTCGTTGGCAGAGGGCTCGGCGTAGTTGCGATTGATATCGATGATGATGGATGGACAGATCTCTTCGTGGCGCGCGACGCCTCCCCTAATCTCCTGCTGTTGAACAAGCATGACGGAACTTTTGCTGACGCAGGACTGGATGCGGAGGTTGCGTACGATAACAATGGGAATGCCAAGGCCGGCATGGGAGTGGACGCGGGCGACATCGATGGCGATGGGCGTCCGGACTTTGTGGTGACGAATTTCAATTTCGAGTTTCATTCCCTGTTTCTCAATCGCAAAGGCTTTCCGTTCGAGGACTGGTCACGAGCCTCTCATTTAGCGGGCCTCACGCAAACCGATGTGGGCTGGGGCGCCCATTTTATCGATTTTGACAACGATGGCCTTCTCGATCTGATGATCGTGAACGGCCACGTCATTGAGGTGATCGAATCGTTGCAGTCCCAGGTGAAGTACAAGGAACAACCGCTGCTCCTGCGTAACCTGGGCAACGCGGTCTTCGAGGATGTGAGTGCCAAGGCGGGTTCGGCATTCGCACAAAATTATCTTGCGCGCGGACTGGCGATCGGAGACTGGGACAGCGATGGTGCAGCGGACGCAATCTTCACGTGTATCGGTGAGCGCCCCGTATTGCTGCATAACAACGTTGGCCAGAAAAATTCTTGGCTCGGACTGCGTCTCGTCGGCGTCAAGAGTAATCGGGACGCCATCGGGGCGAAGTTGACGCTTCGCATCGCGAATCGAAAACTGGTGCGCTGGGTGACCGGCGGTTCGAGCTACCTTTCCTCGCACGATCGCCGCGTTCTGTTTGGATTGGGGCGTTTACCCGTGAGTCGTCGCCTGGAGGTGGAGATTGTCTGGCCGGAGGGAGGGACGCAAATCGCAGCCGGTTTGGAGATCAACCGCTATCACCGAATCGCTGAGCAAGTGGCGAAATAGGCCTTCTACAGGCTCATTTTGACAGCGGCGTGACCGACACTTCCTTGAAGTAAACCTCCGATCCGGGATGATTCTGCAGGCCGATGAAACCGGAGTCCGGTCGCGGTCCTCGCTCCGGATCATGAGATCCAGCAGGCTTCGCGGGCACGGGCCGTCCCTCGGTGAAATCCGTCACCTTTACGTTGTTGAGGTACACGACGGTGCGCGGCCCGTCCAGCGTGATGTCCATCGCGTTCCATTCACCAATCGGTTTGATCGGGCGCGCCAAGGCTTTCGTGAATGTGTAAAGCACGCCCGTGCACGAGTAGTCGTCAGGCCAGTCGCCAATTTCGACCTCGTAACCTCGATTGATCGGCATCCACGGTTCGGTCGGCTTCTCCGGTATGCGAATAAAGACGCCCGAGTCCGACTCTTTCGCGGTTAGTTTGAAGACCACACGAATGGTAGCGTGGGCAATTTTTTCTCGGGTATACCAGAGCATGCCCATTCCGCCCTCTGTTTTCATCATGGCGTCCTTCACGACAAAGGATCCTGGGCCGACCTGTTGCCAACCCTCCAGATCTTTTCCGTTAAACAGAGGACGACCGGACTGTTGAGCCGAGAGGGAAGTGGCAAGCGCCAGAACGAACGAATAAACTGCCCTTCTGTGGAGCGAAGACCTGCGAAGTCTGTGGAGTAACCGATTCATCACGTTAGCTGGGGGTCGGCAAACGATTCCATGATCTATCACGGGCAACAGCCAGCGTCAAACTAGCCTCGTTCGAGCCTGCCGAAAAACACCGGCTCAGGTTTTAGTACTTGACACTGGATTTCCGGCGGTGCTAAAAACGCGGCCTATGAAACCGCTATCAGAAAGCGGTTTCAGCGGTGGAGGGGGGCACGTGGGCGGGCAGGGGATCGAACGGCGGGAAATCCTTCGCTACATCGGTATGGCTGCGGTGGCGGGAACGTTTCCCGGCTTCAGGCAATGGGTGTTCGCCTGCCCGCAGGAGCACTCCCAGTCCCTGCCTTCCCACGTCGGTTCGGATTCCTACCAGCCCCTGTTCTTTTCTTCCCAGCACTACCGGATGGTGGAAAAACTCGCGGACATGATCATTCCCGAAGATGACACCCCCGGAGCCAAACAAGCTGGGGTGGCCGAGTTCATTGACTTCATGGTGGCGAATCGAGTCCCGGTGAGTGGGTCCCGAGACATTCGTTCCACCGACGACGCGATCGAAGCGGGGAACGAATTGCAGAACAGATTCATTGCGGGGCTGGATTGGATGAACGCGCGCAGCCACTCGGAATTCGGTCAACAGTTCATGGACTGCACGCGGGAACAGCAGAACAGTCTGCTGGAAGAACTCGCCTACAAAGCGAAATTCAAACCCACGACGGAAGGCGGACGAGCCTTTTTTCAGATGATGCGCGATTATACCGTGGTCGGTTACTACACGACGAAAATCGGATTGCAAAGCATCGGCTATCCCGGGCTTCGCGCTGTGTGGCCGAAGATGCCGGGTTGTTCCCATCCCGACGATCCGGAACATGCCAACCTTCGTGAACCGGCGAGCTCAGCCGTCTCGACTCAATCCAACAAGAACTAGCGAGGACTCGTATTGGCCGCCAAAGTTTACGACGCGATTGTGGTGGGGACCGGCGCGGGCGGCAGCACCGCCATGAAGATCCTGTGCGAAGCCGGTCTCCAGGTGTGCGCCATCAACTCGGGGCCACGCATGGACCCGGACCAGGATTATCGCGCACACCGGCAAGTTTACGACCTGAAGTATCGCGGCTACGGCGATCCATTGCGCCTCCAAGGGAAGGCGCACCAGGAGCCTTACTCGGTCGAAGAATCTGAATACAGCGAGGGCCGGGACCTGTTCGAACACGACGTGGCCTATTCGAACGCCCCGGGCACCGATTGGTACTGGAAGAGGTGCAAAGCCACGGGCGGCAAGGCCAATTTCTGGGGACGCTCCTCGGCACGCTTCGGCGACATCGATTTCAAAGCCGCTGATCTCGATGGCTTTGGCGAAAACTGGCCGGTCGACTACGCCGAGATTTCCCCGTGGTTTTCGAAGGCCGAGCGCTACATGGGAGTGGCGAGCACGATTCAGAATCGGCCCAGCAATCCCGACGGCGAGTTCCTGCCGCAAATCCCGTGGCGCTGTATCGACTACATCATCCAGAAGGGCGCCGAAAAAATTGGTGTACCTTACCTCCCCGATCGCTGCGCCCAACTGACGGTTGCGCACAACGGTCATCCTGCCTGCCACTACTGTGGGAACTGCAGCCGCGGCTGCGATGTCGGATCTTTTTTCTCTCCCACCTGGTTCACGATCCCGGAGGCCGAAGCCACCCGGAACCTCACGCTCCTCACCAATGCTCTCGTGCGCGGCATACTGGTTAACGAGGACGGCATGGCGAACGGGGTCGCGTACGTCGACCGGGGGGCCCGAAAAGAAGTCGAAGTTTACGCCAAGGTAGTCGTGCTGGCGGCATCGTGCGTCGAGACCGCGCACATCATGTTGAATTCGAAGTCGCGCCACTGGCCCACGGGCATCGCCAATTCCAGCGGGCAGCTTGGCAAGAATCTATGCGAGCACCTGTACGGGAACCCAGGTTATGGCTATCTGCCGCGGCTTCTCGGGCAGCCCGCTACGCCCGACAACATTGCTGATTCCACGGTGGCCTGGGCACCGCGCTGGCAGAATTTGAAAAATCCGCGGGAAGAAAAATTCATTCGCGGCTACTCGGTCTACATCGGCGGCGGTTGCGGAGAGTTCCCGGGATACTACGGACAGATCGAAGGCTTCGGCGCGGCTTTCAAGCGCGACCTCAAGCGCTACTACCCGACTTCGATCGGCGCCCTCATCCAGGCTCCCACTCTCCCCAGCTCGAACAACTACGTCGACATCGACCCGGAGAAGAAAGACATCTTCGGAATTCCCCAGCTTCGCTTTCATTTCCAGTGGGGTCAGAACGAGCTCTTGATGTGGGAACACTCAAAACAAGTGATGAGCGACCTGTTTAAGGCGATGGGTGCAGAGATGTGGGGTGCCGACGACCAGCCCAACCGGGCCGGAACAAGTTTGCACGAAACCGGAGTGTGCCGGTTTGGAAACGACCCGAAGAGGTACGTGACCAACAAGTGGGCGCAAACTCACGACGTTTCCAATCTCTACATTTGTGACGCAAGCATTTTCCCGAGCTGCACCGACAAAACCACCACCATGCCGATCGTCGCGTTCACGATGCGCACCTGCGATCACATGCTCGACAACTTTAAAAAAGGCGTTCACAAGCGCGCATAAGTCATGCCAGAGACCTTGGTAGGTGGCGCGAAAAGCCGATGGACCGAAAGAGCACGCAAATTCCAGAGTAATAGGAGTCGCGCATGCTGAGTATAGTGCAGAGAATTACAACTCACGTTCTGGCTGTTTTGGTTTTTGGCACTGCAGCCTATGTCTTCTCGCAGAGCAACAACGCCTCCATCGACGGAGAGATTACAGACCCGAACGGAGCCGTAGTTCAAGGCGCCAACGTGGTCCTGACGTCAAAGGACACCAAGCAATCCTCCAGCTTCGTATCAGATGCGAACGGACTGTACTCTTTCCGAAACGTCGTGCCCGGGTCTTATCAACTGAGTGTGGCGGCGCAAGGCTTCGGTGAATACGTGCAGGATGGAATCCTCGTCCGCGTCGGCTACCCGATTCGGCAGAACATCCAATTGCGGCTTCAGACTAACATCCAACGCATTGAAGTCAGCGCCGATGCCTCCGCGCTGAACTACGAAAACGCCGAGATTCGCAGCAGCATCGACCCCCAGGTCATTCAGCAAGTTCCTCTGCTGGTCGCCGGCTCCATGCGTTCCGCGGCCAGCTTTGCGTCGCTCATGCCTGGAGTAGTTCGTGGCTCTGGTGACGTCACCGGAGCTCATGTGAATGGTGCCCAATCACAAACAGGTGTCGTCGTTCTCGACGGCATCAGTCTTTTCAACTCCTCTGGAATCCAGGGCCTGACCGGGGCCGTACTCGACTTTCCTCAATCCCCGGACCTCATTAGCGAATTCCAGGTGCTTACCTCGAACTACGACGCGCAATACGGCAGCGCCGCCGGGGTGACCATCGAAAACGTGCGGTCAGGGACGAACAATTTTCACGGCACAGCCTACGAATTCAATCGAAATTCCTCCTTCAACGCGATTCGATGGGGCGCTGACCAGCAAACGAAGGACATTGAAAACGATTTCGGGGGCAACATTGGCGGGCCGTTGAAGATGCCTTTTTGGAGGAACAGAAATCACCGCACCTTCTTTTTCGTTAACTTCGAGGCCTTCAGAATCCGGGGCGGCCTCAACCGGCAGACTCTGTCTCTACCCTCCGTTGTCGAGCAGCAGGGGGATTTTCGCGACTGGGTCGATCAAGACGGTAAGCTGATTCCCATTTACGATCCAGCAACGACCCGCCCGAATCCCGGCTACGATTCAAGCCAGCCGATCGGTCCAAACAATCCACCCTTCCTGCGAGACCAGTTCATGGGTTGCGACGGCACCACCCCGAACGTAATTTGTGCCACCGATCCACGTTTGCAGAACTCTCTTGCCAAGCAGTGGTTCCAGTTTCTTCCGACGCTGACGAACACGGCCCCTCTGAACAACTACCTGGCACCTCCGACTCAGGACTTTCTAGGTACAGACGCGTATGCCATTGCCGAGAAGATCGACGAATACATCGGGTCCAAAGACCACATCTCGGAAATGTTTTATTACAAATACCTGCCGCAGACGACCTTCTCAACTCTTCCGGAACAGATCAGCAATACCTTTACCACGTATAAACGCACCTCCGTGTTGAGAGTGAATTGGGACCACACGTTCAGTCCCACACTCCTGAATCACGTTGGGTTTGGATACCAAAACGACAAGTATTATGGCGGTGGGATTGACGGCCCCTTTGCTGACAAGCTGCCCCCGATTCCTGGAGTGGCGAGTCATGCCTATCCTCCCCAGATCAGGTTCAGGACGGACTTCGGGGGGAATGGCTTCGCGGATTTCGGTACCGGCCTGGGGGATCCTAATATTCAACCCTGGCTGGCGCCCGCCTACATCGTAACCGACATGGTGTCGATGACGAGAGGAAAGCACACGATTTCGTTTGGCGGCGATATCCGGTTTTCACAGAACTCTCCGACTTTTCTCTCCAATCAGGCTGGCCAGTTTAATTTCGAATCCACGGAAACGGGTCTCCTGGGCCCGGTCAGCGGAAGTCCGATCGCGAGCTTTCTCTTGGAGCAGGTCGATAACGCCAACGCGACTTTCTATACCTCGACTGTCATTGACTCCCGCAGCAAAAGCTACTCTCTGTTTGTCGCGGACACCTGGCGCATCACGCCGAAACTGACGATTACGCCGGGTGTTCGCTGGGAAGTGGACCCGCCGGCCTTGGATGGGAACGATCGCTTTTCTTACTTTGATCCGAACCTTCCTAATCCCGGCGCGGGCGGCCTGCTCGGAGCAGTCGCTTATGCGGGGCATGGTCAGGGTCACTCGGGCAGGAGATTTCCCGAAGATACCTGGTATGGCGGAATCGCACCACGCATCGGTTTTGCCTATGCTCTAAGCCAGAATACCGTCATCCGTTCCGGCTACGGACTCTTTTACGACAACGCAAACATGCCCGGCTACGATGGCGGAATCCAGCAGGATGGCTACAACGCCTTTGCAGTGTTCGGCAGTTCCATGGGCGGCCTTCAGGCCGCATTTAAACTGAGCGATGGTCTCCCGTCCAATCATCCGGTTCCTCCGAACCTGGATTCAACTTTTGACAACGGCGGATTTGCTCCGATCTACCGCCCGCGCAATGCCAACCGGCTGCCCTATGCTCAACAGTGGAATCTGACCCTGGAACATCAATTCTCAGGGAATAACTACCTTTCAGCATCGTACGTCGGAACGAAAGGTACTCGGCTGTTGTCGCAAATCGCTCCGATTAACGCCCTGAGTCCCAGCTCCCTGTCGCTCGGGGCGCAACTGTACGACGTATTTCAGCCGGGACAGACGGAACTTGACGGCGTGCCTGCGCCATTTGCGGATTTCGCGACGGTCATGACCGGATGTTCTCCCTCGGTTGCGCAGGCATTGTTACCCTTTCCGCAGTACTGCAACAACATCCGAGCCCGCAACGAAAATCAGGGCAGCTCGATGTATCACGGATTCCAGGTCAAAGCAGAGCACCGTTTCTCCAAAGGTCTGTGGGCGTTGCTGTCGTACACCAATTCGAAACTGATCACTAGCTCCGATGCTACGGAGAATATTTACGGCCCTACGACTTTCTCGCCCTTCGAGAAGCAGCGCAATCGATCGCTCGCCATTGAAGATGTTCCGCAGGCTTTGAACATTGCCTACAACTACGAACTCCCATTCGGCCGGGGCAGGCGTTGGCTGAATCAGGGTGGTGCCTTGAACGCAGTGATGGGTGGGTGGACTTTCAACGGCGTGTACCGTATCCAGTCCGGTATCCCCTTTTCCCTTACCTCTTCAAGTTGCAACGTGCCGGGGCAACTCAGTGCAACATGTGTGCCGGCACTGCTACCCGGTGTTTCTCCGTTCACGCAATCGATGGACCATATTGACATAACCAAGCCGATCTTCACTGCGGCTTCGTTTGAGCCCGCCGATAGCTTTAACTTCTATACCGGCAATGGACCCCGAGTGCAGAACTTCCGCCAACCGGGTTACAGCGATTTTGACATCGGTCTGGCAAAGACGGTTCACATCAGCGAACGGTTCACGTTCCAACTCCGTGGCGATGCGTTTAACGTTTTCAATGCGCACCACTTCGACAACGTTGGAACCTCCCTTCAAGGAGGAGGACTCGGTGGCAGCGCATTCGATACCGACGTCGCAAGTCCGAGCTTTGGAACCTGGAACGGAACCGTAACATCGCCCAGGAATATTCAGGTTTCCGGCCGCATCTCGTTCTAGTGGGTGGCGGAAGATTCAATTTTAGAACCGACACCGACCGAAGGCGGGTCCGTACCGCTGGGGACGGCACGCCTAACTAATATGATGCGGGAAAATGCAATTCGCGACAAAACGGGAAGGGTACGAGTGCACTCGTACCCCTAAGTCAGCCTCCCGGACCTATTCGCTCTTACTAAGCGAGTTAGCACTCGCATGGCGGCTTGGATCCAGCCATGTTCCCGCTGCCTCGTCAGCGCCAAAGCGCCGCGCCGCAGCGTTGATGATTTCCACGTCCTTCACCTTCACCAGGGGCGTGTAGCGCGGATGACGCGACTCCTTGTACGGATCATTCCGTGCCGCGTTGTAACAACAGATCATCGACCAGCGCGGATGGTTAGACCGATTCTGGTCGGAGCGATGCAATAGGTTTGCGTGGAAGAAGAGCCCATCCCCGGGTTCCATCTCCACGTAAACCAGTTCCAGCTTCTTAAGAATTTCATCGACTCGGGACCGGTCAGCGCCCGCCTGCTCCCCCGACAGAAAATGCTCAATCCGCCCTAACTCGTGCGATCGGCGAATGACCTGCAGGCAGCCATTCTCGCGAGTGGCCGCGTCCACCGCCACGTACACGCTGGTAAGCAGCGGAAACAAGAGCCCATTGTGATACCAGTAGCCGTAATCCTGATGCCAGGTCCAGGCGCCTCCGACCTTTGCATCCTTCATGATCATCTTCGAATGGTAGTGGTAAACCTCGCCCTCCAGAATCTTCTCCGCCGAGCCGACAATCGATTCACAGCGCGCAATCATCCCGTAGATCGTGTCGGTCGGATGGTTCCACAGGGACAGCCGGACGGTGCCTCCTTCGCCGTCCGCACGCCCGAAGGAGTGCTCGTCTAAGACGCGATCCTCTCGCGCAGCCCGCGAGAGCGATCCAACCTCTTGCGAGTCCAGCAGGCCCTTCACCAGAACAAAACCGTCCCTGCGATAGTTGGGGACGTCCAGATCGTTGAGAGCTTTCGCCATGAAGGCCTCCTTTGTAACCCGAAACAAGCGCGCGTGCGCCCAGCTATTCCAATGGCGCACATTCGCCCGACTACGATTCTACGACGCTTCAACTGGACTCGAGTCCGGTTTGCTCCCGTTCGTCTCCTCCCAGAATCCTTCGATTTCTTCCAGAGACTTGCCCTTGGTTTCCGGAACGAAAAACCAGGTGAAGACGGCCTGCAGCAGTGACACTGCCGCCAGAATCCCAAACGTCACATCTTTCCCAATGCGATTAAACGCATAGGGAAAAACCAAGACGACTAGCGCGTTCGCTACCCATTGCGTCAGGACGGGCACCGTCATCGCGGTGCCACGAATACGGTTCGGAAAAATTTCCGCGACCAGTGTCCAGAACACGGGGCCAATGCAGGAACAGAAAAATACGATGTAGCCAAGAATCAGCAGCAAGACTAACAGGCCTCGGAATTGACCCGTGACGACCACCGTCGTGAGTGACAGGAGCGTTACGGCCATTCCCAGCGAACCGACGATGTAGAGCGGTCTCCGCCCATAACGATCGATGGTCCAAAACGAGACGATTGTGAAGGCAAAATTCGTGAACCCGATCACAAACGTAGAGAACAGAGCCGTATCAATATTCCAGCCTGCTGAACGCAGGATGGAAGGCGCATAGTCGATGATGGTGTTAATCCCGGAAAAGTGAACCAGAATAGCCAAACAGAATCCCACCAACACAGCCCGCCGAATCCCCGGTCGAAACAGATCGCTCCATGTCGTTCCTTTCGCACAAAAGCTGGCCTGGATCTCCCCCATTTCGAGCTCCGCACTCTCTCGGCCCGCGATGCGCTCCAGAATGCTGAAAGCCTCTGCGGTGCGGCCCGCCTTAAAAAGAAAACGGGGAGTTTCCGGCGCTCTGAGTAACAGGCCGAGAAACACTACGGAGGGGATGACGCCAGTCAGGAACATGTATCGCCAGTTGTCGGAACCGGCGTCGCGCAGTAGGTAGTTGATGCAGAAAGAGACCAAGATGCCGGTCACGATCGACAACTGGTAGAGCGTGCTGAGGCGCCCGCGTAGCTTTGCTGGCGATACCTCCGCGACATACATCGGAGACAGCAACGAAGCCGTGCCCACCGCCAACCCGCCCGCAAACCGTGCGATCACAAATGCGGGGAACGTGGGCGCCAATCCCGTCGCCAGTGATGTGGCCGCGAAAAGGACCGCAACCCAAATTAGAATCTTCCGCCTTCCATAGACGTCAGACAAACGTCCAGCCAGCGCGGCTCCCACGGTAGCTCCGAAGAGTAGACAGCTGAAAGCCCAGCCCAAGCTGATATCACTGAGGCCAAAGTGCTGAACCAGAAACGGTCCCGCGCCGGTGATGATGGCGATATCGAAACCGAACAGCAATCCGCCGAGCGCGGCTGTGGCGGCCAGGCGGATGACGTAGCGAAGATTCACTGTCGCATTCACCAATTACCGCCTCCGACTTCAGAGGGTCTCCTAGCACCGGCATCCTAAGCGGCCGTGTCGCCCTCGGAGTCGCGAGACAACCACGGGACTAGTGCTGCTTCTTCTCCGCAGCTTCCAACTTTTGGAGCATCACGCCAATTTCCGGGTTCGCCATGAAGCTCTTCCAGACCAGCCCGGTCCGGTAATTTTCGATCATCACCGTGATCGGCGCCTGGTTGAGCCCCATGTAAATATTTGAGACCCAATTCTGGCTCGGATTGAACGCATCGCGGGGCCCGTAAATATCCCACAACTGGTCTCCCAGGTCACGATAAAAATGGTTGAAGGCCGCCAGGGAAGCCTCTGGCGTATAGGGGAACGACGCCAACGCTCCTGTAAGAGTGAGAGTACCGTCATCGCTCCCGTTATCAGGCGCGTGCGGCAAGTAGCCCATCGGACCGTCACTCGCCGTCAGTCCCCACGCATTGGGTCCGTAGCCTGCGAAGTGCTTTGGATTGGCAATGGAATATCCCCGGTTCACAAGCGCGAGGTTGCGGTTGTTATCGAAGTAAGAAGATGTGTAACGATCGTGCAACCGGTGCGGATCAAAACCCATATAGGAATAATGGGTGAAGAAAAGCGGCCCGCCGGTACCAACGCCTACGTCCAGCTTCGTCCCGAAGTAGGTATGCCCGTTTCCATAATGATCGCCATCGACTGCGGACGACCAGCCTCCACGATAGCGAATCGCGGTCTCCGATTGCCCAGCCCATCCCGAGTAATAAAGATCGGCCGGCACACCATGCGTGGGCGAGGCTATCGCCAACAGGTACGTGATCATGACTTCATTGAATCCGATGAGCGGATGGTGAATCTGCCAGGCCCACTGCGGTGACCAATGCCAGTAAAGGAAGTCGCTCTGCGCCGTGTCGCGGTACCAGTCCCACTCCACGGTTTCCCAAAGCTGTGTGATCCGGCGATAGAGGGATTGTTCCTTTTCTGTCGTTCCATGGAAATACTGGCGCGCGGTAAGCAGGCCCTGCATTAGG
>Ga0137418_10002790_pt1 | contig 15989 bp, 15 predicted proteins | sample CZODoug3_1_2_16f_FD_122242 | JGI IMG/M metagenome (GOLD analysis project Ga0137418, IMG submission 122242) | Vadose zone soil fungal communities from Angelo Coast Range Reserve, California, USA - CZODoug3_1_2_16fungal (Hybrid Assembly) | ecosystem: Environmental > Terrestrial > Soil > Vadose... | reverse complement strand
GCGCGCACGACCTCGAGCAGCTCGCGGCGCGCGTCGGCCTTGCGCCCCTGCTTGAGATACGTCCACGCGAGCGCGGTCCGCGCGACCGGCGCCTGCGCGTCGGTCGGGAACTCGACGAGCATGCGGCGGAACGCGGCGCCGGCGGCCACGAAGTCGCCCGCCTGGTACGCGGCCTCGCCCTGCAGCAGCAGCGCCGGCAGCATCGCGTCGGGCGTCCCGCGCGCGTTGAGCACGGGGACGAGATCGGCCACGGCCTGGCTGTACTCGCGCAGCTCGAAGTCGACGCGCGCCTGTCTCACCGCCGCCTGGCGCGCCGCCGGCGAGCCGCCGCCGACCTTCTGCGCCAGCTCGAACTGCGTGCGCGCGTCGTCACGATCGCCCTGGGCGCGGGCGGCCTCGCCCTTGACCATGAGCACCCACGCGCGCGCGCCGGGGTCGAGCTGGCCGCCGAGCAGCTCCTGGTACACGGGCTCGGCCTCGACGGGCTGCTTGCCGGTGTCGACGGCGGCGCGGGCGAGGCGGAACAGCATCGGAAACGCCAGCGGCGAGCGGCGGGCGCTGAGCGCCGCCACGCTCTTGCGCGCGCCGGCCCAGTCGCCGGTGACGAGCAGCGCCTGGGCGAGACCGGCCGACGCCCACTCGGTCTCCGCGCTCCCGGAGTACGCGCGGAAGGCCGCCACGGCCTCCGGCGCGTGGCCGGCGGCCAGCGCCCACCAGCCGAGCCGGAGAACGCCCGCGGGAAACAACGGGTGGGCGCCGCCCTGGGTGAACTGCCGCAGCATCGTCTCGGCGCGCGCGGCCTGGCCGAGCCGCCCGAGCGTGTCGCCGTGCCAGAACAGGACGTCGCGGGCGATCGTCGGCGGCACGCCGGCCGACTCGAGCTGGGTCCAGGCCTTGTCGGCCTCCTCCCACCGGCCGAGCGCGTAGAGCGACAGCGCGAGGCCGTGACGGCCCCACGCGTCGAGCGGCGACGGCGTCGGTCCCGCGAGCAGCATGCTGAACGCGTCGCGCGCACGCGCGCCCTCGCGCAGCCGCAGCGCCGTCCAGCCGCTGGCGTGCAGCGCCCACACGCCCCAGTCCTGACGGGGCGCGTCCTGCGCGACCTGGCGGAAGAGCCAGTCGGCCTGCTCGGTGCGGTCGAGCCGCCAGAGCGTCTCGCCGAGCCAGTAGCGCGCCTCGCGCAGCAGCTCGCGGTCGGTCCCCTTGCGCACGGCGTTCTCGAGCGCCTTGAAGGCGTCCTCGAAATCGCCGCGCTGGAAGCGCGCGCGCCCGCACTCGAGCGACTCCGTCGCGATGCCGAGCCACGAGCCCACGCACGGCAGCGCGCGCGGCGACTGAATGAAGGCGGTCGGCTTGTCGGCGGCGGGGGGCGCGGGCACCGCCGACGGGAACGCCGGCAGGTCCACGGGCGGCCGCGAGAGCGGCAGGTCGATCACCACCGCCGGCTTCTCCGACGGCGCCTGGGCGAACGGGATCACCCGCGCGAGGTCCGGCAGCGGTGGCTCGAGCGGGCGCGGCGCCGCGCCGATCAGCAGCCCCCAGGCGACGGCGAGCGCGAGCGCGCGCCTCACGACTTGCCGTCCTTCTTCGGGGCGGGCTTGGTGGCGGGCGCCGCCGGCTTGTTGGCCAGCCGCGTCTTCACCAGGCCCGCGCGCTCGCGCGCCCAGTCGCGCAACGTCGCGTCCGGACTGCGATTGGCCACGGCCTCGTACGCCGTCAGGGCGGCCTTCCATTCCTGCTGCTCCTCGCGCGCCAGGCCGAGTCCGGCGAGCGCACGGAACCGGACGCTGCCCTCCACCTCGGACACGGTGCCGACCGTCTCGAAGGCCTTGGCGGCGGGGCCGAAGCGCTTCTGCTTGAGCTCGGACTCGCCGACGAGGAGCCAGGCCTCGGACTTCACCGCGTCGTCATCGCTGTGCGCGGCCTGCGTCGCGTAGGTGACCGCGGACTTCCAGCTCTTCTGCTTGAACGCCGCCGAGGCGAGGTCGAGGGCCATCCGGCGCGTCAGCGGGTGCTCGGGAAACTCCGCGGACAGCCGCTTCCACGCCGCCTCCTGGTCGCGCGGGCGGGCCAGGCGCATGGCGATCTGGACCGCGTTGTAGAGCGCGTCCGCCGTGGGCGGAGTCTGCTCCATCAGCGCCTTGTAGGCCTCGAGCAGCTCGTCGCGGTCGCCGTGGCGCGCGAGGGTTTGCGTGATGAGCCGCCGCGCGCTGGCCGCCTGCGCGTGGTTCGGGTACGCGGCGAGGAAGGCGCGCAGGTCGGCGATGCCGCCGCGCGGGTCGCTGCCGGTGCTCTTGATCCAGCCGCTCCAGAACCGCGCGTCGGCCACGAGCGGCGAGGCCGGATACTTCGTCGGGAAGTCGGCGAGCAGCGCCAGCGCCTCGCCGCCCTTCTTCGTGTCGGCGAGCGTTCGTGCGGCCTGCAGCGTCGCCGACGGCGCCAGCGGGTGCTCGGGGAACGCCGACACCATCTCGCGGAAGCCCGCCACCGCCGCCTCCGGCCGCTTGAGCTCGAGGTCGCTCCAGGAGCGGCCGTAGAGGGCGTCCGGCGCCAGCGGTCCCGCCGCGTCGGCGCGCATCACCGCGTCGTAGGCGGCCCGCGCGTCGGCGAAGCGCTTGAGGCGGAACAGCGCCTCCGCCTCCCAGAAGCGCGATTCTTGTGGCCGCCCCGGCGGCGGCGTCAGCGCCTCGGCCCGCTTGAACGCCTCCACCGCGGCCGCCGCATCGCCCGTCTGCAGCCGCGCCTTGCCGAGCAGCAGCACGGCCTCCGGAAGGCGCGAATCCTTGGAGTACTGCGCGACGAACCGTTCCAGCGCACGGCGCGCGGCGGGATACAGGCCGTCCGCAAACGCGCGCTCGCCGACGAGCCACAGACGATCCGCCTCCTCGATGGCGGCGGCGGGAGACACGAGGGACACGGCGAGCAGCACGAGCGCGAAGCCGGCGACGACACACGGCGCGCGGCGCTTCATGCTCCGAGCGTAGCACGGCTATGGTACGGTTCGAGCGTGCGTTTGTGCGTGTTCGACCTCGATCATACGCTGGTCTCGTCGCCGCTCGACCTGGCCGCGATGGCGCTCGAGATGCGCGCCTACATCGAGGGCTGCCGCGGGCCCCTGCCGCCCCGCGACGAGCGCTACCGCGTCGGCGAGCTCGTCCGCTGGTGCCGCGACCACGCCCCCGACATCAGCCGGCCGATCTGGGACATCGCGCTCGACCACGAGCGCCGCGCGGTGGCCTCGGCCTGGCTCGAGCCCGGCGCGCGCGAGGCGCTCGACGGCGCGCGGGCGGCCGGCTTCAGCACCGTGCTCTGGACCAACAACGCGCGCGAGGTGACGCAGGTCGCGCTCGACCGCTTCGCGCTCGCCGACGCGCTCGACCTCGTGGTCACGCGCGACGACATGGCCGAGATGAAGCCCTCGGCCGACGGCTGGCGCGTCATCGCCGCGCGCTTCGCGGCCGTGCGCGAGGCCGTGAACGGGCGCCGCCCGGGGCGGCGCATCGGCGATGACGTTGCAGTAATGGTCGGAGATTCATGGGTCGACGGGCTCGCGGCAGCCGCCGCCGGTATCCCGTTCGTCGCCTATCGCCCGCGCGAAACCGACCTGGCGCGCTGGAAGATCACGCCGATCGCGCGGATCGACGACCTCACGGCGCTGCCGACGTGGCTGCGCGCGTGGGCGGGTCACTAGCGTGGAGCTGTTCGAGCAGCCCGCCAGCGCGCCCGGGCCCGCGCCGCCCGGCCCCCTGGCGGATCGCATGCGGCCGCGCACGGTCGACGAGATCGTCGGCCAGGAGCACCTGCTCGGCCCCGGCCGCGTGCTGCGCGCCGCGCTCGAGGGTGGCGAGCTGCACTCGATGATCCTCTGGGGGCCGCCGGGCTCCGGCAAGACCACGCTGGCCTCGCTGATGGCGCACGTCATGGGCGCGCGCTTCGTGGCGTTCTCGGCCGTGCTGTCCGGGGTGAAGGAGATCCGCCAGGTCGTCGCCGAGGCCGAGACCGAGCGCGCGCGGCGGCGGCGCCGCACGATCCTCTTCGTCGACGAGATTCACCGCTTCAACCGCGCGCAGCAGGACGCATTCCTGCCGCACGTCGAGAAGGGCACCATCGTGCTGATCGGCGCCACCACCGAGAACCCCTCGTTCGAGGTGAACGGCGCGCTGCTGTCGCGCTGCCGCGTGTACGTCCTGCGGCCGCTGGGCGAGCCCGAGGTCATCGAGATCCTTCGCCGCGCGCTGGCCGATCGCGAGCGCGGCCTCGGTGCCGCGGGCGTGAGCGTCGCCGACGACGCGCTCGCGCACATCGCCCGCCTGGCCAACGGCGACGCGCGGGCCGCGCTGAACGTGCTCGAGCTGGCCACCCAGCTGGCCGCCGGCGGGACCATCACGGCGGCGACGATCCGCGAGGCGGGACAGCGGCGCACGCTGCTCTACGACAAGAGCGGCGAGGAGCACTACAACCTCATCTCCGCGCTCCACAAGTCGCTGCGTGACTCCGATCCGGACGCCTCGCTCTACTGGATGACGCGCATGCTCGACTCCGGCGAGGACCCGCTCTACGTCGCGCGGCGCCTCGTGCGCTTCGCCTCGGAGGACGTCGGCAACGCGGATCCCCAGGCGCTCATCCTCACGCTGGCCGCCAAAGACGCGTACGACTTCCTCGGCTCTCCGGAAGGTGAATTGGCCCTTGCCCAGGCGACGCTCTATCTCGCATTGGCTCCGAAGTCCAACGCGGCCTACGTCGCCTACAGCGAGGCACGCGCCGATGTGGAGGCGGCGCCGGCCGAGCCGGTGCCGCTGCACATCCGCAACGCGCCCACGGGTCTGATGAAGGACCTGGGCTACGGCCAGGGCTATCAGTACGCTCACGACGCACCGGACGCGCGGGTGGACCAGGAGCACCTGCCGGAGTCGCTGCGCGGCCGCCGCTACTATCGGCCCACGGACCGCGGGCTGGAGGCCGAGGTTGCCCGCCGCCTGGATGACTGGCGCCGCTGGCGCGTCGAGCAGCGCCGCCCGACCTAGAGTCCGCTGGCACCGTCTTTGCGAGTCTGCCGCTCGGAGGTGGTCTATGAAACTCGCCCTCACCGCTGTCGCCGTCCTTATGCTCGCCGGCCCCGCCCTGGCCGCCCCCGGTGACCCGCGCACGGTGCGCGGCAGTCTCGAGTGGCCGGCCTCCTTGTCCGCCGAGCCGTTCGTCGTGGTTCGCGGTGACGACGGCCAGCTGTACTACGCCGACCTCAGCGGCGCCCAGCGGATGAACAGCGGCGCGATCTCCGGGCGCATCTCCCTCGTCGGCGTCGAGGGCAACCAGCCGCATGAGGTCCACGCCGTGGTCGTCGGCGCGGGCGACTCCGCGCTGACGTTCGCCACGCCGACCGTGCCGACGCCGGCCGAGGCCGCTGCCGGGGCGCCGTCGTCGCTGCCGCGCCAGGCCATGATCAGGCCGCCGGCGGGCGCGGTGCCGTCGACTCAGCCGCCGGCTCAGCCGCCGGCCGCCCAACCCGCGCCCATGGTTCCCCGACCCGCCGTCGGCGAGGATCTCTGGCAGGTGCAGGGCAAGGTGGTGTCCGTGACGCCTCGCGAGTTCCTGGTACAGACGAAGCCCGGCGAGAAGACCGTGCGGGTAGACGTCACCAAGCTGAGCCCCTGGACCCGTGACGCCGTGCGCCCCGGAGACCAGGTCAAGCTGTTCGGGGTACCGCAAAAAGATCGCCGACTCGTGGCAAACGGGTTCATTCAGGAAGTACCCACGACCCCTTCCGCGGCGACCGGAAGCCGCTAAAGGCCCCGTCACCGCCTGCTAGAATGCGGGGCATGACCCCGCTTCGCGTGGGGGTGATCTTCGGCGGGCGGTCGGGCGAGCACGAGGTCTCGCTCGCCTCGGCCGCATCGGTGATCGCCGCGCTGGAGCATCGCGGCCACACCGTTGTTCCCATCGGCATCGGCCGCGACGGCCGCTGGGTCGTCGGCGGCGATCCCCTGCGCGCCCTCGCCTCCCAGGCGCGCGTCGGGCTGCCGAGCGGCGACGCGACGGGCGCGGTCAAGAAGGCGCTCGCCGACCGCGCCGAGAGCGCCGACACCACGCTCGCCTCCACCGCAATGGTGCGCACGGAGCCCGCCGGCGGCATGCCCGCGGAGCTGCGCGCGGGGCTCGACGTCGTGATCGTCATGCTCCACGGCCCCTACGGCGAGGACGGCACCATCCAGGGTCTCCTCGAGCTGGCGGACGTGCCCTACGTCGGCGCCGGCGTGCTCGCATCCGCGGTCGGCATGGACAAGGCGACGATGAAGGCGGTCTTCTCCGCCCACGGCCTGCCGATCGTGGAATACACGGTGGTGCTGCGGCGCGAGTGGCGCGAGCGGCCCGAGCGCGTCACGCGCCGGGTGGCCGAGGTCACGGGCTTCCCCTGCTTCGTGAAGCCGTCGAATCTCGGCTCCAGCGTCGGCATCAGCCGCGTCACGGAGGCGGCCGCGCTGCCCGCTGCCCTGGACGAGGCGGCGCGTCACGACCGCAAGATCATCGTCGAGCGCGCGGTGCGCAAGCCGCGCGAGGTCGAGGTGAGCGTGCTCGGCAACGACGCGCCCGAGGCGTCGCTGCCCGGCGAGATCACGTACGACGCCGAGTGGTACGACTACGCGACGAAGTACGCCGAGGGCCAGGCGCGGATCACGGTGCCGGCGTCCATCGGGCCCGCGCTCACCGCGCGCGTGCGCGAGATTGCGGTGGCCGCCTTCCGCGCCATCGACGCCTCGGGCATGGCGCGGGTGGACTTCTTCCTCGAGAGCGACCGCGTCATCCTGAACGAGATCAACACCATCCCCGGCTTCACCGCGACCAGCGCGTACGCGCGGCTCTGGGAGGCCACGGGTCTCGCCTACGGCGAGCTGATCGAGCGCCTGATCGCGCTCGCCCTCGAACGCCACCGCGACACGAGGAACACGGGTTGATCGCGATCGCGGGCGGCGGCACGGGCGGCCACACCTCGCCCGGGCTCGCCGTCGCCGCCGCGCTCCGCGCGCGCGGCGTCGCCTGCGAGTGGATCGGCAGCCGCACCGGCCTCGAGGCGCGCCGCGCGCCGGAGGCCGGCATCCCGTATCACGCGATCCGCACGGGCAAGCTGCGCCGCGCGCTCGCGTGGCAGAACCTCCCCGACGTCTTCGTCAACGCGCCGGCCGGCGTGCTCCAGGCGTGGCGCCTGCTCCGGCGCCTGCGACCGCGCGTCGTGTTCGCCACCGGCGGCTTCGTCGCCCTGCCCGTCGCGCTGGCCGGCGCGTTGGCGCGCGTGCCCGTCGTGGTGCACGAGCAGACGGCGGTGCCCGGGCTCGCCAACCGCGTGGCCGCGCGCGTCGCGCGCGGCGTGGCGGTGACGTTCGCGGAGTCGGCGGGCTTCTTCGGCGGGGCGGCGACGGTCGTCACCGGTAATCCGCTGCGGCCCGAGCTGCGCACGGGCAGCCGCGCGGCGGCGCTCGAGCGCTTCGGCTTCGACCCCGCGCTGCCGCTCGTTTACGTCACGGGCGGCGCCCAGGGCTCGCACGCGATCAACCGCGCCGTCGGCGAGGTGCTTGCCGAGCTGCTGGCGCAGACGCAGGTGGTGCACCAGTCGGGCGACAACCACGCGACGGGCGATCGCGTCTGGCTGCAGGCGCGGCGCGCCGCGCTCGCCCCCGCGCTCGCCGCGCGCTACGCGCTCCGGCCGTGGGTCGGCGACGAGCTGGCCGACGTCTATGCGGCGGCCGCGCTCGTCGTCAGCCGCGCCGGCGCCGGCACCGTCAACGAGTGCTGCCAGCTCGGTGTCCCCGCGCTCTACATCCCGCTGCCGGGCGCCGCCGGCGACGAGCAGACGGCGAACGCGAAGCTCGTCGGCCGCGCCGGCGGCTGCGCGATCCTGCCCCAGGCCGCGATGACGCCGGCGCTGCTGCGCGAGCGCATCCAGCAGCTGCTGGCCGATCCGGGGCGGCTGAAGGACATGGGCGAGCGCGCCCGCACCCTCGCCGTCCCCGACGCCGCCGACCGCCTCGCCGACTTACTGCTGGAGATCGCCGCGTGAGCGGGGCGGGGGGCGGCGCGCCGGGCGTGCCCCCGCTCGACCACGCAAATCGACAGTACGTTGCGCCTGTAATCGTGCACCGATTCCCAGCCGGGTCCGACGCAATACCCGAAACACGGGTCTCGCGGGGGCACACCCGGCACGCCGCCCCCCGTCCCACCCTCACGCGAGCTTCACAGGCGCGGCGCGCGGCCGCGCAGGTCGCGGCGGAGTGGGCACGCGGCGCAGAGCGGCACCGTGCGGCAGTAGGTCTTGCCGACGGCGACGAGCAGCGCGTGGAACTCGTTGAAGAGCGCCGGATCGGACGGCAGGTGCGTCTGCACGAACTCGCGCGCGGCCTCGTAGTCCGCGCCCGGCGCCAGCAGCCGGTGGCGCGCCAGGACGCGACGGGCGTAGGCGTCGGCGACGAAGACGGGGCGGCCCGCGGCGTAGAGCAGGATCGCATCCACCGTCTCGGGCCCGAGCCCCGGCACGGCGAGCAGCTCGCGGCGCAGCGGGCCGAGCGCGGCGCGGCGCATCCCCTCGAAGCGTCCGCCGAAGCGCGCGAGGAGCCACGCCGTGAAGTCGCGCAGGCGGCGCGCCTTCAGCCGATACGTTCCCGCGGGTCGGATCGCCTCCGCGATCACGGCCTCCGGCGCGGCGGCGAGAGCGCGCGCGCTCAGCCGTCCCCGCGCGCGCAGCGCGGCGACGCCGCGCGCGGCCTGGCTCCACGCGGTGTGCTGCGTGAGGATGGCGCCCACCGCGATCTCGAACGGTGTCCGGCCGGGCCACCAGCCTTGCGGCCCGAAGCGACGCAGCAGCTCGCGATAGAGACGCAGCAGGCGCGCCCGGACGAGGTCGCGCGGCGGCCCGGGGATGCGGCGCCACGCCGAGAGCGCGGGACGGCCTGACCGCATGCTCGGCGCCATCATCCTGGCCCAGGCGCTGACGCTCGCGGTGAGCGGGCCGACGTCGTCACCCGAGTATCTTCCCCTGCGCGTGGCCGAGGCGGAAGGCTACTTCGCGAAGGAAGGCCTCGCGGTGACGCTCAAGACGACACGCGCCGAGCCGGGCGCCGCAGAGGCGCTGGCCCAGGGCCAGGTCGATCTCGCGGCGACCTCGCTCGAGGCGATCCTGCGCTTCGGCCCGCGCACGGCGAAGCAGGCGCCGCGCCTGGTGCTGGGGCTCACGGCGGCGCCGCCCGTGGCGCTCGTGGTCGCCGAGAGTCAGAAGGAGCTCGTGCGCTCGCTCGAGCACCTGGCGGGCACGCGCGTGGGCGTCACATCGCCCGGGGCGCCCGAGCAGGCGTGGCTCGCGTGGCTGCTGGCGCGCGCCGGGCTGAGCCCGGGGCAGATGTCGCTGGTGAGCCGCGGCGAGCGCGGCCTGTCGCACGCCGTCGAGACCGGGGACGTCCACGCCGCGCTCCTGCGCGAGCCGGCGGCGTCGCGGCTGCTCGCGGCCGGCCAGGCACGCCTGCTCGTCGATCTCCGCACGCCGGCCGCGGTGCGCCAGGCGCTGGGCGCGGTCACCGTGAACGCCGCCGTCTTCATGCGTGCCGACCGGCCCGTGCGCGACCGCGAGCTGGCCGCATTCCACCGGGCGGTGCTCGCCGCCGAGAGCCGCCTCGCGACCGCCACGGCGGCGGAGCTTGCCGAGCGGCTGTCGAGCTCGATCACGGTGCCGTCCGAGGAGTTCGAGGGGCGGCTCGAGGCCTGTCGTCGCCTCTATCTCGACGACGGTGCCGTCACCATCCCTCAGGTGCGGGAGACGCTCACGATGATTCGCGCTCACGTCGTGCTGCCCGCCACGGCCCTCGTCCCGCCGCCGGACGAGCTCCTGTACGCCGCCTCGCCGCGGGCCGTCAAGCCCCCGGCGGCGGCGCGCTGACAGCGACCCCGAAGCCTCGCAGCAGCGCGACCGTGGCCTCGAGCGGCAGGCCCACGACGTTGCTCCGCGAGCCCTTCAGCCCGGCCACGAGCGCACCGCCGGCGCCCTGGATCGCGTAGGCGCCGGCCTTGTCGAGCGGCTCGCCACCTGCCACGTATGCGTCGATGGCCGCGTCCGAGTACGCGGCCATGGTGACGCGGCTGATCACGGTCTCGGTGGCGTGACGTCCGCTCGCCGCGTCCAGCACGACCACGCCGGTCATGACCTCGTGCGTCCGGCCGCGCAAGGTCTGGAGCATCGCCCGCGCCTCGGCGCGGTCGGCCGGCTTGCCGAGCGCCCGGCCGTCGATCACCACGATCGTGTCGGCGGCGACGATCAGCCCGGCGCGCCGCGCCGCGGCGACGGCGCGGGCCTTCCTGAGCGCGAGCGCGGCGACGGCCTCCGGCAGCGCGATGGGCTCGAGCGTCTCGTCCGCGTCGCTCGGCACGACCTCGAACGTCAGGCCGAGCGAGGCGAGCAACTCGCGGCGGCGCGGGGAGGCGGAGGCGAGAATCATGGGGGACTCGAAGTCCCCCATGTTCTAGGTGACGATCAGCGGATGGGCGTCGGTGATGACGCGCGTCTGGGCGTCGATCGCCGTGCGGATGTGCTTGGGGATGCTGAAGGCGTGCTGGTGTGTCAATCCGTCCCAGTAGCCGAGGGCCGAGCCGGGGAGCCGCTCGGAGACGAGCTTGTCGATCATCTGCGGGCTCTGGGTGCGGGGATCGACCTTCTTGGTGGCGGTGATGAACCCCCACGGGGTGCCGAAGCACGAGATGAACGTCTGGTACGCCGCCACCACCGGGAACACCTCACGCAGCGTGCGGTGGATGGAGGTGAAGAAGTCCAGCTCGTTGAGCTTTGTCATACCGGCCTGGAGCGTGATCGCACCGCCGGGCGTGAGCCGGTCGCGCACCAGCGTGTAGAACTCCTTGGTGAACAGCAGGCAGGCCGGCCCTTCCTCCAGCGGCTCGACCAGGTCGATGGTGATGAAGTCGAACCGCTCGGAGGACCGCTCCAGATAGGCGCGCGCGTCCTCGTGACGAACGTCGGCGCGCGGATCCTCGAAGATCCCCTGGTGCATCTCCGGTAGGTGCTTCTTGCAGAGCTCGACGACCTCGCCGTCGATGTCGACCATGACCCCGCGCCTGACGCTGGGGTAGCGAAGGATCTCGCGAAGGGTGGCCCCCTCACCGCCGCCGATGACCAGGCCCGACTCGGGCGCGTGATCGCAGGCCAGCATGCCCGGGTGAACCAGCGCCTCGTGGTAGATGAAATCTTCCGCCTGGCTGGACTGGATCCGGCCATCGAGCACCAGCAGCTTGCCGTAGGCGGCGGTTTCCATGATCTCGGCGTGCTGGAACTTGGTCTGCAGCTCGACAATGGTCCGCTTGATGGCGTGCATATGGCCCTCGACCGCCGTCGTGGGCTCGAAGAACCACTTGTAGGCCTGGGGGCTGATCAACTGACGGCGACCGGCTTGTTGACGATCGGCACCGCCGAGTTCAGGAACATCCCCCGCTGGACATCGACCACGGAGGTCCGCTCGGCGCCGAACTGCTCGACCAGATAATTGGCGGCCACTTCGGGCTGGAGCACGTCACCGCAGGAGAAGATGTCGACCGCGGCGTACTTGTACTCGGGCCAGGTGTGGATGGAGAGATGGGACTCGGCAATGACGACGACGCCGGAGATCCCGAACGGGTTGAACTCGTGGAAGACGACGTCGACGATGGTGGCCTGTGCTCGCTTCGCGGCCTCCACCAGGGCTCCCTTCACGTTCTCGAGGTTGTTGATGGCGTCAGAGTCGCAATCGAACAACTCGAGCAGCAGGTGCCGTCCCAGGGCGTTCAATCCACTGACCCTCCTTTGTCCGATCCGTCCATCTACCGCACCTCTCCTGCGACGAATCTCTTCGTCGCTGTTCACTGCACCTTCGCGCCGAAAAAATTCTTCGACGCGAGCAACACTGATGTGACTGTATGGTCCGTTTTCGGGCATTGCAAGAAAAAAGTGCTGCTCGGCGCCGGTTTCGCCGGCGCCGCAATCGCCGCGAACCTCCCGAACACCCGTCTGCGAACCCGCTCGAGCCTCTCGCCGACCGCCGAGCGCGTCGCGCGCGCCCGGTTCTCGCCGCTCGCCGACCGCCGTGGACGCGCCGCGCGTCGCTCGCCACGCGTGTCTCGCCGACACGCTCGCCGGCTCGCCACGCGCGCCCTCCACCGCCCGGCGGCGCCGTCGTCGGCGCTCATCCGCGCGGCGCCGCCGCCGTCGGAGCGACGCCGACGAGGCGCCGAGCCGACGCCGGCGAGGCTCTCGACATGCACTTTTCTCTTGCATTGGCGTGTCACCTCGGTAAATTGACGACAGAATTTGTTTCCCGCGTCGACGGGAGTCGATTGGAGGCGAGAACCTCAGTTGAGGAGGAACGAATGACGGGGAAGGTGACGATGGCTGCAGCGACTGCCGGTCACGCCGAGGGCGGCACCACCCTCAACGCCTTCGACAACGCGCTTCTCGCAGCCGGCATCGGCAACATCAACCTGGTCAAGGTCTCGAGCATCCTGCCTCCCGAAGTCCCGGTGATCGATCTTCCGAAGATCAAGCCCGGCGCCATCGTCCCGACGGCCTATGCGGCCATGACGAGCGAGACGCCCGGCGAGACCGTCGCGGCGGCCGTCGGCTACGCCGTCCCCGACGACCCGGCGAAGAACGGCGTCATCATGGAGTTCCACGGAGTGGCCAGCCGCGCCGAAGCCGAGCACCAGATCCACCTGATGCTGGACGAGGCGTTCCGGGTACGGGGCGAGATCATCAAAGAAAAGCGCGTCGTCGCCGCCGAGCACACGACCCAGCGCATCGGCTGCGCGCTGGCCGCCATCACGCTGCTCGCCGACGAGGACCTCGTCTAGCGGCGTCACCGCCGCCGCGGGCCGGACCATGCGATCGGTGTCCCCGCGTTTCATCGCCTGCCACCGGTCTCTCTCCGACGCCCGCATCGTCCTGTACGGCATCCCCTTCGAGGGCCGCGTCAACCTCCGCAAAGGCGCGGACAGCGGCCCGCGCGACCTCCGCCTGGCCTCCGACTCCATCGAGACCTATTCCCCGTTCCTCGACCGCGACATGGAAGACCTGCCGCTCGCCGACATCGGCGACTGCGAGCTGCCCGACGGCGCGCCGCCGCGCGAGCAGCTCGACGCGGCGCGCGACGAGATCCGGGCGTGGTGGCGGCCCGGGCTGATCCCCTTCATGCTGGGCGGTGACCACACGGCCACCGTGCCCGTGATCGAGGCGCTCGCTCCCGCCTTCCCCGACCTCCGAATCCTCCAGCTGGACGCGCACCCCGACCTGCGCGAGGAGTTCCTCGGCGAGCGGTACAACTACGCCTCCGCCATGGCGCGGGTCATGGATACCGTCCCGGCCGAGCGCGTCTACCAGGTGGGCATCCGCACCGGCGCCCGCGAGGAGTACGCCCGGCACCGGCCGCGGTTCTACCCGGCCTTCGCCGTCCACCCGCTGGACGCCGTCCGCACGATCCTGCCCGAGCTGCGCGGCCACCCCGTCTACGTGACGATCGACGTGGACGTGCTCGACCCGGCCGAGGCGCCGGGCACGGGCTCGCCGGAGCCCGGCGGGCTGCGCGTGCCCGAGCTGATCGACGTCGTCCGCCTGCTGGGCGACTGCCGGGTGATCGGTGGCGACCTCGTCGAGGTCGCGCACGCCTGGGACCCGACGGGGCGCACCGGCATCGCCGCCTCCTGGGTGATCCGCGAGGCGCTCCTGACGTGGTGGGGAACCGTGCGGTGAGCCGCGAGCGGGAGTACACCGCGCCGCGGTACTACGAGATCGCGTTCGACATGAACCGCAAGGGCGAGGTCGACTTCCTCGTCCACTGCTTCAAGCGCTACGCGAAGCGGCCGGTCCGCCGCGTGCTCGACATCGCCTGCGGCACCGGGCCCCATCTGGCGCGCCTGGCCGAGCGCGACTACGAGATGGTGGGCCTCGACCTCTCGCGCTCCAACATCCAGTTCCTGCGCGAGCGCCTGGCCGCCAAGGGCCAGCAGGCCGAGCTCGTCGTCGGCGACATGACGGACTTCCGGCTGGCCAAGCCGGTGGACGCCGCGCTCTGCATGCAGGACTCCCAGGGCCACCTGCTGACCAACGAGCAGCTCGTCGCCCACCTCGAGACCGTGGCGCGCGCCGTGCGGCCCGGCGGGCTCTACGTCTTCGACCGCTACATGGTGTCGTCGTGGACGGATCCCGCGCGGGCGTGGTCCTGGTCGCGCCGGCGCGGGCGCGTCATCGTGCGCGCCTCGTTCTCCGCGCTGCACAACGTCAACCCGGTCACCCAGGTGTTCCGCGAGCACATGGTGCTCGAGGGCATCGAGAACGGCCGCCGGCGCGTGTACCGGCAGTCGCACCTCTCACGGATGCTCTTTCCTCAAGAATTGAAGGCCCTCGTCGCGCTGGCCGGCGGCTTCGAGTTCGTGCAGTGGTTCTTCGGCTTCAAGCCGCACCAGCTCCTCGAGCGCTCTCGCCACCCGCTGCTGATGGTCGTTGTCCTCCGGAAGAAGCAGTAGCCCGCGGCTCCGGCTCCGGCGCCCGGGGGGACGGAGCCGGATCCATCCCTGGATCTACGCGGGCGAGATCGCCGGGCTCGAGGGCGCTCCCGAGCCCGGCGACGCCGTCACCGTCCTGGACGCCGCCGGCGCGCTCGTCGGCCGAGGGTTCTACAACCCCCGGGCCAGCCTCGCCTGCCGGATCCTGACCCGCCGGGACGAGCCGATCGATCCGGCCTGGTTCGCGCGCCGGATCGGCGAGGCCGCCGCCTACCGGCAGGCGCTCGACCTCCCGGGACAAGCCCACCGTCTCGTCTGGAGCGAGGGCGACGGCCTGCCCGGCCTCGTGGTCGACCGCTACGCCGAGGTCGTCGTGGTCCAGTGCCTGACGCTCGGGATGTCGCGAGTTCTCCCGTGGGTCGCCACCGGCCTGCGCGGGGCGGTCGGCGCGGTCGCCATCTACGTGGCCGACGAGCCCGGCGCCGCCCGGCTCGAGGGCTTCGAGCCGCGACGGGGATGGCTCGACGGGGACGGGCCCGAGACCGTGGTCGTCACCGAGGGCCCGGCCCGGTTCACCGTGCGGGTCGGGACGGGCCACAAGACCGGCCTCTACCTCGATCAGGCCGAGAACCGGCTGCGGGTCGCCCGCTGGGCGGCCGGCCGGACGGTGCTCGACGCCTTCGCCTATACCGGCGCCTTCGCCGTCCAGGCGCTCGCCGCGGGCGCGGCGCGGGCCCTCTGCGTAGAGTCCTCGCCCGTCGCGGGGGCCGGGGCCGCCGCCGACCTCGAGCTGAACGGGTTCGGTGGGCGGGCCGAGCTCCGGGCGGCGAACGCCTTCGACGAGCTGCGCCGGCTCGAGCGGGGACGCGCGCGCTTCGGCCTCGTGATCCTCGATCCCCCGCCGTTCACCCGCCGCAAGGGCGCGCTCGACGCGGCGGCCCGCGGCTACAAGGAGATCAACCTGCGGGCGATGCGCCTGCTCGAGCGGGGAGGGATCCTGGCGACGTTTTCCTGCTCGCATCACGTCTCCCCGGCCCGGTTCGAGGAGGTGTGCCGGGCGGCCGCGGAGGACGCGGGCGCGGCGATGCGCACGCTCGAACCGCTCGGCCAGAGCCGCGATCATCCGGTCTTGCTAACGGTCCCGGAAACGCGTTATCTGAAGGGGCTGTTGCTGGAGAAGCTCTAATCGACTGCGGCGAAGGAGACCATCGTGAGAGAGAACACGCTGAAAGCGATCTGGGCCAGGGGCGACGCGGTGATCAACGGGTGGCTGGCGATTCCCAGCGCCTTCTCGGCCGAGGTGATGGCCCACCAGGGATTCGACTCCCTCACGGTGGACATGCAGCACGGCGTGGTCGACTACCAGGCCGCCGTCACCATGCTGCAGGCGATCTCCACCACCCCGACCATCCCCCTGGCCCGGGTCCCCTGGAACGACCCCGGCTTCACCATGAAGGTGCTGGACGCCGGCGTCT
>Ga0137418_10002416_pt1 | contig 15997 bp, 12 predicted proteins | sample CZODoug3_1_2_16f_FD_122242 | JGI IMG/M metagenome (GOLD analysis project Ga0137418, IMG submission 122242) | Vadose zone soil fungal communities from Angelo Coast Range Reserve, California, USA - CZODoug3_1_2_16fungal (Hybrid Assembly) | ecosystem: Environmental > Terrestrial > Soil > Vadose... | reverse complement strand
CCGGGATTGGTATGAGACGAGTTCTGCGCTTCGTCCTCTGGGGCCTGATTAGTGTGATTGCGCTGGCGGGTGCGCTGGGTGCGCTGTTCGGCTACTTCGTCTACTCGCCCGCTCCTGAGGTTCCACGACTGTCCGGCAAGCTCACCAAGGAGGCCATCGAGGCGGGCGGACCGACGCGAACGTACCTGACCTACGTGCCGCGCGGACTGGCGAAGGGCTCACCGCTTGTGGTGGTGATGCACGGTTCGGGTGAAACCGGTGCGCAAATCCGAGTGGAGACCGGGTACGGGTTCGAGCGCCTTGCCGACGAACGTGGCTTTGCGGTCGTCTATCCCAATGCGTACGAGGGCTATTGGGACGCGTGCAGCATTGTCGGTGAGGTCAGCGCGAACGCGTTCAACGTCGACGACATGCGGTTCCTGACCGGCATGGTCGACAGGCTCATCATGGAAATCGGTGCCGACCCGGGCCGCGTGTTTGCGACCGGCGGCTCTCGCGGCGGTAGCATGGCTTTTCGTCTGGCGCTTGAAGCCCCTGCCCGGTTCCGCGCGGTTGCCGCGGTATCGGCCAACGTCCCGACGCCAGAGAATTTCAAATGCAAGCCCGCTGGGCAAACCACTTCTTCCGTGATGATCATGAACGGTACGGAGGACCCCCTGGTGCCGTTCAATGGCGGAGAGGTGAACCTCTTCCGCTTCTTCTACAGGAACGGCAAGGTCCTGTCGTCGCGAGCGTCAGCTCAATATTTTGCGGACCTCAACCACATCGCCGGCGCGCCTGAAACGAACCAGACCCAGGTGGCCGCAGGAGTTCACATCGAGCAGCTGCTCTGGCGCAACGATTCCAACGTGGAGGTGGAGCTCGTGGCCATTCACGGCGGTGGACACGGTATCCCTCAGCCATACCGGCGCCGTCCGCGATTGTTGGGCCCGTCGCCCAAGGAACCGAACGGGCCGGCCGTGATCTGGTCCTTCTTCGAGCGACAGCGAAGATAGCAACCATCCAGGAGAACACATAACCGTTGCCCTACCTCGCGGCGAACGGGGTGACGAGCGCCTCTATCCCGCGAAGAGTCGGAACCCTGCGGAGGTGAAATCGAGGTCGAAGGCAAACGCGGTCGCGACCCGGCGGCGCCTCATCACCAGAAAGCTGACGTGATCCACCAGGCTGACGCGGCGGTTGCGTGATCGCTCCAGCTCACGGATGCCCGCGGCATGCAGTTCGTCATTCACCCACTCGATGACGAACGTCGTGGAGTCCTTGGCGATCTTGACGGCCGCCGCGACGCCGAGGCGGGCCTGGAGCAGAGCGATCGATTCCACCAGCACGTAATTGTGAGTGAGCAGCTCTTCGCCGCTGTCGAGAATCGTTTGCAGGTGCCGAATGGCGGTACGGTGGTTCGCGTCGGCGGTGTCAGCCCACGCGTAGATGGCTGAGGTATCCAGGAAGATCATTTCTCGAACGCGTCACTCAGGGCGGCGTCGTGGTTCTCCGAGACGGGAGCCAGACGGCCCTGCTTCGAGCGGCCGGCGCGAACCGACGACAGTTGAGCGATACGGGTCGGCCTCTTGCGCCCGCTCTCGCGTTCGAGTTCTTTCGCAACAATCTCGCGCACCAGCGACGAAACGGAGCGTTCCTGCCGGAACGCGCGCTGCCGCAGCTTCTGGTACGTGTCTTCCTCGAACTGCACGAGCGTGCGCTTCATGTTCACATGATATCATGATGACTCCAACCGCCGCGACCGGAGAGCGGGGAGTGGGGGTCGCTTGAGCGAGTGACTGTGCGCGCACTGAGGAACTTGAACGGAACATCGCTGAGAGATGGATGCTGTCGATCGGCCCTGGGGGCGTCTGTCGATCAGCGCTTCATGTCGGGCGCCGTGAAGGCGTACCAGGCGGCACCAACGAGATGAACGCAGCATCGCTCAGTCCGATCTGCGTCAAACTCAGCAACAGCGCTCCCCAAGCGACGCGTGTCCGGCGCCTTGTGATCGGCCGATACATGGAACGCTCCTCGCGGCACAGGTCACGACAGAAAGAGGTTTCGGTGGCGCAGTTCTTTGTATCCGAAGGGCGATGTCAGTTCTGTCATTCAACGGCGGGCAACGTTGAACACCTGATTGCGGGCGACTCAGGGTTCATCTGCGACAAGTGCGTGAGCGCGTGTGCGGCGCTGCTTCGTCCCAGCGAGGTTCAGGCCGAGCGTAGGGAAGACGCCGACCGGTACCTGTTTCAGCGGCTTGCGCGACATTTTGCGCCTGCGCGGCCGCAGGAGATGCTTGCGACGTCCCGTGCGTATCCGCTCCGTCAGCAGGCCGATCTCCAGAAGGCTCTCGACGATCTGTTCGGTGAACGTCACATCCCTCAGAACTTCGTCGGGATTCGACAGCAGTACCGGCATGAGGTGGTCGATTTCTCAAAACTTCTCGAGCAGAGCCACAGTGCCATCGAAGTCGCACCCGCGCAATTCGAGGACGTCGACATCGGCGGCGAAACGGTGCGGTGCCTGAAGAACGGCCTGTGGCTGCTTCGAGACCACCGCGGACCGGTGGCCGTCGTGTTGTCTCAGCACGACGAGTACGGGAGAGCAAGCAATCTGGTCGTCGAGGTGGCTGCGCCCCCCGGAGAACTCGGCGCTGAAGCTTGCTCGCGCGTCTTCGACGCACTCGAACGACGCCTCTCCAAAGGCAGCTGTTACCGCGGCCGCGTGCTGTCCCTGGAGGCAAGTTATCAGTGGACGGGGCACGCTGGAAGGATTCGCGTTCACGAGCTCGAGACTGTCGATCGCAGCGAGGTCATTCTGCCAGACGCCACGCTTCAGGCCGTTGAGCGCAATGTCTTGAAGTTTGCCGAGCAGCGTCCGGCCCTTCGGGCGCTCGGCTTGTCCGGCCAGAAGGGTCTTCTGTTCCACGGCGCTCCAGGTACTGGGAAGACGCATTGCATCCGTTATCTCGCAGGTCAGCTTCCCGGTCACACGACGTTGTTGATCACGGCTGAGGAAATGGGTGTGCTGCCTGAATACATGGCGCTTGCACGCCTGCTTCAACCGGCGCTCCTGGTCATCGAGGATGCTGACCTCATCGCACGGGATCGAACGGAGCGCGAGAGCGCCTGTGATGAGGTGATGCTCAATCGTCTGCTGAATGAACTGGTCGTTCTGCGGGAACTCGCCGACGTGTTCTTCATCTTGACCACCAACCGGCCTGATACGCTCGAACCGGCCCTGGCGAGCCGACCCGGCCGGATCGATCAGGCGATCGAGTTCCCGCTACCCAACGAAACGCTCCGTCGACAATTGATTGCGCTCTACGCCAAGAACCTGGCCGTGCCGCCATCACTGATGGACGATCTGGCTTCTCGAACAGCCGGAGCGAGTCCGGCGTTCATCAAAGAATTCCTGCGACGCATCGCCCAACACCATCTGGATGCCGACAATCGACGCGAAGTCTCCCAGGCGACCGCGGAAGCGGCCCTGCATGAGATGTTGTTCTCGGGTGGCGCCTTGAATGCAAAGCTCTTGGGCGGGGCTGCCGATCAAACCGCACCTGTCTGACCCCGCGGCGTACGGGTGTGGTTTGCTAGTTGCGTGCATCGTGCTGGCGGTCGGATTCGCGATCTGGCTCACCGGGTGGCACGTTCCGCCAGAACTCGGGACACTGCCGTGATCCTCATCTGGGTTTGTCACCGGATAATCTCGGGAGACCGAAACGAACGCGGAAACTGGCGCGGAAACGGAAGCGGCGAAAGCCGTTTCTGACTCATGCTCTAGGGATGTCGGTCAGGGACTGGTCTCACGATGGCTGTCGTCGCTCCGCTTGGCTGCGTACGTGGTCGGAGCAGGCGTCATGTTTGGGCTCTTGACCAGCATCGAAACCGGCGGCTTCTGTCTGTTGTCGTGGTGCTGCATCTGGTTTCCGATCTGTAACGATCCGCTTCGCTAGCGGGTTTCAAAATGTAGGGCCAGGCTTTCAGCCTCGCCGAACGGCGACCCTGAAGGCGTCGCTCTCTCTACGTGAGTCGTGTCGAACGCTGGCACTCTCGACGACCACTTGTCAAAGATCGTTTCCACATTTGACACTCGCTCGACGAAAGCGTAGGTTCACCCCACACTGCCGCTACAGATCAAGCCGTGCCGGGAGGCTGTATGAAACGCTCTCTGTTCGCATTGTCCGTACTCCTGCTTGCCGGGCCATTGTTCGCTCAGCAAAGCGCGCCTGACATGTCCTTTGATTCGGTTCCCGACTTCTTCAAGCTTCCAGAAGGGATGAATTTCGGCGAGGTTCCCGGCGTGGCGGTGAATTCGAAGGGGCACATCTTCGTATTCAGCCGGTCGAACAGCACCTCGGGTCCGGCGTTCGGTCCGACGGCGGCCCAATTGCTCGAGTTCGGTCCCAAAGGTGAATTCATCCGCGAAGTCGGCAAGAACCTCTACGGCTGGGCGTTCGCGCACACCGTACGCATCGACAAGGACGACAACATCTGGGCCGTCGACAAGGGCTCCGACATGATCATCAAGTTCAATCAGGCAGGACGCGTGATGATGGTCTTCGGACGCCGGCAGGAATCGGCCGATGGCGCCGAGCCCCATCCACACCCGAATCCGCCGCTGCCGCCGCAGGACGGCCGCTTCCGCCAGCCGACCGATGTCGCCTGGGACTCGCAGGGCAACATCTACATCACGGACGGATATGTCAACTCTCGTGTCGCCAAATACGACAAGAACGGCGACTGGGTCAAATCATGGGGCGATCCGGGCACCGGTCCGGGACAGTTCCGCACGCCGCACGCGATCGCGATCGACAAGAACGACAACGTGTACGTCGGCGATCGCGGTAACCAGCGCATCCAGGTCTTCGACACCGACGGCAAGTTCCTACGGATGTTCAAGATCGAAATCCCGCCGGCTCCTGGAACCAAGGCGGTCAACGGACCCACACCGCCCCCCGGGAGCATGAACGGCGTCGGCGCGCCGAATGCCGTCTGTATCACGCCAGGGCCGAACCAGGTGATGTTCGTCGGAGAGAGCACCTGGCCGGGGCGGATTTTCAAGGTGACGCTCGAGGGCAAAGTGCTCGGAGTGATTGGCAAATCCGGACGCCAGCTGAAGCAGTTCTCTGGCGCTCACCAGCTCGCGTGCCCCTCGGAAAACGACGTGTATACGGCTGAAAGCTCCAACTGGCGCGTGCAGAAGCTGATCCTTCACCCGCAAGCCACGCGGCCCAGCGCCGCCCGCTAGAACCGTTTTCGAAAGACCTCGCGCAGCGGCCGGTCTTCAGACCGGCCCCTGCGTCGGGACACCAAGACGAAGGAGAACGTGGGATTGATCTACGACGAACTGCATCGCACCGGGCACTACGTGCACGTGCCGTAGTGCTAGGGCTAGGGCTGCTCACCGAGCAGCGCACGCCCTGCCGCGATCGCCGGAACCGTCGAGCGAATGATATTCCACCCTTCCCTGACACGTTTCGCGACGTCGTTCCCGCTGGCGGCCGTGATGGCGCACGCGACCCTGTGGGTCTTGCAGGCCTTCAGAATCTGCTGAAACGCCGCTTCGAGCTCGGGCGTGTTCTGACGAACGCCCAGCGAATGGCTCAGGTCTGAACCCGCACCTGGAAAGAGCGCGCCCACGCCAGGAACGCTGGCAATTTTGTCGAGGTTCTTCAGAGCTTCAACGGATTCAATCATCATCGTGGCCAGCAGATCGCCGTCAGGATTGAGCGGCCACAAGTCGGCGTGGCGTTCGTATTCCTCTGCGCTCAGCCCCCAGATCCACGTCGCGTTGCCGGGACCGGAGCCGCGAATGCCATTCGGTTCGTGATACTTCGCGTCGCGCATCTGCGGATACCGCATCGTCCTCACGGCAAACAGCGCCTGCTCCGGCGTGTCGACGCCATTGAAGATCACGCCGTGAAGCCCGATGTCCAGCGCCTGTTTGACTACCCATTGGGACTCGTTCGCCTCGGGCGGAAAGCGCGCGAACAGGGCCACGTTCGGCTGCAGGTTTCCCTTCCTGAGCACCATGCCCCTGTCGGTCATCCCCAACAGGAACATGTGAAGCGCAGGAAAGTCCAGCGGGTTGTGTTCCAGATCGGCGTAGACAAAATCCACCGGCGCGCGGGCGACCTCGCGCGCGTATGCCAGCGACAGGTCTCCGGTATTCAAGCCGTAGACGGTCTTGCCTTCCACGAGCTTTGCAATCACGGGGTTCAGATGCAGTCGCTGCTGCTGCGCCGATGGAACGCCTGGCGTGAGGAACACGCCGGAGAGGGCGGCACCCACTATGGTCGCGGTCAGCCAACGCCGTGATGGGCGTCGCCTGCAACGTCGGACGACGTTCGGCATCGCAAGCTCTCCTTTTGCAGCCCACGAAACACACGAAAGCCACGAAGGCCACGAAACTTTAACGATCGGATTTCGTGTATTTCGTGCTTTTCGTGGCCAGCTCATAAGCGTAGACCGGTTGTTTACCGGCTCGAATTCGTGGACGTCGCCCCGGGCGGATTTGCCGGCGCTCCCATCCCTTTGAACGCGTACTTCATGTACCGTTGTCCCTGGTTCACTTCGCCGAGGTAGATGTTGCCCTTCGAATCGGCCGCCATGCTGTGGATGTGGAAGAATTCCTGAGCGCCGTGTCCGGCGCGCCCACCCACTGAATCGACAATCTCGAGCGTCTTCCGATTCAGAATGCGCACCCACTTGTTGGAGCCGTCGACGACGTAGAGGAACCGTTGCTCCTTGTCGGGTGAAAAGGCAAAGTCGTGCACCGTGCCTTCGTTCTGCAGCGTGTCCCGCTTGATGAAGACTTCCCGGACGAACGTGCCGTCGAGCGTGAAGACCTGCAGCCGGTTGTTCCCGCGGTCCGCGACGTAGATGACCTCATCGTTCGACACCACCACCGAGTGCACGGGGTTGTTGAACAACGCCGGCGGCGGTCCCTGGATGATCTGCGCGCGTGGCGGCAGCGGCGTGTCCTCCGGCTTCTTTCCGTACGCGCCCCAGTGGCGTTTGTACGCCCCTGTGTCGGCGTCGAAGACAATGACGCGGCGGTTCCCGTAGCCGTCAGCGACGAACGCTTCGTTGGTCTTCGCGTACACGAAGATGCCGGCAGGCTGCCCCAGGTTCTGGATGTCGTTGCTGCCTTTGCTCTGGCCGCGATGGCCGATCTGCAGGAGGAACTTCCCCTTGTTCGTGAACTTCAAGATCTGGGCGTCGCCCCTCCCGCTGCCGGCGGTCCACACGTTGTCTTTGTAATCGACGAAGATCCCGTGCTCGGTGGACGGCCATTCGTATTCAGCGGCCGGGCCGCCGAAGGAATTGACCAGGTTGCCGGCGGGATCGAACTCCAGAATCGGAGGGGCCGGAATGCAACACTCCGCCTGCGGCGGGTTGAGAGAGGCGGCTTTCTCCCCGTCAGCAATCGACGCGGGCCGATGGACGATCCAGATGTGGTCATGCGAATCGACCGCCACGCCGGACACTTGTCCCGTCGTCCATTTGTGGGGCAACGGCTTGTTCCACAAGGGGTCCACCGCAAACCGCGGCACGCGCAGCTGTCCTTGCGCGGCGGCGACCGTGTGCAGCCCGTGAGGGGCGAGTCCGACAGCGGCAACCAGGGCCACACATCCTCCGCCCGCCCACATCACCCGTCTCATAAGCACCTCCAAGCGAAAGGCGAGTCCGGAGTCCCTCGATTTGCTGCCGGATTGTAGCAATTTGCGGGTGGGCTGGCGGCTGGTCACAATTTCTCACAAATACAGCGCTGGACAGGCTCTTCAAAGGGGTCGAGAATGCGGGGACCATGAACACACAGACCCTTCAACGCAGGGTGTGCCAGGCCTCAGCACTTGCTGTGCTGCTTGGAACGGGACTGCTGTATCTCGCCCCTTCGCTTTCCGCGGGGCAGCAGAGCGCGGCGGCGCAGCCGGCCACGGCCGGCGCTCCGACTTTTTCGAAAGACATCGCGCCGGTCTTTCAGAAGAAGTGTCAGGTCTGTCACCAGCCGGGCTCGATCGCCCCGATGTCGCTTCTGACGTATGCCGATGCGCGGCCGTGGGCGCGTTCCGTCAAGGAGCGAGTGGTCAGCCGGAAGATGCCGCCATGGCCGATCGACAAGACGGTCGGGATACAGGAATTCACGAACGATCTCTCGCTGTCGGATCACGACATCGATTTGATCGCTCAATGGGTTGATGCGGGAGCACCGCAGGGCGATCCGGCCGACATGCCGCCGCCGGTGAAATGGCCGGATTACGTGAACTCATGGCGCTACGAGGAGCGCTTCGGCCGTCCACCGGATCTCGTCGTCGAGTCGCCGGCGTACAACGTCGTCGCCAACGGAATGGACCAGTTCCCGCCGATGCAGACCAAGATAACCGGGCTCACGAAGGAGCGATGGATTCGCGCGATTGAGATCAAGCCGGCCAACCCCGAGAGCCGGTATGTGTTTCACCACGCGAACCCGAGCTTGAAACAGGACGGCAAGAGCTCGCCTCTCATCGCGTCGGCCGTCGGCACCGAAGGTCAGATTTTCCCGGACGACGCCGGCAAACTGATCAAGCCTGATGCGTCGGTCAACTTCGGCATGCATTTCTGGCCGATCGCGAAGGACGTGAAAGCCGTCATGGTGCTCGGCCTGTGGTTCTACCCGGAAGGGCAGCGGCCTCAGTTCGAAACCCAGGGCCAGGTGCAGTTCAGAGCGGACATGTCCACCGGGGCGGCGACTCCGTCGAAGCACAGTCGGGAAATCGCGAGACGCGGCGACCTTCTGATCCCGCCCAATGGAACGGCGATGTACCAGGGCACGTACGTGCTCGACAAGCCTGCGCGGATTCACGACCTGCGGGGCCACATGCATGTTCGCGGGAAGTATCAGATCGTCGAGGCGATCTACCCGGATGGACGGCGAGAGGTGATTAACAAGCTGAATTGGGATCACGGTTGGCACACGACCTTCGTGTACGAACCGAACGTGCGTCCGCTGTTGCCGAAGGGCACCGTGCTCATCACCACGTCGATGTTCGACAACACCCCGCACAAGGGCAATCCCGATCCCGACCAGTGGGTGGTCGCCGGCAGCCGGACTGTCGACGAGATGTCTCATATCTGGATCGGCATGACGTTCTTCGAAAAAGAAGAAGACTTCAAGAAGCTGGTCGCGGAGCGCGAACAGCTGCGTCGATCGGAGCCGAAAGTCTCCACTCCTGCGAGTCGAGACTGACCTGTCTGTGGGGACGGTCTTCGGACCGTCCCGTGCAAATCAAGGGACCCTCGATGAGAGTGAGAAATCTGGCGACAGCTGTTCTGGTTGCCGGCCTGTTGGCGGCGGGCTGGACGACGCTGCGGGCGCAGCATCCCACCGACAACATGGAGTGGATGTTCTCCAATTTGCGCCCGGCGGGGCAGCCTGTGATTCCGATCTTCGACGGGTGGTATCAGAAGGCCGACGGATCCTACGACCTGTGCTTCGGATACTTCAGCCTGAACACGAAAGAGTCGCTGGACATCCCCCTGGGCCCCGACAACTTCATCGAACCGAAGCGCTTCGACGGAGCGCAACCGACGCATTTCATGCCCGTGCCGCCGCCCCCCAACTTGTACCGGCGCTACTTCTGTACTTTTCCGGTGAACGTACCGGCCAATTTTGCCAAGACCGAGCGCGTCGTCTGGACGCTGCGGGAACGCGGCAAGACCTACTCCGTTCCCGGCCACCTGGGATCGGTCAATTACAGGATCCAGGAGCTCAGCGCGAAAGAAGCCGGCCGATCGAGCGCGGCGCCGCTCATCAAATTCCTGCCTGAAGGACCGGAAGGCAGAGGGCGAAGCGGCGTCAAGGCCGGACCCATGACTGTGGCCGTCGGGAGCTCGCTCGCGCTGGCTCTTTCCGTAACGGGCCCGCCAAGCGTCCCCGGGCCCGGTGGTGTCATGGACGCCGACGATGACGAGGAGCGTCCGTACATTCGGAACGGCAAGACGCGCGCGTGGTGGGTGATCTGGGCCAAACATCAAGGTCCCGGCGATGTCACCTTCAGCCCGCCTTCGATCGATCTCTGGAAGGGCGACACATCGCCTGCCGCGACGAAGGCCACGTTCAGCGCCCCGGGAAACTACGTTTTGCGCGTGCAGGCAATCGACAATCCCAGTGAGAACGGTTCATACCAGTTCCACTGCTGCTGGACGAACGGGTACATCAACGTCACCGTCACGAAATAGGGAAAGATGAGACGCGCGAATCTTCACCTGGTCGGCGCGGCGATGCTGGTGTTCTGCCTGATGCCCGCCGCGCAGGCGACCGCTCAGCAAGGCAGCGGTATCGCGGGACTCGTCCGGGACGACAGCGGGGCCGTGTTGCCAGGCGTCACCGTCGAAGCTGCCAGCCCGGCGCTGATTGAAAAAACGCGTTCGGCGGTCACCGACGGCGCAGGCCAATACAAGATTGTGAACCTGCTCCCGGGGACCTATTCAGTCACCTTCACGCTGCCGGGATTCACCACCTTCAAGCACGACGGCATCGAGTTGACGACGAACTTCACCGCGCAGGTCAATGCGGACTTGAAGGTCGGCGCATTGGAAGAGTCGGTGACGGTGTCCGGCGCGTCGCCCCTGGTGGACGTGCAGAGCGCGCAGGTGTCCCAGCAGGTCACGCGGCCGGTCCTCGATGCGATCCCCACCGGCCGGAGCGTCCAGGCGATCGGCAAGGTGCTGCCCGGGATCACGACCAGCGGCGGCGAGCGCGGTGGCGTCGATGTCGGCGGTACAGCGGGCTTCCAGTCCGTCACGCTCAACTCCCACGGTTCGCGCGGCGACAACGTGTATCAGATTGACGGCATGACCGTTCAATCCGGAATCGGCAACGGCACGGCGGCGCAGTACTACAACGACGGCCAGTTCGAGGAATACACCTACACGACCAGCGCGATTCCAGCCGAAGTCGCCTACGGCGGCGTCCGGATCCAGATGACCTCGAAGGAAGGCGGCAACGCGTTCCACGGCTACGGGCTGGCGCAGATCGAGCCGTGGCAGTCCAACAACTTCACGAGCGATTTGGAGCGGGCCGGTCTCAGGGTACCGGACGGTGTGATGGAGCTCTGGGACGCGCAGTTCTCGCTGGGCGGCCCGATCAAGAAAGACAAGCTGTGGTTCTTCACCGTCCACCGCTATAACGGCGGGAACTTTCTGGTCGGCAACAGCTTCTACCGGGACCAGGCCGTGTGCGACCAGTACGGGACGGACCTTGAAAGGGCGCACGGTTGCCAGGGTGTCGACGACAACTACGAGCTGAGCGATGTCGCGCGGCTGACCTGGCAGGCGACGAAGAACCACAAGATTGCGGCCTTCTACTCGAAGGAAAACAAGCAGCGCGGCCACCGCGAGCTGGCGGCCGGCGTGTCACCCGAGTCCTCGACGCCGCAGGACATGCGGCTGTCGTACTCGACGGCCATCAAATGGACGGCGCCCCTCACCAACAGGCTGCTGTGGGATGCGGGGATTTCGCAGTATTTTCTGAACTATACGTTCGTCTATCTGCCCGGTGCCGCTGCGTACCGGAGCCTGGGGAATCAGGATCTCACGCTGTCTACGCGGTGGGGCGCCCGCCCGGGCGGCCTCTTCCACCGCAACAATTACAAGCGGTACTACTCGGCTTCGCTCGCGTACGTCACCGGGTCCCATGCGCTCAAAGGAGGCCTCCAATACAACCACGCCGTCGAGGACTCGTACTACAACGTGGATCCCTGGCACATGGTGGCGCAGTTTCGCGCCGGCGTGCCCTCCTCGGTGCTCGTCGACAACACCCCCGTGTACAACAAACCTGGCCATGACGAAGCCGGCCTCTTCTTTCAGGACAGCTGGACACTCAAGCGTCTGACCGTCAACCCTGGCATCCGCTTCGACTGGTTCCATCCGTGGGTCGCCGAGCAGACAGCCCCGGCGTCGCCGTGGCTGGCGGAGCGCCATTTCGCAGCGATCGACGACATGCTTTCCTTCAAGAACTGGTCGCCGCGTCTCGGCGTCATCTACAACCTGTTCGGAGACGGCAAGACGGCCCTCAAGGCGAATTTTGGCAAGTACGTGGCCATCATGGGGAACGGTCAAGCGGACCTCTACAACCCGCTCGGCGTCCTCACGGACCAGCGAACCTGGAGAGATACCAACGGCGATCTCTTTCCGCAGTACAGCGAAGTGGGGCCGAGCACCGTCAGCAACTTCGGTACTCGCGCCCCCCGGTTCCAGGACCCGAATGTCGAGCGCGAAAAACAGGTCGAAGTATCCGCATCGATCCAGCATCAGCTCCTCCCGCGCATGTCGGTCACCGCCGGCTACTATCACCGGATGTTTTACGACCTCGCGCAGACGGTGAACACGCTGGTGAACGTGAACACCGACTACACGCCCGTGCAGATTGCTGATCCGCGCGGAGGGGGCCAGACGATCACGATCTATAACCTCAGCCCCTCGAAGCTTGGCCAGACCAATCTGGTCGATACCACGTCGAAGACCAACCGCCTCTATTGGGACGGCATCGATCTGTCGGCAACGGGCCGGCTGGGCGAGGGCGGCCGCCTGTATGGCGGTGCGTCGTTTGGAGGCAACTCGCAGGATATGTGCGACGTGGTCGATCCGAACTTCACCGGAAGCCTCGCGACGCCGGTCTGGGGCAGGCTGTACTGCAACCAGTCGGCGCCATGGAGGCCGTTGTACAAGTTCGGCGGCTCGTTGCCGCTGCCTCTCGATACGCAGGTGAGCGGGACGCTCAGCAGCTTTCCTGGTAACTCGGAGAGCATCACTTACGGCGTCACGCGCACGATTTATCCGGCGCTGGTCCAGACGTCCATCACGGTTCCGCTCGACGACCCGTCGAACCCCGATCAGTACCTGCCTGCCGGTCGTAGGGACCTCCTCGGCTTGTCAGTGGGCCGAGGGACGCGGGAATCTTGCTCAACTCAGTCGTGATGCCAGCGGTAATATCGTCAAGAATGGCGTCACGATGAATGCTCGCAGCCCGGCGTACCTGCAGACCGATCTGTCGGTCCGCCACGAGATCCGGTTGAGCAAGGACCGTGAAAACTACAAGCTCGTCATCGAAGGCAACGCGTATAACATCTTCAACCGGCACAAGGCGACGTCGTATTACCAGTTCGCGATCCCAACCAACCTCATCAACCCGACGCGGGCATCGCGCTTCAGCGGTGACCCGCAAACGGATTGGGGCAAGGTCATGAACGGATATGACTACGTTGCTGCGTTGAATGGAACCGGGGCTTTTGCCGGCGTCCAGGATCCGCTGACGCTGGCCAGCCGCTACGGTTTGCCGCAGACCTTCCAGATCGCGCGGCAGTTCCGTTTTGCTGTTCGGTTCGCGTTCTAAGACCGGAACTACAACCCTCAATGAAAAGGGGCAGCCTTCGGGCTGCCCCTTTTTTTCATTTCCACTCTCCTCCACCATCAAGTTCGGATGCGCATTGCATCTTTTGAAGTGGACATACAACTCATATGAAGCCTCATGCTATTGAACTAAATCGGCATGCCACTAGACGAGAGCGACATGCTGATAAAATAATCCAGCAATGTTAATTCTGATGTAACCATGCTCATTGCAAAGAAGACAATGCAGATATCATTATATGCAATGTACTTATGAATAATCTCAATGTATCATCAAGAAAAGACAATGAATCCCAGTAAGTTGCAATTGTACGCAAATATATTTTCTATGCATTCCTTTTACAGAGACGGTGCAGTTGATACCTCGGCAATCTCATCAATTTACTGGCAATTCTATTCTGATATTAGAGACAATGCACTCTATTAGAGCGGTCCTGCAAGTATATAAAGCGTTGATATGAACTTGAGAAGCGGCAATGCTCAACAATTAGCTCCTATGCATATGTAGCAAGTCGAAATGCACCATTATTGTGTGGGCATGTCAAGGTAGACATCTCTTATGGAGACGTTGAAGATAAAAATCGAAATTGGCGATCGAAAGTTCGAAGCGGACGGGCCTGCAGGGATCGTGCAAGGACAGGTCAACGCGTTCATGAAGCTTACGCTGGGCGGGAGTGCGGAGACCATCGCCGCCGAAGCGGCTCAGGCCGCTGCCGAAACAGCTCGGGCTGCGGAAGAGCGCCTCGCTGAGGAAGCGGCTCGAGCGCGAGCGGCACAACAGCTACAGGAACAAGTGCCGGCCTACGATAAGATCCTCCGTATCAGCGGCACCATGGTAGCGCTCACTGTCCGCTCCAGAAACGCGTCGCAAGCTATGCTGGTCTTGCTGCTCGGCCAACGCGAGCTTCGAAACAACACTCTCGTCAGCGGAGTGGATCTTCTCCGGGGACTACGCGCATCCGGATACCGGGTGCGTCGCTCCGATAACATACTCAATACTCTTGCGCGCTGGAAATACGTCGCCCCGCATGGAAGATATCGCGCGCGGCGGTACCAGTTGACAGAGAGCGGCGCGCAGAGTGCCCAGGAGATCGTGCGGCAATTGCTCGCGTCGTTGCCGACGCAGGAGCGGAACGCGGGCTAAAGCCCGCGACTACATTTAGAATCGACTATATTCAATCCATTAGAATCGACTATATTCAATCCATCCTATGTAGTCGCGGGCTTTAGCCCGCGTTCCCCGTCCTGGAATTCTCCAATTTGATTTTTTTATAGGACGAAACCCACCATCAGTAATGAGTTCTTGACTCGTTGCACCCAAGCGCTAACATCTTACATGCGATGAATCCTTTGGAGATCGCGTGCCCACAGGCTCTCTCACCCCCGTTCGCTTTTTCGTTAACCTCGCTTTTTTCTTGAAAGGAGAGATCCCATGCTTCTCAAGGTCAGATCCAGATCATTAGTCGCTGTTCTCATCGGAGCGGGCCTGGTCCTGTCATTCAGTGGTTCCGCATTGTATGGACAGCGATTTGATGGCTCACTGCGCGGAACAGTCAAAGATGCGACCAGCGCAGTCCTGCCTGGTCTCAAAGTGACTGCTGTCAGCGACAGCACGGGCACCAGTTACGAGACGGCAACGTCGAGTACCGGCACTTTCTTTTTTCCGAATCTGCTCGTCGGCCGATACACGGTGAATGTCGAGGCGCCGGGCTTCAAGAAAGTTTCGTTGAAGAATGTCGATGTCCTCGCCAATCAGACGGCCGAGACCAACGCCGTACTCGAAGTGGGTGACGTTACAACCGAAGTTTCGGTAACCGCCGGCTCCGAACTGATTTCGACGACCACGTCTCAGCTCGGAGGCTCCATCAGCGAACGCGCTCTTAGTGATTTGCCGAATTCCGTTCTGGGAGGCAACCCGCTGAACCTGGCCGTCATGTTTCCAAATACGACGACCCAGGGCGGCGGAGTCTCCGGTGAAGGCGGTTCGATCGGTGGCAATCGTCCCCGGTCCAATAACTTCACAATCGATGGCGTGGACAACAATGACGTCGGCATAGCCGTCTCCCTGGCGCCCGTGATTCAGGACGCTGTGGCGGAATTCAACCTGTTGACCAACCAGTTCAGCGCCGAATATGGTCACTCGACCGCGGGCCAGTTCAACATCATCACCAAGTCCGGAACAAACCAACTCCACGGCGCAGCATATTTTTACGGTCAGAACCGGAAGCTGAACGCTTTGGATAACCTGCAAAAAGGAGCGATTCAAGCGGGGGATATACCCGGCAAACCCCGATACGATTTTGCAAGAACGGGTGGAAACGCAGGCTTTCCCATCTTCAAGGATCGGGTTTTCTTCTTTGGCGCCTACGAATATCAAACGCGAGGCCGGGCTAACACCGGCGTTACCATACTCAGTCCGACCTCGGCGGGCCTGGCGACACTGAATTCTCTTGCCGCCAACGCCAGCGTTCGCCAGATCCTGGCGCAGATCCCGCCATCCAGCACGGCTTCACGAAGCGTCACGGTGAATGGAACTGCGATTCCCATCGGAAATCTTCAGTTCTTTGCGCCGGATTTCTTCAATGAGCACGATTTTCAAACAAACGTCGACGGCAGTT
>Ga0137418_10002788_pt1 | contig 16001 bp, 11 predicted proteins | sample CZODoug3_1_2_16f_FD_122242 | JGI IMG/M metagenome (GOLD analysis project Ga0137418, IMG submission 122242) | Vadose zone soil fungal communities from Angelo Coast Range Reserve, California, USA - CZODoug3_1_2_16fungal (Hybrid Assembly) | ecosystem: Environmental > Terrestrial > Soil > Vadose... | reverse complement strand
ACGGCACCGGGACGCCGCGCGTAGACTGTCTGGTAGCGTTGCCTGTCCGCGGCTTCATCGGGACGGTCGATGTAGGGTGGAAGCGGGACGTGGCCGAGTTGCTCCAGGTTTTCTTCGACGGAGAGAGCGTTTCGCGACGTGAAGCGGACGCTGCGAATTCCCAGTTCGCCGCGTGACAAAATTTCAGCCTCGAGTTCTCCCTTACCAAATAGCACTCGCTCTCCCACTTGTATTTTCTTGCCCGGGCGCACCAGGGATTCCCAGACATCTGCCTCGAGTTTTCTGGTGAGAAATACTTGTACGTTTCCGGTTAAATGTTCGCGGACAGTTTTGCGAGAGGGTTGTTGCGAGTGAACACCCAGGCGCTTGCCGAAAAGGCGGGCGGGAATTACGCGAGCGTTGTTGAAAACGATGAGTTCGTTGCCGATGACGAGGTCGGGGAGCGCTGAGAACTGGGCGTCTTCGAGGCGGCCGGAGGCGCGGTCGACGACTAACAAGCGGGAAGCGTCGCGGCGGTCAAGCGGGCGCTGGGCGATTAGATCGGGCGGAAGGTTGTAGTCGAAATCGTCGACGCGCATGGTGTTTAACTATAGCAAGATGTGAAGGATGGCAAGAATTTAGGTTTCTTGGAGCGGAAAGGCGACCTAGGTAGACATGAGCGGTAGCACGTAAACATAACAAAATACTAGGTATAGAAACGTAGGAATGGACACAAGATGAGACTTGACATCAATGCACTAAGATTATATGCTTTCTCTACATTAACCGAAGGAGGACATGAAAATGAGAACTGCAATCAGTCGTTTTGAACCTTTTCACACGAACTCGCTCCAGGAACAGCTCAATCGCCTCTTCAACGAGGCCTTCGATCGTTCCTCGCACGAGTCCAGCATCACCACCTGGGCGCCAGCGATCGACATTTTTGAGACCGAGCACGAACTGGTGGTCAAAGCCGATCTGCCGGACATCAAACCGGAGGAGCTGGACATTCGTGTCGAGAACAACATCCTGACGATTCGCGGCGAGCGCAAGTTTGAGAAGCAGGTGAATGAGAACAACTATCTGCGCGTGGAGCGTGCGTATGGCTCGTTCAGCCGGAGCTTCTCGCTGGCAAACACCGTGAACAGCGACGCGATCAAGGCCGAGTACAAAGACGGCGTGCTGACGCTGACGATTCCGAAGCGGGAAGAAGCCAAGCCGAAGCAGATCAAGGTGAACGTGAATGCACCGGCGGCATCGGCGGCAGGCAGATAATTAGCAAAAGTGCCAGCACGGCGAATCGCGCCGTGAGTTAGCATACGGGGCTGGCTACGGAGCTAGCCCCTTTTCTTGAAGAACCGAGTTTGCGAGGTATTTATGTTGCGTTTCGACAAAATGACTGTGAAGGCCCAGGAGGCCGTACAGGAGTCGCAGGAGATTGCGGCGCGGCACGAGAACCAGGCTATTGAGCCGTTGCACCTGTTGGTGGCGCTGGTGGAACAGAAGGACGGCGTGGTGCCGCCTTTGCTGGCGCGGCTGGGCATTCGCAACGAATTGCTGATGAAGGATGTGGACCGGGAGATCGGCAAGCTGCCGAAGGTGCAGGGGTTTGGGCAGCATCACATGAGCCGGGCGTTGAACGACGTGCTGGAAAAATCCTTTGACGAGGCAGAGAAGTTCAAGGACGAGTACGTCTCGACGGAGCATTTGTTTTTGGCAATTGCGGCAGCGGAAAAGGATCCCGCGGGAAAATTATTGAAGAAGCATGGCGCTTCGCATGAGGCGATTCTTCAGGCGTTGGCGGGCGTGCGGGGAAGCCAGAGGGTGACTTCGCAGAATCCGGAGACGACGTATGCGTCGCTGGAAAAATATGCGCGCGACCTGACGGATCTGGCGCGGCGATCGAAGCTGGACCCGGTGATTGGGCGCGATGAAGAGATTCGGCGCGTGATGCAGATATTGGCGCGGCGGACGAAGAACAATCCCGTGCTGATTGGCGAGCCGGGCGTCGGGAAGACCGCAATTGTTGAGGGGCTTGCGCAGCGGATTGTGTCCGGCGACGTGCCGGACGTGTTGAAGACGAAAAAGATTGTGGCGCTGGATTTGGCGGCGCTGGTGGCAGGCGCGAAGTTTCGCGGGGAGTTTGAAGACCGCTTGAAGGCGGTGCTGAAGGAAGTTTCGGAGGCGGAGGGGCAGATTATCCTGTTCATCGATGAATTGCACACGCTGGTCGGCGCTGGCGCGGCGGAAGGCGCGATGGATGCCTCCAACATGCTGAAGCCCGCGCTGGCACGCGGCGAATTGCGGGCCATTGGCGCAACGACGCTGAACGAATACAAGAAATACATCGAAAAAGATCCGGCGCTGGAGCGGCGGTTTCAGCCGGTGGTGGTTTCCGAGCCGACCGTGGAGGATACGATTGCGATTCTGCGCGGGTTGAAAGAGCGGTATGAGGTGCACCATGGCGTGCGCATCAAGGACGCGGCGATTCTGGCGGCGGCTACGTTGTCGCACCGGTACATCTCGGACAGGTTCCTGCCAGACAAGGCGATTGACCTGATTGACGAGGCTGCGGCGAGCCTGCGTATGCAGATCGATTCCCTGCCCACGGAGATTGATGAGATCGAGCGGCGCATCATGCAACTGGAAATCGAACGGCAGGCGCTGCTGAAGGAAACGGATGCGCACTCTGTGGAGCGGCGCAAGCAAATCGAAAAGGAACTGGCGAAGCTGCGCGAGGATTCGAGCGGGCGCAAGGCGCGTTGGCAGGCGGAAAAGGAGGCCATCGGCAAAATCCGCAAACTGAAGGAACAGATTGAGCAGTTGAAGGCGGAGGCGGAGCGCTACGAGCGCGCGGGCGAGTTGGCGAAGGTGGCGGAAATCCGCTACGGAAAGATTGCACAAGCGGAGCGCGAGTTGAACGCGGCGCAGGAGCGGTTTTCGGCGGTGCAGAAAGACGCTCCGATGCTGAAGGAAGAAGTGGATGAAGAGGATATCGCGAAACTGGTAAGCAAGTGGACGGGGATTCCCGTCGGACGATTGCTGGAAGGCGAAGCACAGAAGCTGGTGCACATGGAGGAGCGGCTGCGGCAACGCGTGGTTGGGCAGGATGACGCACTGGCGCGCGTGGCGAACGCAGTGCGGAGGAGCCGTGCGGGACTTTCGGACGCGAAACGGCCCATCGGTTCGTTCATTTTTCTGGGGCCGACGGGCGTTGGCAAAACGGAGCTGGCGCGGGCGCTGGCGGAATTTTTGTTTGACGACGAAAAGCTGATGATCCGGATTGACATGTCGGAATACATGGAGAAGCACACCGTATCCCGGCTGATCGGGGCGCCTCCGGGCTATGTCGGGTACGAAGAGGGCGGGCAGCTGACGGAGCAGGTTCGGCGGCATCCCTACTCGGTGATTTTGTTCGACGAAATCGAGAAAGCGCATCCGGACGTGTTCAACGTGCTGCTGCAGATTCTGGAGGACGGGCGATTGACGGATGGGAAGGGCCGCACCGTAGATTTCCGGAATACGGTGCTGGTGATGACGAGCAACGTGGGATCGACGGCGATTTTCGAGTTGTCGGAAAAGGATCCAGAGCGGGCGCGCAAGGAAGCGATGGAAGCGCTGCGCGCGGCGTTCCGGCCGGAGTTCATCAACCGGATTGACGAGATCGTGATTTTCAATCCGCTTGGAAAAGACCAGCTGGCGAGGATCGTCGGGATGCTGCTGAAGAACGTAGAGAAGCTGCTGGCGGAACGGCAGATTACGCTGGAGATCACTCCGGCGGCAACGGAAGTGCTGCTGCGCGAGGGCTACGATCCCGCGTATGGCGCGCGGCCGCTGCGGCGGACGATTCAACGGCTGATTCAGGATCAGCTGGCGCTGCAAATCCTGGAAGGCAGAGTGTTGCCAGGCGACCGCGTGATCGTAGATCGCGATGGCCAGAAAGAGGCGATGCGGTTCGAGCGCGTCGCGGCGAAGCTGCCGGCGGCGGCAGCGAAGAAATAAAACAGTGCTTGGAAGGCGAACGCTGGGCGGCGTGTTGACGCTGCCGGCGTTTGCTGCTCGACTGAAATTTTATGCGGATTTGATCCGTATTTATAGAGGAAGGCTACAACCATGAAAGTTTTTCGCACGGGCGTGATTCTGATTCTGCTGACCGTTGTGCTGGTGGTGGCGGGCGGAGCGATCGCCGGGCGCGGCGGCATGCAAATCGCGCTGGGGATTGCCGTGGTGATGAATTTCGCCGCGTACTTTTTCTCGGACAAAATCGCGCTGGCTTCGAGCGGGGCGCAACCGGTTTCTCGCGAGCAATTGCCGCGCTTGTATAACGTGATGGAACGCCTGGCGGCCAAAGCCAACATTCCAGTGCCGAAGCTATACGTTGTGCCGGATATGGCGCCGAACGCATTTGCCACGGGGCGCAACCCGAATCATGCTTCGGTAGCGGTGACACAGGGATTGCTGGAGATCATGAATGACGATGAACTGGAAGGCGTGATCGCGCATGAGCTTTCCCATGTTCGAAACTACGACATCCTGGTGAGCTCGATTGCAGCGACGATTGCAGGGGCGATCACATACCTGGCACAGATGGGACAATGGGCCATGATCTTTGGCGGCGCCGGAAGGGACCGTGATGACGACCGCGGGGGTGGAGGATTCTCCGCACTATTGATGATTTTCCTGGCGCCATTTGCCGCGCTGCTGCTGCAACTCTTTTTGTCGCGCACGCGCGAGTACGCCGCGGATGAAACCGGCGCGCGAATGGTGGGGCAGCCGTACGGGTTGATCAGCGCACTGGAAAAGCTTGGAGCTTACAACAAGCGGATCCCGACGACGGCGATTTCGCCGAGCACTTCTGCCCTGTGCATCGTAAAGCCGATGTTCGGAGGTGGCACGCTTTCCTCGCTGTTCAGCACCCACCCGCCGCTGGAAGATCGCATTGCGGCGTTGAAGCAGATGGTGAATACGCCGCTGCGTTAGACGATCTTGTCGATATGTGGACATGAAGCATCCAATGCGGGGTAAAGTTTTCCGGAGGCCTGGCACTGATCTCTATGTTTGAAGGGCCGATCTCCTGCCAAACAATTATAAATAAATAACTTAACAGACCGAAAGTTCGACAAGAGGGTTTGGCGAAGCAGGTGCACTGGCACTTATACCAGTCCGGGGGGACTAGGGCAGTATCCGGGGGAGAATGTATGAGCTGTCGAGACACTATCCACTTGATTTGTATGTACTTAGAGGGGAAACTCTCACCTGGCGTGCAGGGTGAGATCGAGAACCATTTGCAGGAGTGTTCGGATTGCCGCTTGGTGCTGGACGCGGCGACCACCACGCTGGATCGCTATTTTGGGCCGCCCAAGCCTGTTTCTGACTCTCAAGCCGCCTAAGCTGCGGAAGCAAGTCTTTATAATTTAAATACTTACGGACAGGAAAGACGATGGTCTCCCTGTCCGATTTTATTTTGACCTGAGGCGGAATTAAGGGCTTTACCGGATTGACAGTTCTGTAAAATTTGCGCTCAACGGGCCGAAATTGTAATCTTTACTGGTACTAGAACTTTTCTGAGTACCCTTCCCTGGCGCCTTCACAACCTGTAACTCATGCTTCCCCAAATGCTTAGGGGCCCTATCAGCGGGGGGTTGAACTTTGGTTCTGGGAGTGCCCATCTTCTGAGTAAGCGGCGGGATAGCCGATAAAAGGAGACGACGTACATGAGCGAGTTTCAGGAAACCACGACGCAGGCAGCGGCACCCCGGTGGGTAGGCCTGGCCATTGCGGCATTGGGGGCAACCTCACTACTTGGTATTGGAATAGGCTGGAGCGCCCTGAATCAGGGAAAAACGACTGAGCAGAACGTGCAAGCCTCGGTGAAGCAACAGAACGAAGCTCTGACGCAGCGCCTGGCAAAGACCGACGACGAGAACCAGCAACTTCAGAGCGATTTGAAGGTTGTGACGAATAAATTGAATGTGACGCAGGAAGAGCTCGACCGGGCGCGCAAGATAACCAAGTCTTCGGTTGTGGCATACAACAAGAAGCTTTCCGAGGTGAACACGCAACTCGGCACGAAAGCGAACATTGAGGACGTGAACAAGCTGAGCGGCGATGTTACCGGCGTGAGGAACGATCTGGATGAAGCGAAGGGCAAGCTGGATCGCGCCACTGGCGACATGGGCGTGATGAGCGGCTTGATCGCGCGCAACCACGACGACCTGGAAGGCCTGAAGCAGCGCGGCGACCGCAACTATTTCGAATTCACCATCCAACGCGCCAAGGCGCCGCAGCATGTTGGCCCGGTGGCTATCGCGCTGAACAAGACGGACTCGAGGAAATCGAAGTACACGATCACGGTTCTGGCCGACGACAAGTCCATCGAAAAGAAGGACCGGACGGCCGGAGAGCCGGTGCAATTTTACGTGAAGGGAACGGGACGCACTTCGCCCTATGAAATCGTGGTGTTTGACGTGAACAAGAACACGATCACGGGCTACCTGTCCACGCCGAAGGGTGCAGGGGCGGCGACAGCGGCCACCAACACCTCCGGGCAGTAAGCAAAGCCCGGCGGGCAAGTTTGCTTCTTCCTTGAGAGCAAGAGCGAATTGGGAGGATCGAAAGATTCCTCCCTTTTTGCTTTTTGGGCGCAAACGGAAGCATATAATTGAGAGTCTGGACACGTACTTGTTAGTTGTGCCACCCTAAAGGGCGCCCTGACGGGGACGAAAACGAAGCTGAATTTCTGGAGGGGAATAAACATGAAAGTTAAATTCGCAGCAGGTTTAGCACTCACTCTTTGTACAGCAGTCCTCACTTTGGGAGCCGACGGAAGCTGGACGGGATACATCTCCGACAGCGCCTGCGGAGCCAAAGGGGCAAACGACAAGCACGCCGCATGCGCCGAGAAGTGCGTGAAGGAAAAGGGCGCAAAGTATGTCTTCGTCAACGACGCGGACCACAAGGTCTACGTGATTGACGCACAGGACAAGGTTGCGGCCCATGCCGGACATCACGTCACCGTGAAGGGCAGCGTGGATGGGGAAAACCTGAAGCTGGCCAGCCTGGAAATGGCCAAGTAAAAGTCGGAACAATTTACTGAGGAGAGGGGCAGGACTTCGGTCCTGCCCCTTTTTTTTGTGCAACCCCAAGAAGGCGGCGTAACCCTTCGATATGCTCAGGGCAAGAAGCCGCCCCTACATGATTGGTGCCCCGATTCATTGAACCGCTCGGGGACGGGAGCCGCTTAGGCCGTAGTAGGCAATGTAGAGGTAGCAGACAGCCGGGAGGATGAAGGCGTGATGCAGGCCAACGGCGGGCATGTCCGCAAGCGCGCCGAACAGGAGCGGGATGATCGCGCCGCCCACGATCGCCATAATCAGCAGACCGGAGCCATCGCCGGTGAGCGGGCCCAGCTCGGCGATGCCGAGGGTGAAAATACTGGGAAACATGATGGAGTTGAAGAAGCCCACGAGGATGATGCTGGCCATGGCGATGTGGCCGCTGGTGAGCATCGAGGTCAGCACGAGGGCGCTGGCGCAAAACGCGGCGATGCCCAAGACGGTTCCGGCTTTGACTTTTTGCAGGATTGCGGAACCGATGAAGCGGCCAATCATGGCGCCTCCCCAGTAATAAGCGACAAGCCTGGCGCCCTGCGCTTCCGGAAGATCTCCAATTTCGTGCAAATGAAAATACTTGATCAGGAAAGTCCCGATGGCGACTTCCGCACCGACATAGACAAAAATCCCGACAACACCAAGGACGAGGTGGCGGTACTTCCACAAGCTCACCCCAGGTGTGTGACCTTTCCTCTGGGCCTGGGGAATCGCCGGCAAGCGCAGGAAATAAATGACCATCGCGAGCGCCACCAGCAGCAGGCCGATGAAGATGTAGGGCGTCTTAACGGAAGAGACTTGCTCCACTTTGTAGGCCTGCAACGCTTCCGGCGAAAGCAGATTGAGTTCGGCCGCGCTCTTTGCCGTGGTGGAAAGGATCAACATGCCCCCGATCAAAGGCCCTATCGTGGTGCCGAGGGAGTTGAACGCCTGGGTGAGATTCAAGCGGCTGGACGCGGTTTTTGCCGGGCCGAGCACCGCCACATACGGATTCGCGGCAACCTGGAGAACCGTGATCCCCGCCGCCAGCACCACCAATGCCCCGAGGAATAAATTGAAAGAGGCGGCGGTGGCCGCCGGAATGAACAAAAACGCGCCTGCGGCCATGGTCAGAAGTCCGAAGACGATTGACGTCTTATAACTGGTGGCGTCAATAAGCTTCGCCGCGGGGATGGAAAAAATAAAGTAAGCAAAAAAGAAGGCGAATTGGACCAGGCTGGCCTGTTTGTAACTGAGATTGAAAATGGACTGGAGGTGCGGGGAGACGATGTCGTTCAAAACGGTGCAGAAGCCCCACATGAAGAAGAGAGAGGTGAGGGTGATCAAGGCTCCGGTCTGTGTTTTTTGTGCTCCGCTTACGTCGGGTGACGGCAGTGCGGTGGTGGTTTCCATTTGTGGGTTCTCAGTTCTCCGGGTAATAGCCTGAATTCAAATGACGTGATAGTGCCACAGTGCGGGGCGGGGGAGAAATTGTTTCTGAATTGGATTTGCCCGGCAAGCAAACGGGAGGAGACTGACTTGGTGAAAAAAAAGAGGCCACCTTCCGATGGCCTCCATGGGGTGTTCGTGTTTGTGGGCGGAAATTCGGGTTAGTGCTGTTCGTAGACGAGCACTTGCATGGCGCCGTTTTCGGCGCTGGGAACGTAGAGGCGTTTTGTTTTGTGGTCGTAGCCGACTGTTTTCGAACCCTTCACGGTGACAAGTTCCTGAGCCAGCGAGTATTTGTCCGGGGAATCCTGATGGAAGATGAAGACTTTGCCGTCTCCGGTGGAGAGGTAGACGAGTTTGGTGTTTGCATCAAAGGCATCGGCGTCCACGCGTTCGCCGATTGGGGAAGTGAAGACTACCTTGCCGGTTTCGGAATTGACGACGCCGAGATGCTTGCTGCGGCAGCCGACGAAGAGGCGGTGGGCATCCACGTCCATCGAGAGGGCGGTGGGGGTGCCGCACGGGGCGAGGGGCCAGCGATCCTTCACTTTGAGAGTCTTGACGTCAATGTGGAGCGTTTCGTTTTTCTCTTCGAGATTGACGTAGAAATTGCCCTTGCCGTCGGAGGCGCCGTATTCGGGGCCGCCGCCGAGATCAATGGTGCCGGCAACGGAGCCGTCGGCGGCATTGAGGACGCTGATGCTGTCGCTTTCGCCGTTCATGACGTAGAGGCGCTTGGTGAGCGGTTCGTAGATGATGGCGTCGGGCTTCTTGCCTACTTTGATTTCGGGAAAGGTTTTGAGCGTTTTCAGGTCGAAGGGAATGACGGCATCGGCTTTGCCGGCGGTGATGTAGCCGCGGCCGAATTCGGAGGCGATGGCTACACCGTGGGCGCCCGGGGTGTTTGGAATGGTGCCTACGAGGGCCAGGGAATCGGCGTCCATCACGTCAACCTGGGTGGCGTGAGCGATGTAGACGCGGCGGGCGGCTTCGTCGACGATGACGTAATCCCAGCCGCCCGTGCCCGCGACAGCCACTTTTTTCAAAAGCTCATAATTCGTAGCGGCGCTTGCCAGGGAACCCAGCAGCGTTGCGCCCACCAGGAACAGCATAACCAATCGTTTCATCGTTCTCTCCTTGAGCTACCGTTTTACCTGTTTGCGGATAAACGCAGGCTAAATCGTTCCTGAATTTTCGTTCATCTTTCCCGCGCAGAGAAATGGCCGGTGCGGCAGGTTGATTCACGATGCCGCACCAGCCAAGGGGTAGAGAAACAGTGAGCGCGATTCCGTGAGCCCGTTTGCCTACTTGTGCTCGAACGCGGGCGACCAACGGAGGCCTAGCGCATAGGTCGGCTTGTAGAATTCGCGCTGAATCAGGTACTGGCTGCTGCCGTTATAGAAGCCAAAGACCTCATTGTTGACGTTGAGAATGTAGGCGACAAAGGTGAAGCCCTTCTCAAGCCGCACGCTTCCCTGCATGTCGATTTGCAAGTGCGGGTAGAGGTAGGTGTCGCTGTCAGGGCCCTTAAGTCCTCCCGGCGTGGGATTTCCCGATGTCTGATCCTGAAATTGGTACGAGAAGATGTTCGCATCATTGTAAGAAACTCCCAGCCGATAGGAGAAACGGCCGCGGTCGTATGTCGGACTGATATTCCAGGTATTAGGCGCTTGCCTAAGCAAATGAGGATGATCAGAACGCCCGGGGATACCGCCAGTGCCGGAATCGGTGTAGCCATAGTTTGCGGAAAGACCAAATCCGCTAAGGAATCCCGGCAGGAAGCTGTAGCGTTGCAAGTAGGCAATTTCGAAGCCAAACAGGTGGGCGCTACCAGCGTTCAGTGGCTGGCTGATTCTATAGTTACCCTTGAAACCTGCTGTGTTATAGGGAGGGGGAGGCGTAAAGTTTTGCACTAGCTGTGAGCTATCTATGATGGGGTCGTAAAGGCTTTTGTAGAACACCCCGGCTTGAATCGTTCCGAAGGTGTTCATGTAGTGCTCGAACAACAAATCGTAGTTATTCGCGGTTTCCGCTTTCAGATTCGGATTGCCGAAACCGATGGCTCCAAGACCTCCTTGCGCGGGAGTGGTGATGGAGAACGACTGGGCTATATCCTGAGGGTTAGGACGGGAAAGCCCGCGGCTGTAAACAAGGCGAAAGTCGGTGTTGTTGGTCAAAGCGTACCGCAGCGAAGCACTCGGTAGCACCTTGATGTAATCGCCCCCGCCTTTTAAGTTCTGGCCAGGTTGAATGATTGTTGGGCAAATCGCAGGATCGGGATCCGTGCAGCCATTCTGCCAGCTCAGGGTGTCCAAATTCGTTCCTTCGACGCGAACGCCGGCGATGAACCGGAATTTGCTGAAGTCGAGGGTGTTCATTACATACCCGGCGGAAACCTGCTCGATGTAGCTGTAGAAGTTGGGAGCTCCAGCCGCGCCAGTCGTAAACACGAACTGGCTTGGGTTTGCAAAAACATACGCCTGGGTTTTGTAGTAATCCGCAAACGGTCCCTGCGGGTACGCTCCATTGTAGTAGCCGGAATTGTGAAACGAATTCGGGAATAGCGAAAACGGAATCACCTCAGCATAGTCGTTAGCATTGCTTCCGGACCCGCCAATAGTCGGAACGGCGTAGTCGTCCGAGTAGCTGTGATCGTATTTGTGGCCGTTGCGGAATTTCCCGCCAATCTCGATCGTCGCAAGGTGTGAAGCGATATGGTAACGCTTGCCCATGGCTCCCGTAACTTGCAAATTCGTTTGCGCCGTCTTGCCACGGCTGATGTTCACGTCGTTCAGGGCGTAAATAGAAGTGTTGTAGGCCTCCGTGAAGCACGCTTGCGACCATCGCGGGGTAAGGGAGTTTCCGGTGGCAACCGGATCGTAAGTGCAGGGGCTCGTTCCGAAAGTGGATTGATTCGGAATACCGAAGGAACCACCGCCATACCCGTTGTCGTTTTCGCTGGCGAATGAACCGGAGACGTCCCAGGCAAACCACGTACTGGCAAGAACGTGCTTCCCGCCCAACACCAGGTTCTCGATGATATAGCGAGGACGGCGTATGGAGTTATTGAATGAGGGTAGACCACCAGCGCCATTCAGGAGATTCAGACCACTGTTATCGTTTAACGAGTAAACCCACCGGTCGCCAAAATTGTGGAAGTCGGAGAACATGCCGCGCAGGTAGATATTCGATCCTTGGCCCAACTGGTAATCGGTGCTTCCCGCAACGCCATACCGCGTGCGGTAGTACTTGTATTCTCGAATGTCGATAGAGTCGAAATAGCGCCCGGCTGGAACGCCTCCAACAACCAACTGGTCCGGCACTGGTTCAACGTCATCGATGCCGCGGCCTTCATAATCGTATGAAAAACCAACCAGCGCGCCGAATTTCTTGCTGGTCCCGAAACGCTTCCCGACCGTGGCCGTGGTCTGGTAGTTGTTGCGCCCGCCAAGAATGGGCGAGATACCCCCGAGTCCGAAGAGGGCAATCGTAGGACGCTCGGTTGCTGTCTTTGTAACCAGATTTACGGAGCCGCCGATTCCGTCGGCATCCATGTTGGCCTGAAGAGTCTTATTGATTTCGACGGACTCGACGATGTCTGAAGGGATAGCGTCAAACTTGATCTGGCGAACGCGGGATTCGGGAGAAGGAATGTTTACGCCGTCGATGGTGGCGTTGGTCAAGCGCGGCTCGGTCCCGCGCACCTGTACGTACTTGCCTTCACCTTCATCGCGCTCGAGAGTGACGCTAGGCAACCGCCCAACGGCATCAGCGATGTTGGCATTGGGCAAGCTCGTGATTACCTCATTGGAGAGCACCTGCAGAATATTGTCCGCGGTCCGTTGGCGGTTCAGTTGTTCTGCTTCACCGGAAACGCGCTCGGCCGTGACAAGCACCTGATCGCGCTGCGAAGAAACTTCCATTTTCGCGTCAATGCTGGAGGTTTGCCCCGCGGCGACAATCACCACTTTGGTGAAGAGAGAGAAGCCAACGTAGGTGATCGAGATGGTGTACGTTCCCGGATTCAAATTATTAATGAAGTACGCACCCTGGGTTCCGGATGCGGTGGTTATCGAGCCGGGTTGCAACTCGATTTCGGCGCCTTGCAGGACACTGCCGGAGTTATCGGTCACTTTGCCGGCGACGGCTCCCTTCGTGCTTTGAGCCGCGGCTCTTTGGCAAAACGCAGAAGACATGCACAGGGCGAAAATTAAAAACAGGCGGATTGAACTCTTCATTTCTGATTCTCCTTGATCGCAATTCCCATATCCCGTTGAAGCATTTCCTGTTTCCTTCCCAAACACGGCGCCGGCGGCACGCGCGAATCACGAAGAACGAGCGAGTGAATGCGAACGTTCCCGGTTGTGCCGGACGCCAGAGACCCGCGTGAGTTTGGGGTGCGCGCGAGATTACTTAGTTCACCGTAAGCGTTTCTGGAAAAACCAATCACACCCCGGGACTAACCAGGTCCCGTTTTCCTAGGCAAGAGTTAGCCACGGGGCTGCTCAACCGGGTGTGAATGACTGTTAACGAGAGGTTAAAGATGGGGTGAAAGAACTTTCAGATTCGGGCGGGCTAAGCCGTTTCGAGGGGTAATTCCCGCAATTCATGGGGTTCGAACGCATTGTCGCCAATCTCGCTTGTAAGAGGGAGGCGGATAATTACCATGGTTCCCTGCCCGGGACGGCTGCGTAGCTCGATGGAGCCGTTGTGGGTTTCCGCGATCCACTTGGCGATTGAAAGCCCGAGGCCGGAGCCGCGGGTCTCGCGGGAGCGCGTTTGATCCGCGCGATAAAATCTTTCGAAGACGTGGGGTAAATCTTGCTCTGCGATTCCGATTCCCGTGTCACGCACTTCGATGACTGCCCGGCTACCTTGCACGGACAGGACAAGCGCCACATGACCGCTGGGGGGCGTATATTTCACTGCGTTGTCCACAACAGAAAGGAGCAAGCGCTCCAGCGCCGCCGCATTCGCCAATAGCGTGAGGCTACACGGAGGACCGGACTCCGAAAACCTCAACCCCTTGCCTGCGGCCAGCATCCTGGCCTTCTGGCCCGCGGCGCGCACGATTTTGTACAACTCTGTAGGTTCCATCTTCAGTTCGGCCACGTTCGCGTCCGCGCGGGCGAGCATCAGCAACTGCTCGATCAGTTCGGTGGTCTCCTCTGATGTCACCAAAATACGGTGGAGGGCTTCCCGATACTCGCTCTCGCTTCGCGGGCGCCGCAGGACAAGCTCGGCATTCGTGCGGATCAGCGCCAGGGGAGTTCGCAGGTCGTGCGAAGCGTCCGCGGTAAATTGGGTGATGCGCTTCACGGAGGCTTCGATGCGATCGAGCATTGCGTTCAAGTGTTCGGTGAGGCGACGCAACTCATCCTTGGCCCGGGGAACTTCGAGACGCCGAGAGAGATTGCGGACGCCCACGCGTTCGGCGCCTTGAATGATGCGGCTGACCGGAGCGAGCGCCCGGGCGCTTAACCAATACCCCAAGAGAGAAGCCAGAATGACCAGCAACGGCAGGTAACGCTTCTCAATCATTCGAAAATTGTCCAGGGCCTGATCGAACGGTTCCGTGGGAACAGCCGCGTCCACCAGATAGATGTTGCCGTTCAACGCAATTTGCTGGCGCGCGATGCGATATTGCAGCGCCTCCAGATTCGTGGTTTGAAAAGAAGTCCCTTCGCGGGCAGCAGGCCGCAAAGCAGGATCCGCCGACAAAAAACGCGGCGAGCGGTAAAGCCACTTGCCGTCCGGCCCCGCCACTTCAAAAATTGCCCCGCTTTCCCACAAGCCTGAGAGACGCGTAAGTTCCTGGGTCAGATCCGGGCTGCCCTGCGAAATATGGCGCTCCAGCACGCCCCGCACCGTGTCCAGATTGCGTTTCGAAGCGTCGTTCACCGCGGTATTGATGCTTTTTTGAAACCCGTAATCGCAAATCCAGAAGAATCCTGTAAAGGAAGCGGCAAGCACCAGGAAATAGAGGGCGGTGAGCCGTGCGCGAATCGTGAAGCTCATGCGCGGGTCACGGATCCAAGGGAGTAGCCGAAGCCGCGGTGCGTATGGATGAGCTTGAGTTCCGCGCCATCGTCCACTTTCTTGCGCAGCAAGCGGACGAAGGCGTCGAGCGTGTTTTCGCTGACTTCGCGGCCGGGACCCCAGACGTTCGAGAGGATTTCGTGGCGCGAGACGATTCGCCCGGCGTTCCTGGCGAGAAGCTCCATCAAGCGGAATTCGGTGAGCGACAGGTAGATTTCCTCGCCCGCGCGAAAACTGCGGTGAGAGGTGAGATCCAGGACGAGGTCGTGCGCTTCCAGGACATTTTTGCGGCGAAACTGCTGGCGGCGCACAAGGGCGCGCATTCTTGCAAGGAGTTCGACAAAGGAGAACGGCTTGGTGAGGTAATCATCGGCGCCGGCATCGAGGCCTTTCACGATATCGCCGAGGGCATCGCGCGCCGTCAACATCAGGACGGGAGTTTCCTCTTCGCGGCCACGCAACTGCCTGGCTACCTCGAGGCCGTCCATCCGGGGCAGCATCACGTCGAGCAGAATCACGTCGAAGGCTTGCACGGCAGCGATCTCGAGCGCCGCACAGCCATCGCGGGCCACACTGACCTGATAGGACTCTTCCTCAAGTCCCCGGGTCAGCAGGCCGGCCATTTGCGGCTCGTCTTCGACGATTAGAATGTGCATGGTGGATTCCGAGAAACCAGATACTAGGGGGTTTCTTGTGAATGGCCGGTTAAAGAAGTATTACACCTGAGATTTGCTTTCCTCAGGCTTCCACAGATTGTTTTGCGCGGCCGAAACGGAGGCGGTCCAGATAAAAGTTAATGGTTGGGGTGAAGACCAGGGAGAGGACCATGGAGCTCAGAATACCGCCGACGACGGCAATGGCGAGAGGCTTGAGCATTGCGGAACCGGCGCCAATCCCGAAGGCAAGAGGGAGCATTCCGGCAACGGTCGCGAGGGCGGTCATGGCGATCGGGCGCAAGCGGCGGCGGCCGGCCTGGATCATGGCTTCTTCAGCGGAGTAACCGAGACTGCGGAAGCGATGTTCGGCGTCGAGAAGCAGAATGCCGTTCTTGGCCACGATGCCGATGACCATGATCATGCCCATGCGGGAAGCGACGTTGAAGGAGGTGTTGGTTATCAAGAGAGCAAGAAATCCGCCGAAGCTGGAGAGCAACGCGGAGGCCAGAATGGCGGTGGGCGCAGAGAAAGTGCGAAATTCAAAGAGCAGCACGGCAAACAGGAGCAACAGCGCCAGGAATAAAACCACCAACATATCGCTGGACGATTTCCGTTCCTCGGCATACAGGCCGCCATATTCGACACGGATGGAAGAGGGCAAATGCAAATCGTTGACGGCTCTCTGCACCGCAGCGATGCCAGTGCCCAGGTCTACGCCTTCGAAGCGACCGGTGACTTGCACCAGACGCTGCAGATTCTCGCGACGGATTTCCGTTTGGCCGGGATCCAC
>Ga0137418_10002787_pt1 | contig 16002 bp, 9 predicted proteins | sample CZODoug3_1_2_16f_FD_122242 | JGI IMG/M metagenome (GOLD analysis project Ga0137418, IMG submission 122242) | Vadose zone soil fungal communities from Angelo Coast Range Reserve, California, USA - CZODoug3_1_2_16fungal (Hybrid Assembly) | ecosystem: Environmental > Terrestrial > Soil > Vadose... | reverse complement strand
ACCGACGCCGCCGGCAACCTCCTCCGCTCCGCGGATCAAGTCCAGCTCGGCGACCCCGTAGCCATCCAACTCCACCGCGGCCGCCTCAACACCGAAGTTAAGAGGAAGGACTAAACATGTACCCAGCGGAATTGAATGTCCCGCGATTCGATAATCCAACGGCTCCCATTGCTAAACAGGATTTCATGCAAGACGAGGTTGTTATCGGAGAGACGAACTTCGTCGACAAGCCACTCGCCGTGGCCGATCTTAGATGTGCCTGCCAAAACTGAAGTGGAATAGGAACGAACACCAGGGTATGAGAGCTCTAAATAGCCATCGTGGAATGCACCGAGAAGCCGAATCGCAATCTCGATCTCGCGCGCTTCGTGTCGGTCTCCTGAAGACGGCTCGCGGATCAGAAGAGTTTCTACCCAAGAATCATGCGGACACCTATGGTCGGTGTAATCGTAGTGCCAGGACGCTGAGGCAAACTCATGGGCTGATGGTGGTAGGAAAGACCGCATGGATTTGAGATACGCATGATAATCGCGGAAAGCTTGCTCTATTTCTTCTGAAGTCTTGTCCCGATTTAGAACGTTTAGCAGGATGCTCATGGTGCGGAGGACTACTCCTCGTCCGAAGAGGAAACCTTCAACACGGCGAGGAAGGCTTCTTGCGGAATGTCGACCTGGCCAACGCGCTTCATGCGGCGCTTGCCTTCTTTTTGTTTTTCGAGGAGTTTGCGTTTGCGGGAAATGTCGCCGCCGTAACACTTGGCGAGAACGTTTTTGCGAATGGCCGCAACCGTTTCGCGCGCAATCACGCGGCTGCCAATCGCGGCCTGGATCGGCACTTCAAACATTTGCCGCGGAATCAGTTTTCGCAAACGCGTCACCAAATCGCGCCCGCGCTCCGTCGCAAAATCGCGATGGATGATCAGCGCCAGCGCATCGACCGGTTCGCCCGCGACGAGCACATCCAGTTTGATGAGGTCGGATTCGCTGTATCCCGCGAGGTGGTAATCGAGCGAGGCGTAGCCGCGTGATGTGGATTTCAGGCGGTCGTAGAAATCGAGCACGATTTCATTCAGCGGCAGTTCGTAAGTGAGCATGACGCGGGTGGGGGAAAGATATTCGAAATTTTTCTGCGTGCCGCGCTTTTCCTGGCAGAGCTGCAAAATTCCGCCAACGGAATCTTCGTTGGTGATAATCATCGCTTTGATGATCGGCTCTTCGATTTTCTCGATGTCGCTGGGATTCGGAAATTTCGCCGGGCTGTCGACTTCAATCACTTCGCCGGTAACGCGCGTGATGCGGTAGCGCACGCTCGGCGCCGTCGTAATTAGATTGAGTCCGAACTCCCGCTCCAGCCGCTCTTGCACAATTTCCATGTGCAGCAGGCCGAGGAAGCCGCAGCGAAAACCGAAGCCGAGAGCCACGGAATTTTCCGGCTCGTAGAAAAACGCGGCGTCGTTCAATTGCAATTTTCCGAGTGCGTCGCGCAGCGGTTCGTAGTCGTCGGCAAGAACCGGAAATAATCCGGCGAACACCATCGGCTTGATGGCCTCGAATCCCGGGAGCGCCGGAGCGGGACGCGCCACTTCGATGACCGTGTCGCCCATGCGCGCATCAGCGACGCGCTTGATGTTCGCGACGATGAAGCCGACGTCGCCGGCTTCGAGTTCTTCGAGCGCGACAGGTTTCGGAGTGAGCGTGCCGAGCTGCTCGACTTCGTAAGTTTCGTCTCCGGCGACGAGTTTGATTTTCACGTGATTCTTGACGCGGCCTTCCATCACGCGCACCAACACGACGGCGCCGCGGTAAATGTCGAACCACGAATCGAAAATCAGCGCCTGCAGCGGATTCTCCGCGCTGCCTTTCGGCGGCGGCACGCGCGCGACGATGGCTTCGAGAACTTCTTCCACACCGAGACCGCTTTTTGCGCTGATGAGCAGCGCGTCGTCCGCGGGAATTGCAAGAACGCTTTCGATTTGTTCTTTTGCAAAATCCGGCTGCGCCGCGGGCAAATCAATTTTATTGATCACCGGAATGATCGTGAGATTGTGACTTGAAGCGAGAAAAGTATTCGCGACGGTTTGCGCTTCGACGCCTTGCGACGCGTCGACAACAAGAAGAGCGCCTTCGCATGCGGAGAGGGCGCGCGAAACTTCGTAAGAAAAATCCACGTGGCCGGGAGTATCAATCAAATTTAACCGATACGTGTTTCCGTCTTTTGCTTTGTAGTGCAGGCGAATGCTTTTCGCTTTGATGGTGATGCCGCGCTCGCGCTCGAGGTCCATGGAGTCGAGGACTTGCTCGTGCATTTCGCGCTGGGAGAGCGCGCCGGTCATTTCGAGCAGGCGATCGGCGAGCGTGGACTTGCCGTGGTCGATGTGGGCGATGATGCAGAAATTTCGAATGAACTTCGGGTCCATTTTTCTCGCTTAAAAAATGTTCTCGCTTACCAATTTTAACAATTGCGGGCAGGATTCGAATGGCCGGCCAGTTTTTCCGGCGGGCCTGCTGCATTCGAACGAGCGACACACGCAGCGCAAAAACCGTGCCGTATAAACAACCAGTTTGCCACAATTCGAATGGCGCGTCAGCTTGCCCGCCTGTTTGGAGCGGAACGCAAGTTTGCGGGGTGATAAGGGGAAGCGCGGCGCCGCCTAATTTCTGCAGGCGACGCCGCGCTTTGCCAGAAGGTGCTGCAAGTTTCAAATCTAGTCGTCGTTATGAGCCTTGAGTTTTGTCCGCGTGGTCTTCCAGATGTCGAAGAACTCAGACTGACTGCCCTGCCGGAACGCGGAGTGGAAGTACAGCTCCGTGCCGTCAAACGAGAGGGACGGCCTCGCATCGAAAAATGGGCTGTTGATTACCGGGCCGCCTAGAGGCTGGTTCACCGCGTCCAAGTTCACGGGCGTTCCCCAGTGATCCGAGGTACTTGCTCGAGTCGAGATCCAGATGTCCGTGGAGGGCTGGCCTGGCGGGCCAGATATGCCGCTATCGGGATTCGGCGTCGAGCCGGGCCGGTCGGAGGCAAAGTACATCTCCAGGCCGTCGCGGCTGATCGAGGGATTCTGGTCGTTGTATCGGCTGCTGACTTCGAAAACTAGCTGGGCTGGGCCGAATGTTCCGTCCGGTTGCAGCGTGCTGGCGTAAATGTCCGCACCACCCATGCCTGGCCGACCCGACTGAAAGTACAACGTGGTGACCCCAGTCCTCTCATCTTCGAAGACGAATGGAGCGGTCTCCCCGAAGCTCGTATTAACTCCAGCGCCTACGTTTACCGGTTCCTGCCAACCACCAGGGCCAAAGTCCTCGCGTTTGTTCTGCCGGTGTGAGACGTAGATATCGTTGCCTCCGAACGGCAGAACGCCGTTTGCGTCGGGCGTGTTGCGATTGCTGTTGAAGTACATCCAGTGCCCGTCGACAGTGACGAACGCCTGGCCTTCGGTCGCCGGTGTGTTGATCTCCGGGTCGAGTCTTTGTGGCTCTTCCCAGTTTTCGGATCTGGAACTGCGTTTTGCTACCCAGATATCCTGCGGCGAATTCTGGGTCGGACCTTCCAGGCGAGCAAAGTACAAGCTCAACCCATCCTTTGAGATGAATGGCTGGTAATCGGCAACGACTGTATTTACTGGTGGGCCGAGGTTGACCGGCGCGGACCAGGGGCCGAACTTCGGTCCGTCGTTATCGTCGTCGGGAGCGGCACTGGCGGACGCCAGCACCCACATCGTACAGACTAAGAGCGGAACGATCCAAATCGCAGGGCGAATCAAATTTTGAAGTGTCATGGCTTCTCCTCGCAGGCGCTTTTCTCTTTTCGGAATCGCGCGTTTGGCCAATGTCGCAGCGGGGCAGAAGCGAAACAATGCAGCGCGGGTGAAACGAGGGTGAAGCGCAGGTGAGTCGATAAGTGGTCAAAATTGAGCAGCTTGATGGCAGCGAATTGCCGCGTTGATGCCGCAGGTGCACAGCGATGTGTTAGAATCCGCTCAATCTGTTCTCGGATAACGTTGTGCAAAGGGGGCTGCTCTTGGCCCAGCCCGCTAGTCCCGTTTCTCCTCAGGTCGAATTCGGGCCCTTCCGCGCAGACCTGCAGACCGGCGAGCTGTGGGCAAATGGGAAGAAAATCAAGCTCGAAGGTCAGCCTTTTCAGCTTCTAGCACTCCTCCTGGAGAAGCCCGGTCAGTTAGTGACCCGCGAAGAATTCCAGCAGAAACTTTGGCCCGCCGACACGTTCGTAGATTTTGAGCACAGCATCAACACAGCGATAAAGCGGCTGCGAGAGGTTCTTGGGGACTCGGCTGAATCGCCCCGCTTTGTCGAGACGCTTCCGCGCCGCGGCTACCGCTTCATTTATCCGGTGAACGGAGCACACACACCTGCAAAAGTGCAGGTTCTGCCAATGGCCTGGTGGCGCAAGAGTTGGGTCGCGGGCTTGCTGGCACTCGCCGCGCTGCTTGCCGTAGTGCTGGCAGCAAACGTCGGTGGTCTGCGCGATCGAATCACGGGCCGGACAGGCGTCGGCCCAATTGCATCCGTGGCTGTTCTGCCCTGCAAGAATCTGACGGGGGATCCTGAACAAGAGTTCCTCGCGGATGGCCTAACCGATGTTCTGACGACTTACTTGGCTCAAGTCAAATCGCTGACTGTGCCGTCGGTGACGTCCGCCATGTACTTCAAAGGCGAGCGCAAGAGGCTTTCCGAGATCGCGCGGGAATTGAGAGTGCAGGCCATGGTCGAGCCCAGTGTGCAACGCGCTGGGGACAGGTTGCTGGTCAACCTCCAGCTCATTCACGCACCAACGGATCGCCATCTGTGGGCCAAGTCGTACGAGGTCGATCCCAAGAACGTTCAGGCGCTGCTCCCCTCAGTGGCACGCGAGATCCTCGAGGCGATGAAGGTGCAAGTGACGATCGAAGAAAAATCCCGGCTCTCAAGTTCGCGAGAGACAACTCCGGAAGCCAACGAAGCCTATCTGAGGGGTCGTTATCACTATGGGAGGGGGACGGATGCAGACAGGGCCAAGGCTCATGAGTATTTTGAGAAGGCGATTGAAAAGGATCCCAACTTCGCTCTTGCATATGCGAGTCTGGCTGTCTTGCGTGCCCACGGCGGTTTCTTCCGCGCAGGAGCAGGACCCTTAGAGGCCCACACTCAGACTCGGGAATGGGCCCAGAAGGCACTGGAGCTGGACGATACCCTAGCTGAAGCCCATACCGCACTAGCTTGGATTGAAATGACGGATTGGCATTGGATGGGCGCGGAGCAGGAATTCCGGCGCGCCATTGAGCTGAACCTCAACTACCCCCTAGCTCGTACTTGGTATGCCCAGTTTCTTAGCTACATGCGCCGTTTCGAGGAGTCTCTCGCCCAAGCTGAAATCGCACGGCGACTCGACCCCGTGTCGCCGGACACCAGCGTTCATTCTGCGGAATCCTACCTGAATGCCGGGCGGGTTGATGAGGCAATCGAATCCTATCAAAAGGTGCTGGAGCTGGAACCGAACTACTACGTCGCCCACCATTCCCTCGCCCGGGCTTATATTGAAAAGAAGATGTATCAGCAAGCGATTGAGGAACTGGAGAAAGCCATGGCCATGGGCGGACGAGACTCAATGAGTCTGGGAGTGCTGGCACACGCTTACGCCAGGGACGGGCGGCGGCAGGAGGCCCTAAAGCTGGTGAATGAATTACTGCGGCCGTCGAAAGGCGAACACGTGCCGTTGAGGGCGCTGGCAATTGCCTACAGCGGCTTGGGAGACAAAGATAAGGCCTTCGCCGTTCTCGAAACGGCTTACGAGCGGAGGGGCGGCGCATTGTTCGAGCTCAACTCGCAACCCTTGTACGCCCCACTCCGCGCCGACCCGCGCTTCCGTGACCTCTTGATCCGCATTGGCTTGCCGACTGAGAGCCTTCCGCCCGTCGCAGGCGCACCCAAAGACCGCAGCAAATGAAATGGCTAGCGCCAACGCGCTTGGGCTTGCTGGCATTCTTTTTCGCTGCGTCCGCGTTTGCGCAATCGAGCGACGAGGGCTCCATCGAAGGTTTTATCACTGATCCCTCCGATGCGGTGATTTCCGGCGTGAACTTGACGGCTCAAAATATTCACACCGCGGCGATCTATCACGCGGTTACCGATGGCGACGGCCGCTTCCGCTTTCTGGTCCTCCCCGTCGGCACCTACGACGTGACTGCCGAACATCCAGGATTTGCCACGTTGGTTGACAGAGACATAGAAGTGACCGTCGGCGCCAAGGTCAACTTGCCCCTCACGCTTCCTGTCGCTTCGCAAACGCAGCGCGTGGAAGTCAACAGCGAAACACCACTCGTTGAAACCACGCGGACTGGGGTGAGTTCCACCATTGATGAGCGCTCGATCGCCAACCTGCCCGCAAACGGCCGCAACTTCAACGATTTCATTGTTCTCGCGCCGGGTGTCATCCGCGGGCCCGTTCTGATGAATTTTGGCTCAGGCATCCCCAGCGTGGGCGGCCAGCGCTCGTTCAGCATGACCCTGGTGGACGGCGCGGAGAACGCCCCCGCTCTCTCCGCACCCTTTGGCCCCGGCATTCAGCCCTACCAGTTCAGCTTGGAAGTGGTGCGCGAGTTTCAAGTGAACACGAATAGCTATTCCGCGGAGCTTGGCCACGCCGGCAATGGGCTGATTAGCGTGGTCACTAAGTCCGGCACCAACGACCTTCACGGCACGCTCTTCTGGTACTTCCGCGATAAAGGACTCAATGCCACCGACCTCATTCGCAAAATCAACTTCCAGCCCAAAGAGCCTCTCCACGTTCACCAGTTCGGCGGCGCCGCTGGAGGCCCGATTCTGAGGAACAAATTGTTCTTTTTCGGGGGATATGATGCTCAGCGCCGGCAACTCCAGAATCTTACCTTCCTGAACTTTCCTGCTGGGTTCAGTCTCTCGCCCGATGCGACCATCGCCGGGTTCCAGCAGCTTGCTCTGGACTATTTAATTGCGCGTGCCGCTTCGTACATTCAGACTTTTGACCAGGACGTTTATTTCGCCAAAACGGATTGGCGAATCACATCCGCTCAATTGCTCAGCGCGCGTTGGAACACCCAGCGCTTCACCGGAGAGAACAGTTTTGCCGCGGGCCCTCGGACCTCTCTGGAGAACAACACCAACTCCCTGACCACCAATCACTCGCTGGTTCTTTCTCTCACCTCCACTATCTCTTCCGCAATGGTCAATGTGGCCCGCTTCGGCTCTCTGTTGATCGACGACCAAGGGCGGTCGAACAGCATGAATCCCCAAGCCAACATTTTCGAGACCGGTCAACAGGTGCTCACGGTTGGTCGCGGGAGCGGCGCCCAGAGGACCTTGGTCCGCCAATTCGATTGGTCGGATACGCTCTCCATGAGTCGCGGCCGTCACGCGTTCAAGTTCGGTGGGGATGTTTTGTTGGCTCGTAACCGGGGACAGGGTGCCCCGAACTTCTTCGGCAACTACCGCTTCAACAGCCTTACAGGCTTTGGCAAGAGTTTGGCAGGCATGCATGGACAGGCCGAAAACTACATTCAGGCTTTCTCGGGCGAAGGTAAGCCAGGTGCGATCCAATTTCCGAATTCAACGGAATTTGCGAGTTTCCTGCAGGACGAGTGGCGCGCCCGGACCGATCTCACGTTCAGCCTGGGGCTTCGCTACGACATCCAAGGTATGGCCAAGCCGCCTGTGAGGAATCCGTCAGCGGCGCTGCAAGCCGCAGGGCTCGACACCACCTTCGTCCCCTTGGACGCAAACAATTTCGCACCGCGGCTGGGATTTGCCTGGACCCCGCTGCGAGGACAACATCTGGCTGTACGCGGCGGTTACGGTCTCTTCTTCGCGCGGCTGCAAGATGTCATTGCCGGCCGCGCTCATGCGCAGAACGGGGTTAGCGTCGAGACGCGCACATTTACCGGCGCCTCGATTCCCGCCTATCCGAACACCCTCTGCGGCCCTCCGGATCCTTCAGGCTTGCCGCCGAGCTGTCCGCCGCCAATCGGAGGCAGCGACTCCCTCATGCTGTTCTCGCAGAACTATGTGCAGCCGTACGACCAGCACGCCAGCTTGGGTATCGAGTATCAATTGCGCGATAGTTGGGCCATCTCCGCTAGCTATTTGATGGTGAAGGGAACGCACCTGCCGCGCTGGCGGGACATCAACCTGTCGGTGCCCACACCTTGGAACATCGGCATCGCCGGCACAAACACGGTGCTCACTTATCAGCTCTTCCCTGCCACGAGGCCGATCTTCCCTGGCTTTGACCGCATCTTCCTCCTGGCAAGCGAAGCAAACTCGACGTATCACGGGATGGCTGTGCAACTGAACAAGCGCTTCGCGAACAATTTCCAGTTTCTCGCGGGCTACACGCTGGGTAGAGTCATTGATGACCGCCCGGAAGCAATCAACTTCAACCCGGGCGGTCCCAATGATGCTCTTCTTCTCTCTGATTCCTTCAACCCGGGAGCAGACCACGGTCCCGGCGTGGAGGACGTGCGACATCGATTCGTCCTAAGTGGCTTCTGGGACTTGAATTACGCAAATCGTTTGCCGAAAGCCAGGAAAGCAATCCTTGGCGGTTGGGAACTCAGCGGAATTCTGGCGGTGCAGTCCGGCGTGCCTTATTCCGGGCTGGTAAATTTCGATCTCAACAACGACGGCAACTCCCAAACGGACCGCACGCCGGGGCAGCCGCGAAACACTTTTCGGCAGCCGACAACTGTTTCTATAGATCCGCGCGTGACCCGCAATGTGGCAATCAAAGAGCAATTGCGTCTGCAATTCATCGGGGAGGCGTTCAACGTATTTAATCGCGCCAACGTCACCGACGTCCGCACCATACAGTACGCGCGCTCCTCATCCTTGCCGACGGCCGTGGGCGTTTGCAAGCCTGTGGCAGCTCCCTGCCTCATCCCGCAAGACATCGGGACAACGGCCTTTGGAGCGCCTGCCGCAACTTTGGGCCCGCGAATCGTACAACTCGCCCTCAAACTCCTCTTCTAGGTCAACGGTGTAGCTTGGCGAGCGAAGGTTCCCGCCATAGAGTTTCGGCAATCATTCCATGCGTTCGGCGGCTTCGGCTCCGCTTGACGGCGAGGTGGCTTCAAAATCTGCAGACCGCAAGATCTCGGAGACCAGTTCGCACGACGGCGCATGATCGTCTCCGACAAGGATCCGGGCGCGCAAGCTATCATTCCCCCACGCATACCAAAGTCCGAAAGCCGACGGACGGCAACAGCAAACTCTAAGAATTTACTTGCCAGGACTTGACATCTTGCAGCCAGCGTTCCAACTCTTCGCGAAGCACGTTGAAGTTAATCGGTTTGGACACGCAGACGTTGCAACCCGCCTGCAAAAAACGGCTTTGTTCCGTCACTAGAGCATGCGCCGTCACGGCAATCACGGGAATGGAGCAAAGTCTTAACTGCTTGCGCATCCAGGCAGCGAGCGAAAGTCCATCTTCATCACCAAGCTGGACGTCCAGCAGAACAATGTGGGGCGGGCGTTCTTCAATGGAACGCATCGCCGCAGTCAAATCGTTGGCGCTCCAAACCTCATGGCCTTCTGCTTCCAGCCAATCACAAAGCAATTCGCGGTTCAACGGATTGTCTTCGACCACGAGGATTCTGTGTTTCACACCTTCTCCGCCACACCCGGAGCCACCACGCGCTCGATTTGCTTGACCAGCGCTTCGTGCCATGGCTGCTGTTTGCGAAGGAGTACTTCTGCGTGCGTACGCAGATAGCACTGCTCGTTATGGCTCAAATCCTTGCTAGTTAGAACGAATACGGGGAGACCGGCCGTGCGGAGGCTGGCGCGCCATTCCCCGAGCAGTTCAAAGCCGCTCACCTCCGGCAACATCATATCTAGAATCACCAGCTCCGGCAGAGCAGCGGCTACCTGTGCGCGGGCTTGCGCGCCATCCGCGGCCGTGGTGACAACGAAACCGTGTGTGGTGAGCATCTCGGCGATGAATTCGCGAGTCGGCGCGTCATCTTCTACGATAAGGATCGACCGCCCTGGTTTTGTCTCTGGGTGGCTTCTGACGTGGCGCGCAATCGCGCCGAGCAGAGTCATTTTGTCGACGGGTTTCACCAAATATTCATCGGCTCCCAGGAGCGCTCCCATGCCGGGCTGATCGACGATCGAAACTACGATTAAAGGAATATGAGCGGTGCGAGGATCTCGTTTTAGCTGGATGAGGATTTCCCAGCCATTCTTCGGCTTCATCACAATGTCGAGGGTGATGGCGTTGGGCTGGAGTTGCGCCGCAATTTCCAGGGCGCTTTGCGGCTCTTCGCACAGTGTCACATGGTAGCCAGCTGAAGTAAGCTGCGAGTGGATGAGCTGGCCGGTTGCCCGATCATCCTCAACTACCAGAATTTGCCGTGGGCCGAGGGCTCTCGACGAAGTTTCCGTTTTCCGGCCCCGTGCTTCCCGGACAGAGACGGCCGCAGGCAGAGAGAAATAGAAACAGCTTCCTTGTCCCACCTGACTGTCAAGAGTCAACTCTCCGCCATGCAATTCCACGAGACGCTGCGTGATCGCGAGGCCAAGCCCAGTCCCTTCAGTCTTCTTGCCGGAATCCCGAAGCCGGTAAAAGGCCTCGAAGATCCGCTTCTTCTCTTCATCGGGAATACCCGGGCCGTTGTCCTTTACTTCTATCCGAACCCTTCCGCCTTCCAGCCGCCCGGCGAGCTCAATCCGGCCGCCGTCCGGAGTAAATTTTATGGCGTTGCCGATAAGATTCATCAGTATCTGTTTAAATCTTGTGGCATCTGCGCGCACCGCGAATCCGGCTTCGGCCTTTGCGGACAATGCGTGTGATTTCTTGTCGGCCAGCGGCTGCACGACGCTGAGCACTTCGCTGAACGTACCTTGCACGGAAATGTTCTCGAGTGCCAACTCCATTCGGCCAGCCTCGATTTTGGACAAGTCCAAGATGTCGCTGATGAGACTCAGAAGATGCTTTCCGCCCGTGTGGATGTGATCGATATAGCGCCGCTGCTTCTCGTTCAAAGGTCCGTAACGTTCATCCGCTAGAAGATCAGAGAAGCCCAGGACGGCATTGAGCGGCGTGCGTAGTTCATGGCTCATGGTGGAGAGGAATTGGTCCTTGAACTTACTAGTGCGCTCGGCCTCTTCCTTTGCGCGAGTGAGTGTTTCTTGGGCGCGCTTTTGCAGGGTGATATCGTGGAGCACAACGACCCCTCCCTTGAGGGTGCCATCCTCACCCTTCAAGGGCCGGCCGGTTATGCTAAGCAAACGGCCATCCGGCATATTCGCGTTACGAATGAACACCTCTACCGCGTCCACATTCTCGCCACGCATCGCGCTAACCAAAGGCAGTTCGTTCGAGGGAAAGACGGTAACGCCGTCCGGGCGAAACGTGCCATATTGCTGCGACCACTGGTCGGGACTTACGTCGGTAGCGCCGATGCCAATGAACCGCTCGGCGGCCGCATTGAAGAGCAGAAACTTCCCGTTGGTGTCGGCCACAACAACGCCGTCCGTGACACTCCCTAGTATCAGTTGCAATAGATCTTTTTGCCGGCTGGTCTCCTCCTCTGCCAGCTTCTTGTCGGTGATGTCTCGGAAAACGAGCACGACGCCAAGTCCCGCTCCAGTGTCAGCAACAATGGGCGCGGCGCTATCTTCGATGTCAAATTCCTTGCCGCTCTTGGATCGCAGGATCGTGTGGTCAGCCAGACCCACTATCTTTCCCTCGCGGAAAACTTTCTTCACTGGATTTTCGACAGGACGCCGCGTTTCCTTGTTCACGATGTCGAAGACCAGATCCATGGACTTGCCGGCTGCCTCTGCCTGGGTCCACCCGGTGAGCGACTCGGCGACGGGATTCATGAAGGAGATGGCACCGTTCATGTCCGTGGCAATGACTGCATCGCCGATACTCCCGAGAGTGGTGGAGAGCCACTTTTGACTCTTTGTCAGAGCTTCTTGAGCCCGTTTGCGTTCGGAAAGCTCACGGAGCAGTGCCTGGTTCGCGGCCTCCAGGCGCAGGTTTGCCTCTTGTACCTCCGACGCCCGCTGATAAACTTCGGCTTCCATTTGCCCCGCGTGTGTGCGCAACTTTTCCGCCAGTTTTTCCTGTTCCAGTGTTTGCTGCTTGAGCCGAACGAACTCCGTCACGTCCTCGACACGGTGGATAATGTAGACGACCCCTTTATCCGACCCAAACACGGGCGAGTTGACGGGACTCCAGAACCTTTCTTCGAATCCGCCTCCCTCAGATTCCGGCTTCCGGATGTCGTACTTCTGAACTGCCATTGTGTCCGGGGTCTTGCCTTGAATCACACGCTGCAGGGAAGTTCGCAGGTTGCGGACTCCTGTGGCTGAGGGATCATCCGGATTATCGGGGAAGACATCGAAGATTCCGCGGCCCAGAATTTCCTCTCGTTTGGTCATAGTTGCGCGCAGATAAGCGTCGCTGACTGCGACAATGTTCAAATCGGGTGTAAGGACAAGATACAAACCGGGCGCCGATTGGAATAAGGCCTGGAAGTCAGGCGTTGGACACGATGGGGAGGAGTTTTTCATTGGCGACTTTCCAAGAGAGATCACTCACCAATTATTATGCTGAAGACCCGGTCGCAGCCTGGCAATGAAACTTGGCTCTTTGAGGAACGTAATCGTCACGGGCACGCCTTCTGAGCTTGGGGCAAACCGTGGAATGGTTCCGTTCCACGCGGTTATGCCTGCCTTTCCACTGCTGTGCCACGGATTCGCGGAAGGAGACACTAGCGGCCGGATCCCACTGGTTGCACGGGCGCATAGCCGTGAACAACTGCCTCGAACGTATCCAAAACCGAACTGTCCCACCAGCCGCGCTTTGCCTCTTCCCGCATGATCTCGAAGGCCTTTGCCACAGGAAGAGCCTTGCGATATGGCCGATCGGTGGTCAGTGCGTCATAAATGTCCGTGATTTGTAGAATGCGCGCCGTGAGGGGGACTTGTTCACCCTTCAATCCGTCCGGATAGCCGGAGCCGTCCTGCTTTTCGTGATGAGAGCGAATAATCGGGAGCACATGGCGGAACGAGCGCAGTGGTGCGCAAATCCGTTCGCCCGCAATGGTGTGCTGCTCCATGACTTTGCGCTCTTCGGGAGTGAGCGGCCCAGGTTTAAGAAGGATGCTTTCCGGTACGGCCAGCTTGCCAATGTCGTGAACCAGGCCGCCGCGACGGATAGCCACGCGAAGATCCTCAGGCAAGCCCAGCTTATCCGCCACCGCCACGGAATATTTGGAGAGGCGTTCGCAGTGCCCCTCCGTATAAGGATCTTTGGCTTCGATGCTCAATGCCAGACTGAAAAGTACGGCTTCTGCGTTGTCCAGTTCGTCGGTGAACTGTTTCAATCGCAGCAAAGAATACACTCGAGCGAGTAGCTCGTGCTTATTCAACGGCTTGCTTAGGAAATCGTCGGCCCCGCACATGATTCCGCGAATGCGGTCATTGTCGCTGTTAAGGCTGGTCAGCAGCAACACTGGGATCAACCGTGTTGCCGGGTTAGACTTGATAGCCAGGCAAGCGTCAAAGCCTGTTTTGCGCGGCATCATGACGTCTAAGACGACCACGTCAATGGAATCGGCGCTCACTTTTTCCAGCGCTTGCTGGCCGTCTGTGACACAGATGACCTGGTAACCCTCATCAATCAGCAAGGTGGAGAGCAGCTCCCGGCTAGACTCATTGTCGTCGGCCACAAGAATGGTGCCGTGATGGCGTTCTGGAGGAAACATATAAGGCCTCAAAAATGTGTCTATCGCTTGAGAAGTGTCGCGCCTCAACTCCATCCGCGAGATCGAGCCAGTTTATCCAGTCATAAATATTAAATAGCGATTGACAACCATTTACTAAAGATACCAACAGTAAGGTAGCTTGCTTCAAATTTGCTCGGTATGTCGCCAAGAGGTAAATAAGAAAAGTGAAGGACCATAGTCTAGACGCCGGCAATTTGGTGTAGCAAACCTTTGCTTTCTCAGCGGCCCACGCCAAGGAGTTGCCCGCACAATCGGCATGCAGCACAAATGAAGTTCTCATACCAGCCGGAAGTCCGGTTCCGGCAGATTGTGAGATTGCGGGCGCGTGACGGGGGCACTCGGAAACAAACTCGCCATCACACGGCGGCGTAGCTTGACGGGCGAAGTTTCCCGCCATAGAGTCACGGCAATCGCTACGCGCCTTCGGCCAGCTTGCGGCCGAGGAGAACTTTCGATCGGGGCGGACATACGCTGAGGTGATCGTGGTCAACGAAACAGCCGCCGCTGTTGCGCCCTTCGAAATCAAAACAATTCACAAACTGCGGATGAGGATTATTCCGTTCGTTTTTGTTCTCTACATTATTTCGTTCCTCGACCGGATCAACATCGGATTTGCGGCGCTGACGATGAACAAGGAGCTGGCCATCACCAGCAAGCAGTTTGGGTTGGTGGCGGGGATTTTCTTCTTTGGATATTTCCTCTTTGAAATTCCCAGCAACTTGCTGCTGCACAAGCTAGGAGCGCGGATCTGGATCGCGCGGATTCTGATTACCTGGGGAATTCTGGCCACGCTAACTGGCCTGGTGAATTCAGTCCAGCAACTCTACGCGGTGCGTTTTTTACTGGGGCTGGCGGAAGCGGGTTATTTTCCGGGAATCGCTTTGTACCTGACGTACTGGTTTCGGCAACGGGATCAGGCGCAGGCCATTGCACTGTTCCTGGCCGGCATACCTGTCACCAGCATATTGGGTGCACCGGTTTCCGGCTTCATCCTGGACCACGTGCACTGGCTGAGCATCAGCAGCTGGCGGTGGCTGCTGATTCTGGAGGGAATTCCGGCGGTGGTAGGCGGTGTGCTCACGTACTTTCTGCTGCCCAGCCGTCCGGCAGAGGCCAAGTTTCTTAGTAAGGAAGAAAAAAATTGGATTGCGGAAGAATTGGCGAGCGAGGAGCGCGAGAAACTGGCGAGCCACAAAATTTCAGCCGTGCAGGCGCTGATGAACAGACGGATCTGGCATCTGGGATTGATCGGATTCACCCTGAATACCGCTATGTACGGGATGAACTATTGGATGCCGCAGCTGGTGAAGTCGCTCTCGAGTGGGATCTCCAACAGTTTGATCGGACTGCTACTGATGACTCCGCATCTCGTGGGCCTGCCCGTAATGGTGATGGTGTCGCGGAGTTCCGATCGCAAGCAAGAGCGAAGATTTCATGCGGCGATTCCCGCCATTTTTGCAGGAATCGCTCTGGCGTCGTTGTGGGCGACACATTCCGTTTTCACAACGATTCTGCTTCTGTCGGTTGCGGCGTTGGGGATCTACAGCGTCTACGGCCCTTTTTACTCGCTACCAGGTGATTTTCTGACGGGATTTGCAGCGGCATCCGGGATTGCATTGGTGAGTTCGCTTGCGAATCTTGGGGGATTTGCCGGACCATACGCGATTGGTTGGATCAAGGACCAAACCGGTAGCTTGTACGGCGGGTTAGCGGTCGGAGGCGTTTCGTTGTTCGCGTCGGCAACGCTGATGTTGTTGCTTCCAAAGAGACTGCGCGGGAACGCCGGTGAAAGTGGGGGACCGGGCTAGGGCTCAGGTTACCGGTTTGCGGGACCAGGCGCCGACGAGGGCCACAAAAGGGACAACGGTCTTTGAGGCTGCAACCTCGGCTTGAAGTCTTTGCGGCAGCGTAGCGAAGTCGCCCAGCGGTTCGAAAGACAGGTTCTGCTGCTGAACTTGCGGCCGCAAACTGCAGAGAAGATCATAAATCCATCGCGTGAAGTCTGGATCACTCCCGAGCAGTATCTCGATACGCATGGCTGGCGGAGGCAGTCCAGCCTCCTGGAAAATCCGGTGAAGAGCGAGTCCTATCTCTGTCTTTGCCCCGGAGCGACTGATGGCCTCATGGAGCAAAGAAGCAGCCGCCGACCAAAGCGGCAGATGCGCGGAAAGAAGAAGAAACGGGGCGTAAGAGACTTCCTGAAAGGCGAGCACTCCGCCAGGACGCACCAA
>Ga0137418_10002784_pt1 | contig 16005 bp, 10 predicted proteins | sample CZODoug3_1_2_16f_FD_122242 | JGI IMG/M metagenome (GOLD analysis project Ga0137418, IMG submission 122242) | Vadose zone soil fungal communities from Angelo Coast Range Reserve, California, USA - CZODoug3_1_2_16fungal (Hybrid Assembly) | ecosystem: Environmental > Terrestrial > Soil > Vadose... | reverse complement strand
CGCCACGGAGGAAGCGCGGAGAACGTGCCAAAGCGATGCAGGACTCACGGGGAATTCCGCAAAATCGATGATCCGTTTTGAAGCGTCTGACCTGAGCAAATTGCCGGAAAACATCGAGCGAAAAATTCGCAACGGCCCTTACAGCAAAATAGCGGTGGGGGCGTGCCGCGCGAATGCGGCGACAGGTTTCTCGCACTATCGCATTGCAGTATTACTTTTCTGACTACGGAGCGAAAGTCGGCGACGGGCTGAGTACGCAAAGAAACTGTTGAATCCGGGAACGAGAAGAAATACACTATGCGGACCATGAACGTTGCTCTCGCCAATTTCTATCGCTGGTATCGATTTACTTGGAATCCATCCAGGCGGGGGGCGTTTCTGTAAGCGGATAAAACAGAAAAAAGTTTCGACCCACTCGCCAGCCGAGTGGGTTTTTTGTTTTAGGGGATAAAAATAAATTGAGAGGGCCGGAAAGATGATCATCTCCATGAAATTGCACGCAACGCGGCAAGAGATCGATGAAGTTCGAAAGCAGGTGGAGCACTTCGGATACAAGGTGCATTCCATCGAAGGAGAGGAGCGCGTGGTGATCGGCGTCGTCGGCGTGGGGGATGTAACCGCGTGCATGGAATCGATTGAAGCCATGCCGCAAGTGGACAACGTGGTGCGGATTTCGGCGCCGTACAAATTCGTGAGCAAGGAATTTCGCGCAGGCAAGACAAAAATAAAAGTAAATGGAACAGAAATCGGCGGCGCGGAATTCGTGGTGATGGCCGGGCCGTGCTCGGTGGAATCGGAAAAGCAAATCATGCAGGCGGCGGAGGGCGTGGCGAAAGCCGGCGCGAAAATGCTGCGCGGCGGCGCGTTCAAGCCGCGGACTTCGCCATACGATTTTCAAGGGATGGAAGAAGAAGGGTTGAAGCTGTTGAAGAAAGCGAAAGAGGCGACGGGACTGGCGATCATCACGGAAGTGATGAGCGACCGCGATGTGGATCTGGTCGCGAAATACGCGGACGTGATGCAGGTGGGCGCGCGCAACATGCAGAATTTCATGCTGCTGAAAGAGCTGGGAAAATGCGGGAAACCGGTGCTGCTGAAACGCGGGCTGAGCAGCACGGTGAAAGAACTCTTGATGTCCGCGGAATACATCACGGCGCACGGAAATGCCGATGTGATTTTATGCGAACGCGGAATTCGCACGTTTGAAACGGTGACGCGAAACACCTGCGACATTGCGGCAATTCCCGCGCTGAATGAATTGACACACCTGCCGGTGATTCTGGATCCGAGCCATGCGACGGGAAAACGCAGCCTCGTGCCCGCGCTTTCCCGCGCGGGCGTGGCGATCGGCGCCGACGGATTGATTGTGGAGGTGCATCCCGCGCCTGAAAAAGCCATCAGCGACGGCGCGCAATCACTGGATATCGCGCAGTTCCAAAAAATGATGAAAGATCTGGAGCCGTATATTCAGCTTTGGAACCTATCCAGGAAGAGAGAAGTGGCAGCCGCGGCGAGTTGAAAGGGAAGGAATCCGGAAAAGAAGACGAAGATAACGCAGAGGCGCCCCGACCCGGTCGGGGCAGGCGCCGAACGCAGAGAAGCGCAAGAACGCAGACAAGCGTCCAACGGCTGGTGCGGCTCATTTTTTCTCTTGACTTCAAATCAGTGTTCCATACTATTTTGCTCTAGGCCTTGAGTAACACTAGCTGAGTCGAGGCTTGGAGACCCCATTCATGAAACACCGCGACCAGCGAGACCTTTTTCCTGGCGCATTGGAGATGATGATTCTCCGAACACTGAAGCGGCAGCCCCTGCACGGTTACGCCCTCGCGCAGCACATTAAGCGAACATCCGACGATTTGCTCCAGATTGAAGAAGGCTCGCTTTATCCGGCTCTCCAGCGACTTCTCAAGGAAGAGTTGGTGAAAGCCGAGTGGGGCATTTCGTCTACGAATCGTCGTGTTCGCACTTACAAGCTGACGGCAAAGGGAGCGAAGCATCTGGAGCACGAAGTGTCGCGATTTGAAAAGATGCTGGAAGGAATTACGCGGGTTTTGACGCCGGGTGAATCATGATGTGGCTGAAGCAACTATTCTCACGACGCGGTCTTTACGGTGATCTCTCGGAAGAGATTCGGGAGCATCTCGAAGAGAAGATCGAAGAACTAGTTGCGAGTGGCATGTCGAGGAAGGAAGCTAGGTACGCAGCGCGGCGCGAGTTTGGGAATGTAACGTTTACGGAGGAAGACAGCAGAGAAGTTTGGCGTTGGCCCTCCATCGAAAACCTTTTCGCGGATATTCGCTATGGCCTGCGGATATTGCGCAAGAGTCCCAGCTTCACGGCTTTTGCGGTGCTGACACTCGCCCTCGGCATCGGAGCAAACACGGCCATCTTCAGCTACGTCGACGCTTGGATGATTAAACCGCTGCCTTATCCGCAGGCGGACAGGCTAATGATATTTCTATCGCACGACACGAAAAAGGGATGGACCAGCGAACACCTTACCTCCACGGCGTCCTTCCTCGATTTTCAGAAAGAGAACACGTCGTTCGAGCAGACCGCCATATGGAGGGGGTGGAATTTCAATCTCACCGGCGACGGTGCTCCCGCGCTCGTCGAGGGGGGACGAGTGAGCTGGAGTTATTTTGATGCGCTGAGGGTCAAGCCCATGCTTGGGCGCGCATTCATCCCGGACGAAGATCAGCCGGGAGCGGGGCACGTAGCCATTCTCGGTCAGGGACTTTGGCAGAGCCGTTTCGCCGGCGAACGCAACATTATTGGGCGAAACATCACGATTGAAGGCGAGTCCTACGCGGTGGTAGGCGTGATGCCCGGAACGTTTCAATTTCCGCTGATGGGCCTCGCCAATTTGTGGACACCCCTGGCGCTGACGGACAAGGAGCGTGCCGACCGCGGCAGTTCGTCGTTAGCTGCACTTGGGCGGCTGAAGACCGGCGTGATGCCGCAGCAAGCCGGAGCGGAAAGCGCGGCGATTTTTGGGCGTCTCGAGAAGCAATTTCCTGAGACTAACACGAACCTGACTTTGCAGGTCGGTTCCATGACTGACGAAATTGCCAGGAAAGAAGGCGCGCCCGAGCTGATGATCTGCTTCTGTATTGTTGGGTTGATTCTGCTGATCGCCTGCGCGAATGTCGCGAATTTGATGTTGGCCCGCGCGACAAACCGCACGAAGGAGTTCGCTGTTCGCGGAGCGCTTGGCGCGACGAGAGGCCGCCTAACGCGACAACTTCTGACGGAATCGCTGCTGCTGTTTTTCTTCGGCGGAGTGGCCGGGTCGCTCTTCGGCTTCTGGGGGATGCGCTGGCTCGAGTCTGAAATCCCCGGGCACATTCGAGGATATCTGGTGAACTACGGACATGTGGATTTGGACTCCACGACGCTGGTGTTCACGCTGGGAATCACGCTGCTGTGCGGCCTAGTCTTCGGCCTCGCACCGGCGTACGAGAATTCCAGGCTGAACTTGAACCGCAGGCTCAAGGAAGCATCGGGGCAAGCCTCGGACAGCAAGCGCAGCGCGCGACTGCGGCGCATATTCGTCACTGCCGAAATTGCGCTGGCCGTGTTGGTACTCATCTCGACGACGCTGCTGGTGAAGAGCTTCATCCTTTCCGTGCGCTCCAGCCCCGGATACAACCCAGCGAACGTAATGGTGGCGCAACTCGCTCTGCCGAAGACGAAGTACGCGGAAGAGTCGCGGCAGCGAAATTTCGGCGAGGAGGTGCTGGCACGCCTCCACGGGCTGCCGCAAGTGGCGTCGGTTGGCGTGGCGAGCTCCGTGCCGTTCGGTGGCTTCGGCCAATCGGTCCAAGTCCAAGCTGCCGACAAACCGGCGCCCCGGCCCGGAGAAAGACTCAGCGCACGCTTTACAGCGGTGTCCACTGATTATTTTTCGGCGATGCAGATTGGACTGATCAAAGGCCGTGTGTTTGATTCCGCCGACGCACAGGGCAATGCACCGTCCGCGATTATCAATGAAACGCTCGCGCGACAATTCTGGCCAAACCAAGATCCAATCGGGAAAGAACTTCGATTCGGTGAGCAACATACGGTCTGCACGATTGTGGGTGTGGTACGGGACATCATAATGTACGATCTGCGGCCCCGGCCCGAGCGGCAGATGTACGTTCCGTTGGCGCAATTTCCCTCCGCGACGCTCGGATTCGTGGTGCGGACCACTGGCAATTCCACAACAATGGCAACGGCCATCCGCGACACGATTTGGGCGGTGGACCGCGACCAGCCGATCTCTTCGGTGGAGCCGCTCGAAACCTTGATGGTTATAGTGGACGCGGGGAATCGCGTCCTGACCAAGCTGATGGTTTTCTTCGGCGCGCTGGCCATGTTTTTGGGGGTGATTGGGATATACGGTGTCATGTCGGATTTAGTCTCGCAGCGCACGCACGAAATCGGGATCCGGACGGCGCTGGGCGCAAGTCCGCCGCAGGTGATGGGCATGATCATCGGCCAAGGAATGAAGTTGGCGTTGATCGGCGTCGCTGTAGGAGTGGTTTCGGCGTTGGGGGCGACCAGGTCGTTTGCGACGCTGCTGTACCAGGTCACGCCAAGTGATCCAATGACGTTTATTGCAGTACCGGTTGTGTTTGCGGCGGTCGCCGCAGCGGCATGTTGCGTTCCCGCGCGGCGGGCGATGCGCGTCGATCCGATAGTGGCGCTGAGGTATGAGTGAATAGCTTCAGGGAGTGTTCGAAGGGACGGGTGTTGGCACGGGATGAATCATGGAGTGGATCAAGTAAGATGTCTTCATAACGAGACGCAATCGCTGACTTCTTAAGTGTTACCGCCGAGCGGTCGACGCGCAATTCCAAAAAATGATGAAGGACCTGGAACCATACATTGAGCTGTGGGAGGAGTCCAGGAGGCGCAGGCCGCGGCCGCCGCAAATGGATGATTTGCGGACCCCCACACCGCCGCGGCGAGCCGCTAAATTTCTGCCGATTTCGCGCTTGAATGGCGACGCAGTATTATATTATTAATTATAATATAATATAAGTATAAATCGCGCAATGGGATTGCCACCTCTATTTGTAGAAAACAAATGGCTCAGGTAGGGTGCAGCAATGGAGTGGCAATTTGCTGTGACTTCACCTAAGCTTTCCCCCACGAAATGAGCTGCAACGCGCGTCAGGTTTACTCAAAGGTTGACCGCGAGAAGCGTGTTCAAGGAGGACTCGATGTGGCAGCCTAGCAGAATTGTCTGGACGACCAGGATTGTTTGGTTGATGGCGTTTATGGGTGCGCTGTTGCTGATGCCCAGCAAGGCGGGGGCGCAGAACGGCGCGTTAAAAGTAACTTCGTTTCCCTCGGGCGCCAACGTGTCGGTGGACGGAGAGGACACCGGCAAAGTCACGCCGATGAGCATCAGCGTTTCAGTGGGCACGCACACGGTGGTGGTTTCCGTCCCGAACTCGAGCTGGAACCCGGACACGCGAACCGTGGATGTGGCTTCGGGCAACAACGACCTCAGCGTGACCTTGTTGCCTATCTCGACCATTGGGCCAATCGGTCCGCCGGGCCCCAAAGGTGATATTGGCGCTACGGGTCCTCCGGGGCCTGCCGGTCCGACTGGACCGCAAGGCGCCACTGGTCCACAAGGACCAAAAGGAGATCCGGGCGCAACCGGCCCGGCAGGTGCCGCTGGGGTGCCTGGAGCTCCAGGAGACACAGGCGCCACTGGCCCAGCAGGGCCTGCTGGTCCAACTGGACCGACCGGGCCGCAAGGCCCTGCGGGACCTGCTGGCTCGAGTGGAGGGCTTAACGGCCGGCAGGAATTTCAGAGCAGCGGGACTTTCGTCGTGCCGTCTGGAGTCAGCCGGTTGAGTGTCGAACTGTACGGCGCCGGGGGAGGCGGCGCCATTATGCGATGCAATAGCGGAGGCGGCGGGGGTGCTGGCGCTTATACGAGCACGATCCTGGCAGTTCAAGAAGGTCAAACTTTAACAATCAACGTGGGTATTGGAGGTCTTGCTGGGGCAATATCCGCTACGTCTGGAGGCAATGGAGGCGATACGCAAGTCTTCGACGCCAGCAACACGATGCTTGCCGTCGCCCACGGCGGTACTGGAGGTCAGTCCGATTCGCTACCATGTGGCCCACCTACCGCTGGCGCTGCCGGCGGGGCATCTGACCCAATTGCTATGATCAGCCACAGTGGGGCTACCGCTCCGGCGTTCTCTCCGCTTGGCAGTGGAGGAATGGGCTATCTGGTCACCGGTTTTGCCTTCCAACTCAATGGGCAGTTTGGGGGCGGCGGGGCAGGGGTGGTTGTTACTCCCCCTGCGCAAGCTGGCCAGGGAGGCTATGCTTTGTTCAGTTGGTGAGCAGGCCGCGCGGCGAAAGTGCTCACGCCCCGGGAACCTCTCGTTTCCATGGCACCAATGCTTACTATGTCTGAGTCTGAGCAGGAGCCCAGCGGCCCCTGCTGCCGACTCAGGCGACTCAGCTATAGTGAACTGTCCAGGCGGGTCAGGCTGTCAGAAAGGTATCGATGTCTTCGGGCCTGATTGGTCTGAGAAAGCTCGCGTCCTCTTCATCAATTAGCCAGTGCTCTTTTTGTGGGTCGCTCTTGAGATCGTCGAGTTCATTCAGCAGAGTCGCACCGTAATTCTTTCGCCCCGGGTTCTATTTCTTGCTGCTTGGCAAAATACCGTGCTTGAAATTCTTTCTGCACACGAATTAAGAGGACGAGAATTTCTCCCTCTCCTAACTTAAGGGCCACAATCCCGATTCTTGCTGTAAACGTGGCGATTCTTGCCGCGTTACGGAGGCTCCCGATCAGCCTTTCCGTGGCCTTCAGAAATATGGATTTTAGCTTCCTCGATTGATGTAGCTGCATATTGCGGCGTCCCGTGGCCGCGCTCCTATGGCGAATCTGAAGCGAAAATAGGTTACATGGTTCCCGTGATTTGTGCCCGAAAGGTAACCTTTCGTTACATGGTGTCCTGGTTTTGGTGGTGGCAATCTCATTCCTATTTGTTGAAAACAAATGACTTGCGGTATGTAAAGGGGTGGCGAGGCAATTGCCGCTACTTTACCTAAGCATTCCCCTGAAATACGCCACATCGCACGTCAAGTTGGCGCAAAGAAGTTGAACCGCGAGAAGCGTCAAGGAGGACTCGATGAACCAGCCCAGCAAGATTCTTAGGATGACCAGGATAGTTGGGATGATAGTGTTGACTGCAGCGCTCTTGCTGATGTCCAGCAAAGCACGGGCGGAGGAAGAAGAGCATGGCAGGTTAAGAGTGACTTCGTTTCCGACCACCGCCCACGTCTCGGTGGACGGCGCGGACACCGGTAAAGTGACGCCCATGAGCATTAGGGTTTCTGTGGGCAAGCACAAGGTCGTGGTTTCCATGCCGAACTCGGGCTGGAACTCGGACACGCGAACCGTGGAGGTGACTGAAGGCAACAACGACCTCAGCGTGACGTTGTTGCCCAACTTTGCCGTTGGCGCAATAGGCCCGCCGGGCCCTGCCGGCCCTCAAGGTCCCGCTGGCCCGCAAGGACCTAAAGGCGACACAGGTACAACTGGCCCTGCTGGGCCTATCGGTCCAGCTGGCCCACAAGGATCTAAAGGAGACACTGGCGCAACAGGCTCTGCCGGACCTGCGGGCGTAACCGGACCCCAAGGCCCTGCCGGCCCACAAGGATCTAAAGGCGACACCGCTGCGGCAGGCCCTGTGGGTCCCGCCGGTCCGACTGGACTCCAAGGCCCCGCTGGCCCACAAGGATCTAAAGGAGACACTGGTGCAACCGGCCCAACTGGACCAACAGGGCCGCAAGGCCCTGCGGGAGCTGCTGGCCCGACGGGAGGGCTTATTGGCAGGCAGGAATTTCAGAACAGCGGCACCTTCGTCGTGCCTGCTGGAGTCAATCGCCTGAGCGTGGAGCTGTATGGTGCCGGAGGAGGAGGTACGGTTCTGCGCTGCAATAGCGGAGGTGGTGGAGGTGGCGGTGCATACACGAGTACGATCTTGGCAGTCCAAGAGGGTCAAACCTTAACAATCAACGTGGGTATCGCAGGTTCGGCTGGGGCACTATCTACGCCTGGAGGCAATGGAGGCGATACCCAAGTCGTAGACGCCAATAACACCATGCTTGCCGTTGCCCATGGCGGTGGCGGAGGTCAACCCGACTCTTGGCCGTGTGGCCCGCCGCCTACCAATGGGGCTGCTGGCGGGGCATCCGACCCAAACGCTATGGTCAGCCATGGTGGGGCTTCCGCCCCAGGGTACTCTCCCCAAAACAGCGGAGCAACGGGCTATCTGGTCACCGGCTTTGCCTTCCAACCCAATGGGCAGTTTGGGGGCGGTGGTACGGGGGCGGTTTCTTCTCCCCCCGCCCATCCTGGCCAGGGAGGTTATGCTTTGCTTACGTGGTGAGCGGACCGCGCACCGGCGTAAACCGCTACAAAGACCTCTCTGAAGAGGAATAAGAATGGGATGCGGCAAGAATGAACGCACTAATCTTGTTCGCATCCCCTTCTTTTTTCAGTGCTATTCGGAATCCTCGCCGACGCTTGTGTGAACTCCATTGGCGGGGACTGAGAGAGCTGTGCTGGAGCGCAGCAGGGCTGTGGCCTTGAGCTCAGACCTAGCTTCGGCATTGACCTGAGTTTGGATGTGCACGACGACGCTGCCGCCAGCATCAAGACGCCCAACCGTAACAACGATCTGCTTGCCCACTTGAGTCGCGCTGCCATCAGGGGAGGCGACGAAGATTACGCCATCGGGAATCTCAAATATGGCTTGGGTGCCGTTGAGGCCGTGCGACGAACGATTGTGGACGTTTAAGGTGTAGGTGAGTTGCCCGCCCGGAATTGCCGAGTGAGGAGCTGAAAGATGAACACGCAAGTTCTCGGAAAGGTCAGGCTTGGTCACGACGAACTTATCGAGAAGCGCGGAAGCTCCCGTGGCTGGCGCGGTGACAACGTTGCCCGTCGTCGGATCAACCAGCGTGTCTGGGATGGGGTCATTTAGTGGCGTTCCGTTCACGTCCGTCCCGAAAGGGGCTGGATTAGACGCGGTTGCGGAGGACGACGAAGTCAGCGGTTCCGTGATTTGGTAGAGCGTAAGTTTGTTGCCTCTCACGATCACATCCGCGAAGGAAAACACCTTGGCCTTGAACTTCGCGGTGATTTTTGGACCGCTGCCGGCGCCGGTCAGAACCGGCGAAAAGACCGCGCTGGTGAGATTAGTGTCCAGCCAAGAGGCGGGCCCGTTGGGGAACGAGGACGTAACTCCTGGCAGTGTGGTCGTGCCGGTCGCGGAGTCATCTTGATCAATGCCGAGGCCGGAGCCGCGCGCGGGGCCCAGGTCTCCGTCAAAATCGCGGTTTCCGCCGGCGCCTTCCACCAGGTAGAGCACGCCATCTGGGACAGTTTGCTTCACGCCGTCAAATGCTGTGTCGATGTTCACCAGTGGGCCTCCGGTTGTCACCGGCGCGGCCTCTGCATTCACGCCTCGGATAGGATAGGTGCGCTGATAGTTGTGCTCGTGGCCGTTGAAAACCATGTTCACGCCGTGGTCTTCGAGAAACTTGGCGACGGCGCGCATCTGCGAGTTGCGCACGGTGGCGTTGCCGGAAGAAAACGCGGGTTGATGAAATACCACGATCTTCCAGGGCTGGGCGCTGGAATCGAGATCGTTGAACAGCCAGTCGCGCAAGACCGAAGGATACGCGGGAAACGCTTGAGGGGCTTTGGCATAGAGCGCCGTGTTGTCCAGTTGGCCGTTGAAAAGATGCGGGTTGGCGTCAAGAAATACGAAATGGGCGCTGCCGGAGTCGAACGAAAAGTTGTGCATGTGGTCTATCTGTTGCTTGACGCCCTTCCCTGCGTCAACAGCTGTGGACGCGCGGTAGGCGGCGATAGCCGCGGGCGAAGTGTAAGACTTGCCTCTGTAACTGAAGAGCATGCCGTTGGGCGTGACCGTGTCGGCGTTCCACGTAAATTGCGTATCGACGCCCGTCGGCCCATTGAGAGGAAAGTAGTAGTTGTTAAAGTGCGCCAACGCGTCGCCGCCGTCGGTGTTCCCGGAGAAACGCCCCGCGGTGTCATTGCCCAGCATGTTGGCGCTCACGCCGGTCGCACCCATGTCGTGATTGCCGACGACAATGTAATACGGAATGCTGCGGATGAAAGGAGCGCCGGCCTCGTTGGAGTCCACGTCGCTGTTCCAGACGGGGAACCAGTAGTCGCGATAGCTGCCTTCCGCGCCATTATTATAAACGTTGTCGCCGGTGTTGAGCGCGAGATCCGGCTTGGGGAGATCGGGCACGCCGGGAACTTCGAGGCGATGCACGTTGTACATTAAGTGGACGATGCGAGCCTCGAAGTCGGCCAGGCGTGGAGGATTCGAATTGGCCTCGGCGGGAAAAAACCCTTCGTCTCCTTGCACCAGGAATGAAAACGCGTCATCGCGTGTGCGGGTGTGGAAACTGGCAGCGAAGCCGCTGTTTGGCATGCCGGGACCGTTCACGCGATAAAAATAAGTGGTGTCGTAGTCCAGACCCTTTAGGACTGCAGCATAGTTCGAGTGAGGGCCAGAGGCGGTGGGCGGCACGGGGAGCGAGGGGTCAGCAGACAAGTAGTTGTCCACAACACGCCCCTGAGGCGTGACGGTTTGGCCGTAGGAGGCGGTCTTGCCGAATTGCACGGTGAAAGCGCTCGGGTTCGGCGACGCCTCATCTGTTTGCCAAGCGATTACCATTTGATCCTTCGCGCCGAATGGACCATTGTCACCGGGCTGAATGTAGGGTTTGTAGGTGACGTTCTGTGCGGCCGCGCGAGGGGCCAACGAGAAGAAAACAACAACAAGAGCAAGAATTGTGGCTTGCGCTCTGTGTGACTTGGTCTGCATACGAGTGACTCCTTTTCCAGTGGCCCGGGAAGACGACAATGGCAAATCTTCGTTACGGTTGTGTGGCGGAAACTTGAATTTTCTATGGACTCAAGTTAATTGCGCTTTGGCGATTTAAGAAGCGGTGGGAAGAAATGGACGAAGGGCTGAGGTGTTATTCTTCGTGAGGTATGAAGACGCTTAACGAGCGGTTCAGCGCGGTTTCGATGCGGCGGCGGTATGAGGTTTGGTTTTTGCGGATGGGGCTGAGCGATGGGAGCGGGGCTTGGTGGTTCCGATATTTGCTGATGAATCCGGGGCGAGGCGGATGCGCGGGCGATCCGCTGGGGCAGGCTGTGCAAGTGTGGGCGACTTGGTTTCCGCGAGCGGGGAAACCGGAGACTTGGATAAAGGGATTCCCAGTCGAGAGTCTTAGCGTGGACGGTGGGGGATTGAGCAAGCATGGTGCTAGTCCCTTTTTCCTGGAGATTAAGGAGAACCGGATTGGTGAGAACGAATGCCGAGGATGTATTGAGATTCCGGGGCAGCGAATTCGTTGGGATTTGCGATATCGGTCGACCCTTTGCGTGCAACTGAGCAGCAAGGGTTGGATTGGATTTTCGCGGACGCCACATTCGGATGCGGTCTTCTCGGGCGAAATCGCGCTGAATGATCGCGTGTTTCGCGGTGAGCCCCTGGGACATGGGGTACAAGGGCATAACTGTGGGTACCGGCACCGGAATTTCTGGAGCTGGACGCACGTTCATTTTCCAGGCGCGGGGGGCCAAGGGTCCACGTTTGAAGCGCTAGCGTATGAGATGCCGCTTGGAATGATGTCCCGTACGGCGGTGCTCTGGCACGACGGGGAAAAGTATTCGTTCCGAGAGTTCCGCGAAGCCCAGCGCGATTCACAGAAACTTAAATGGAATCTGGAGTGCACCGATGCGCGGGCGCGCGTGGAAATCAGTGTGTGCGGGCGAGAAGGTTTTGTGCATCGTCTTCCGTACGTGAAGACGGATTGTTCGGGACGGTTTGAAGTGGCGAATGATAGTCTGGCGCTCGCGCGCTTGGTCCTTCAACGACCTGGGAGCGCCGCGGAAGAACTAGTTACGGATTCCGGCGCAGTGCTGGAAATGGTTGGGAACTGACCATGGTGGTGGGTGGATGAATTCATCGGCGGGTGGGGCTGAATTGCAGATTGTTCCCGGCATTTCCACGATTCGTACCGCACAAAAATTTCTTGCGAAATATTTCGCGGCGACGCGGCTGATTCCGGCGCCATTTCTCAGCCATGCGACTGGCAAGAACGTTTATTTGAAGCTGGAGACGGAACTGCCGACGGGATCGTTCAAGATGCGGGGAGCGTTTTGGGCGCTGGCGCAAAGGATGAATCGGGGGCCGATCGATGAGGTGGTGGCTTGCAGCACGGGGAATCATGGGGCGGCGGTAGCCTTGGCGGCGAAGCAGTTTGACGTTAAGGCCAGGATCTTTCTACCGGCGAACTGCAATCCGGTGAAGCGCGGACGCATTGCGTCTTTTGGTGCGGCGATTGTAGAGAGTAAGGACAGCGACCCGGCGTCTGCGTTCGCTTTGGTGGCGGAGTACGCCAAGCGGCCAGGCGTATATTTCCTGAACGACGCAACGGATACGGATTTGCCTGCAGGTCCCGCGACGATTGGCTGCGAAATCCTGGAACAGCTTCCCGAAACCAGCGCGATCGTTGTGCCGATGGGAGACACCGCGCTAATTCGCGGGATCGCGGCGGCAGCAAAGCAGATCGCGCCGCAAGTGAAAATCATCGGCGTGCAAGCCGAGGGCGCTCCCTCTTACTATTTGTCGTGGAAGGAAGACAAAGTCGTTGGAACCGAGACGTGCGACACGATCGCCGATGGGCTGGCGACGCGAACACCGGAAGCGGCCAATGTGCGCGATGTAAAGCGCCTTGTCGACGAGGTGCTGTTGGTGAGTGAAGAGCAAATGCTGCGCGCGATCGAGACGCTGCTTCTGGAGGAACACGTGTTGGCAGAGCCAGCGGGTGCCGCGAGCACGGCGGCGCTGCTGCAAGGCTGCAGTGACTGTGGCGATCCTGTGGTCCTGGTTGTGAGTGGAGCGAACATTTCGGGCGAAGTGCTCAAACGAGCCATCTCGGGAGTCTAGCCGGCGGACGGACTCTTCTACCGACATTTCTGGTGAGACTGAACTAAGGTATTTACCTTAGCGAATTTTGGGGAATTTCCCCCCTATTTTTTCTACCCCCACTAGCCCTATCTAGTGGGACGAGCCGGACTGACCTTTGCGCGACTGGCCTCCGTACGATTTGCCTCCGAGGGGATCGGCGGCATGGGTCAGTCCGGAACTTTCGCCCCAGTCAATCGGAAACTGCTGATGCCACCAACCTATCGTCCGTGGATAGAAGGTTTTCCTCCGATGTGTGCGAATGAGCCGGAGGAGAAGTTCATGCGCGTGTGTGATTTTTTGGAGCGAGCCCGTCGGGGGAGTTGGAAACAGAAAATTGAGACAAGGCTAAGCGCCGCCGAAGATGGCGTAAAAAGGAATGTGACGCCATGAAGCGCCGGATGTGGTTAGCGGGAGTATTGGTAGCTCTGCTTTGGGCCGTGCCGGCAAGAGCCGATAACAGCTTCATCGTGCGCTCGACCCTAAGCCTTCAGGCGCTGAAGACGGCGTGCAATCCTCCCTTACTACCCTCCATCTGCACGGTGGTTGGCGGGTTGGGTGATCCTCTAGGGCAGCTCTTCCTAATCACAAGTCCACTCGACGTGGCCGGACTGCTAAATCTCGTCGGCAATCCGCTGGGGATTATCGATGCCGAGTTGGATCAACTGCTCACCCTAGTCGGCGGACTGAACGTGGTGACGACAGCACCCGCTGGCCTGACGGACACGACTCCGGTTAATTACTTTGGGACGATGGTGTGGAACGGCTACGCCAACCAACCGGCGGCAGGCGTTGTGCACGTTCAGGACGCGCAGAATTCGTTAGCTACAAAGGGTAATGCGGCGGGGATCGGCATCGTCGCGGACATTGACACAGGAGTGGATCCCAGCCATCCGGCGCTGCAAGGTGTTTTGTTGGCAGGCTACGACTTCACGCGGAACCAAGCGGGTGGTTCCGAGATGACGGATTTGACCCCATCCGATTTTAATCCATATCCGCCTCAGTCTTGCCCCAGTTGCCAGCCGGCCACCGTGAATCAGTCCACGGCGGCGGTGCTGGACCAATCCACGGCGGCGGTGCTCGACGGGAATGGTCATCCTAATAAATACGCAGCGTTCGGCCACGGCACGATGGTGATGGGAGTAGTCCACCTGGTGGCGCCGACGGCGATGCTCCTGCCACTGAAGGCCTTTCATTCGAACGGCACTGGTAACCTCTCGGACATTTTGCGGGCGATTTATTACGCCGTGCAGAACAACGCGAACGTGATCAACATGAGCTTCGACTTCACGACGGCCTCGACGGAGTTGCAGAATGCCTTGGATTACGCGAACAAGCTTAATGTGATCTGCGCGTCGTCGGCGGGGAACGAGGGCAAAGGGCCGCCCCCGCCATTCCTGGTTTATCCTGCGGCGCTGCAGAACGATGTGATGGGTGTGGCGTCGGTGGGCAGCACTACCGTCACAATGAACACGCGCTCCAGCTTTTCGAACTTTGGCAACGCCATCGTGTGGGTGGCGGCCCCGGGCGAGGCGATCGTGACGACGTACCCTTTCAGCACTTATTCGGCAGGATGGGGAACGTCATTCAGCGCGCCTTTTGTCTCGGGTGGGGCGGCTTTATTGCGGAGCCTGCAGACCAACATTGATGAGTCGCAGGCCGCTGCTGCCATCGCGAATGCACAAGCGCTTGATCCCAGCCTACAACTCGGACACGGACGACTGGACCTACTTATGGCGCTTCTGGCACTGCCGACGGGAGGTGGTTCGCCCGACTACAGCGTTTCCGCTGGACCCTCGAGCGCAACCATCGCCGCAGGAAGCCCTGCGAATTTCACCGTCATTGCCACACCGGCGAATAAATTCATCGGGAGTGTGACTTGGAGTTGCACGGGCGCACCAGCCCACTCGACATGCACGGTTTCGCCATCGTCGGTGACACTGGATGGGAAGAACACGGCGACTGCGACGGTTACGTTGAGTACAGTGGCGCGCAGTTTCTCGCCGCCATTGGCCTTGCCACGATATGCGCCGCCGATGCCTACATGGGTGATGTTGGCTGCATGTTTCGCCGGGCTTGCGGTTTTGCTGTTGTTTTGCACTTTGGGCCGCGCTCTTCCCCAACGGCCTGGTCTCGCTGCGGCCTCCGGACTCCTCGCACTTTCACTTTTCACGTACGCTTGCGGCGGCGGCTACAGCGGGCCACCGCCACCGGGTTCCGCAACGCTCTCCTCGATAGCGCTTAACCCAATGAGCGTGACTGGCGGGTCTCCATCAACCGGCACGGTGACTCTCAGCGGGCCAGCTCCCAGCGGCGGCGCCGCTGTCTCCCTTATGAGCGACAACACCACTGCCGCGACGGTACCGGCTAGCGTTACAGTCGCTTACGGAGCGATCAGCGCGACTTTTACGGTCACCACCAGCACCGTTACGGCGTCAACGCCCGTTACCATTACCGGGTCCTATGGTGGTGGGACCAAGACGGCCTCGCTCACCGTAACGCCGGCTAGTTCCGCCACGCTTTCCGCAGTAGCGCTCAACCCAACGAGCGTAACCGGTGGGTCGCCTTCAACCGGCACCGTGACTCTCAGTGGGCCAGCTCCCAGCGGCGGCGCCGCCGTCTCCCTCATGAGCGACAACACCGCAGCCGCGACGGTACCGTCGAGCGTGACGGTTGCCTCCGGAGCCAGCGGCGCGACGTTCACGGTGAGCAGCAGCGTTGTGACCAGCTCCACTTCCGTCACCATCTCCGCGATATATGCCGGCGTGACCAAAACGGCCTCACTCAGCGTAGCGCCGCAGGGTTCCGCCACGCTTTCCGCGGTAGCGCTCAACCCAATGAGCGTGACTGGCGGGTCTCCCTCAACCGGCACGGTAACGCTGAGCGGGCCAGCTCCTTCTGGCGGTGCGCAAGTATTGCTCTCTAGTGACAATGCGGCGGGTAGCGTGCCTGC
>Ga0137418_10002783_pt1 | contig 16008 bp, 9 predicted proteins | sample CZODoug3_1_2_16f_FD_122242 | JGI IMG/M metagenome (GOLD analysis project Ga0137418, IMG submission 122242) | Vadose zone soil fungal communities from Angelo Coast Range Reserve, California, USA - CZODoug3_1_2_16fungal (Hybrid Assembly) | ecosystem: Environmental > Terrestrial > Soil > Vadose... | reverse complement strand
GACGAACAAAGCGGCCATCGTCATGTAGAGGCCGGTGCCGTCGGTGTTGAAGGTGTAACCGGTGGGAACGACCAATCCCACCAGCGATTTCGTGCAACCCAGCTTTTCCAGCTTGGCCATCAAGGTGGGGATGGCGGTTTCCGACGAACTGGTGGCCAGCACCAGCAGGATCTCCTCCTTGATATGAACCAGGAAGCGGAAGATGCTGAAGCCGGCTACCCAGGCAATCGCACCCAGCACGAGGACAACGAACAGTACGGAAGTGAGCCAGAAAGTTGCGATCAATCGGGCCAAGGGACCCAAGGCCGCAAGACCGAATTTGCCTACCGTGTACGCCATGGATCCGAAGGCCCCGAGCGGCGCGAACTTCATCAGAATATTGACGACCGCAAATACCGCATCCGTCAGAGCGTCCACCAGAACAAGCAGCGGTTTCGAACGGGGGCCGAGAGCTGCGAGCGCGAAGCCGAACAGAATTGCGATGAAGACGACCTGGAGAATGTCCCCTTTCGCGAAAGCGTCGAATACCGTGGTGGGAATGATGTGCATCAGGAATTCGGTTACGGACTGGGATTTGGCTTGTCCGGCGTACGCAATGACTGACTGCGCGTCGAGGGTGGCCACATTGACATTGAAGCCACTGCCCGGGCGCACGACGTTGCCCGCGAACAAGCCGATCAGCAACGCGAGGGTAGAAACAACTTCGAAATACAGCAGGGCCATGCCGCCGAGGCGACCGACTTTCTTCAAGTTCTCCATCCCGGCGATCCCGCTGACCACGGTACAGAAAATGATCAGTGTGACGATCATGGTTATGAGCCGGATAAAAGCATCTCCCAACGGCTTCATGGCAATCGCCCGCTGAGGATACAGGTAACCCATGACTGCGGCGACGACCATGGCCAGCAGCACCTGCGCCCAGAGGACGCGGTAGAACGGGAGCTGGGGGGAGTTCTGCTTTTCGGAAACTGCCCGGTCCGCCTGTGCTTCCTGAACGGCTGCCATAGTTGGGGTCCCGTTTTGCGGGAATTGTTCAGAACTCTGTTGAACCGTGGGTTGCTGGCTCGGACCTGCGGAGTCCGATCAGACCTGCCCGAAATCTTGTAGCAGGTGGATTGGTAGTGTAACGCTCGCGGCCAAGTTTGTCCGCCGAAGGCGTCCGGTATCGGAATGTGCGAGTGGCTGTCCCCGACGAACCGCGGCGCTTACGGCGGACCCGTAAGGATAAAAGGGCGTTTCGGGCGAGACGCCCTTCTTCTTTCGGTTAATCGGGCAGGCCGGGAAGTGCGGCGGTGTGTTCGACGCGGACCGCCTTCAGGGCTGAGGGATCGAGGCCCAGCGCTCGCAGGATGGTGGGAGCGACCTGAGAACTGGCTACCGGAGTCTTGATCACCCGGGCGTGCAGATCGGGGTTGGAGACGATCAGGCCGACGTTGGTGTCCCCGAAACTGAAGCCGCCGTGCTCGGCATTCTTCTTGGTTGAGCCGGTGTAGATGGTGCCATACACGGGTTGCACGAGAATGTCGGGCGTGCGGCTGTCGGTGGCAGGACCGTTAAATCTGAGATTGATTTCGCGACCGGACAGCACCTCCTCAATGAAGAGAGCATCGGCATTGGCGTTGAGGTATGCGGCAACTGCGGGCGTCTGATTCTGGTCCGGCAGCCAGATCAGAGCGATGTCATCGTCCTGCACAAAACCGCACGGGCCAGTGCTGCAGGCGGCGGCGCCAGCGAGCGTGATGGCGGCCGGATTGGTGGCGGCATCGGGGAGAGCGGCGACCAGGTCGGCAAAGTGACCAGGCTTGTTGACCTTCACCGGATTGATGGGAGACTGCCCGTGTTTGGCGGATACGATGAATAGAGTCGAGTCATAGATACCCTGATCCTTGAGAGCCTTGATGAAACTGCCCAGCGCCTCATCCGTTTTCTGCAGGCCATAGGCCAGAACGTCGCTCGGGGTGCCGGCTCCGTCCTTGTATCCGCCGGGCTGACCGTTCAGCTTGGGATCAACATCGTCAGTGCAACTGCCATCGGAGTTGTCCTTGGCCAGCTTCTGCCCTACGCTCACGGCCTGAAAGTTCATGCCAAAGACCACAGGGACGCCGGGACCGGGTGTGCCATCATGCCTGAGGCCGTGGATTTCGTTCAGGATTGCCTGGACTTTTTTCTGATCGTTCTCAACTGTGCAGACAACGCTTACGGTCGCGTCGAATCCGGGTGCGTTGGTTATTTCAGGGGTGTAGAGGTCATCGACACCGTGGCCGGAAGGACCGTTCACCAGATCGTAGGCGGGATGCTTGTCGGCCCAGGCAGTGTGTCCGCCGGCCGCCTTGACAATTTCGAAGATGGTGTTGCTCTTGATGGCGTCGTGCGGAAAGACGGGCACACAATTTCCGTTCGCCAAGCGGCGCGGCAAGCGGGCGGGATCGATCACGTCCAACGAAACGTTTGCTGAGTTGTAGACGTCGATGGATTCGTCAAAAATCATGTTGTGGCCGGCTCTTCCGGTACAGGTGGTGTTGCTGGGATCAAAGTAGGTGCGGTCGTAACTGACGTCATAGAACATCCCATGGCTGACGGGCGAACCTCCGGTGACGAGGGCGAGGAGGCCGGGGAAGGAATCCGAGTTGGCTGGCGTGCGAGCATTCGAATACGTGACCCCGTGGCGGGACAACTCGGCCAAGGCGGACTTGGGGTGGCTGGCGATGTAGTTCGACACATCGAGGGCGTGCAGACCGTCGACGCTGACGAGCAGGACGTGACGAATGTGGCTTTCGGCGCGCGCGGGCTGCGACGCGGCGAACAATGGGGCAGCCATAAGGGCAGCCGCCACAACAGCGAAGTGAAACTTGCGCATACTTCCTCCGTGTGCTTTTTTAGCTTGATGATTCAGAACACGCCCGTCTACTAGGTCCCTCGTTGATAAGGGATGAAGGTTACAGTCCGGTTAGAGGAAAGTTAAAAACGTGTTACAGCGCGGGAAGAGTCGCTCGGGACAACGCTTTTCGGGTACCCGGCCTGTGGAAAACACGTGCTTCTCGTCCCCACTTCTATAATCACGCCCCTACAGTGCGGAGGCACTCGAATGACTTCGCGAAGAAGATTTCTCCAAGCCAGCACCACAATCGCGGGCGCGGCGCTCGTACCAACTCGTTTTGCTGAGGCCACCGCGGATGCAAAGCCTTCTACGCTTCCGCCTTCCATTGCCAGCTTGAAATCCATGAGAGAGCAGGCTCGTCCCATCAGCGCGATGGAGCGGCGCGAGCGGCAGGAGAAGGCCCACGAGCTCATGCGGGCGAATGAACTTGATGCCATTCTGCTGATGGAAGGCACATCGCTGAACTACTTCACCGGGATCCGCTGGTGGGGTGGTGAGCGGATGTTTGCGATGGTATTGCCCGCCAAGGGCGAGGCTTTTTACGTCTGCCCAGCGTTTGAAGAAGGGCGCGCCCGGGAGCAGATCGCGAAAACTTCCGACGAGAAGCAGGCCGACGTCCGGATCTGGCAGGAAGATGAGAATCCGTACCAGCGGCTGGCGCAAGGACTCCACGATCGGGGGATGCTCACGGGAAAAGTCGGGGTCGAGGAGACGGTACGCTTCGTCTTCAGCGAGGGTGTGGCCCAGGCGGCGCCGCAAGCGCGGCTGATGAGCGCGACTCCGGTCACTGCTGGGTGCCGGATGATCAAAAGCAAGGCTGAATTGGAATTGATGCGGCTCGCCTCAAAGGTGACGTTGACTGCGTACCAAGCGGTTTATCGATCATTGCGGGACGGCATGACGCAATTTGAAGTGGGCCGCCTGGTGGAGGCGGCGAACGACCAACTTGGCTTCGGGGGAGATGCGCTGGTGGAAGTAGGCGAGTATTCAGCGTTTCCGCATGGGTCGGTGCAGCCCCAAGTCATCCGCGAGGGCGTGCCGGTGCTGATCGACGGCGGCTGCAAAGTTGAAGGCTACGAGTCCGACATCACGCGCATGCTGCTAATCGGAAAGCCGCCGGACAAAGTAAAGCACGTGTTCGAGATCGTGCAGCGGGCACAGAGTGCGGCCGTGGCGGTGGCGCGACCGGGAGTGGACTGCAGCGCGGTGGATGCAGCGGCGCGCAAGCTGATCACGGATGCGGGGTATGGTCCGGACTACAAGTGCTTCACGCATCGGGTCGGGCATGGAATCGGGATGGACGGGCACGAGTGGCCCTACCTGGTGCGCGGGAATTCCACGAAGCTAGCTGCAAACATGACGTTCAGCGATGAGCCCGGAATCTACATTCGAGGTGAGTTTGGAGTACGGCTCGAGGATGACATGCACATCACCGAAGATGGAGCGGAGTTGTTCACGGTGCAGAGCCCGTCGCTGGAAGAACCCTTCGGCAACGAGCGGGATGCTTGATGGTGTGGTGCGGAAACCCCTGTCCGCGTTGCACGCCGATCCCGGGCAGGAGTGCCCGCGCCACATTCATCCTGTGAACTTGTAGCCGATTTTGTGGACGGTCAGGATCAGTTCGGGTTTCTTGGGATCTTTCTCCAGTTTCTGACGCAAACCGGCCACGTGGACGTCGACCGTGCGCGTGAAAGTGCCGGCTTCGTAGCCCCACACCTCACGCAAAAGCTTCTCGCGCGGGATCACGATGCCAGCGTGTTCCACGAAGTAGCGCAGCAGTTCGAACTCGCGTACCGAGAGGTAAATCGGGTCGCCCCCGCGCGTGACTTTCACGTCGCGGTGATCGAGCGCGGCGCGGGTCTCAATCCGGATGGAGCCGAACTGGTAGACGGCTTGGCCAGTGCGAATCGGCGCGCGGCGCAGCAATGCTTCGATGCGGGCCATCAACTCCAGCATGTCGAAGGGTTTGGTGACGTAATCGTCCGCACCCAGCTTGAGGCCGACAATCTTGTCCGAGGTCTCACCACGGGCGGTGAGCACGAGGATGGGCGTGCCCAAGCCGGCGATGCGAATGTCGCGACAGAGGTCGAGTCCGTTGCGTCCCGGGAGCATGATGTCCAGGACAATCAGGTCGAAGGGCAAAGTTGTCGCTTTTTCGAAACCGGTCTCCCCGTCGAAGGCCGAGTCGACAACGTAGCCCTCCCTGCGCAGACGGTCACTGAGAGCCATCTGCAGAGCTTCTTCATCTTCTACCAGCAGAATGTTTTCCTTCATGGTCGTGTGAATGAATCGGATTCGATAACTGTCATAGTCTCTCTGCTTTTCTTTCGGATGGGCAGATGTAGCGTGAACACGCTACCCCCACCCAGTTTGCTGACCACGGTGATTCGTCCGCCCATGGCTTCGGCAATATTTTTCGCCAAGGGCAATCCCAGGCCGGTGCCGTGAATCTGGGCGGCGGCCACGACCGGGCTGCGATAGAAGGGGTCGAAAATATGGGGGATTTCGCTGCTGTCGATGCCGATGCCGCGATCCTCCACGCTGATTCGGACTTCGTCGTCGTGATGATCATGGGCTTTGTGATGCTCGTGATCTTTGTCGACGAAGGCCCGAATGGTAACGCGGGGATGGCTGCCACCGTATTTCACAGCATTGCCCACCAGATTCTGCAGGCACTGGATGAGCGCCGAGGAATCGCCGATGATCTCCGGAAGGTCGGGATCCAGATGTTGCTCGACGGTGAAGCCGGCTTGCTCGACCGTTTCACGGGTATTACGCAACACCGCATCGATGATCTGGGTAACCTGCAAGGGGCGTAGCACGTAGTGCGTTCTGCCCTCCTTGGCGGAAGCAAACAGCAGAATCTGATTCACCAGTTCGGTGAGCTGGCGGGTTTGGTTGCGGATGACGGAGCCGTACTTGGCCAACTGCTCTTTTTCTTCCACAACGCCGTCCGCGATGTTCTGAGCGGAGGCGCAGATCACAGCCAGGGGAGTCCGCAATTCGTGGGAGACTGAGGCCACGAAGTCCATCTGCAGTTTGGCGAGTTTGAGGGCACTCAACATCTTGGCTCTCTGGATCGCCCAGACGGAAACGCTGGCAAACAACAGTGTAAAACAAAGAACTCCCACCAGGCGTCCGGCCGAACGGCGGGAAGCCTCATCGACAATGGCGAGCCGTTGGGAGGCCTGCTCGTCGTAGAGGCGCTTGACCTCCTCCAGATCCTGACGAACACGGTCGAAGGAGGGCACGCCCCCGGCCAGGTCGAAATCCACTGCCTCTTTAGTACTTCCTTCCAGAATTGAAGCCAACACTTCGTCGCGGACCTTGAGATAGGCGGACCAGTCGCGCTCGAGACGCTTGCCCACGTCGACCTCGCGCGGCATGCGCGCGTGGGCCAGATAGTCCGAGATGCCATCGGTCACGCGGCGATCGGCGGCGCGCGACTGATCGGCGTATTCCACCTGCAGGTTGCTGTCGTTGGTGGTCAAGGCGTACAGGGTGCTGCGGCGGGTTTCTTGCGCCTGATACTGCAGCTCACCGATGCCGCGCAGGCCGAGAACGGAACCGGCGTAGATCCTCTGGACTTCATGATCGGCAGCGCGCAAATCGCGAATGACAAAGATGACCACGCCGGTCTCGACGCAGAACACCATCAGCAGCAGGAGGGTGGAGCTGTAGCGGCCGACCTCATGCAGGAAGAGATCAATCACCTGAAGGGAGCTGCGTGCCCCGCCTCGCGCCACGCGACTGAGATGCTTCCTCATAACTATTTCGCCGGACGGGCCGGAATCCTTAGAGCGTAGTCCTTATCGTCGGGTAGATGTCCATCGACCCGAATTACTTTTACTGTTTCATCGACGTCGGTGGCGCGCACATAGCCAATCGCGCCGGGCACGTTGAACACGAACTTCCGGACGCCGACCGGGCTGGCCAGAGTTTTGGGAGAGACAAAGACTTCGCCGGTAAACAGGCCTTGCAGGAAGTGCCGACTGAAGTCACTCTCCGTCATGCGGTAAATGGTGCGAAGAATCGCCTTGCGTTCGGGTTGTCCGGGCTCCAGCATGACAAGTGTAATGCGCCGGCCGTTTGGCCAGTGGCTGCGCTCTCCAAGAAAGATGGTGCGCAGTTCCTGGAAGGAAACGTTGTCGACCGGGTTGGACTGATTCACGATGATTGCGAGGTTCTGCTCAGCGGGCTCCGCCTCGGGAGGCGCACCCGCGGCATGGAAGACCGCGTTGGGCAACACCTCCAGCAGCAGGACAGCCGCGGTCACGATGATCAGCACAGCCGCAACACGCCGCATTCGCATCTTCCTTAGAACGTGAACCCGAGCTGCAGAGTCAACGAATTCGTCCCGGCCTGCTGGCGCAACGCGGTGTAATCATATTGCAGCTTCAGGGCGACGGCTTCGCTGGCATCGTAGCGCAGGCCAGCCGAGGGGCCGGCGCGCAGACGCACGTCCGGAAAGATCGGCTCGGAACTTGCAGCGTTTATGTACTGGTAACGGAAATAGGGGCGATAGGCACCGAAGCGCTTCGAGAGTTGAGTATAGAAGGCCGGCGTCTCGAACACGCGAGAGCTACCCTGGGGCGCGTGGCGGATGACCATGGCTTCGTTGAGCCACTCGAAATTCGGCAACTGGTAGACCGCGTGGGCCGCCAGGATGGTCTCTCCGACGTTGGGTGACGCCCTGGGAGTAAGCACGTCGCGATAGGCGGAGAACCCCACCTGCAATCCCTGGACGGCGATGGGACGGGCAAACAAGGCGAGGTTGAACGCCTTGTGAGTATTCTCGTCGATTTCGTTTTGCACGGGCTCCTGATCGAGGGGAGCGCGGGAACTCCGGCCGTTACCGACTTCGGCAATGTAGTGCAAACCGAGTGAGCCAGACGGAATACGGCCGGTCGCGGACACGCCCACGTTGTGAATGGGCAAGATTCCGCCGCGATCTTCAAACTCAAACAGCAGGGGCCGTCCAGTCGTGGTCTGGAACCAGGTGCTGTGGTGGTAGGCGGTGTTGTAAAACCCGATGGCGGTGTGGTAGCGGCCGACCGAGACATTGAAATAGTCGTTGTGCGAGTACTGCAGCAGGTAGCGCTCCAGATCCACGCTGAACTTGTTAGTCTCCCCGCTGGGAACGCCGTAGATGTTGTCCGGCCCACCTTCAAAGACGATCTCGCCTAAGAACTTGAACTTTTCCGAAATATCGGATGTGACAAACAAGTTGAGCTGTCCGAGAGAGAAAGCGGTGGTGCTGCCCGGGGTATTGCTGCCGTGAAACGCGATATCGCCGAACCCGCGCATACGCAGCAAGGTCTTACTCATGTCCATACGCTCAGGTTCAAGGTGTTCTGATTCTTGTTCCTGACGAGGCTCGGGTTCCGCTGCTAGGGGCGGCGGAGTTGGAGTTGTGGCTTGGGTCGACGGAACGCTAGCCGCTGCCGCTTGGCTGGACGTGGTGCGGGCAGTTTCCAGTTGCGAAACACGCGCTTCCAATCGCTCGATCCGCTGCAGCAGCATCTGGATCGTTTGCTTGTCGGACTCGGGCGCGCCAGATGCCGCTGGTTGTTGCGCTCGCAACGGAGCGTTCACCAGCAGACCTGCGAGGAGGAAAAGCGCGGACCGCACGAGGGTCTGGCCGGGATTGAAGCGTTGATGTCCGATGGGGGAATGGGTGCGGTTCGGCATGGCTGCCTCCTTGGGGAGTGAAACGGTCGCAGCAGTCGGCAGATTCTCCCCGCCGGCGCTGTCGGGAGTTCTTTTGAGCTTCTGCCAAATACTCTGCAATCTGCGGCGGAAATTTCAACAACGTGCGCGCGTTCGCCGCTCAAAACAAAAGACTTCTTCCTCACTTGTCTGGGGGGACACAGAAGTTCAAGCTACGGTATCTTTCGAAGTGCCTCAACAGGAACTGGGGGGGAAGGTAGCCAACTCGGCAACACGGAAAAGATCGAGCTATCGTCCGCGACCGTCACTGGCTCCTGGCAGTGTCCGCTGGTGGACACGCGCACCCCAGGATTTTACATCACAACTTCTGCGACTAAGCACCGATCGTGGATTACCGGTTGCAGGGTTGAGACAACGGCCAATCTCAGAAAGAGCACTTCGATCCGAGGCTCAATTGGTTATGGCATCCCTCCTGTGGAAACGAGGAACGGGTAAGGAGGGGGAGGGCTGGCGCAATTTAAACAGCACAGGTTCGGAGTGCACTGTAAAAATGCTGTAATCTTCCCGAAACAGATCCAGTCCAGGACTTTCGCCGGTCGGCGATGGGAAGCTTCCCTCTTTTAACTAAGTGCCACATTTGTGGGCGGGAGAGGCGGGAGAGATCGTGACGTCCCGGACGGGACTCTCGTTCACTTGGAGGAGCCACCCGGGACTTACGTCCCGGGCTATCCTGTATCGTCGCTGCGCGACTGAAGCTAGCGCGAGCCCACGGTCGGAGCGTGCATTTCTTCCTGTTTGTGACGAAAATCACCAGATAGAGGTAATTAAAGGCGTTCGAGAATCCGTGCCTCCGGGGCATGCCTGCAGAGAGTCGCCGCCCCGATACCGGCCATTTTCGGTTGCCGATTGGCGATTGAGAAGCGGAGTTGGTGGCGCCCGCTCGATCGGCAATTGGCGATCGAAAATGCGTTGCCAGGACGCGGACGCGTAGGAACGCGCAGCTTTGAGAATTCCAAAGATCAAAGAGCAAGCTTACGTGAAATCCTACAGTGGCCTATGGAATGCAGAGCAATATCGCGTAACTCGGGGAGACAGAGGCCGAGGCGTATTTCTTACCTGTGGATTTCGCTCCTCGAGTCGCCCAGACTCCCCCAGCAAGGCCGCTCCGAAAAGGGGCGGCCATTTTTTCTGCTCATCCGGTGAGTGTTGGGCCAAAAACTTTCCGCCTTTGGTCCAAACATTTTGACGAAACCGTTCGATGGAACTTAGTCGCGGCATTGCATTTACGCATTCCGAAAGTGAAACATTTGGCTTGAATCAAGGTTGACAGAGGAGCACCTTCTTCTGGTGCCCTACCGGGCACTGTTGCTTCCGCACGCGGGCTTGGTAAACTTCCTTCGAACTTCATGCACAGCAGGGAACTTGGCGGGGCGAAGCGACGTCCCGGACGACGAGGGCGGGAGCCGTTGCCAGAGCTTCGGATCGATCACCAACAGCATAGTTCGATGGAAGGACGACGACAGGCAGAGGTTTGCCCTCGAACCGTGAGCTCGTTCGGGAAATGGGCATTCCTATGGTTTTTGCTGGCGCTGCTGACCGCAAGCGCGGCGGCGCAGATTTCGCCTGGCCCACTCGCGCGTCAGCACCAGTTCCTCGACGGAACCATTCACTGTACGGAATGCCACAAGCTCGGTGGCAGCCAGCCGGAGTTCAAATGCATCGGCTGTCACTCCGATATCGGCACGCGGGTGGCGGAGAAGCGCGGGCTGCATGGCTCGTATCACATTCCTGCAGGCTCCAGCCAGGAGTGCGTGCGCTGTCACTCCGACCACAATGGCGCGAATTTCACGCTCATCAAATGGGATCCGAATAAGTTCGATCACAAGGAAACCGGCTACCTTCTCGAAGGCAAACACGCGGGGTTGACCTGCAACAAGTGCCACCTTCCGGAACGCATACCAGCGGCCGAGCGATCCGCGATAAAGAAGAAGGATCTCAGCAAGACCTTCCTGGGCATACCCCAGGCGTGCGTGGCCTGTCACAAGGACTTCCACGAAGGACGACTCGGGCAAAAATGTCTGCAGTGTCACAACTTCGTCGACTGGAAAGATACGGCGGGCAAGTTCGATCACTCGAAGACGCGTTATCCGCTCACCGGCCTGCACCAGCAGGTGAAATGCGAGAAGTGTCACACGCCCGGAGCCGATGGCGCGCCACGCTATCGCGGGCTGCCTTTTGGAAAGTGCGATGACTGCCACGCGGATCCGCATAAAGGAAGTTTTGCGGGCAAAGCCTGCCAGAGCTGTCACAACACGAGCGGATGGAAGAAAGTTTCAAATACCGGACTGAGCAATAACTTCGACCACTCGAAGACGAAGTATCCCCTGCTTGGAAAACACGCGACCGTTGAGTGCGAGGCATGCCATGTAAAGGGCGACTTCAAGAAAGAGTTGCCGTTCGCGAAGTGCATCGACTGTCACAAGGACGACCACAACGGACAGTTCGCCAAGCGGCCGGAGGGAATCGAGTGCTCGACGTGTCACAACGTGCAGGGCTGGAAGCCGTCTTTGTTCGACGTGAAGGCGCACGCGAAAACGGACTATCCCCTGATTGACGGGCACGCGAAGGTGGAGTGCAGTGGTTGCCACACGCCCAAGGGCAAGGCCACGATCTTTAAGATCGTGAATTTCAAGCGCTGCACCGACTGTCACAAAGATGAACACAACAAACAGTTCGCGGGGCAGCCTTACGAAAACCGCTGCGACCAGTGCCACAACCTCAAAGGATACCGGCCATCGACCTTCACGCTGGCACAGCACAAGAAGACCAAGTTTGAACTGACCGGCGGACATATTGCGACTCCTTGCGGCGAGTGCCACAAAGTGGCTGAGAAGGACCAGCCAAAATCGCTGATCCCCTACTATTTCAAAGATTTATCGTGCACCGCCTGCCACCAGGATCCGCACAAGGGCCGGTTCCAGGAGCGCCAAGTAAAGGTCGGAGCCAACGGCCAGCCGGCGGGATGTGAAGCCTGCCACACAACGAAGTCATGGCGGGAACTCGATCGCTTTAACCACGACGACACTACTTTCCCGCTGCAGGGCTCGCACCGGGCAGTGGCCTGTATTGATTGCCACAAACCGCCGAACCTCGAGACCAAGCTCGTAAACGCCGACTTCAAACAGGCGCCTACCAAGTGCGAGGAGTGCCACGAGGATGTCCACGGGAAACAGTTCGCGAAGGCTGATCAAATAACGCCTTGCGCGGATTGCCATAACGCGTCCAAGTGGAAGCCTTCGCTGTTCGATCACGACAAGCGGGCGGCCTTCCCACTCGAGGGCGAACACCGCAATGTGGCCTGTTCAGGCTGCCACAAACAGCTGCGGCCGGTGGATGGGAAGCAGGTTCTCTTTTATAAGCCCGAGCCGAAGGAATGCGCGGGTTGTCATGGACCGGAAATCAAGCCCCTGAAGAAAAGTTAACCTCTTTTTGTTTTTCGTACTTCGAGTCCACTGCTCGACGTCCAATTTCTCGAACATGCAACCGATCCCGATTCGATTAACTGGTATGTAACTCGGTCAAACGCACGAGGAAAAAACTGCGTGAACGATTGAAGAACTTACATTTACTCAGAAGTACCTAGGGTCTTACGGGTAATTGTACAAAAATTAGGCGCCAAGAGATTGCTCTAGGAAACATGTACTTGTGTAACCTTTCACAACAAACCCCGCCTGCATAAGCTTGCTGGACATCGGATTGCAGTTCTTTCTCATACCGTTCTAACATTTTGGCTTTACGTCTCGGGCTCTCGAATTCCTTTCTTTCTGCAAGGTGTGGGGTAAAAGCTTGGGATCGACAATTCTTTTACATTTAGTAATCGCGCTGGCGGTGATGCCGAGCGGGAAAATGGCCGGGGGGCAGTCGAATTCCTCCGCGAACTCGCGCAGTCCTCACGGAAGCCTCAGTGTTCCCTGCCAAAATTGCCACACGTTAAGCGGCTGGAAGCCAATTCGGGCGGTCCCTGAATTCGATCACAACACCACGAGATATCCGTTGCGGGGCATGCACGAGGGCGTGAGCTGCACGCAATGTCATACCAAGTTGGTTTTTTCGAACGTGGGAACGCAATGCGCGGCCTGTCACGCCGACATTCACAAGCGGCAAATGGGCGCGAACTGTGAGCAGTGCCACACGGTGAAGGGCTGGAACGTCGCCATTCAGCAGATCAATCAGCACATGAATCGTTTCCCGCTGATTGGCGCGCATGCCGCGCTGGATTGTGATTCGTGCCATAAGAGCGCGGCGGTCGGGCAGTTTCAGGGACTTTCAACCGCGTGCTTCTCCTGCCATCAGAAAGACTTTGTTAATACGAGAACGACCGGGTTGGACCACGTGAAGTTGAACCTGCCCACCGGTTGCGAACAGTGCCACACCATGGACAACTGGATGGGCGCGAAGTTCGACCATCTGCAGTTCACCGGCTTTGCGTTGACCGGTGCGCACGCCACGCTGGATTGCGCGGCGTGTCACGTGGGTGGGAAATTCGCGGGAACGCCGGCCACCTGCGTGGGTTGCCACCTGGCGGACTTCAATAAGACAAGCAATCCGCCGCATGCGCAGGCGGGCTTCCCCACCACCTGCCAGACTTGCCATAACTCGAGCACGTGGGATGTGGCCAACTTCAATCACAACACGTTCACGAAATTCCCGCTCACCGGGGGGCACGTTAACGTAGCCTGCACCCAGTGCCACATCAACGGTCAGTTTGTGGGGACACCTACGGATTGCGCTTCGTGCCATATGAAGGACTTCAACGGCACGACCACTCCCAATCACGTGCAGTCGGGATTCCCGACGACTTGCCAACAGTGCCACACCACGGCCACGTGGAACAACGCGACTTTTGATCACGGCAGTACGGGTTTCCCGCTGACGGGGGCGCATTCCTCGGTGCAGTGCGCACAATGCCACGCAAACGGCAACTACAGCCTGACGAGCGCGAATACGGCTTGCGTGAGCTGCCACCTGAAGGACTTTCAGGGAGCGACGCAACCGAATCACGTGCAGTCCGGGTTTTCACAAACCTGTACGCAGTGCCACAACACCACCACCTGGACGGGCGCGAATTTCGACCATTCAACCACCGGTTTCCCCTTGACGGGGGCGCACACGACCATCCAATGCGCACAGTGCCACGTCAATGGCAACTACAACCTGACCAGTGCGAACACGGCTTGCGTGTCGTGCCATCTGGCGAATTTCCAGAGTACGACCAATCCGAACCACGTGACGGCGAACTTCCCTCAGACTTGCCAGCAGTGCCACAACACCACGGCGTGGACCGGCGCGGCCTTCGATCACTCCACCACCGGCTTCCCCCTGACGGGGGCGCATACCGCGTTGCAGTGCGTCCAGTGCCACGTGGGCGGCAATTACAACCTGACCAGCGCCAACACGGCTTGCGTGAGCTGCCACCTGAAGGATTTCCAGGGCACCACCAATCCGAACCACGTGACGGCGAATTTCCCGCAGAGTTGCCAGCAATGCCACACCACCACGACGTGGGGGAATGCGACGTTTGATCACTCGACCACCGGCTTCCCCCTGACGGGCGCGCATACCGCGTTGCAGTGCGTGCAATGCCACGTGGGTGGCAATTACAACCTGACTGCCGCGAATACGGCCTGCGTGTCGTGCCATCTGACCAATTTCCAGAGCACGACCACCCCGCCGCACGCAGCGGCGAACTTCCCGCAAACTTGTCAGCAGTGTCACAACACTACGTCGTGGGCGAACGCGACTTGGGACCATTCGACCACGGGCTTCGCGCTGACCGGGTTCCACCTTACCGTGGCATGCGCATCCTGCCACGTAAACAACGCCTACAACCTGACCAGCGGAGCGTGCGTCAACTGTCACCTGAAGGATTTCCAGGGTACGACGGCGCCCAACCACGTGACGGCCGGATTCCCACAGGCTTGCGACCAGTGCCACACCACGACGAACTGGGGCAACGGAACGTTTGACCACTCGACGACAGGCTTCACGCTGACAGGCACGCATGCAACCACGGCCTGCAGCGCGTGCCACGTGAACGGCAACTATGGCCTGACCAGCGCAAACACAGTTTGCTCGTCCTGTCACATGGCGAACTACCAGGCCACGACGACTCCCAACCATGCGCAGGTGGGTTTCCCCACGACGTGTGATGTGTGCCACAGCACCACGAACTGGACGGGTGCGACGTTCAATCACAACAATACAACCTTCCCCCTGACCGGTTTCCACGCAACTGCAGCGGTCACTTGCATCATGTGCCACGTCAACAACAACTACACGACCCTGCCGACGGCCTGCGTCGGCTGCCACCAGAAGGATTACGACGGCACGACCAATCCGAACCATAAGTCGGCTGGCTTCCCGACGACTTGCAACACCTGTCATACGACCGCAGCCTGGACTGGCGCGACGTTCAATCACACCTACTTCAACGTGAACCACGGCAACGCGAATGGTGTTTGTGCTACCTGCCACACGAATCCGAACGACTATGCAGTGTTTCAGTGCACGAATTGCCATGGGGGCGGAAACTCGGCGAACTTCAACCACCCCAAAGTCAGTGGATATGTGTACAACAGCACCAATTGCTACCAGTGTCATGGCAAGGGCTAGGCACCAGTGAAGACCAGAACCGTAGTTGAGGCCGGACTCGTCCCCCGGCCTGTAGGCGAAGTGAGTTACTTTCCCCCCGCGGAGCCGAACCCGCGAGTAACGAGGAGTGATGAAAGGTACGCGATTATTGTCGGTGCTCCTGCTGGTGAGCACCTACGGGGCGGCGCAGAGCGCGGGCAGCCCTGCCGAGATCGAGCAGCTGCAGGTCAAGCGCGAGGGCTCCGAGGTCAAGATCGAGATCATGCTGACCGGGGCGGTGCAGCCCTCGGTCGAGATGGCGGTCAATCCGGACCGGCTGGTGCTTTCTCTTCCTGGTGTCATCTCTGACGCAAAGCAGAAGCGCTATCCTCTGAATGCCGACGGCGTGCGCGGCGTGCGCATGGGCCTGAACAACGCGAATCCTCCTGTGACGCGCGTGGTGGTCGATCTGGACAGCGCCCTGCCCTACACCATGAGCGCGGAAGGAAAGAGCATTGTCCTGCACGTACAGGCGGCGGAGACTGCGGCAAGTCGGCACCAGGGTGCACTCCCGGCGGCTTCCGCGCCCCTGATGGGCGTGTTCCGGCGCAAGCCGCCGACTCCTCCGGCTGGGGACATCACGACAGCTGAAGTACCGATTCCGGTTCCTCCGAAGCTTCCCTCTATCATCTACACGGAAAAACCGGCGAATGCGCAATCGACGGCCAGCGCGACGTCGGCAAGGTCATGCGGGTCGCTGCCTTCGTATTCGTCTGTGGTGCGGGAGCCGTCGCGCACGACATGGCCAAGCCAGCGGGATCGGTTCTCGC
>Ga0137418_10002782_pt1 | contig 16010 bp, 7 predicted proteins | sample CZODoug3_1_2_16f_FD_122242 | JGI IMG/M metagenome (GOLD analysis project Ga0137418, IMG submission 122242) | Vadose zone soil fungal communities from Angelo Coast Range Reserve, California, USA - CZODoug3_1_2_16fungal (Hybrid Assembly) | ecosystem: Environmental > Terrestrial > Soil > Vadose... | reverse complement strand
AAGCGCGCGCCAGCCGCGGGCGATCCGATAGACGAACCAGATCGTTATGAAGCCGAGGGGCAGCCACACCACCAGGACGCCGATGCCGAGCGTGATGACGGTGAACGCTCCGCAAAGTGCCACCCATAACAGTCCGAACCAGAAGGTGCGGATCTGCCAGCGGAAGTGCGATTCGAGCCACGTGCCACGCGCCTCGTGTCGCTTCACGTAGTTCAGGATGACGGCGACGATCGACGGCCACCCGATCAGGAACGACCCGATGACCGTGGCGGCGCCAAGGATTCCTGTGAGCAGGCTGAGCGTGTGCAGCAGGTAGATCGCGTGCGTCCACGTGACGATCTTGTCAGTCGGCGAGCGGTCCATCGAATCAGTTCAGGACGTTTTCGGTGTTCATCAGAATCGCGACCTGTTGGGCGGTTCGATCCTGATCAAGTCGATGTCGAACACCAGCATGCCCCGCGGCTTGCCCCGCTCGCCCTTGTAGGCCAGCTTTTCAGGAACCCAGAAACGCGTTCGCTCGCCCTCGACCATCAGTTGCAGCCCTTCGGTCCAGCCGCGGATCACGTTGTTCAGATCCAGCGTGATCGGCATTCCTTTCAGCACGGTGCTGTCGAACAATACGCCATCAGTGGTCCAGCCGCTGTAATGGACGGTGACGTTGTCACGCGCCATCGGACGTCGTGTCCCGGTGCCCGCCTTGATCACCTTGTAATACAGCGCTGAGGAAGTGCTCGCGGCATCTGCCGGCGGAGCAGCGACATCAGGTGGAGGTGTGCTCGGGGTTCGGCGGACGTCGAGTAGTTCGATATCGAAGACGACCGTGCCGGCGGGTCGGCCGGCCTGTCCGTTGTACGCGAGGTCCTGCGGCACCCAGCAGCGCCTGGTTTCGCCGATCGTCATCATCAGCACGCACTCGCGCCAGCCGGCAATGACGCGATTCAACGCGAACATGCTCGGCATGCCGCGCGCGTGGGAGCTGTCGAAGAGTGTGCCCCCGCTTGTCCACCCGGTGTAGTGCACGGTGACGAAGTCGGTGTCCCGAGGCGTCTCTGATCCGTTGCCCGGCGTGATGATTCTCGAGACGAGACCAGAAGGAGTTCGAAGGGCCTCCGCCGGCGGGGCTGCCACATCCGCCGGAGCGGGAATGTCAGGCAGCCGCTGGGCCGATGCCACCGCCGTCGCAGATAACGCCACGGCGGTTGTCAGAAATCGTCGCGTCACAACGGGGACTTGATCACAGCCGACCCCGGAAAATCGGGGTCGGCTGTTCCTCACCTTACCACCGCACCTGCGCGCCCAGGCCGAAGAGACGGCCGTTGAGAATGCCGGCCGGCTGGTTGTACGTCGCCGGCGCGGTCGCACTCGCGATCGAGTAGTCCGTCGAGCGCATGAGAATGACCGCGCTGGAGTTGAACACGTTGAAGATCTCGAGTTGCGGGAGAACCGTCGCCCTGCCCACTCTGACCGACTTCGTCACGCGCAAATCGAGCTGGTTGATCCGATCCGTGAACTGGCCCTTCGAGTTATACGGGATCAATTGAACCCGCAGGTTGGCCGCGTTGTCGGGGGTCCCGTTGAGGGTCGGCAACACGAGCTCGCCGGCGGGACACGGGGCCGGGCAGTTGGCTGGATAGCGGGTGGTTCTGCTCAGCAGCCACGAGGTGCCGCCGGCCGCTCGGTACGAGAAGACCGCGGGCGTGAGCGACCGGTACGGGTAACCCGGGTTGCTCTGGAAGGCGCCGCTCACCTGAATGCCGGCTGGGAGCAATACCGAACCTGACAGCTTGCCCTGGGCCTGGTACGGGATTCTGTACCCTCTCGCCGCCTCGCCTGCGGGAAGGTGCGCGTCCAGGTGGGCGTCGTCGCAGAAGCGGAGCTGGTTCGGGTCGTCCGGTTCATCGCAGGTGTTCCGAAGCAATCGATCGAACCCCAGGCCGCCAAAGAGCGTGGCCCCGTAGGGAAGCCGCGCGCTCAACTGCAGCCCGTAGCTGTCGTACGTTCGCTTGCGAGTCGAGCTGCTGGTGTCGAGGGTCGCCACTTGCCCGTTCTTCGACGCATTCAGGTTGTAAATCGTCATCGGCTTGCCGTCGATGGGATTGAAAATCGACACCGGCGTCCAGTCGGCCAGCGTGACGAGCTGGTTGTCGTACAGGAGCTCGTTGTGGAAGTTGCCGCGGTACCAGGACGCCGTCACCGAAACCCGTGGCAACAGCGCGTGCTGCACTTCGACGCCGCTTTCAAGGTTCCAGGTGCGCCGCATGTTCGGGTCGTACGTCGTCAGGGCCCGGCGGCCGAAATCCGACGGCAGGGTGGCGACGTTGATCTCGCACCCCGGGGTGAGATAGACGCAGCCACGTTCTCCCTGGGCGATGTCGTCGCGATTGAGGTCGGTCCAGGGCAACGTGAACGAGGCCGCAGCGATCGGATTGTATCGTTGGGCTCCTGAGTTCGCGTCCCCTGTCGTTCGGGAGGAGTTGTACCGGTTGAGGGAGAACTTGACGGCGGTCTTCCCGTTCCCGAACAGATCGTACGCGACGCCCAACCGCGGCGCCGGGTCTCTCCAGTTCGGCACGTTTGGTGTGGTAGCAAACTGCCGGGCGTCCACGAAGCGACCCGCCGGGGATGTCTGCGCCGGCACCTCGGCGTTGACGGCCTCCCACCGCAGGCCGGCGTTGACCGTCAGGCGCTTCAAGGTCCACTGGTCCTGTCCGTAGACGCCGAGGTCGTATTTGAGGTCCTCCTCCTGCACGTATGGCGTGTTGTAGACCAGGACGGAGTTGGGCACGGTGAAGGGGATGCCGGTGGCGGCACTCCGATACTGCTGCACGAGGTCGGCATTGACGTCCCTGGTGTGGCCAAAGTGCCCCCACGTCCGCTGCACACCGACCTTCGCGTTGTGCGAGCCGGTCACATACGAAGCCGACGCCTGAAGGTTGTAGCGCAACGGGCTCTGGGTACTGACGTTGGCAATCAACGGCGTGCGTGTGGTCGAGATCAGATCGAGATCGCGGCGCGACGCGCCGGCGTACCAGTCGGCGCTGCCGCGTGGTTTCGCGAGCCCGGGTTGATACTCGTTGGTGTAGTCTTCCGTGTTGTTCGAATACCCGGCTTCGATGAGCAATCTCTCGCTCATCGTGGACGTCCACTTGGCCGACGCCGTGTGGTACGCCGGCGAATTCCAGACGACGGAGGCCGTGTCGTAGTCGTCGCCCGCGGTCATGGCGTGGCCGCGGAACTTGTCGATCTCGTCCCAGTAGGCGGCGAACTTGTGGCGCGGGCTCACCTGCCAGGTCACGCGGGCCAGACCGCTCTTGATTCTCTGGTCATCAATCCCCTGCTTGCAGCTGGCGGGCGCCCGCAGGCAGGCGGCAAAACCGTTTGACGTCCCGTCGCTCACGAAGGTACCGCCGATGGGGGCATCCACCGACCACTGGCGCAACGTCACGAAGAACCACAGTTTGTCACGCAGGACCGGCCCGCCTTGCGAAACGTTGAAATCGTAAATCCGGTCGATGGCGCTGGGGTTGCTGAGCCCCCGGTTCTTCAAGTCCTGCGTGAAGTTGTCGGACTGCCATCGGCCATCCCGCCACGACGAGAAGAACGAGCCGCTGAACCTGTTGCCGCCTTCCTTCGGGATCATGTTCAGGCGTACGCCGCCTGCCGATGTGTCGGCGCCGATGCCGCTCGTCTGATAGCTGACTTCCTGGTTCATCGCGTCGTTGAAGTAGCTTTGCACCTGCCCGTCGGTCTGAAGGCCGTTCACCATCAGCCCGTCCACCAGGACCGTGTTGTTCGAAGCCTCCATCCCATGCGTCGACATGTAGGTCTGCTGCATGGCCCTCGACCCGCCGACGTCAGGAACGTTCAAATTGATGCCGACCACGAGCTGACCGACGCCCTGGATCGTCCGCCCCGTCGGAACCGCGTCCAACAGGTCCCGGCTGAGCACCTGTGTGTGGACCGTGCTCTGGACGTCCACGATGGGCGACTCGCCCGTCACGGTCAGGGTCTCCTCCAACGCTCCAACCTTCAGGTCGGCGTTGACGGTGGCGGTGAAGCTCGAGGGCAGCTCGAGTCCGTCCCGCCTGAACGTTTGAAAGCCGGCGAGCGTGAAGGTGACGGTGTAGACGCCGGGGCGCAGGTCCACGATCTTGTATTGGCCCGCGGCATCGGTGATGACCGTTCGCGTTCGTTCGATGAGGACGTCGCTCGACGCCTCCACGGTCACACCCGGCAGCACGGCGCCGGACGCGTCCTTGACGACGCCGGCGATGGTGCTCTGCGCGCGCGCTGCGGTGGGGAGCGCCAGGGCCCCCAGTGCAATGCAGATCGCCGCCGCGATTCCTCTACTCGTCATGCCCTTACCTCCTAACGGTCAGCTGGGTGATTCCCGACGAAAGAAAGGGGCGCCGAACGAAGACCGCAAAAACGCAAAAGACTTCTAACGCCGCACGACTCGCACAGTCAAGGACGGAACACGAAATTCAGGGTTCGTCAGCCGCTCGAGGACGAGGTTTCAGATTGCGGAGGTACGCCTCCCTGCGGCTGCGGATCTCGTCGGCCAACGGCCCAGGTGGCGCGAGGCGGAGCGCGGCATCGGCGATCGCCACCGCGCGATCGAACCGGCCTGACGCCGCGTAGGCCGACGAGAGCGCGTTGAGTCCCTGGAGATTCCCGGGATCGAGGCGGATCGCTTCTTCGAGGTACTTCACCCCGTCGTCCACATGCCCTTGCTGGAGCACGACGGCACCGAGATTCGCATACGTTGCGGCAGAGCCCGGATCGATCGTGAGTGCCTGTTGTAACGCCACGGCGGCCTCGTCCAGCCGCGACGCCGCGGCGAGCGCCGTGCCGAGGTTGTACTGCGCCGCGGCCGATTGCGGCTGGATGGCGGCCGACGCGGCGAAGTGGCGCACCGCGTCCGCGGGCCGGCCCAACCCCAGGTACAGCAGCGCGACATCGTCGTGCAGCTCCGCATCGTCGGGCGACGCGCGCAGCATGGTTTCGTAGCCGATGACATCCTCGGCCGTCATCTTTCGATTCACGTCGCGCGCCAGCGTCGCGCGATCGCGATCGTTGCGCGCCAGGAGTTGGAACCACAGATCGCCCATCTCGTCCTGCGATCGCTGGCCCCACGAGACGCGCGCCGGCGGCAGCTGCGGATTGCGGACGTTCTCCGCGGAGTTGTCGAACGTGTATTCCATGGAGAGCACCGTACCCTTCGGCAGCGCGATCGGCGCGACCTCGCGGTACACATGCTGCCAGCGGAAGTCCCAGTCCGTGATGTGCATCATCCAGCGCGTCGAGCCGTCTGGCAGCGTCGCGATGCCCTTGATCTCTCGCGCGCGGTAGTGGGCGTGGGGCTGGACGGCCAGCACCTCGACATCGACCGGCAGCGTGTAGGCGTCCTTGATCACATACCTCCGATCGCCGGGCGGGATGTCGATGCTCTGCGATCCGAGACGGAGAATCGTCGGCGTGTGTCGGGGCGGGCCGCGACCAAAGAAGAAGCCGATCGAGGGTTTCACCTCCTCGACGGCGCCGCTCGGTTGCATGTGAAGCTGCACGACGAGATCGCTGCCTGGCTCGAGCGGCCAGGCGAGGTCGGACGGGACGAGCGGCGCTATCTGCCCTGGCGTCCAGCCGAGAAAGTGCCCTTCGGGATACACGGCCGAGCGCGGCATCAGCCCGTCGTACCCGGGCGAGGGATCCGCGGCATCGAGCCGCCGCGAGGCCGGCGTCGGATCGATGCGGATATTCGAGTGATGAACGACGCGCGCGTTGCCTGGGTGAAACTCGATGCCTCGCACGAAGCGCGTCGCAGCGATCGGCAGAGGGATGGCGAAGATTCGAAAGACGTCGGTCGACGTTGCGGGCAGCCTGTACGGGGCCTCGAGCGTGACGATGAGATCGGGCGTGCCGAGCAGCCATCCATCCGGCCACGTGGGCCGGCGCGGCAGATCGCGCGGATCGCCTTCCGGCGTTCCCACCTCGACCCACCGCTGAATGCGTTGAATCTCGCGCGCGCTCAGACGGCGCTGGCCAACGAAGTCGCCCGACTCGGGTTCGGCCTTCCACGGCGGCATGAAGCCGCTGCGGGTTACGTCCGCGATCTGCGTGGCGCGGCGCCGTACCTGATCGTACGTGATCAGGCTGAAGGGCGCCGGACCACCCTCGCGATGACACGACGCGCAGGCTTCGTACATCACCGGTGCGATGTCGCGCGCGAAGGTCACCTCCGGAGCCTGGGGGGCGGCGGCCATCGCCGTAGATACCAGAAGCAGCAGGGCCGTGGACGCGGCTGCCGGTCTGAAGTCGCGCGGGCTCCGCCCTCCGCGAGTCATCGGAGAAAATCCGACAGAATGCAACCGACCGCCGGCGTCGCTGACTGGGCGACGGGCTTGCCATCGAGGATCGCCCTCAGCGCCTCTGCCAGATCGCCGCGCGTCGGCGAAGGTCGATCGCGCCCGATATTCACCCAGCGATCGTCGATGCGGCCGTGATACAGGAGCACACCGCCCTGGTCAACGACGGCCGCTTCGGGCGAGACCGTCACCTTCGTGAAGCGGACCAGGGCGTGCTCCGGATCGCGCAGCGCGGGAATCGCGTACTGGAACTGGCGCAGATGGCTGCGGATGGACGCAAGCGGCTCGTGAGGGTTCGCGTACACAAGCCAGAAGCGCACTCCCTGCGAGGCGAAGATCGTCGTCAGACGCTGAATCTCGGGTGCGTAGCGGTTCGCGATGGGGCAGTCGGTCGTGATGAAGACGAAGACGGTGGCCCTCACGCCGGCGGCGGGCGCAAGGGGATCGACGAGGCGGCCGTCAAGATCGAGGACGCGGAGGGGCCCGGCGGACATCGGGCGAGCGATCATCACGCTCGCGATCACGACCGCGAGCACGACACAAGCCGTCACGGCGCTCGGACGCGACATCGTGCAGCCTTCTACGGAACCCGACCCCAGTATACAGTCGGGCACTGTCAAGTTGACGGGGACAAGGGCACGTGCGATCGCGATCATGTCCGGGGTCGGCATCGATGTCTCAGACGCACGCGCCAGACGCGGACTCCAGGCATGCCCGCGCGCGCCTACACGTGCCCACCGGCGTTGACGGCCTCACGCCTCGGGCGTATTGTTGGCGGCACCCTGCGCGGCGTGGCCAGGGCAGGCCCGGGTACGAGGAGGACGTGATGAAGCAGTCGTCGCGTCGTGTCACGCTCGTCGCATTGCTGCTGCTGACCACCTGTGCGCGTGCCTGGGCGCAGCTTGCGACGGCCCAGATGAACGGGCGGGTGACCGACGAGAGCGGAGCGGTGCTGCCGGGCGTTACCATCACCGCCACTCAAACTGACACCGGCGCTACGCGAACAGTCGTCACGGACGCCGGCGGCTCGTACGTCCTGACGAACCTGCCGACGGGCCCGTATCGGTTGGAGGCGATGCTGTCGGGTTTTCGCGCCTATGTGCAGACCGGCATCGTCCTCCAGGTCGCGAGCGCTCCCGTCATCAATATCGCGCTCGCGCTCGGGAATCTCGAGGAGGCGGTGACCGTTGAGGCCGCGGCGCCGCTCGTCGATGTCAAAAGCGCGGGCATTGGAACCGTGATAGAGAACGAGCGGATTCTGGAGCTCCCGCTGCAGGGCCGCCAGGTCACCGACCTCATCCTCTTAGCCGGCGCGGCCGTCCAGACCGGCCAGCCGAACACCCGCAGCTTTCAGGGCGGCGTGAACATCGCGGTGGCCGGAGGGCAGGGGTTCAGCGTCGCATACCTGCTCGACGGCGCGATGCACAACGATCCCTCTACCGCCGCCGGCCTGCCGCTGCCGTTTCCGGATGCACTGCAGGAATTCAGGCTGGCGACGAGCGGCCTGTCCGCCGAGAACGGCATTCACTCTGGTGCGTCGGTCAATGCGGTGACGAAATCGGGGACCAACCGATTCCATGGGAACGGGTTCGAGTTCTACCGGGACAAGCGGTTCAACGCGACGAATGTATTTGCCCCGATCGGGCCGGATGGCAAGCGGCTGGACGATGGTCTGCACCGGAATCAGTTCGGCGGAACGCTTGGGGGGCCGATTGTCCCGAACAGGCTCTTCTTCTTCGGCGGCTATCAGCGTACGCAGCTCCGTCAGCAGCCGAACGCCAACATCGGATATATACCGACGCCCGCGATGCTGGCCGGCGACTTCACCACCTACGCGTCGCCTGCTTGCAATAGCGGAAGGCAAATCACGCTGGGGGCGCCGTTCGTAGGCAACCGTGTCAATCCGGCGCTCTTCAGTCCAGCCGCGCTGAGACTCGTGCCATCGCTTCCGACCACGACCGATCCATGCGGCGAAATCAGATTTCCGTTTGGCGGTGGCGAGAACATCCAGGTGCAGACGGTAACCAGGGTCGATTTTCAAAGAACCGCCGACGATACGATCTTCGCCCGATACATGGCGACGACGATCGACCAGGACATTCCGGATTTCGACAATATCCTCTCGGCGATGAATCCGGCGACGATCGGGTTGGACAACCTGTCTCAGGCCGTCGTGTTCGGCGATACGAGAGTGTTCGGCAGCAACACGGTCAACTCGCTTCGCCTTGCCTATAACCGTACGCGTGCCTTGCGCCTCAATCGCCCCGCAGTCGGCCCCGAGGATCTTGGGATCGGGCCCTTCTACAACTACGAGCCGCATCGCATGGCGCTGAACATCATCGGCGGATTCACCTTCGGAACCAATGCGGGCAGCAGCAGATCCCTGTCGCAGACATACCAAGTGAGCGACGACCTCACGCTGGTACGTGGCAACCATCAGATCGCGACTGGCGGGACGTTCGCCTACTGGAACACCTACATCAGGAACTGCACGCGGTGTGGCGGCCAATTCGAATTCAACGGCCAGGTGACCGGTCTGGGTTTGGCGGATTTTCTGCTGGGCAGAGTGCTGTGGATGGAGCAAGCCGGGGCAGGCGGCGTGGATCCCGAACAACACTACGTGGGCCTCTTTGCAACAGACGCGTGGCGGGTCACGAATCGCCTGACCGTGAACGTCGGCCTCCGGTGGGAGCCGTTCTTCGGGCAGGAGATGGGATATTCGGGGGAGTTCGGCACCCCCGTGTGGAGCTGGGACAACTTCCGGAGCGGCGAGCGAAGCGGCGCGTTCGTGAACGCACCCCCCGGGCTTCTCTATGCGGGCGATCGCGGCTTTCCACCGGGGCGGTCGGGGATGAGCGACCAGTGGTTGAATCTTTCGCCGCGCGCCGGCGTGGCCTGGGACGTCAGCGGCAACGGGCGGACGGCGCTGCGCGCGTCGTACGCCCTCACGTACGATTTTCCGACCGGCGATATGCAAATCCTTCAGACGTCGGCCGCGCCCTTTGGCAATCGCGTGCGTGTCGATCTGCCACCTGGAGGGTTCGACAATCCGTATAGCGCGATTGGCGGCAATCCACACCCGATCGCGACGAGCAGGGACACCGTCTTTCCGCCTTCGGGCACGTTTGGCGTCATGGCGCCCGAGATCAACTCACCGCGCGTTCAGTCGTGGAACGTCACGCTCGAACGCCAGATGGGGGCCAATTGGGGGGTCTCGGCGAGCTATCTGGGCAATCACTCGGACCGCCTGTGGGACCTGGTGCCGCTCAATCCCGCGGTCTTCATGGGGCTCGGGCCCTGCACGCTCCCCAACGGCGTCTTCTATCCCGTCTGCAGCACGACCGCCAACACGAACGATCGGCGCGTGATCTCTCTGGAGAATCCCACGGTCGGTCGCCAGATCAGCAACCTGGAGGTCTTCGACGACTACGGCGTCTCGAACTATCGCGCTCTCCAGTTCTCGGCGCGTCGCGTGTCGGCGAACGGCGTGAGCTTCAATGGCAACTACACATGGTCGTACTGCTTCGGCGATCGGATGGCCGATGGCAACCATCAATTCGCGTCGGGACCGACCAAGCCCGACGACCTCGCCTTCGATCAAGGCAATTGCACGCAGAACAAGACGCACATCGCCAATCTAACCGTGGGATATCAGACGCCGCGGTTTGCCGGCACACTGCTTCGGGTCGCCGCCTCCGATTGGCGAGTGTCGGGGATTCTCACCGCAAGCTCTGGGCCGTGGCTCACCGTCTTCACCGGCCGCGACAACGCGCTCAATGGGCAGCTTGGCACCATCAACCAGATGACCGGGCAACGAGCCAACCAGATCAGCGACGACGTGTATGGACCGAAGACCCTGACGCAGTACCTGAACCCGGCGGCGTTCGCGCAGCCGGCGCCCGGTACCTTCGGCAATCATGTCCGCGCGAGCATTACCGGACCCGGACAGTGGGTGATCAATACGGCGTTGTCGCGGATGCTGACGTTGTTCGGCGCCCAGACCGTGGAGTTCCGGGTAGAGGCGTTCAACCTGTTCAATCACTTCAACTGGGGGCTTCCCGTGACGAACCTCCAGCAGGGCACGTTCGGGCGGATCACTTCGCAGGCAACCGATCCGCGGATCTTGCAGTTTGGCGTGAAGTACGGCTTTTAGCCTACGGCCGGGGCGGCGCGACGATCGTTGTGGAAACGCCCCGTTGACTGTAGAGCGCGGGGTCGAGGCCACGCTCAATCATCAATCGACGAATCAGAGCCTCCGCCCGGGGCTTCCACCTCCCGTTCGCCGCAATCAGCATGCCCTGCGTGACCATCAGGGGCGTCCATCCGAGCTTGTTTCTCGCGTCGAGCCTCGCGCCCTGTTCTACCAGGAACTGAATGATGGACAGCTGGTCCATGATGGCTGCGCCGTGCAGCGCCGTGCTGCCCGTCCACCGCACATCAGCGATGGCGCTCGCGGGAAGCTGCTCGAGATTGTCCGGATACGCGAAGAGAAGCTTCTGACCGTCGCCCGCGATCGGAAAATCGCCGAAATCAGCGACGGCATTCACGTCCTGGCCACTCAGTTCCAGCGCCAGCTTGACGGCTTCCAGCCGCTCGCTTTCTGGTGTCCCGTTCAGTGGACCGGGAGTCTCCCCGTCCCAATAGCCGAGCCCCGCCGCCGCCATGAATGGCATCACATTCTGCACAGTGGAGAGCCTGGGATCCGCACCCTTGGCGGCGAGCACACGCATCAGGGCGACATCGCCGTTCTTGGCTGCGACAAAGAACGGCGATGCGCCAACCATCGTGAGGAAATCGCGACCCACTGAGATATTCGGCGGACTCTTTGCCTCTCCGTCGTCACGGTCGAATGGGATTTCCTTCCATGTGATTCGAGCGTTCGGGTTCGCTCCACGCGCGAGCAATGCGCGTGCGACTTCCAGGCTGTCGCCGATCGGTTGCGGCGGCGCGGGCCCTGTTCCGGAGCCTGGCCGTCGCATCCACGCCAGGGCGTGCAGCAGAGAGCCTCTCGAGTCGGGAGCGTTCGGATTCGAACCATGTTCCAGAAGCAACAAGGCGATGTCGAACTGGCCGTTGATGATCGCCAGCCCCAACACGGAGGTGCTGTCCTCGGTGGGTCCGGCGACGCCCGTCGAGAAAGCCGCCCCTTGCACGGTTTCGTTCACGTCCGCGCCCGCGGCCAGCAAGACACGGACAACGTCGATAGCCCCCCTCCGGACACCAAAGAGCAACGGCGTGAACCCGCCCTTCGACCGCGCACGAACATCGGCGCCTGCCTCGATCAACACCTGGACTGCAGCCGCGTGGCCGTCCGCTGCCGCCCACATCAGCGCGTCTTGTCCCTTCGAGCGCTCCCGTGCGCTGATGTCTGCACCGTGGGCCAGAAGCGCCTTGACCGCAGCAACATTCCCCGTGCCGGCCGCTGACATCAAGGGAGTCTCGCCTTCCGGCAGCGCGGCGTTCGCGTCGGCGCCTGCCTCGAGGAGCCGTTCAATCATCACCGCATTCCCGTTTGCGGACGCGAGCGAGAGCGGCAAGACGCCATAGCGGGTCGCGGCCTTCACGTTGGCACCAGCGCGAATCAGCAGCTCCGCCGTTTCCACGTCATCAAGACGAGCCGCCCAGTGAAGCGCCGTCATGCCATCCGCCTCGGGACGATTCACATCGACCCGTTGCTGCAACAGGGCGCGAACGGCTGCCTTGTCCGCCCGTTTGACCGCTTCTATCAGCGAAACCACCGGGGCTGCCATCCCGAGGCTGAGAAGGGAGGACAGCGCCACGACCCACCAAACGCTTCGGTCTGTGATGCGCATCTTCAGATCCTCGTCGACGTGTGCGGGTCGTAGTTTACCCTTTTGCTGTTGACAACTTGCAGATGCGTCTCAATAATGGCTCGCTTGGTCGGTAAGTAAGTCGCCCAAGTCGAAGTGTGCCGCGGCGTTATCCGCCTCGCACAGTTCACCAGGATCAAGCGAAACGGAAGCGGGCTTCACGAGAGGGGTCGGAATGAGAGCCCTGTATCTTGTGATCGCCGCGTGGATCGCGGCGCTGACTGTCGCCTCTGGTTCCGTTGCAGTGGCCGACTCGCCCCAGCAGCCCTCGGGTGCGATTGCAGCCGCTGTTTCTCCGCGCGCGGTTCTCAATCGATACTGCGTATCCTGCCACAACGAGAATCGGCGTACGGCCGGACTCATGCTCGACACGATCGACGCCGGGAACATCAGCGCGGCAGCAGAGACGTGGGAAAAGGTCGTGCGAAAGCTTCGGAGTCGCGCGATGCCTCCCGCCGGGAGCCTCCGGCCGGACGAGACGACCTACGATGCTGTTGCGTCACAGCTGGAAACGGATCTCGACCGATTGGCCGCAGCCAGCCCCAATCCGGGCAAGCTGCCCGCCTTTCACCGGCTGACTCGTACTGAATATAGAAACGCGATTCGCGACCTGCTCGGGCTGCAAGATCTTCCCAAGGCGGTGGACCTCGAGTCGCTGCTGCCAGCCGACAACTCGAGCACCGGGTTCGACAACCTTGCCGATCTCCTGTTCGTGTCCACGACCCAACTCGAGCAGTACCTTTCTGCAGCCCAGAAAATTGCGCGGCTGGCGCTAGGCGATCCAGCGGTCCTGCTCGTCGACACGTACAACATGTTGGGCGACCAGAGCCAGGATGGTCACGTGGAGGGTCTGTCGTTAGGCACGCGCGGCGGCACGGCCATACACACGCTGTTGCCGCGCGAGGGCGTGTACAACATTCACGTCGAGCTCACGGCGGCGCCGCGCGAGCCGGAGCAGCTCGAGGTCACGGTGGACGGCGAGCGAATTCGGCTGTTCACCGTATCCGACAAGCTGAATCCGGACCAGGCCGCGCGGCCCGGCGCCGGCGATGCTGGTTCAGCGCTGACCACGCCCCCGAAAGCATCCACGCAGCTGGAGCTGGACCCCGGCACGCCAATTCAAGTCGACTCGGTGCTCAATCGCCGATTCGAGCGAGATCGACAGGCGGACGCTCGACGGGCCGCAATCGCGAAAGGCTTCGACGTCCTTGTCCCGTTCAAGGCCGGACCGGCCGTCATCGGAATCACGTTCATCAACCGCTCCTCCGGGCCGAGCGAAAATCTCGTGCTCCCGCGGGTGCGCGGCAAGGGTCAGCTGATCGGCGTTGCGAGTGTCACCATCAATGGCCCGCAGAATCCAACCGGGACTGGTGGTGATACACCCAGTCGCCGCCGGATCCTTGTGTGTCACCCCGGGAACGGGGTAGAGGAAGGGCGTTGCGCGAAGGAGATCCTGTCGACGCTGGCCCGTCGCGCGTATCGACGGCCCGTGAACGACGCAGATCTTCAGCCGTTGCTGGCCATCTACGACGCCGGACGGACCGAGGGCGGATTCGACGCCGGCATCGAACAGGCGCTCGAACGAGTCCTTGTCAGTCCGCAGTTCCTGTTCCGCATCGAACGCGATCCGGCGAGTCGAGGGGCGACCGTCCCGCCCGCACGTGTCTATCGAATCACCGACCTCGAGCTGGCCTCCCGCCTCTCATTTTTCCTCTGGAGCAGCGTCCCGGACGATGAGCTGTTGAAGATGGCGGTTGCGGGGAAGCTCAAGGACCCAGCGGTGCTCGAACAACAAGTGCGGCGGATGCTGGCAGACGCGCGCTCCGAGACGCTCGCCAGCAATTTTGCCGCGCAGTGGCTGTTTCTGCGTGACGTCGAGACGAAGACGCCGAGCCCGCGATTTTTTCCGGATTTCGACCTGAGCCTGCCCCAGGACTTCGAGCGCGAGACCGAGCTCTTTCTCGAGAGCGTCTTCACCGGGGACCGCAACGTCCTCGATCTGCTGCGCGCGAACTACACGTTCGTCAACGAGCGTCTGGCGCGGCACTACGGGATGCGGAATGTCTTCGGGACCAACTTCCGGCGCGTCACCTACAGCGATGACAGTCCGCGGCGCGGCCTGCTCGGCCATGGCAGCGTGTTGATGTTGACGTCGTATGCCAACCGGACCTCGCCGGTGCTGCGCGGCAAGTACGTGCTTTCGAATATCCTCGGCGCGCCGCCCCCGCCGCCGCCGCCCAATGTGCCGGCGCTCGTCACCGAGGCCGGCGACTCCGGGAAGCGATTGTCGATGCGTGACTCCATGGCCCAGCATCGCACCAATCCCGTCTGCGCCACCTGTCATGCGCGGATGGATCCGATCGGCTTTGCCCTCGACAATTTCGATGCGGTGGGAAAATGGCGGACCGTCGATGACTCCGGTACGCCGATTGACGCGTCGGGCGTGTTTCCCGACGGCACCAGGTTCGATGGCATCGCCGGGCTCCGGCAACTCTTGCTCCGCCGTCCCGAACAGTTCGTGAATACGCTGACCGAAAACCTTCTCACCTATTCGTTGGGCCGCAGCATTGCGTATTACGATGCTCCGGCGGTTCGCGCGATCGTGCGGGACGCCGCGCGCAGCGACTACCGCTTCTCGTCGCTCGTCATTGGCATCGTCAAGAGCACGCCGTTCCAGATGAGAAGGACGGGAGACAACTGACCCTGGTGTTCGTAGAGGCGGACCTTCAGGTCCGCCTGAGTGAACGGAGAAGGCCATGATCGTCACCAAGAAATCGCTTCCCAGGCGGACGTTCCTGCGCGGCATGGGCGTGACCGTGGCGTTGCCCTTCCTGGACGCGATGGTCCCTGCGCTCTCCGCTCTCGCCGAGACGCCAGCCAGGCCGGTGCGTCGGCTTGGGTTCATCTATATTCCGAATGGAACGATTCAGAGCATGTGGGTGCCCGCCACGACGGGCGCCGGCTTCGAGTTGTCGCCGATTCTGAGCCCCCTCGCTCCGATTCGAGATCAACTCGTGGTGCTGAGCGGACTGGCTCACATGGAGGCCGACTCGCGAGGCGATGGTAACGGCGACCATGCCCGTGCGACGGCAGTGTGGCTCACCGGCGTGCACGCCTACGATCGCGACAGAACGGGCGTTGACGGTGTGAAGCTGGCGACGACCGTCGACCAGATTGCTGCCAGGGAGCTTGGCAGGGACACGCGCCTTCCCTCACTCGAGCTCAGCCTGGAGAAGCCCACTCAGATCGGGTGCGACAGCGAGGACTGCTTCTTCTCGAACACGATTTCGTGGCGGTCGGCCACGACGCCTCTGCCCATGGAGGCCCACCCGCGGGTCGTCTTCGAACGGCTGTTTGGCGATGGCGGCACGCCCGCACACCGGCTCGCGCAGGTGCGCCGCACCGGCAGCATTCTCGATTCCGTCACGCAGGAAGTGGCCGGGCTCGAGAAGACGCTTGGCTCGAGCGATCGCACGAAACTCGATGAGTATCTCGAAGCCGTGCGCGAGCTCGAGCAGCGCATTCACGTCACCGAGCGGCGCGGCGCCGAGTCCGTGCTGTCACTGCCGGACCAGCCGACCGACATCCCGGACACGTTTGAAGAGCATGCCAAGTTGATGTTCGACCTGCAGGTCGTGGCCTACCAGGCCGACATCACGCGCGTCGTGACGATGCTGCTGGCGCGCGAAACAAGCACGCTCACCTACGAAAACATCGGTGTGCCCGAGCAGCATCACTCCTGCTCGCATCACCTGAACAATCCGAAGCTGATCGCCAGGAAAGCCAAGATCGACCAGTATCACGTGCAGCTGCT
>Ga0137418_10002780_pt1 | contig 16016 bp, 10 predicted proteins | sample CZODoug3_1_2_16f_FD_122242 | JGI IMG/M metagenome (GOLD analysis project Ga0137418, IMG submission 122242) | Vadose zone soil fungal communities from Angelo Coast Range Reserve, California, USA - CZODoug3_1_2_16fungal (Hybrid Assembly) | ecosystem: Environmental > Terrestrial > Soil > Vadose... | reverse complement strand
CAACGGGGAAAAGCGTCACGTGGCGATGACCGCCCCCAAGAATGGCTTCTTCTATATCCTGGACGCCAAAACCGGCAGGCTTCTTTCCGCCAAGCCGCTCGTCAAAACCACTTGGGCCACTTCTTACGACCCGCAAGCGGGACGCCCCGTCCTGATCCCCGCGTCGCAGGGCGGCGGCCGACAGTGGACGGTCCACAACTGGTGGCCCATGAGTTATAGCTCGCTGACGGGACTCGTCTACATTCCATCAACGGACCGCCGCTCCGACACAAAAACCGCAGTGGAAGCGGGAGAAGGCGGCGAGGGGCTATTTGGGCGGCTGATCGCATGGGACCCGATTGCGGAAACCGCGCGCTGGTCCATCGAGGAGCAGATCTCCGTGAACGGCGGCGTGCTCTCGACGGCCGGCAACCTGGTTTTTCAGGGACAAGGTACCGGCGAATTTGCCGCCTATGCTGCCGACACCGGGAAAAAACTCTGGTCCATCCAGACCAAGTCCGCGATCGATTCCATACCCGTCACGTTTTCTGTGAACAGCGAACAATACGTGATTACTTCCGTGGGATGGGGTTCCGGATCGCGCCTCTTTGCTCCCGCGCGCACGATGGCCACTCCCGAATCCAAGCGCGGCCCAAATCGGCTGTATGCCTTCAAACTCGACGGCAAGGTTCCCATTCCGGCTCCGCACATTGCAGTTCCGCCCGTGCCGAAACCTCCCGAGCAAAAAGTGAGCGAGGAAATCATTCGCAAGGGCGAAAAACTTTACGTGTCGTTTTACTGCGAAGGATGCCACTCTCCCTTCATCGACGGCAGCGGCGCTTGGGTGGAGGACGGCGCGATCCCCGATCTGCGTTACGCCCCGCCTGAAGTGCATAAGGATTGGTATGGCATCGTCTTGGGCGGCAGCCACTGGTCGAAAGGCATGCCCGGTCTTGCGGATCCGCCGAAGTTTGCCTTCCCGAAAGCACACATGACGGTCGCTGAGGCGGATGCGGTTCACGCCTACGTTATCGACCAAGCCTGGAAAGCTTACAAAAACGAACAAGAGGCAGCGCACTCCAAGCACGAGAAAAAATAGCCGAGCATTCACTGCGGAGGCGGGCCCGTATTCCGTGAATGAATGGCATGGGCCGGCCGATCTAAACTACAGGGATAATTGCCATGCGCATTCTGCGGCGCGAATTCGTGCGGGCTCTCGGCGCTTCCGGCGCGTGCGCTACTTTGCCGCCGTCTTTCTGGAAGAGTCGGCCCCAGAATTTACGTGAGCGTCTCGCTGCCGATCCCCTCCGTCCGCAATATCATCTGCTCCCCGCGAGAAATTGGATGAATGATCCCAACGGCCCCATTCATTGGAATGGCCGGTACCACATGTTTTTCCAATACAACCCGAACGCAGCTGTGTGGGGCGATATGCACTGGGCTCACGCGGTAAGCGAGGACATGATTCACTGGCGCCATTTGCCGATTGCGCTTGCTCCGACTCCCGGCGGGGACGACGCCGATGGGTGTTTTACCGGAAGCGCGGTGAACGATCGCGGCACGGCCACAATTCTCTACACAGGTGTAAAGACCGCCACCCCGGAACAAGCGACTCTCCGCGACGGTGTCCACAACTTTCGCGAGGTCCAGTGCCTCGCTACTTCCTCCGATCCACAACTTCTCACTTGGACCAAATGGAATCAGCCTGTGCTTCAGCCGCCAAAGGACCCTCGTTTGGCGGGATTCCGCGATCCCTTTCTCTGGAGCGAGGGTGAAAACTGGTTTCTCGGCGTCGGATCGGGTCTCTTCAAGCAGGGCGGCCGCGTGCTTCTCTATCGCTCGAAGGATCTACGCCAGTGGGAGTACTTGCACCCCCTGGCCTCCGGAAAGTGGACGGAAAGGGAATCCGTCAATCCCGTGGACTCCGGCGAGATGTGGGAGTGCCCGGACTTTTTCCCGCTGGGAAAGAAGCACGTCCTTCTCTATTCGACTGCGGGTCAAGTGATCTGGGAATCCGGCGAGCTCGATCCCAAGGAACACGTGTTTCATTCCGAGAGGAGCGGCATCCTCGATCACGGCGCCTACTACGCACAGAAGACGCAACTCGACGCCAATGGCCATCGCATCCTGTGGGGCTGGATTCCGGAAACACGCCCCGAAGCCGAATTCAGCGCCGCCGGTTGGGCCGGCTGCATGGCTCTGCCCAGAGTTCTGTCGCTCGCTTCAAGCGGCGATCTCCTCATGCAAGCTGCACCGGAAGTGGACGCGCTTCGCGCAAAATCCTTCATCCGCCAAGGACAGCATGCTCCCCTTTCCGAGATTGCCCTCTCGGCTCAGAACGTCAAAATCGAAAATCTGTGCGGTGAAATTCTGTGGAGAACGAGGTCCTCTCGATGCACCTTTATTCTGGAAGATCGGAGTGGACCTTGGTGGTCCGTCGAGTTTACGCCTAGAGGTTTCTCTGCGGCAAAGATCACTGTCAACGGGATCTCAGCCGAGATACCTTTCGCCTCAAATCACAATTTTGAATTCCACCTGTTCCTCGACGGTTCAGTAGCCGAATTGATTTGCAACCACATACATGCATTCACCGCCCGCATCTATCGCCCACCAAACGGACCTCTCGGCTTCCGTTCCAGCGATGACCTTCCGAGCGCTTTTAGTTCGCTACAGGCCTGGCAGTTGCGCCCCATCTCTCCCGATCGTTTGACCACGTGATTCCCTTCATTGGCGATTGAGCTGAGCCCTTCACCGTCTGCAGGGAGAAGATGCTTCGGTTATGGGGCCACGGCCGGCTTGGCCCCGGCAAAACCGGCCGCTAGACTGAGGAGACCAACTCCGAGATGGATAAAATTGAAATGCGTGTTCAAATCCAGTTGCAGGGCACCGAAGTCGCGCACACCGGCGAAGCCCGCGATGGCCACCAGGGTATAGATCGTTCCAAAAATCAGACCAAACCGCCGCGATCCATCCTCCCTCTTGCCGAGTGCAGCCCAAAGTGCGATTGCGCCGCTGACCAGGTGAAAGATGTTGTGCGCGGGAGGAAACGTAAGGTTGAACATTTCGTGGCGAAAGAATCCCACCACACCGACCACCAGCAAAATTGCTCCGCTCAACACGACATAGGTCTTTGCTAAAGTGCTTGCCATTTCTCCCTGGCCACGCGTCCATTCGCGCGCAATTCAACCGCGGAATTTCGAGGAGCTTACGGCTCGCGTGGATGTGTCGTCAAGTCCAGCGGCGACAGCACAGCAGCGGATCGGCGCAAGGCAAGAATTGGCGAGGAGCCAAAAGGAGGCTTGGCCGCTCGGACAAGGATAAGTTTTAGGGCTATAATTTGCGCCAATCGTGAGTCTATCTGCTGGGAACAGGCTTGGTCCTTATGAGATCGTCGCCCCGCTGGGCGCAGGCGGCATGGGCGAAGTTTATCGCGCGCGGGATACGCGGCTCGAACGCACGGTTGCGATCAAAATTCTTCCTGCACGGCTTTCTTCTGATGCGGCTCACAAGCAGCGCTTCGAGCGTGAAGCCAAAGCAATCTCCAGCCTGAATCATCCGCACATCTGCGTACTCCATGACATCGGCCATCAGGACGGCATCGACTACCTGGTCATGGAATGCGTGGAAGGTGAGACCCTTGCGAAGCGCCTGGAGAAAGGTCCTCTTCCGCTAGAACAGGTTCTAAAGTTTGGCATGCAAGTTGCCGACGCACTCGACAGAGCGCATCGCAGCGGCGTCGTGCATCGCGACCTGAAACCCGGCAACATCATGCTGACTCTGACCGGAGCGAAACTTCTCGACTTCGGCTTGGCCAAGCCCGCAGTACCACTTACGACCGGCGCCACCCTCACCGCGGCCGCAACGCAAACCACGCCAGCGACGCGGGAAGGCACGATCGTCGGCACCTTTCAATACATGTCACCGGAGCAGGTCGAGGGCAAAGAACTTGACGGCCGCAGCGATATTTTTTCGCTAGGCGCGGTACTTTACGAAATGCTGACGGGGCTGCGCGCTTTCCAAGGCAAGAGCCAACTGAGCGTGGCCTCCGCGATTCTGGAGAAGGAACCCGCGCCGATCAGCACCGTGAAACCGTTGACTCCGCCAGCGCTCGATCATGCCATCCGGCGCTGTCTCACGAAAGATCCCGAAGAGCGCTGGCAAACTGCCCGCGACGTTGGACTCGAATTGAAGTGGATGGCGGAGGCAGGTTCTCAATCGGGCGCGGCGGCTCGCCTAAAGGAGCGCAACAGAAATTCCCAGCGGCCGATGATGGCCGCATTGGCCGTTATCGCTGCTGCCGCAATGACTCTGGGAGTTCTGTACGCGAGACGGCCTGCGCCCGATACCCGCGTCGCGCGCGCTTACATCAGGCCGATGCCCGATTCGAGTTTCATATTTACTGGTACTGCGGCAGGATTTGCCCTCTCACCCGATGGTCGGCTGCTCGCCTACGTTGCCTCTACGCCGGATGGAAAATCAGTTATGTGGGTTCGCCCCATTGATTCCTCGCAGGCGCAGCCTTTGGCGGGTACTGACGGAGCCACGTATCCCTTCTGGTCGCCCGACAGCCGGTTCATCGGATTTTTTGCCGGAGGTAAGCTCAAGAAAATCGAATCCTCGGGTGGCCCCCCATTTACGATCTGCGATGCTTCCGATGGGCGTGGCGCCACCTGGAATCAGGACGGAGACATTCTCTTAACTCCCACTGTCAATACTTCTCTTTTCCGCGTCTCCTCGTCTGGCGGCCCGCTCATTCAAGTGACCACACTAGACGCATCCAAGGTTGAAACGACCCACCGGTGGCCTTTTTTCCTGCCTGACGGCCGTCACTTTCTCTACTTCACGGGGAGCGTTTTTTCTCCGAGGGATACCCTAACGAACTCCATCATGCTAGGTTCGCTCGATTCGAAAGAAAGCAAGCTTCTGCTTCATTCTCACGCCAACGCCATCTACACCTCGGGTCACATTCTGTTCCTCCGTCAGTTCACGCTCATGGCCCAGCCGTTCGACACTCGAAGCCTGCAGCTTACGGGCGATCCCATGCCAATTGCCGATCCGGTTCAGGAGGGCCGCAGCGTTGCCAAGGGAGTTTTTTCTGCTTCCGAAGATGGGCTGCTCACCTACGTGGAAGGCGCGAGTGGTGCGGACCGGCAGCTCGAGTGGTTTGACCGCAATGGAAAGCTGGTAGGGACGATTCCTGGTGCTGATGCCTATGCAGGCGTGCGAGTCTCGCCGGATGGAAAGAAAATCGCATACTACCTGGATTCTTCAGGCTACGACGTCTGGAATTACGACCTCGCTCGCGGCGTTAAAACGCCGATGACGTTTGGCTCCGGTTCGGGGCAGGGAAACCTCTATCCAGTGTGGTCGCCTGACGGCCGCCGGATCGTTTACACCTCCTACCGCAACGGAAAGTACGGTCTCTATCTGAAGGCTTCCGACGGGTCCGGCAGTGAGGAACTTCTTTTGGACGCTGTGGACCGCATCCGTTTCTCGACCGATTGGTCCCCCGACGGCAAATTCCTTACTTACATCGAAGGGGCCCAGGGCGGTTGGGCTATCTGGATGCTCCCATTCGACGGAGAACGCAAACCCTACCTCTTTCGAAAATCCGATTTCGCTGAACGCGAAGCCAGCTTCTCATCGGATGGCAAATGGGTGGCCTACTGTTCGAATGAATCAGGCGAATATAGAGTCTATGCCGTGCCCTTCCCGGGTCCGGGCGGGAAATGGCAGGTCTCGTCTGGCGGAGGATGCGGCCCCCGCTGGCGGCGTGACCGCAAGGAGATTTTCTATCTTTCCTCGGATAATAAAATGATGGCCACAGAAGTGAAGGCCACCGGGTCCAGTCTTGAAGTTGGCGCCACTCATGCACTTTTTGGAACTCGCCCTTATGGTGTCTTCGGCAGATTCGATGTCTCCGCCGACGGTCAGCGCTTTGCTATTCCTTACGAAGCCGGACAACCCAGCGCGGCCATCACCCTGGTCGTCAATTGGCCTGCCGCGCTGAAAAGGAAATAAGCCTCCCCGTGCTTAGATTCATAAGGAACGGAATATGAAGGCAACTGAACGGGACCCGAAGACCCGCGGCTGGTGGACCAGTATTCTCAGCGATATTCATTTTTGGGTCCCCATCGTCGTCTTGGTGGGTGGATTGCTTCTTCTTCGTTTCATTCGCTGATTTTCCGATTGGAGTAAAATGTCGCCTGTCTCGTCTTCCCAGTTTTCCGCCGCAATCCAAGACGCGTCGCGTCCGAGAAAGCTTCAACTGCTGGGCATCCTTTCCGGCTTCGCTGCGGGAGCCTGGCTGGGCGCCGCGGAAGCGCCCACGAAACTCGTTTCCACGGGCATCTCCCCGATGGTCATTTCGCTCATCATGGTCATCGGCGTTTTTCTCGCGCGCTGGAGCTTGCCTGCTCTGATTCTCGGCACGTCCTCCGTCCGCGCCGATGTTCGCCGGGCGCCGCACCTGATCATTTGGGCGCTTCTCGCCGGATGTCTTTGGGCCGTTGCCAACACGCTGACGATTTTCGCCATTCGTGACATCGGCTTGAGCATCGCCTTCCCCTTGTGGAATTCGAATAGCCTTCTTGGCATTCTTTGGGGATTCCTTTTCTTCAATGAGCTACGCCAGGCAGGTTGGCGCCGTCGCGCCGGTGTTTTGGGCGGGGCGCTGGTCATGTGCGGCGGTGCGGCGTTGCTGGCCGTCGCTTCGTCGGGACGTGGCCCGGCGGCGCACTCCCTGCATGGTGTATGGGCCGCACTTGGCGCCGGAATTCTTTGGGGCACCATGTACATTCCCTACCGCAAAGCGTACCTGACCGGGATGAATCCACTTTCGTTTGTGACTTTCTTCTCCTTCGGCGAATTGGGGATGATGACGGTCCTTTCCGTGAGCTCCCTGGGCCTGACTCCGTTATGGCAGGCATTGCTCAGCGCGCGCAGCGTCGTTTTCTGGCTGATGCTCGGCGGGTTTGTCTGGGTGGTCGGCGACGTCTTCCAGCAGTATGCCGCAAAGTACGTGGGAATCAGCCGGGGCATTCCGCTTTCCAATTCGAATCAACTCTGGGGCTTGTTGTGGGGGATTCTTGTTTTCGGAGAGTTGCACGGCCGGAGTTCTTCCATCTACCTTGAAGTCATCGGCGGTTCTCTTCTCATGATGCTGGGAGTCGGCGCAATTGCGTTTTCTTCGGCAACCGGCCAGGAGCAGACTCGGTGGAAAGAGGCGGCCATCCGTGAAAGCGACCGCTATGGCGTCGCCACAGATTTCGTCGAGGCCCGCATGGATGGACGCCAGGTCCTTGGCGAAGCCAAACCTTCGCGCAGCGGGCTGGACTGGCTGTTGGTGGTCGCCGCCACTAGTGTGTTCGTAATCTTTGCGGCGATGGCTCGCGTCCCGCAGATGTCCCTGCACTGGGGACCAGCCGCGCTTTTGACTGCCGTGCTGTTCTTGTTCCTCGTCATTTGTGGCCTCACCCTCTGGCGCACCACGCGCTTCAATTGAATGAGCCTTTGAAAACTTCCGCGCTTCCTTTAGAGTGGCCGGGACAAACATGACGCACTCAGCCAAGCTTGATGTTGTCGGCGTGGGGCTCAACGCTACCGATACTCTCATTCCCGTCGCGCACTATCCCTCGCGCGGGTCCAAAGTAGAATTTCGATCCGCGAAGGTGCTCCCTGGCGGCCAGGTCGCTACCGCCATGATTGCCTGCCAGCAGTGGGGCTTGCGCACTCGCTACGTGGGCAAGGTCGGGGACGACAGCGCGGCCGAACTCCATCGCGCGGAATTTGCGCAATCTGGGGTCGAAGCTCATCTCCTCGTGGCTCCCGGGTGTCCCAGCCAGCAGGCCTTCATCCTTGTCGATGACGGTGGCGAACGCACCGTTCTTTGGAAACGGGACGACCGCTTGACGCTGCGTCCGGAAGAACTTCAGCGCGATTGGATCGTCCATTCCCGCGCGCTACATCTGGATGGACACGATACGGCTGCGGCGTCTACGGCTGCGGGCTGGGCCCGCGCCGCCGGCGTTCCGGCGATCGCCGACTTGGACGAACTCTATCCCGGTGTTGAAGAACTGTTGCAGAGCGTCGACTACCTCATCACCAGCAGAGATATTCCGGGTCGGCTGATGGAAGAACCGGACTTGCGCAAATCTCTGCGCGGGCTCCGCGAACGATTTGGCTGCCGCCTTACCGCCGCAACACTGGGCGAAGAAGGTGTATTGGCCTGGGACGGGACCCAATTCCACTACGCCGCCGCTTTTCGCGTTCAGCCGGTCGACACCACCGGCGCAGGCGACATTTTCCACGCCGGCTTCATCTATGGACTTCTGCAAGGCTGGCCGCTGTCACGGCAGCTCGATTTTGGCTGCGCCGCCGCCGCGCTGAACTGCACCGCCGTCGGCGCCCGCGGCGGCATTCAATTCATCGACAGCATCGAGCGTCTGATGGCAACTGGCGCTCGCCACCCCGCCGCTTACGACCTAGTGAAAATGAATTGAATCGACTCCCCTGAAGCACGGCTACCGACCAACCCACACGCCCGTCTGCGGTTGAGCCTTCGCCAACCCGGGTGCTATCCTGCCATGTATGGCGGATCCCGTCATCTCTCCGCCGGAAGTGGCGTTTACCTCCCCGCTCGAACACTCCCGGCGTCAGCTCGAAGCCTTGCTCGAAGTTAGCGAGGCCATCGCCCAACAGCGCGATCTCCCCGCGCTTTTTCACGACCTTGCCGGCCGGCTTCATTCGGTTATCGAATTCGACTTCCTTAGTCTTGTTCTCCACGATCCCGTCCGGAACGTCATGCGTCTCCACATTCTCGAAACCCATATCCCCACGGAAAAGACGGCTGGCACGGAGTCGCCCATCGAGGGCCATCCTTCCGGCTGGGTTTGGCAAACGCAGCAGCCTCTGGTCATCCTCGATGTCGACGAGGAGACGCGATTCCCGGACTTTATGCGGCGCCTCCGCGAACACAATGTTCGTTCCCTGGCAATTTTTCCCCTCACCACGGCACAGCGCCGGATCGGCTCGATGGGCTTCGGCCGTATGGTGCCGCAGCACATCACGGACACCGAGCTGCAATTCATGCAGCGCGTCGCCAGCCAGGTGGCCGTTGCCGTCGATAATGCCCTTAATTTCGAGACGTCCCAGGCCTATCAATCGCAACTCGCACGCCAGCGCGACCGCCTCCAGGTTCTTCTCGAAATCAACAACCTCCTGATCACCAGCCGCGAGCTCCCCGAACTTTTCCGCGGCATCGTCAACACTCTTGAGCGCGTCATTCACCACGACTACACCAGCCTCGCGCTTCTCGATTCCCAAACCGGTTTGCTCAAGATTCACGCGCTCGATTTTCCCGGCAACCAGAATATCTTCAAGCCGGAGACGCTGGTTCCGCGCGACACCTCTCCCGCCGGCCGCGCTCTTGCCACCAGCCAGCCCTTGATCGCACGGGGCTCCGAACTCGACCGTTACGACACGGAAATCATCCGCACCCTTCGCGCCGAAGGCTTCCAAGCCGTGTGTTGCATCCCGTTGATTCACCACGGACATACTTTCGGCACCCTTAACCTCGCGAGCCGCAGGCTCGATTCGTTCAATCCGGAAGACGTCGAGCTGCTCCAGCCCGTCGCCGCACAGATCGCCATCGCCGTCGAAAACGCTCTGGCTTTCAAGGAAATCGAGGCCCTGAAGAATAAACTCGCGGAAGAAAAACTCTATCTTGAAGAAGAAATTCGTAGTGAATTCAATTTCGAGGAAATCATCGGCGAGAGTCCCGCGCTAAAGCGCGCTTTGGCCCAGGTAGAGCTTGCCGCTCCCGCCGGCACGACCGTCCTACTCCTCGGTGAAACCGGTACCGGCAAGGAACTCTTCGCCCGCGCCATACACAATCTCAGTCCGCGGCGCGATCGTACCTTCGTCAAAGTGAATTGCGCCGCCATTCCCAGCGGTCTTCTCGAATCCGAACTCTTCGGCCACGAGCGCGGCGCGTTCACCGGCGCCATCAGCCAAAAAATCGGCCGCTTCGAACTCGCCGACCGCGGGACGCTGTTCCTCGACGAAGTCGGCGACCTTCCCCTCGAACTTCAGCCGAAACTTCTCCGCGTGCTTCAAGAGCAGGAATTCGAACGGCTCGGCGGCAATCGCACCCAGCGCGTGGACGTTCGCGTCGTCGCCGCCACCAACACCGATCTTTCGAAACGTGTCGCCGAGCGCGCCTTTCGCAGTGACCTCTTTTATCGTTTAAACGTTTTCCCCATCCAGATCCCCGCTCTCCGCGAGCGCCCCGAAGACATCCCGCTCCTCGTTCGCTACTTCGTGCAGAGATTCAGCCGCCAGCTCAACAAAGGCGTCGAGTACATTCCCGCCGATGCCATGGACGCCCTCACGCACTATTCTTGGCCCGGCAACGTTCGCGAATTGGAAAACCTCATCGAACGTGCCGTCCTGCTCTCTCCCGGCAAAGAGCTGCGCATCCCCTTCGCCGAATTGAAATCCGCAGCCCTCGCGACCTCCGGAGGCGCCGATCCCTCTTCATCCTTTGCGTCCTTTACCTCCTTAACTTCATCTACCTCTCCTACCTCCTCGATCTCCACCCTCGAAGAAGCCGAGCGCCAGCACATCCTCCGCGCCTTGAAGCAAACGCAGTGGCGCATCGCCGGCCCCAAGGGGGCGGCTATTCTCCTAGGCATGAAGCGCACCACCCTCCAGGCGCGCATGCGCAAGCTGGGCATCCGGCGCCCAGTCTAGTTCAGCTATACTGCGCTCCGCAAAACGTCCGCGCATTCCATCCGGGAGACGCCGTGGCAAAGTTCAGGCTCAATCTCATTCTCGTTTTTCTTCTTGCCGTCTTTTTCCCCGGCCCTCTGCAAGCCTCGCCGCAATCGCCGCCGAATACCGTTACCTCTGAACAACCCAGCGCTAGCGCCGCAACTCCATCACCCAGTTCACCGGGCGCACGATCCCAGCCAAAAAACAAAATCACTGCTTATACCCTTCCGTCCGATCTCTACCGCAAAGCTCGCAACCGCGGCCGCATCGGCTTTGCTTCCCGCATTATCGGTTTTTTCTACGGCCTCTTGGTCCTCTGGTTCATCCTGCGCCGCAGGCTCTCTGCAAAATATCGCGATTGGGCCGAAAGTGCTTCGCGCCACGGCTTCCTTCAGGCGCTCGTTTTCACCCCGCTCCTCGTCCTGACCATCGGCGTTCTCCAACTCCCCATCGACATCTTTCACGAATCGGTCGCGAAGCTCTACAAAATCTCCGTCCAGCCCTGGTCATCCTGGGCCGCCGATTGGGCCAAGGCCCAGCTCCTCGCCATCATCATCGGCAGCTTGCTCGTCTGGATCCTCTACGCCGTCATCCGCAGGAGCCCGCGCCGCTGGTGGCTCTATTTCTGGATCATTTCGCTGCCGCTCCTGCTGTTCGGCATCTTCATCTCTCCCTACGTAATCGACCCGCTGTTCAATAAATATGAACCGCTTTCCACGAAAGCGCCGCAGCTCGTCCCCGAGCTCCAGCGCGTCACCCGCCGCGCCGGCCAGGAAATTGCTCCCGAGCGCATGTTCTGGATGAAGGCCAGCGAAAAAACGATCGCCACCAACGCCTCCGTCAACGGCTTCGGGGCCTCCAAGCGCATCATCATCTGGGACACCACCTTGGCTCAAGAAACCACCGATGAGCTGCTCACGGATTTTGGCCACGAGATGGGTCATTACGTCCTGGGCCACATCTGGAAGGGGTTTCTATTCTCCGCCGCAATAATTTTTGTGCTTCTCTACTTCGGCTACCGCTCCATCGGCGGGCTTCTCGCGCGCTCCGGCGCCACGTGGAGCGTCCGTTCACTCGATGATTGGGCCTCGCTCCCTGCGCTTCTCTTGCTTCTCACTCTGTTCGGTTTGGCCGCGGACGTCATCGGCAATACCTTCAGCCGTTATGAGGAGAACCAGGCCGACGTCTATAGCCTCGAAGTCACCCACGGCATCGTTCCGGACCCCGGCCAGGCCTTCGCGCACTCCTTCCAGACCTACGGCGAAACCGTTCTCATCGATCCTGACCCCCATCCTGTCAACGTCTTCCTCTTCTTCGATCATCCCCCCGTCTCCGACCGCATCCACCTGGGCGTCACCTACGACCCTTGGTCCAAGGGTGAATCACCCCAATTCGTCAAGTGACGCTCCGCTGGCAACAGCCTCATTTTTTACGGTTTTTTGACTTGGCTTTCCAGCGGTTTCATCGTAAATTTTTACGCGCCAGCCCCCGAGGCATCCATGAGAATCCTGATCGCTATTCCCCTGCTCTTGCTATCTCTTTTCTTCTTCGCTCCGGCGCTTCCCGAGGCGCCTGCCGGCTTCGACAACAAGAGCAACGGGCTGGTGGACGACGCCACGCACACGGCGGATCAAGTCAAGTTCGATGAAATCGAGCAAATCTCCGACGGACTCGGCCCGCTCTACAACGCGCAATCTTGCCGAGAGTGCCATCAGAATCCCACCTCCGGCGGCTCCAGCCAGGTCTCTGAATTGCGTGTCGGTCACCGTGGCCCCGGTGGCAAATTCCAGAATCCGGAGATCCCCATCGCCCGTGGCACCGAAATCATCAAGGGCCGCACGCTGGTAAACGACCGCGCCATTTGCCCGAACGCGGCCTTCCCCAGCACGGAAATTCAGGAGCGCGTTCCGGATTCGGAGAACATTCGTACTTTCCGCGTTTCTCTAAACGTTCTCGGCGACGGATTCGTGGAAGCCGTCCCCGATCAGACTTTTGTTAACCTCGCTAAGGACCAATGCCAGAAAAACCACAACAAGATTTGCGGCCAGGTACTCTACGTTCCCATCCTCGAGGCTCCCGGCCAGACCGGAGTCGGCCGCTTCGGATGGAAAGACCAGCACGCCAGCCTGCTGTCGTTTTCCGCCGACGCCTATCTCAACGAAATGGGCATCACCAATCGTCTCCAGCCCGATGAAGTCACCAATCTTTGCAACACCGCTTCCGAACCCAACGACCCCACCGGCCCGGACGGCCTCGCGGACATCGATCGTTTCGCCCGCTTCATCCGCGCCACCGAAACTCCGGCGCGCGATTCGACGCTTGCGCAAACTCCCAAAGCAAGGTTAGGTGCCGATTTATTTGTTAAGGTCGGCTGCGATATTTGTCACGTCCAGACGCTCACCACAGCTCCCGCCGGCACCACCGTCAACGGCGGCACCTTCACCATCCCACCGGCGCTCGGCGATAAGCAGTTTCATCCCTATGGCGACTTCCTCCTTCACAATGTCGGTACCGGCGACGGCTTCGTCGTGGCCATGCTGGAGCACTACGGCCAGAAAATGTACCAGACCAACTGGAGAAACCTCTCCCTCCCCGAGTACAACAAGACCGCAAACAAAATCCGCACCGCACCGCTTTGGGGTGTCCGCCTGCACTCGCGTCTCATGCACGATGGCGATTCCGTAACTCTTTTCGACGCCATCCTGCGCCATCGCGGCGAGGCCGCTAACGTCACCAAGAAATTCAAAAAGCTGAAACCCGCCGAAAAGGAGGCCCTCCTCGAATTCTTACGCTCGCTCTGAACGACTCCTGCTAGATCCACGCCCCCTGTCCGCCCGGCCGGGTAATTGTTTGCGCATAGGCCCATTCCGAACCCCCTTGCTCCCCCTCTTTCTTTGCTAGCCTGTAGATACGAAACGACATACCCCACGCTGTGGAAAACTATCGGCCATCTGTTGAAATGGGGCGTGTCGCCATCTTCTTACATGGATATTGTGGCCACTTGGTGGTCACCGCCATGTCTTAGCCTCGAAGGGGGTTGACGTGAATATCAGATCGGCATTTCTCGCTGCAACTGGCATCCTCGGCATTCTGGCTGTTCCCGCGCTCGGCCAGGCGCCCCCGTCTGCCAGCCCCCCTAAAACGGTTTCGCGCACCACCAAAGCCGTGAATTACCGCCGTGCCGGCGGCTCCACCAGGATCGATTTTCAAGGCACGGAATTGATGCAGCAAGCCGTCGGCGAAGCCAAGGTACAAAACAAGGGCAGCCGCACGGAAATTGAAGCAAGATTCGCAGGCCTTGATGAGGCCACCAAGTTTGGCCTCGAATATCTCACCTATGTTCTCTGGGCCGTCTCTCCCGGAGGCCGCGCCGTAAACCTCGGCGAACTCGTGTTGAAAAATGGCAGTGGTGAAGTGAAAGCCATCTCCGAGATGCAAACCTTCGGCATGATCGTCACCGCCGAACCGTATTTCGCCGTCAATCAGCCCGGTAACACCGTCGTGCTGGAAAACGTTTTTGGTCCCGCCACGCTCGGCAAAGTCGAAAACATCGACGCCAGCTACGAGCTTGTCGGCCGCGGCATCTACTCTTCCTCCAACACCAAAATCGAAAACGCCATCTTTGGCATCGACCGCAAGACCCCGCTTGAACTTTTTGAAGCGCGCAACTCCATTCGCATCGCGCACATCGCCCTGGCCGACAAATATGCCGCTCCCACGCTCGCTAAGGCCGAACAGCAGCTCCGCAACGCGGAAGAAGTTTACGCGCGCAAGAGCGAGAAGAAATACGTCATAGCTGCCTCCCGCGAGGTCGTCGAAACCGCCGAAGAAGCTCGCGTCATGGCCGTAAAGCAAAAGGCCGAGGAAGATGCTCAGGCAAAAATCGCCGCGGACAAGAGAGCCGCCGAAGAACGCGAAGCCAAGGCCCGCGCCGACGCCATAACGGAAGCGCAGCGCCGTCAGGAAGCCGAGCAGGCTCGCCAGCAAGCCGAAACCGCCAAGGCTGAAGCCGTGCGCATGCAGCAGGAAGCGCAGAAAGCCGCCCAGGAAGCCGCTCGCCAGAAAGCCGAAGCCGAAAAGGCCAGTGCCGCGGCCTTAGTCCAGCAGCAGGCCGCGCAAGCCGCCGCCGACCAGGCCGCAAGAGACCGGGCTTCCGCGCAAGCCCAGCAGCGTGCCGCCGAGGCCGAAACCGAAAAAGCGCGCCGCGCCGCCGCGCAGGCCGAATCCGAAAAAGGCCAGCTTCGCGCCCAGCTCCTCAGCCAGTTGAACTCCATCTTGCAGACCCGCGACTCCGCCCGCGGCCTCATCGTCAATATGTCGGACGTGCTCTTTGACACCGGCAGTTACACGCTCAAGCCCGGCGCGCGCGAGAAGCTCGCCAAAATTTCCGGCATCGTCCTCGCGCATCCCGGCCTCTCTCTCCAGATCGAGGGTCACACCGACAGCGTCGGCGGCGACGATTTCAATCAGCAGCTCTCCGAACGCCGCGCCGATTCCGTCCGCGATTTTCTTGCCGAGCAGGGCGTCGCCGGTTCTTCCATCACCGCCCGCGGCTTCGGCAAGAACCAGCCCGTCGCCACCAATGACACCGCCGAAGGCCGCCAGCGCAACCGCCGCGTCGAGCTGGTCGTCAACGGTGACGCCATCGGCAACACCGCCGTGGCCTCCGCCGCCCCGTCGCAGCCGTAGCACTTCGCGCCATCTTCTGCTTTCTTGTAGGGGCACGCTAAATCGTGCCCCTCTTTCTATGCGCTTACCCCTCTTAGCGCCGTAAAGCCCCGGCGTTCAGGCCGGGGATATAAGGCTGCCGCGTCAAGCCATCTAGGAATGTAGCCGAATGTAACCCTAGCTTAGCTAGCTGCTTTCTTTTCTCTTTGGTTTGTTCTATCATCATCGCGTCCAAAAGACCTATGGGTGGATAGCCCAAAAGTTAAGCCTCTTCGTTGTCCTCCGCTGAAGTAAGGCGGCTGTGGGAGGAACCCGCCGAAGAGACCGGACCAACATCCGGCTCCGTAGGAATCCTCGCCCTTCAGGGAGAGGAGGATGTCAATTTGGGGTTGATTCCGCAGCATCACTGACGAAGTCTGCTCGATAAACTACTCAGAATAAGCAGGTTGTCGGTGCGCCTCGCACCTCTTCCTACCCCTGACATTTCACCCGGCGTCGTCGTCTATACCCTAGGAGCCAGGGAATGGGAACTATGGGACTTGCGCTGCCTTGGAAGGCTAGAATCTCTTCCACGCTGCGCGAACGGGGGACGCGAG
>Ga0137418_10002779_pt1 | contig 16022 bp, 14 predicted proteins | sample CZODoug3_1_2_16f_FD_122242 | JGI IMG/M metagenome (GOLD analysis project Ga0137418, IMG submission 122242) | Vadose zone soil fungal communities from Angelo Coast Range Reserve, California, USA - CZODoug3_1_2_16fungal (Hybrid Assembly) | ecosystem: Environmental > Terrestrial > Soil > Vadose... | reverse complement strand
GCAAGCTCTGCAAATTATTTCGCGGCCGTGGGACTTGCTGCCGGCGGCGCTCTTCCTCTTCGCTGCCATAGCGTTCCGAAGCCGTTTTCGCACGGAAAAGAACGGCGGCTCGATCTACGACTATTCCTTGTTCATCGTGGCTTCACTGAACGTCGCGTGCCACGTTGCCGCTGCGTTCTCCCGCCATCTTCTGGATGGCCCATTCTTTCTTGCTGAATTGAGCAAGACAGTGAGCTACGTAGTGATGCTCTGTGGTGCGCTGCTCGACCAGGCGCGTCTGTTTGATCAAGTGCGTACGCTCGCTGTCAGCGATCCTTTGACTGGACTTGCGAATTACCGCCGGCTCATCAGCGTGATGGAAGCCGAACTCGACCGTTCGCGCCGCACGCAGCGCCCGTTTAGCGTCGTGCTCTTTGACATGGACGGCCTTAAAGCCATTAACGACGAGTACGGCCATCTCACGGGAAGCCGGGCACTGGTTCGACTCGGCAAAGTTCTGCGCAATCACAGCCGCGCGATCGATACGGCGGCTCGCTATGGCGGAGATGAATTCGCAATTATTTTGCCCGAAGCAGAGAAAGAGATCGCTTCGCGAATTGTTTCCCGCATCCGCGAACGGATGTCGTCCGATACAGAAAAGCCTTCGCTGTCCGCGAGCGCCGGCGTTGCAGCGTTTCCTGAAGACGGCGATACGCCGGAAAAGCTTCTGGCTGCGGCCGACCGCGCTCTCTACCGCATGAAGCATCGCGGAAGCAGTATCAAAAATTTATCGCGCATAGCTGCGTGTCTGTGAGTTGATGAAATGTCCCCACTCCGCAGCCGCATCTATCCGTTCCATCGCACCGAGAACCGAATCCCAATGGAGGTCGGCTGTTACCTCGAAGGGAATCGACAGGTGCCCGGGGCGGAATCGACGTTCACGGAGAATGTCAGCTCCAATGGAGCGCGCGTGGTTAGCGTTCGCAGGTGGGAGCCGGATGACCGGCTCGTTCTCACCTTGCGCAACGGAGAGTTTCGTTCCTCGGCTCGAGTGGCGTACTGCCAACCCCTGCAAGGCGACGGCTTTGCGATTGGCGTGGAGTTCCTCGACGCAAAGGGACGATGGATTGTTAAAAACGCTAGATAGCTAGACGCAACGGCGTAGCGGAGAGGAGGGAACGACCGGAACAACGTGAAGAACGAAACTAGCGCAAAGTTTTTAGTTGTAAGCTGAAGCGCCGGAAGCCCGAGAAGGAGCCTCCGGCGCTTCGCTTTTAAAACGACGATTCTTGCAGCCCTACAAATCTCCCAACTTCAACTCCATATCTGCGTTCTTCCAGGAATCCTTGAACTGGCGATCCACCCACGCTGCGTCGGTATCCGAATGCTGCGCGGCAAGCGCTTCCCGCAATCCAAAAAGGGACCGCGGATTCCGCGGGTTCCGTTCTAAATCCGCGCGGAACGCCATCTCCGCATCGTATGGTTTTGCCGCCCTCATGTACGCCGCACCGAGCGATTCGCGCACTGGGTAGTACCAATCGGCAGGCTCATCGTAAAAAAGTTTGTCCTGTGCGTCGACGGCCGCGAGCCAATGTTTAATGGCATCTTCGGGTTTGCTTTGCGCCTCCGCAATTCGTGCTGCGAGAACTTCGCGGGCCACGGCATGCACAGATTTGCAGGAAGCCTGCAGACCGAAAGGAGTGTTCTCCGGAATGGCCGATTCTTCCTTTTCAAACGCAGCGAATTCTGCCGCTGTTCTGGTTGCATCGCGTTGCGCGGCGAAGGCCAACGTGCGCGAGTAGCGCCACATGAGATGAGTCTCCGCTAAGGCCGCCGGCGGTTCGGGCCGCGCCAGAATTGCATCCCACTTCGAAAATCGCGCATCCACCCACACCGGTGTCATGACGAATCCGTCCAGCATCGGCATCATTGCTGCGTGCGGCATCAAACGCTTTGCAAGCCCGTCCGCGGCTTGCTTCGCTTCGGCGTAACGTCCTTCCATGCTCGCCGCCATCGCCAAAAAATGTTCGTTGTGGCTGTGATACATCAAGTCATACATGCTGCCGGATCGGTCCGCCTCTTCGGCATAAGTTTTGTCGACCTGTGCCGCTTTTGCATTTCGCTCGGCGGCGTGCGCGAAATCGCCGGTTCGTGCGTAAATATGCGACGGCATGTGCACCAAATGTCCTGCACGCGGAATCAGCGACTCCAGGCGCTGCGCGCTTGGCAGCGCACGCTCCGGGTTCGCCGAAGCCTCGAGCGCGTGAATGTAATAGTGATTCGCGCCGGCATGCATCGGATCGCGCGCCAGCACAGATTCCAGAACTCTTATGATTTCTTCGGTATGCTCGCCCGGCTTTCCATCCAGGGTCCAGAGTTTCCATGGATCGAGATCCATCAAACTTTCCGCATACATCGTTGCGGCATCGAGGTCTTCCGGATACTTGCGCGAGAGGGTCCGCATGCCCATCGCGTAAATATTTGCCAATTTCTTGTAGTCCGGCGTTGCTTCGCTCGAATATCGCAACATCAGCGTCGTGACATAGTCTTGTTCGACTCGTGGCGCGTGCTCAGCCAACTTGGAAGCTTTCTGGATCGTGTCGAACGCGATTTTCTCCCGCTCTGCGTCCACATTAGCGTTGTAGTTTGGCCCGACCGCCATGGCAATTCCCCAAAGCGGCATGGGCGCCTTCGGGTCGAGCTCCGCGGCTTTCTGGAACGCGCGTGCAGCTTCTTCATGATTGAAGCCGTATAGCAATGTGATTCCCTGATCGAAGTATTCCTGCGCCTCATTGCTTGTCGTTTGGACCGGATGATGTTGTCGCCCCACCGCCGTGAGCGACAAGTCCGCTGGCTTGTCCGTCGCGTTACTGGCCTGCGCGCGGCAATTTGGTCCCAGCATAGTTGCCGCGTGGAAACACAAGAGCATCAAACGCATTCTCGCCTCACTTGATTTCTGGAAGCACTGGCTTCGTTGCCTGGCGCAGCCCTCGGACTTCGAAAGTATACTCCTACCGTTTGAGTCGGATGCCTATTTCCGCCCGCAAACGTCACCGTACACTTCGATCGTTCGCAACACCATTCCGGTATCCGAAAAGCGCCGCGCAATTTCTTCTCTGGCCGCGGCGCCCAATCTTTTTCGCAATGGCTCATCAACCAGTAAGCGCATCATTGCCTTCGCGAATTCGTCCGCATCCGGTTCGGCCACGAGCACCGTTCGCTCGTTCGCTACGACTTCCGCCAGCCCGCCTCGCGCGGTGGAAGCGCAAGGCAGCCCGAGAGCCATCGCCGATTGCAACGCCGTTCCCAAACCTTCGAATTCCGAAGGGAAAACGAACGCATCGAGCGCCGCATAGACGGGCGTTACATCTCCGAGGAATCCGGTGAACACTATTGCCTCAGATTGACCGAGCTTCTTTGCCAGTTCCTCAAGTTCGGCCCTACACGCGCCGTCACCCGCCAGGATCAGCCGCGAATCAGGAAATTGTTTTCGCAGAATCGCTAGCGCGCCAATTAAGTGACGTTGCCCCTTTTCAGGGACAAACACGCCAACACACCCAAACAAAAAATTGTCCGGTTGGATATTCCACTTTTTTCGTGCTTCGGCTCGCGCGGTGTCGGTAGTTGGTGCGGGTACTTCGACGCCTTCGTTCACAACGGAGATCCGTTCCGAATTTACGCCAGACCGCAGAAGGCTTGCCCGAACGTCGTCGCAGTTCGCCAGGAAGCGAGTCAGCGCCCCATAACGTGCGCGCGCAATCGATGTTTTCTTTAACGGAAAGCCTATGCGCCGTGAAAGCACCAGTGGCAGCTTGTGATGTGCGTGCGCCAGCCACGCAGCAGTTAAAGCGTGCGGTTCATTGACGTGAACCAGATCAAAGCGCATTTGCTTTAGAAGGCTCCGGATTGCAAGCGACGCCCACAGTCGCATCCCCAACTGTGGAACGCGGCGGACAGAAATCCCCGCCTTTGCCCCACGCCCGGCCAGCGGCGCCCCATCCGGCGCCACCAGTATCACTTCATGGCCGTTCTTTCGCAGGCCTGTGATCGTGAGCAACGCCTGGCTTTGCCCGCCACGCCACTCTCGCTCCAAATCGACGAACAGTATTTTCATCAGTTTGAATTTCGCTTCGTTTGCTGAACGAGAACCCCAAGCCGTTGAAATTTCAACCGCACGGACCGCGCCGCCATTCGAGCGATGAGCGCTCCGCGATACCCATCCAGAAATCCGGCGCGAAACACGAAACTTTGCAAAAACGTCCACGGCGTTGCGAACCACATGGCCCCGCGCCATCTCCGCTTGCCTGCGTCAAACATCTTCTGTGCCGCCAAGGTGCAATAACTTTCGACTTTTGCCTCATGCTCGGCAAACGTCTCGATGGTGTAATGCAACAGGTCGCCTCTTAGCCGGCCAAGCTTGCCGTCAAATACCAACGTCTCGTGCACGATACCCTCGTAGTGCGCCGCGCTCTTCTGGTACAACCGTCGCTGCATATTCGGATACCAGCCGGAATGCCGGATCCATCCGCCCAAATATTGTGCGAGACGGGGCCCTTCGTAGACCCAAGATTCCGGTTCCTTCTGCTTCCAATCGAGAAGAGAAGTCCGCAATTCGTCGCTAAGCGCTTCGTCTGCATCCAGCGCGTAAATCCATTCGTGGCTGGATTGCGCGACCGCAAAGTTCCTCTGATCCCCGAAATTCGTCCATGGGCGATAAATGACCTTCGCGCCGTGTTGGCGCGCGATTTCCGTGGTTCGATCGGTGCTACCGCAATCCACAACGATGATTTCGTCTGCGACACCTGTGATGGACTGCAGTGCCCGCCCCAAACGTCGTTCTTCATTTTTTGTGATGACGCAAAAGGAAATTCGGTTCATCGTCGAAAAATCTTCTATTGGTTTCGCCCGAAGCCCACCCGAATGATGCTGCTTCCAACACGAAACTCTCCGCCGTCCTGAAGCATCGCCGCCCGTACTCGCTCATCCTCGAAAAATGTCCCGTTCGTGGAATCCATGTCCTTCAAATTTACGTAACTTTCCTTCACTTCGAGCATGCAGTGATGACGTGAGACTTCCGGATCATTCAGGCTGACGTCCGCGCCCTGTCGTCCAAGAATCACTCTCGCCTTTTCGAGTTTTCTTACCAAGCCCTTATCGGGGCCTTCAATCACGCTAACGCTAGCCGTCACTCCCGCCGGCAACACCAAAGATGGATCGTCTAAGCCAAGTCCGCCGCCTCCACCTTCCGATCCAGTCCGTGCAAAGGATGGTAGCGGGGACATTACAATCGTCGCATCAGGTCTCAATTTCACTTCGACTACCGTCGGTTTGCCGCATTTCGAGCAGCGAAATTGCACCTTTGCGTGGCGCGCGATTTCGGGATCCTTCAGGACGTGCTCCGCGCCGCAACTGCTGCAGGTAACCTTCATACGCCCCAAGTATAGCGTTTTCGTGGATGTCGCGTAGCATGAGGACGGCTCGCCCCTCCCGCCCCGAATAACCGGCTCACACGGCTCCTATGTTAGAATTAGTGATTCAAAACAAGCAGGAGATGCCGCGTGACGGAACATATTTCGCGCAAGGAACTTAAGCAGGACAAGATTCGAGATTCTTTCGCGCACGGCGCCGAAGCGGTTTACTCACACAGCCAATTGGCGGGGCTCTTGGTCGCGATCGTGCTTGCCGCGGTGCTCGGCTATGCCGGATGGAAGTTCTACACCGACCGCCAGACCTTGCAGGCCTCCGTTGCATTCGATGAAGCGAACAAAGTCTATAGTGCCCGCATCGGCGTCACCAATGCATCTGCGGATCCCAACGACATTTCTTTTCCGACCGAGCAAGCGCGATCCGAGGCGGCGCTGCTGAAGTTCACCGCAGTGGCCGACAAGTATCCGCGCACTAACCCTGGACGCCTTGCCCGCTACTATCAAGCCCTCGAACTGGAAGATCTGGAGCGCCACAACCAGGCTCTCGAAGAATTGAAAAAGCTCGGCTCGGGCAGCGACAAAGAACTTGCCGCCATGGCGCAGTACCAGATGGCGAACATTTACGCTCGCACCGGCAAGACGGATGACGCCGTGAGAATCTACCGCGCCGTCGCCGACCTGCGCTCGGTATTTGTGCCGCGGCCGCTGGTGCTCGTGGAACTCGCCGATTTTCTGCGTCAGAGCAATCCCGCAGAAGCTTCCAACCTCTATCAACAGATTAAGAAAGAGTTCCCCGATTCGCCCGTGGTCGAACGGGCGGACCGCGGACTCGGCATGATCGCACCGAAATCGTAATCGCTTGGGGCTTCGCTCGCCCGGAAGAGGCCTCTATCGAACGCGACCCTACGCTCGTGGCCTGGGCCATCCGGGAATCGGATTCACGCGGCCGTCGTTACCCGGAAACAGCTCATCCCTATCGCAGAGAATTTGCGCGCGACCGCGACCGCATCATTCATGCGCGCGCCTTTCGCCGCCTGGAAGCGAAAACACAAGTTTTCACCACGCGCTACTCCGACCATTTTCGCAATCGACTCACCCACACCCTTGAAGTTACGCAAATCGCTCGCACCGTCGCCGAAGCGATGGGGCTGAACGCAGACTTGGCTGAGGCGCTTGCGCTTGTCCACGACATTGGCCACCCCCCGTTTGGCCACGCCGGTGAACGCCGCCTCGACGCCTTGATGCGCCGCTACGGTGGCAGTTTTGATCACAATCTCCATGCGCTCCGAATTGTCGAGCAGTTCGAACAACGTTTTCCCGCTCACCCGGGATTGAATCTCACCTTTGAGGTCCGCGAAGGAATCATTAAACATTCGCGGGACTATTCGCCGGACAAATTCCCCGAGTTGAATGAATACCTGCTGGATCAAAGGCCGCCGCTCGAAGCGCAGCTGATAGACCGAGTGGATGAAATCGCCTACAACACAGCGGATCTCGATGACGCAATGGAAGCGGAACTTCTCGACCTCGATCAGTTGAACCGGGAGGTACCTTTTTTCGCAGAGGCGTTTTCGCGGGTCGTCAGACTCTATCCCGAGGCACAGCGCAAATCTCAATTCAACGAAGCGCTGAAACGCGTGGTCGATTACTTGGCAACCGATCTCATTTCCGCATCCATTCGTGCCGTTCAAGAGCGGGGAATCCATGCGATCGCCGACGTTCGGTCTGCGCCGCTTCGTCTTGCTCAATTCAATCCACCCGTCGCTTCGGAGATCGCTGCGCTGAAGAAATTTCTCTTCGCGCATATCTACGATCACCCTTCGATTACGGAAGATCGGGATCGCTCGGTGCGGTGTCTCGACGAGCTTTTTGTTTTTTACATGAAAAAAACGGGAACCATGCCGGCGACCCACGAGGCCCTCACCAGTTCATCTCCACGGCACGTCGTTGTTTGCGACTACATCGCAGGCATGACCGATCAATTCCTCTTGAAACAGCATCGCGAAAACATCGCCGCCTAGAACCATGCCAGCAGCTATTCGGTCGAATCGAATGTATTGCACGCCGCAATAGAGCCGTTGTCCAAGCCCTTGCGGAACCAGTTCATTCGTTGCTGCGAACTTCCGTGCGTAAACGTCTCCGGACTAACGTGGCCTGTTGCCATCTTTTGTAATCGATCGTCTCCAACTGCCGCCGCTGCTCCAAGCGCCGATTCCACGTCGCCGCTTTCGAGCAGCCCTCGCTCCTGAGTCGTATGCGCCCAAACCCCAGCCAAACAATCCGCTTGCAATTCCATCCTCACCGAAAGCGCATTCTGCTGACGCGGATTCTGCTCTTGCAGTTGGCGGACTTCCGCTTCGATACCGACCAATTTTTGCACATGATGGCCAACTTCATGGGCAAGCACGTACGCTTGCGCAAATTCACCGGGCGCGCCGAATCGTTGCTTCAATTCATCGTAGAACCCGAGGTCGATATATACCTTCTCGTCTTCAGGGCAATAAAAAGGGCCTGTCGCAGACTCCGCTGCGCCGCACCCGGAACGCGTGTAATTTCGGAAGAGAACCAGTTTGGCGTGCCTGTACTGTTTTCCTGTTTGCCGCGGAAAGATTTGTTCCCAGGTTTTTTGCGTATCGTCCAATACGAACGAAACAAATTGCACGAGGGGCCGCTCGGCTTCCGTCTTCGCGGGGTTGGGTCTGGTCGCGACTGGCGTCGCCCCGCCACCGCCGATTAACGCAAAGAAATTTTGTTTGAATAGAAGGCTCAAGACGAGCAGTACGATCGCGCCGCCAAGTCCGATGTGCATCCCGCCGAACTGAAATCCGCCTCCGCCCGATCCGCCCTCGTCCCGGCGGTCTTCAATATCCTGGCTCTCGCCTTCGGGTGTCCATTTCATCGCTGCCTCTCCGGAAGCTGCTTTTCAGGAATGGTAGCATTCTTCAATTCGCGCGCGAGAGCGAAAGCATCAGCACCAGATAATTCTTCAGGTTTTGTGTAATCAGAAAGTTTTCTTTCACGTGTTCGTGCCCTTGCTCTCCCAGCTTGCGCGCAATTTCCGGATGCGAGAGCAAATACCGGATTTGATACGCCGTACCTTCCACGGAGTGAGCCAGCAACCCCGTGTGTTTGTGAATTACCTGAGTCGGGATGCCACCAACAGCAGAAGCGACCACTGGTTTGCCCTTCCAAAGCGCCTCCGTCACAGTCAAGCCGAATCCTTCACGAAGACTCTTTTGAATTACGATCGTCGAGGCGCGTTGCAGAGCATTCACTTCCAATGGCGCCCAGGCCGGCAGTTCCAGAATGCGAACATCCGGATCGGCATCTGCCTCCCGCCGCACCTCATCCAGTACGATTGCCCCCTCCGGATCGTCCGATGCGCTTCCGCCCGCCAACACCAGCTGGCAATCGAAATACCGCTTCACAATTCGGTAGGCGCGAATCACGCCCACGGGATCCTTCAGCCGGTCGAACCGGGAAATCTGCGTCAAAATCGGCCGCCGCGAGTCGATTGAAAATCGCGCCAGTACCGATGCTATGAACTCGTCATCCAATTCGCGGTTCTTTTCGGACAAGGGATCGATCGAAGGGTGAAAAAGATATTGTGGTACCGCCAGCTGGCGCGAAAACTCCGGCGAAGAGAAAATCGCGCCGTCATATTGCGAGATATATGGCGCTAGAAATCCCCACACCGCAGAATTCGGACGCGATAGATCGATGTGGCATCGCCAGATCCAATGCCCCGCTTTTTCGCGCCGGGCTTCGATCAGTCCAGCCGGCTGCGGATCGTGGATGATCGTGAACTCCGCGTCATGACGTACCATTTCAAAATTGCGCCGGTTGTACTCGCGAAAAATTACAAAGTCCTCCGCCCGCGTTGCATAGGTTCCTCCGTGCAACGCGTTGTGAAAAGTTTTTGTGACTTCAAAAAAATCGGCGCCGCCTTTCATCACATCCCAGTGAATGTCTATTTCCAATTCTTCGGCCAGCGGTATCAACCGGTTTAGGATTTCCGCCACGCCCCCACCGACCGCGGTTGAGTTCACCATTTGCACGGCCTTGCGCCGCAGTGGTCTGGCTAATGCGCGCATTTCGTCTATCTCCGGTTTGCCCAGCAATGGCGCGTAGTCTTCCAGTGGAATTCGGTTCAAGACTTGCGCCGCCGTCATGCCTTTTCGTCCTCTAATTCGATTAGCCGCACCAGGCTCGCTCTCGCGCTGTCCAGCGTGTTCGTGTACACATCAATTCGATTCACCTTATTAGCAAGCGTTTCCAGTCCAAGGCTGTTCTCCAGCCACACCGAAAAATCATTCGTCCGCAGATGAAGCCGCAGGCGTGAAGAAATAAAATGAAAGTAAAACGATGCGTGGCTGAGCTGGTTAATCCCATCGCGGAATTCCAGCAGATTGTGCGCGATCAGCCCAAGTGGTTCGGTTACTTCCACGCCTTCGCAGAAATAGAATGGCTCGAGGGCTTCCTGTGCCGCGTAGTTGGGGTATTGCGCGCAGTAAGCGGTCATCACCCGCCGCAAGTCGGTTCGCAACTCCGCGATGGACAGATAGTCGCGGATATCGAGCGCCGCCAGTCGCTCGGCCAATTCGTCACGGTTCGCAGAAGCTAGCACCCACTGCGCAAAGTCATTCGAAAATCCTTCCGTCAAAAAGTGATGGCTTCCCAGCGTCTGAAAAGTGTGGTGAAAGATCGAAGCATCGCTGCACTCTTCCAGCCCCTTCAAAAACTCGGTCAACGTTCGTGCGCATTGGTTGCCGATCCTTGTCAGATACGCCATCGTGAAAAACGAGAAAGGAGTTCCGACCGCTTGAACCGCATTGGTCATCGCGAGCTCGCCTCCTCCGCGCCAATCTCCTCCTGCTTAGGTGTTTCAACACGTTCAGGCCCATCGATCCGGATTTCCGTGAGGTCCGACAGCAAACTCGCCGCCCAACGATAAACATTGTGCTCGCGGATGTTCTTCCGCATGTGACGCATCCTGGCTTCCTGCTCTTCCTCCGGCATTTCCAACGACCGCAAAATCGCGGCCGCCATCTGCTGCACGTCGTAAGGGTTCACCTGCAATGCGTCGGTCAGTTCCAGCGCCGCTCCCGCAAACGTGCTCAAAATCAATACGCCGCGCTCGTCCTCTCGCGACGCAACGAACTCCTTCGCCACCAGGTTCATGCCGTCATGTAGCGATGTCACTAGACACACGGATGCCGCACGATAAAATCTTGCAATCTCCTGGTGCGAATGATGTTTCCGCAACAGGAGAATCGGCTTCCACCGGCCGTTTTGGAATCGCACATTGATCCGGTCCGCTTCGGCAGACACTTCCTCCAGAAATTGGCGATAACGCAAAATCTCGGTTCGGCTCGGCGCGCCGATCTGCACAAAGGAAAACCGCCCCTGAAATTCCGGATGAATTTCCAGAAATCGTTCGATTCCGCGGAACCGCTCCAGAATCCCTTTCGTGTAGTCCACTCGGTCAACGCCGATGCCGAGTAGCGATGCTTCGGCGCCGAATTCCTCCATCAGCGCGGCCCGTTCTTCTCCCGAACTCTTCCACGCAATCCCCTCGACCGCACTTTCCGGAAACGCCACGCTAATCGGATACGGTCGCACCAGCGTCACATGCCCTTGCCGGTTCACTGCGAAGCGATCCCACTCCGTCAGCGCTTCCAGCGCTCGATCCACTGTCGCCAGAAAATTATTGCAATGTGTCTGCGTATGGAATCCGATCAAGTCGGCGCCCAGCAAACCGTCCACAACCTCGCGCTGCCAGGGACAAATTCCAAACACTTCCGGATTCGGCCATGGGATGTGCCAAAAAATCGCAATGCGCGCGTCCGGCCTTGCTTCCTTCACCATTCGCGGCAACAACGCAAAGTGATAGTCCTGCGCCAGCAGAATCGGCGACTCCGTTCCCTCCATCTCCTGCAACACGGCGTCCGCAAACCGACGGTTCGCTTCCTGATAGTGTGCCCAGTCCTCCGGCCGAAACGTCGGTCGGGTATGAGCAATGTGGCATAGCGGCCAGAGTCCCTCGTTCGCGAAACCCTGGTAGTAGCCCTTTTCCTCTTCCGAACTCAGCCACACGCGGCGCAGCGTGTAACTCGGGTGCCCCGGCGGTACTCGCAAATGATCGTTCGCATCGACGGTATCGCGATCCGCCGTTCCGCTGCCGTGCGCAATCCACGTCCCATCGCAAGCCAATAGCACCGGCTCAAGCGCCGTAACAACGCCGCTGGCCGGTACGATCGTTTCGATTTCTTTCACCCCGCGCATGTGAATATACGGCTCGCGATTCGACACCACGAAAAGCGTTTTGTCGTGCAATTTGCTTCGCAGGCTTACGCGCATTCGCTCCGCCGTCCACTGTGTCGCATTTGTATCGCGCAGCCTCGCCTCTTCTTCCGCCGCCGCCCGAGCGACGCCCAAATCCCGGGCCAGATGCGCCACTTCAACCTTGATCTCATCGAAGAACTCGCCTTGCGGCAGTGCGTGACCCGCCGAGCCGTCTCCCTTCCGCAAATGCCGCAACCATTGCACCGTCTTCTTCAGCGGGTCCATGAACGTCCAGCGCACCAACACCAGCGCGAGCGCCGTAATCAGGGTCGTCTGTAGCAATGCCGTCAGCATCGAATCACGCAGCGTGCGCAGCACTCGTGAATCGATGTAACTCGTGTCGTAAATCAACAGCAGCGAACCGGCCGCCTGCCCATTTCGATGCAGCGGCAACGAGTAGAAATACATCGGCGTATCGCTAGCCGATTCCGAATCGTTTTCGCTTTTATCCCTGGCTATCGCTTGCACCGCCACCGGCGGCGCCGACCGGAAGTACGTTCCCAGCGTCAACGTCGTGGCCAGCGCCGATCCGTCGGCTTCGTACACCGCGATCCCCTTCATGTGTTCGCGTTGTGCAAACCGGTCGACCACTCGTTGAATCGCGCGCTCGGAGCCACGGTCTTTTTTTTCAAATTGCGGTTCGATCGATTCTTGCAGGCTTTCCGCCAAGAGCTCCGCGCGCCGCGCAAGATCCGTCCGCAGATTCTTCCGCTCCGTCCGCACCTGATAACCCGCGAACAACAGCGACACCGCGGCCACGCTTACCACCAACGGCAACACGATTTTCAGCGTTGTGCGCATCGCAGCCTCTTCTCGTTTCGATCAATTCGGAATTGCGCGGTCAGGCAGACGTGGACTGAGTGCTGGGGTACTCATTTGTACCGCAATATCCCTGCCATGCCGACATCTTTTTAACTACTTGTGATTTCACCGTTTTAGCGGCCTCTCAGGGCTGTTGTGCTAGTACTGGTATTGGTTGGCGAGCGCAAAATTTACATCCTCTTTTTACCCAATCCGTCCGCCCAACATCTTTCGATTCATCCTGTAGAACTCTTTCGCGTGCGTCTTTTTCGGAATCTGCGAGAATAGAATTGGAAACGGAGATCGCTTTAGGTCGCATGGCAACCAATCAGACACAGTCTGCCTGGCCCTTACGGAAGCCCCAGCAACTCGTCTACGTTGAGCTAGGGCCGTACAATGGCGGCATGCTGCTCGGCATCTGTGAATTCGGCTTTAGCTTCCGCGCCGTCGCTCCGCTCAAATCGGATGCGCCCATCAATTTCACGTTCGCCCTCGACGGCAAAAACCGCTTGCAAGGAGCTGGTGAAATTGCCTGGACTGAAGACGACGGCAAAACAGGTGGCCTGAAATTCACAAATGTTTCCCCGCAATTCAGGGAATCGTTGCGCGCCTGGCTCGCAGACGATGCCTTACCAAAGAATTCTGGTCGCGAACATACGCCCGCCGCAGCGTTGGCGCTGGATTCGCTCGACAAAATCAAATCGACTATCCGTGAAGGCAGAGCGGAAGCAATTAAAGCTTCCGTACCGCGCGTCGAAGAACGCGTCGAAGAAAATGTAGTCGAGGCCAAAGGAATGCCTCCGCCGGGATTTCACATCGATGAACAACTTCCAGAAGAGTGGAGCGAGAAGGACGTCGCTAAGCTGAAATCCGGTAAGTCTCCTGAAACATCCGAAGAACCTCGGGCACCAAGTAAACCCGCGATTAAGAAAATGCTTCCACCGGGGTTCTACATCGATGAACAACTTCCAGAAGAGTGGAGCGAGAAGGACCTCGCTAAGCCGAAATCCGGTAAGTCTCCTGATCCGGAGCCCAAGCCGGCGCCGGTTCCACCGGTTTTTCAGAAACCCATCGTTCCGAGTCCGCCGGAGCGGCCTCCCCTGGCCACCGTAAGGCCGGAACCCATACGGACAGCAGCGCCATCCAGTTCAGAGTCAACGTTTGCCTTGTCGGGCTTTCGCCTGCCCTCAGCTTCGTCCCCGCCCCGTGCGGAACCTGCCGTAATTCCGCGTACGCCACGTCCGCCCGAGCCGGCTCCAACGGTAGAAGCCATTCGCTCTCCGCTCGAGATTTCGCCGCCTGGCCGGCCCTCTGTGGACCACGTGCCACCACCGGCGCTTGTGCGAGGTTTTTCGGCCGAAGATTTACGTGTCGAATCTCCCCGTTTGAACCGCGCCGCCGCTGCCGGAATCATTAGCCTCGCTCTGGCCGTTATTCTCGTCGCGCTCGTTTTGAGTTTCCGTCGAGAAGTTGGCGAGACGCTCATTCGTCTCGGCCGGCAACTTGCCGGCGAGCAACAACTGCTTCCCGCTTCGCCAGCGCAAAATCCAGCCAGCCCGGCCGCGTCTCCGGTGCGTAACGATCCTGCCCCGACCTCTCTGCCAGCGAGCAACCCGTCCCCTTCATCCTCGGACCAACCGCCCGCCTCGACAGCACAATCGCAGCCCGCGACGTCGCCCACCCAAACTCCAGAGGTAACGGCGCAATCGACGCCGGATCGCGCCTCCACGATTCGACAAATCGAAGATCTTCCCACGCCAGAGGACGGCGGCTCTGGCCAGAAAGAATTTGATCAGGCTAAGACCATCTTGAAAGGAATTCATCGCCAGCGCGATATTCAGATGGCCGTCGCTTTGCTCTGGACCGGCGTTCGCAAGGGGTACGTCCCGGCCGAAGTGACGCTCGCCGATCTTTACGCCCGCGGTGACGGCGTCCAGCGAAACTGCGAACAGGCTCGCGTGCTATTGAAAGCTGCCATACAAAAGGGAAGTCCCGAAGGTCGCCGCAGGCTTGCGCTGCTCAGGCAGCAAGGCTGTCCCGGTAGCTGAGTCCGTCTGGACTTATTTTTTTGAATTTTCCCTGGCCGATTTCTGAATTGGCCACCGTGCTTCCACCGCCGTATTCAATCCGCCTCGTGGTGTAAATTCTCCTCGCACCACGCACCATTCCGGGTCAATCGCGTCCACGATGTCGTGCACCATTTTATTCACCGCATTTTCATAAAAAATGCCCAGGTTGCGATAGGCCAGCAGATACATTTTCAGGGACTTCAGCTCAATACAACTTTTTCTGGGCTTGTACTGGATGGTGATCGTTCCATAATCCGGAAGCCCGGTCTTGGGGCAGACGGAAGAATATTCCGGAAATCGCGTGGTGATGATGTATCCCGGGTATTGATTCGGCCAGGTTTCCAGCTGCGGTAGTTTTGCGGCAATCCCGGCCTGGGCGTGCTCATCGGTATAATTCGGCATAGCATCCTCTGGAACTATTGTACCCGGTAAGTTGGTACCGCTGGCCCTTGCCTACCCTCGGCTTCTGTCCTATCCTGTGTCCACTTGGAGGGGAATCCGCCTATCCAGATGAAATGTCCCATCTGCAAGCAGGATGGTGCGTGCCGGTCGCGCCGCCAAACGACCCCTGATCACATTCTTAGCGTTATTGGTGTCTATCCCTGGCGATGCCTGGCTTGTAAGGCGCGCTTTTATTCCCGGAAAATGTCTCTCAGCAGTTCGTTCCACGCCCACTGCTCGATTTGCGGAAATCTGGCGCTGAAGCGCATCTCTCCCGAGCATGTTGATTCCGTGTTCGGATTTATCTGGCGGAATCTGGGCATCCCGGCGTTTCGGTGTGAGCCCTGCCGTTATAAATTTTTTTCGGTTTTACCCGTGCAGCCGGCGAAGCAAGAGGTTGAGCTTTCGTCCCGCGCTTGACGCCAGCAACGTTTTCCCCCAGCCGCAACTTGCCCTACAGTGTGCAGTCGATCGATTTCCCCTGCCGGATCAGGCCCCGATCGTCCGAGATGACGGCATATCCGCATTTCGGGTCGGTCACATCCTCCAGCAGCAGATCGTAGGCTTTGTCACCCTTGGAAAGTTGCAGCCGCAGCCTCCAGCCCGGCACGATCTCCGCTCCGCTGCCGTAAAGCGCGTGTGCCACGGTTGGAAAATCGGCCGGCGCCCACTTGGTGCCATTCGACGAAAAATCGCCGATTCCGATCAGCGTGTCCCAGTTTGCGTAAACGTCGTGCTTCTTGCGATAGTCCGCTTCCGCGGCATTGATTGCCTTCACCACATTCTGCGCAAAACTTCGCCGCTCGCGCTCCCGGTCGGCCATGACCGGGGACCCCTTCTGCGCCCGGCTGGCCACCTGGCCGCTCGACATCAGAATCAGCAGTAAGGCGGCTTTTTGCATTTTTCCACGCATCGCATTTCCTTTCCCGGTTTTCGCACGGGGAAAACGAACCTTGCCTAG
>Ga0137418_10002777_pt1 | contig 16028 bp, 15 predicted proteins | sample CZODoug3_1_2_16f_FD_122242 | JGI IMG/M metagenome (GOLD analysis project Ga0137418, IMG submission 122242) | Vadose zone soil fungal communities from Angelo Coast Range Reserve, California, USA - CZODoug3_1_2_16fungal (Hybrid Assembly) | ecosystem: Environmental > Terrestrial > Soil > Vadose... | reverse complement strand
CTCGAGCAGCGCGTTGCGGCCGGGAGCCCCGAAGCGCATCAGCGCCAGCGCGGCCCGCAGGCGCACCCACCACGCGGAGTCCTTGAGCAGGTCGCGAACCAGGCGCAGCGTGGTCGCGTCGGCGATCATGCCCAGCGACCGTACCGCCTGGGCGCGAACCTCCCAGGACCCGTCGGCGGCGAGGCGCATGAGCGCGGCGACCGATTCGCGATGCGGGAAGCTGCCGAGCGCGCGGGCTACCTGCGTCCGGACCTCGAAGTTCGTGTGTTCGGCGAGGGCGGTCATGCGGTCGCGCAGCGCCGGCTCCGCGAGACGAACGGCGAATTCGGCGAAGCGGAGCAGGGCGGGGTCGTCGGTGCGCCGCAGCCGCTTCTGCAGGTGCTGGATCACCACGGGCCGGGAGCGGCGCAGCATCCCCGCGTAGTATGCCTGCACCGTCGGTGCGAGGTGTGGGAGGCGTTCGAGCGCGGTGAGCGTGAGCGGCGTGCTTTCCATCCGCTCGAGGGACGCGACTGCCGCGACGTGCACGGCCGCGTGTGGGTCGTTGATGAGGCGCGTCAGCCGGGCGACATCGCTTGGCATGGCGCCGACGCTCAGGAACCGCGCGCACTCGAGCCGCTTCCACCAGCGGGCCGACTTGCCATTCGTCCGAACCACCCGCGCCCACCATTGGTGCTCCAGCTCCGCGGCGAGCTCGCGCCAGCGCTCGCCCGGCACGCGGGCCGACCAACCGACGAGCGCGTCGATCGCGAGGGTCACGGGCAGGCGCGCCAGGCCGACGAGCACGGCGGCGAGGGGCGCGGCTCCCGCGGCCCAGCGTCGCATCGCTTCGTCGAGGGCCACGCGCCGTGGATGGACCTGTGCCCGACGCCGCAGCCGGAACCAGCGATTCAGAATGATGAGGACGATGAGGGCGGCCAGCAGCACGCCTTGAACCAGCGCGACGGCGAGCAGAAACTGACGGCCCGTCACCTCCCCACCCAGCGGCGGATTTTTTCCAGCGCCACGCGCAAGCTCATGGGTTTCACCATGTAATCGATCGCGCCCGCCTCGAGGCCGCGCAGCTGCTCCGCCTCACTTCCGTGCACCGTCGTGAACACGACCCGGAATTTCCCGGCGCAGTCCTTCTGCAACGCCTCGAAGATGGAGTACCCGTCGAGCGCCGGGAGATCGACGTCGAGCAGCAGCAGCGGCACCGTGCCGCGAGTATCCAGCGCGCGCAGCGCATCGAGCGCATCGCGGCCGTTGCGATAATGCACGAAGCGGTAGCCGCGGGCTTCCAGTCCGAACGTGAGCAAGTCCGCGAGCGCGGCGTCGTCCTCGACGACGATGACTTCGGGAGCGTCGCCTGGTCCCGGATCGTGCGGTGTCGAGGGTGCGTCGGGCGTGGGCGGCAATACCGGAGCGGAAGCCTGCTGCGTGAACAACGCGGCGGCGAGGCGGCGGACGAATCCGCGGGCAGCGGCGCCGCGCCCGGCGACACCATCGGCCGGCTGCGCCAGCCACTGCTTGGCGGCGTCCTCCAAGTCCGCGGCCACCACCGATGCCTGGGCGAACCCGAAGGAGCCGGCGGAGCCGCGGAGCTTGTGCGCCTCGCGCCGCAGCTCTTCGATGGCCGCGGCGTCGTCGCCGGCGTGTATGAGCCGCTCGGCCAGCTCCGCGATTCCTCCGAGCTGGTCACGCGCTCCCTGCAGGTACTCGTCCCGGAGACCGGGCGGGAGCCCGAGGTCATCCACTTGGCTCACGGCCTCCAAGATATAGCTACCTTCTTTTTTGACCTAATGATCGAGTCCGGAACGCCCCCCCCACCCACCCCTCCGACCCCCCCCGGCGGCGTGGGCCTCTGCGCGACGTGCCTGTGGATGCGGACGGTGACGAACCGACGCGGCTCGTCGTTCTACCGCTGCCGGCGGGCCGACGACGACCCCCGCTTCCCCCGTTACCCCGCGCTCCCCGTGCTCACCTGCCCGGGCTACGAGCCGTCAACCCCATAGCGATCGTCACCAGCGCGAGGATGTCGAGTACCTCGGCCACCGTGTGCGCGAAGAGGAAGTGCGTGAGGTGGGCGTGGTAGGTGATGTACGACAGCTCGGCGAGAATAAAGAAGAGGAACCCGTTCGCCGCGGCCGCGTGCCCAGCGCGTTTGGTTTTCTGCGACAGCGAGAACGCGACGAGGATCAGCGTGCTGTGGATGATGATGAAGCCCCAATGGGGGATCGCTTGCGCGAACGTCCCGAATGGAGGGGCGACGTCATCATTGTCTTGGAGGAAGCTCAGCAAGGAGAGCATGGTGACCAAGATAGCCAAGCCTTCGTGGGGCCGGCCCTAAGGCGCGGCGGCCGGTCCCCATCCCCCCCTTAAGCGAATTCCGTGCCGAAGTCGGCACCGGCACGTATCTCACATATGCGAGCACGCTTAGAGAGTCGGTCGGTACGATTGTGACCGTCCTCACCTTGCAGTCTGCGCGTCGATTCCCCACTTTGTTGCCGCGCGCCCCCCACGTCCCTCTCTCCGAGGTCCAACAGTGGTTCAGACGCGTTCGGTAGAGCGCGCCAAGCAGTTCTTCTTCAGGCACTTCGAGCGCATCTTCGTCATCCTGCTCGTCGCATCGCTGCTTGGCATCAATTACCTGATCGACGAGAAGTTCGCGTTCCTGAGCTTCTACTATCTCCCCATCATCCTGGCGGGATTCTTCGGCGGGCGTCGCTTCGCGGTGTTCGCGGGCGTCTTCGTCGTGGCGCTCGTGTTCTTCTTCCAGATGATCGAGGGACTGGGGATGGAGGCGGGGCTCACCGAGCAGGCCGTCACCACCCTGATCCCCTGGGCGGGGTTCCTCATCCTCACGGGTTACGTGGTCGGCGGTTTGGCGGAGCAGCGCGCGGCGCGCCTCGCCGATCTCAAGAACGCGTACGTGGCGACGCTCGAGGTCCTGACCTTCCACATCGAGACGGCCGAGCGGCACCAGCAGGGGCACTCGAACCGCGTCGCCGACCTGTCCGCGTCGATTGCCCACGAGATGCGGTTGTCCGAGACGGAGATCGAGAACTTGCGGATCGCCGCGCTGCTGCACGAAGTGGGCACGGCGGACCAGCGGCTCCTCAAGCTGCTGTCACGATCGGTAACGGATGAGACGCTCGCCGTCGCCCGCGGCCTGCGCGGCGCCGCCGAGATCATCGCCGAGTACGCGCACTACTACGAGATCGTGGGGGATGATTGGGACATCGAAGCGCTGCCGATTCCATTGACGGTCAAAGTGCTGGCAGTCGCCGACGCGTTCGAGACGTTGCAGATGGCCACGCCCGTGCGGCCGGCGTTTACGCGTTGGAACGCGCTCGAAGAAGTAGAGAAGGGAGCGGGGAAGACCTTCGCCCGTGAAGCCGTGCGCGGTCTCCGCGTCGTCGCGGGCCGCCCGGAGAAAGAGCTGCGAGTCGGCTAGGCGTCGGGAGGCGGAGCGTTCCGTCCGCTCGCCACCCCGCTCGCCACGCCGACGCCGAAAGCCACCGCGGTGCCCACGGTGATGATGGGGAGCGCGGCGATGGGTGCCACGACGGCGGCGGCTATGGCGCCCGCGATCAGCGGAGCCGATGGTTTCTGGATGGCGTCGACGTAGCGAAGGCGACGGCGAACGAAGCTGCGACTGATGATGAACCCACCGACGAGCGCGGCGGCAGTAACGGCCAACCAAAGCATTGCAGCCTCCTGACAGTATCGACCCGTACGCAACTTGCGGCACCGGCGTTTCAAGGGCAAATCTTCCTTTATATGACTACACGAACGCTGTTCCGACTGGCAACGGGGGGGGCGCTGGTGTTCGGCGTCTCCGTTGCGCCGACGCTGGCGGCTCAGGCCGCCGCTCCCCTCCACGTTCCCTACGAGACGTTCACGCTCCCCAACGGGCTGCAGGTCATCGTCCACGAAGACCACTCGGTCCCCGTGGTCTCGGTCAACATATGGTACCACGTCGGGTCCGGAGATGAGCGCGCCGGCCGGACCGGCTTCGCGCACCTGTTCGAGCACATCATGTTCATGGGCTCGCAACACGTGCCGACGGGAGAGTTCGACAAGCTGCTCGAGGCCGCCGGCGGCGACAACAACGGCTCGACGACCGAAGACCGCACCAACTATTTCGAGGACGCGCCTGCCAACGCGCTGCCCTTGATGCTGTGGCTCGACTCGGACCGCATGGGCTACCTGGTCCCCGAGATCACCGCGGAGAAGGTGGATCTGCAACGTGGCGTCGTGCAAAACGAGCGGCGCCAGAGTTACGAGAACCGTCCTTATGGGCTCGCGGACGAGAACATCCTCAAGCGGCTCTACCCGCCGACGCACCCTTATAGCTGGCCCGTGATCGGCTCGATGACCGACCTTTCCGCCGCGACGCTCGAGGACGTCCGCAACTTCTTCCGGACCTACTACACGCCCAACAACGCGACACTGACGATCGCGGGCGATGTGACCGCGGGTGATGCGCGCCAGATCGCCGAGAAATACTTCGGCGACATTCCCCGCGGCCCTGTCGTCACGCGGCCGACGCCGCCGCCGGTCCAGCTGCCGGCGGACGTCTACGGCACCCTCGAGGATCGGGTACAGACGCCGCGCGTCTACAATGCGTGGCACACCCAGAAGGCCTTCGCGCCGGACGACGCCGCGCTCGATGTCCTCGCCAACGTGCTCGCCGGCGGGCGCTCGTCGCGCCTCTACCGCCGGCTCGTGTACGACCTGCAGATCGCCAGCGACGCCGTCGCGTACCAGGACGGGAGCCGCCTCGACGGCAAGTTCGTGTTGTGGGTGACGGCGCGGCCGGGCCACACGCTCGGCGAGCTGCAACGCGTCGTCGACGAGGAGGTCAAGAAAGTCGCCGACGCGGGTCCGACGCCGCGCGAGGTCCAGCGCGCGCAGAACACGTTCGAAGCGCAGTTCCTCTCGCGCATGGAGCGCGTCGGGAGCTTTGGGGGGAAAGCCGATCAGCTCGGGTTCTATCAGTACTTCGTCGGGACGCCGGACTACTTCCAGCGCGATTTGGATCGGTACCTCAAGGTCACGCCCGCCGACGTGCAGCGGATCGCCCGCAGCTATCTCGTCGACGCGCACCGCGTCGTGCTGAGCGTGGTGCCGCAAGGCAAACCGGAGCTGGCGGTGCAGGGAGGAGTGCAGCCATGACGAACGCACTCCTGGCCCTCTTGCTCGTGCAGGGTGGCCCCGTCGATCGGACCAAGGCCCCCGTCCTGCCGCCGCCACCGGCCCTCAAGCTGCCGGCGGTGCGGACCGCCACGCTGCCCAACGGGCTCGTGCTGTCGGTCGTCGAGATTCACAAAGTCCCCGTCGTCGACGTCTCGCTCATCCTCGACGCCGGGGCCGTGCGTGACCCCGGGAACCTGCCCGGCCTCGCCACCTTCACGGCCACGATGTTGCAGCAGGGCGCCGGCCGTCGCTCCGCCCTCGACATCGCCGATGAGACGGCCTTCCTCGGCGCCCAACTCTCGAGCAACGCCGGGTTCGACGTCGCAACGGTCGCCCTGCACGTCCCGAAGCGGCGCCTCGCGGCGGGGCTCGATCTCCTCTCCGATGTCGTGCTGCGTCCCACGTTTTCCGATTCCGAGGTCACGCGGCAGCGCGAGCTGCGGCGTACCCAGCTGATCCAGCAGCGTGACGAGCCGACGCAAGTGGCGAACGTCGCATTCCCGGCGATCGTGTACGGCGCGGCGCACCCCTATGGTCGCCCGCTGGCTGGGAACGACAGCTCGGTCGCCGGACTGTCGCGCGACCGGGTCGCCGGGTTCTACGGCACGTACTACCGGCCCAACGCCGCGCGGCTGCTCGTGGTGGGCGACGTGACCCTCGACGAAGCGCGCCAGCTCGTGACCGCGCGGTTCGGCGGATGGACCCGCGGCGACGCGCCGTCGGCCACGGTCGATGCGGGTCCACCGCCGGTCCCGCGCACGATCTATCTGATCGACAAGCCGGGCGCGGCGCAGTCGGTGATCCGCATCGGGCATCTCGGCCCGGCGCGCGGTACTCCCGACTATTTCGCGCTCCAGGTGTTGAACACGATCCTGGGCGGCGCCTTCACGTCGCGGCTGAACCAGAATCTGCGCGAGACGCACGGCTACACGTACGGCGCCGGGTCGGCGTTCGCGCTGCGGCGCGGCGGTGGGCCCTTCGTGGCGCAGGCGTCGGTCGTCACCGCCAAGACCGACAGCTCGCTGATCGAGTTCCTGAAGGAGCTGCGTCGTATCCGCGACGAAGCGGTGCCCGAGACCGAGCTCGCGAAGGCCAAGCAGTACATCAATCTGGGTCTCCCGGGCGACTTCGAGACGACGGCCGGCGCGGCGTTCCGTTTCCGCGACCTACTCGTCTACGGATTGCCGCTCGACTACTACAGCGGCTACGCCGGGCGGATCAACGCCGTGACGGCCGCGGACGTGCAGCGCGTCGCGCAGCGCTATATCGATCCCGACAAGTTCGACATCGTGATCGTCGGCGACCGCAGCCAGATCGAGGCGGGTCTCAAGGCGCTGAACGAGGGGCCGATCGTGTACCGCGACCTCTGGGGGCAGGCACTCCCGTAGACAACCCACTGAAGGACGTCGACTCCGCGGAGCGCGCCCACCTGCTCACGGTGGCCGTGTTTTTCGGGCCGGCGTGCTTCGTGATGTTGTCGATGCTGTGGTATTTCTTCGTGCGCCAGCAGATCATCTCCGGCGGGGTCTTTCTGGTGCTGGTCATCCTCAACGTCCCCATCACGATCGCGGGGATCTTCGCCATTCACCGGGTCGCCGGCGCGACTTCGACCGGCCTGGTGAAGACGATCTTCGCGGCCGGAAATATCCCACCGCCGCCGACCTACCCGCGCCAGGACGTCTTGATTGCCCGCGGCCAGTACGCGGAAGCCGCGGACTACTTCCGGGATCACATTCGCATCGAACCGGGTGACCACGAGGCGCGCCTGCAGCTCGCTCAGCTGCTCGAGACGCGCCTCCAGGGTGACGACGAGGCGGAGCGCTTGTATCAAGAGGTGCGGCGGACGCAACCCGATCCGCGGCAGGAGATGCGCGCGGCGAACGGGTTGATCGATCTGTACCGGCGGGTGGGGCGGCGCGACCGGCTGCGGGTGGAGCTGGCGCGCTTCGCGGATCGCTATAGAGGGACGGCGGCCGGCGACGCGGCCGCGCGCGAGCTCAGCGAGCTGAAGAACGCGTCGCGTTGAGGATCGCGGCGGTCATGCCCGGGAGGGGGAGCACCCGATCCACCGCGCCGCGCTCGATCGCTTCCTTTGGCATGCCGAAGACGACCGACGTCGCTTCATCCTGCGCCAGTGTGGTCGCGCCGCCGCGCTTCATTTCGAGCAGGCCCGCGGCCCCGTCGTCTCCCATCCCCGTCAGCAGCACACCGACGGCGTGCGGTCCCGCCGCCTGAGCCACTGAGCGAAACAACACGTCGACGCTGGGGCGGTGCCGCGACACGCGCGGGCCGTCCACCAGCTCCACCTCGTACTGCGTCCCGTGCCGGTGGAGGAGCAGGTGCCGGTTGCCGGGCGCAATGAGCGCCTGGCCCCGCACCACGCGGTCGCCGGGGATCGCTTCCTTCACCGTGATGCGGCAGATCTGGTCCAGGCGTTGCGCGAAGGCGGCCGTGAACCGTTCCGGCATGTGCTGCACGACGACGATGCCCGGAGCGTCTTCCGGCATCGTGGTGAGGATGGTCCGTAACGCCTCGGTGCCGCCGGTGGAAGCGCCGATCGCGACCACGATGTCGGCCCCGGCGTGCTGGCGATCGCTGCGGCGGCGGGCGGGAGGCGGAGGCAGCACGACGTCGGCCGTGTGGTGCCGCGACTCGAGCGGCTCCGCAGGGACACTCGAAGGGCGGGCGCGGCGCCGCACGCGGACCTCCGCGGCCTCGCGGACGACGTCGATGAGCGTGCTCGCGGAGTCGTGCAGGAAGTCGCGGACGTTGAGCTGCGGTTTGGCGATGACTTCGACGGCGCCTTCCTCGAGCGCACGGATCGCCGTGGCGGTGCCGCGCGCCGCGAGCCCCGAGCACACCACGACCGGGATCGGGTCCTCGGTCATGATCTTCCGGAGGAAGGTCAGCCCGTCCATCCGGGGCATTTCGATGTCCAGCAGGATCACGTCGGGACGCGAGCGGCCCATCTTGTCGAGCGCGATGTACGGGTCCGCGGCCACGGTGACGACCATGCCCGGGTCTTGCGACAGGATCGCGGTCGCCGCCTGCCGGACGACGGCCGAGTCGTCGACGACGAGGACACTCAGGACGCGCTTCGCCACCGAATTACCGTGGGATCCTGGAATAGACGGTCGGGATGACGGCGCGCGGCTGATCGCGCATGCCCGTCAGCGACTCCGCGTGCCCGAGGAAGAGGAGGCCGTCCGCCGCGAGGCGTCCCAGGAGCCGGGTGACGACGTGCTCCTTGGAGGCCGCATTGAAATAGATCATGACGTTGCGGCAGAAGATCAGGTCGAACCCGTCGCCCACCGCGTACGAGTCGGCTTGCAGATTGAGCTGCTGGAACCGCACGACATTCCGGATCTCCGGCCCCGCCTTCATCCGGTTGTGGTGCTCACCGGTGCCGCGCAGCATGAAGCGCTTCAGGTACGCCGGCGGGATCTGCCCCGCCCGCTCGATGGCCCACGTCGCCGCGCGCGCCTTGTCGAGGACGCGCGTGGAGATGTCGGTCGCCAGCACTTCGACGGTCCAGCCCGCGCTCGCGGGGAAGTGATGGAGCAGGCTCATCGCCATCGAGACCGGCTCCTCGCCCGACGAGCACGCGGCGCTCCACGCCCGGATCTGCTTGGGGCGCGTGCCCGCATCGCCCTCGGCCCGCCAGCGCGGCGCGACCGTCTGCTCGAGGAACTCGAACTGGCGCGGCTCCCGGAAGAACTGGGTCTCGTGGGTGCAGATGTTGTTGATCAGCTCGACGCGCTCCGTCGGATTCGGACCCTCCACTACGTGCCGGTAATACGCCTCGAAGCTGTCGAGCCCGAGCTCACGGATACGGCGCGAGAGCCGGCCCACGAGGAGCGCCTTCTTCACGTCCGACAGGTAGATCCCCGCTTCCTGGTGGATCAGCGACTGGAAGAGCTTGAACTCTCGGTCGGTCAGGGGGCGGATGCCAATGCCGGCGGAGAGCACGTCAGTTCCGAACGCCGGTGAGCGCCGCAGTGCGGAAGTAGCCCACCACCTTGCGGAGTCCGCTCGCCTGGCCCGCCAGCTCCTCGGCCGTGGACGCCAGCTCTTCGGCCGCCGAGGCGGCGCGTTGCGTCACCTGGTCGACGCTGGTCAGCGCGCGGTTGATCTGCGTGATCCCCGTCGCCTGCTCGCCCGAGGCCGCCGCGACTTCCTGCACCAGATCCGCCGTGCGGCGAATCGCCGGCACGAGGGCGCTGAGCAGCTTGCCGGAGCGCTCGGCCACCTTGACGCTCGAACTCGCCAGCCCGCCGATTTCCTGCGCGGCCTTCTGGCTGCGCTCGGCGAGCTTGCGGACCTCGACGGCCACGACGGCGAAGCCCTTGCCGTGGTCACCGGCGCGTGCGGCTTCGATCGCGGCGTTCAACGCGAGGAGGTTCGTCTGGTACGCGATCTCCTCGATGATGGAGATCTTCTCGGCGATCGTGCTCATCGCCTTGACGGTCTCGAGTACGGCCTTGCCGCTCTCATCGCCATCGCGTGCGCCGCGCAGCGCCGTTTGCTCCGTCTCCCGGCTGCTCTCGGCATTGCGGGCGATCGAGGCGCTCATTTCCTCGAGGCTGGACGTCGTCTCTTCGACCGACGCCGCCTGCTCGCTCGTGCCCTGCGATAGGGCATGCGACGTGGCGGAGACCTGCTCGGAGGCCGAGCCCAGCGCGTCGGCGCCGGCCTGGACCTCGCCGATCACCTGCGACAAGCGGCCCACCATCTGCGACAGCGCGTTCCCCAGCGTATCGCGGCGGGAGCGCGGGCGTACTTCGACGGTGAGATCGCCGGCCGCAACCTTGGCGGCGGCGTCAGCCATCGCTTCGGTCGTGCGGATGACGCTCGCCATCGAGCTCAGCAGCTGCCCGATCTCATCCTCGGTTTCGGCCGCGACCTTGAGCGACGTATCGCCTTCGGCGAGGCGCTCCGCCACCGCGACGCTGTGCCGCAAGGCGCGGGTCACGGCGCGGATGATCACGATCGAGAGCACGCTGCAAGCGAGCAGCGTGATGAGCGTGATCAACAGCGTCCCGGTCTCACTCCGGGTATTGAGCTCCCGGGCGGCGGCAAACTCGCGCGCCACGTCGGCGGTTCTGTGCGCCGTGGCCGAGTCGAGCGCCAGGCGGAGAGCCGCGAAGCTCGCCCGCATCGTCTCGAGACTGGCGCCGATCGCATCCGTCGCCCGGCCCGCGATCAGCGATTCGGTGGTGCGGCGCGCCACGTCGTAGTAGCCCGTGAAGTCGTTGCGCAACCGGGTGATCTCCGTTTTCGACACGACCGCGTTGTGCTCGGCCGTGGCGAGGGTGGAGAGCAGCTCGTCACGCAGCGAGTCGGCCTCCGACAGCCCGTCCACATCACTCGCCGCGGCGGCGTCTTGCAGACGCCGCTGCAGCGATCCCAGCAGACCCTGAATGCGCTGCTGGGTCTGCAGCGCGGGGTAATAGCCGCGCTCGATACGCGACAGCGCCCGGCGCTGCGCGCCGCCGAACATGACGGTGGCAGCGAGAATCGCGGTGAGCGCCAGGCCGGCCAGCGCCGGCGCCAGAGCGATCTTCCGGGCGAGTGTCCAACGACGAAGCACCGTGACCTACCTGACCACCGCGATGACGCGGACTTCACTGGTCAGCGGGGTCGACGCGGACACATACCCGACGCCGTACGGGTGCTGGCGCACGAACTCCAGCACTGCGGCATCGGTGTCCAGCGCCGGCGGCGGAACGGCCCGCCCCGAGAACACCTGCTGTTGCCAATAGCTCTTCACCGAGCCCGTGTCGCGATTCAACACGCGAGCGGTGAAGCGCCGGCGCAGGTTGGACCCTTCCGGCTGGTCCACGGGCTGCGCCGTCTGGCCGTTGCTCCACGTCGCGGTCTTCTTGAGGAAGATGCGCGACAGGTCGTCGGCCCGGATCTCGACGAACGGATTGAACGTGTTCACGATCACCACGTAGTCTTTGTCTTGCGCCTGGGCGGGGGCGGGGGTCATGAAGGCCCCCGTTGCCAGCGCCAGACCGATCAGTACTCGCTTCATGCGGTCTCCAGTTCTGCGGTGGCCATCGTGGGCAGCGTGACGTCGCCCAGCAGCCGGTCGATGTCGAGAATCAGAACGAACTTCTTATCGTCGAGCTTGCCCATCCCCACCAAGTACTCGACGCTGACCCGGCTGCCGAACGCCGGCGGGGGCTCGATGGCCTCGGGACCCAGGTCGATCACCTGGCTCACCGCGTCCGCCAGCACCCCCATCACCAGGTCTATTCCGTCCACGTGGGCTTCAACGATCACGATGCAGGTCCGCTTCGTAATCGCCGTCGGCGCCAGGTTGAACTGCAGCGCGAGATCCACCACTGGCACCACGCTGCCGCGGAGATTGATCACTCCGCGGACGGCGCTCGGCGCATTGGGCACGCGCGTAATCGTGTCGTACTCGAGAATCTCCTTCACCTTCAGGATGCCGAAGGCGAATTCTTCGCCCGCGAGCTGGAAGGAGAGGTATTGCATCGTCATGGACGTCTCCTTCCTAGAAGCGAGTGAACCCGTTGTCATCATGCGCCAGAGCCGGCAACGCCGGGGCGGGGGCGCGCTTGTGGCCATTACCTGTCGGCTTGGCCGTTTTTACAGGACCCTTCACCGCGACGTCGGCCATGCCGGCGACGTGGAAGAAGGACATCAGCTGCTGCAGGCTCTCGGCCTGGCTGGCCATCTCTTCGGCCGTGGAGGCGAGCTCCTCGGACGCTGACGCGTTGCGCTGCGTCACCTGGTCCACGCCCGTCAAGGCGCGGTTGATCTGCGACACACCGGAGGCCTGCTCGGCGGTCGCGGTCGCCACCTCCTGCACCATGTCGGCGGATCGGCGAATCGCCGGCACCAAGTCGGTGAGCAGCTGCCCCGAGCGCTCGGCGATCCTGACGCTCGAGCTCGCCAATCCGCCGATTTCCTTGGCAGCCGTCTGGCTGCGCTCGGCGAGCTTGCGAACCTCGGTGGCGACGACGGCGAAGCCCTTGCCGTGCTCACCGGCGCGCGCCGCTTCGATCGCGGCGTTCAAGGCGAGCAGGTTCGTCTGATACGCGATCTCTTCGACGATCGTGATCTTCTCGGCGATGGCCTTCATGGCGCTCACCGTGTCGAGGACCGCTTTGCCACTCTCTTCCCCGTCGCGAGCAGCCTTCACGGCCGACTGCTCCAGCTGCCGGCTGTTGTCGGCGTTCTTGGCGATCGAGGCGCTCATCTCCTCGAGGCTCGACGTCGTCTCTTCGACCGCGGCGGCCTGCTCGCTCGTGCCCTGCGACAGGGCCTGCGACGTGGACGACACCTGCGATGCCGCGGAACTGAGCGCGCTGGCGCCCGTGCGCACGTCACCAATCACCTGCGACAGCTTGGCGATCATGCCCTGGAGGGCGGTGCCGAGCGCGTCCTTCGCCGACTGCGGCGTGACGACGATCGTGAGGTCGCCCTTCGCGATCTGGACCGCCGCATCCACCTTCTCCTTGGTGGAGGCGATCATGCGTCCCATGGCGTCGAGCAGTTGGCCCGTCTCGTCGCGCGCGGCAGTTGCGAGCTGCACGTCGACGTCGCCTTCGGCCACCTGGTTCGCGGCGCGAACGGCAGCGAGGAGGGGCGTCGTTATGGCTCGGGCGAGCGCCCAGCCGAACAACGACGCGAGCACCACCACGACGAGCCCGAGGGCGAACAGAATGAACGTCCGCCAGCGGATGATCTCCGCCGTCGACCGCTCCGTTGCCGCTCCACGGTCGTTCGCCATCGTCACGACTTCATCGATGGCGGCACGGTGCCGGTCGTAGCTGGCGTTCAAGGCATCACGCAGCTGCTGCACGCGAGCCCGGTCTCCGCGCTCGAGGGCCGGCAGGAGATCCCGGTCCACGGTCTGGAAGAACTCCGTTGCCGGTCGATAGGACCGGTCGACCAACGCGTCCTTCATCTTGCCATCGGCGAGCGTGGCGATCCAGAAAGCGTGGCGCCGCTCGTATTCCTGCTCGAGCGCCCGGTACCGCCCGGTCAATTCCGACTGCCGAGTCTGATTCGCCTCGTCGGCCATCTGAAGCACGAGAAGGTAGGACTCGATGATGTACTCCGGCGGCGGCAGGATGTCGGCCACGAGATCCTTGCTCTGCGCGATGGTGCCATAGAGCGGCCCGTTCACCTTCACCGTGTTCAACGTGAAGTACGAGAACAGTCCGAATGTGCCGAAGCCGATGACGAACACGGCGACGAGCAGCGCGAGCTTGGTCCCGACTTTCAGGTGCTTGAGCGACATTGATGCCGATCCTTCTCAGGTGACGGTTCGGAATGCGAGACTAGCGTTTGATCTCTGGGTGGCGGCGGGGGCCGTGAAGGCCCCCGTCACCAGCGCCAGACCGATCAGTACGGGCTTCAGACGGTCTCCAGTTCTGCCATGGCCGGCGTGGGCAGCGTGACGTCGCCCAGCAGCCGGTCGATGTCGAGAATCAGAACGAACTTCTTATCGTCGAGCTTGCCCATCCCCACCAAGTACTCGACGCTGACCCGGCTGCCGAACGCCGGCGGGGGCTCGATGGCCTCGGGACCCAGGTCGATCACCTGGCTCACCGCGTCCGCCAGCACCCCCATCACCAGGTCTATTCCGTCCACGTGGGCTTCAACGATCACGATGCAGGTCCGCTTCGTAATCGCCGTCGGCGCCAGGTTGAACTGCAGCGCGAGATCCACCACTGGCACCACGCTGCCGCGGAGATTGATCACTCCGCGGACGGCGCTCGGCGCATTGGGCACGCGCGTAATCGTGTCGTACTCGAGAATCTCCTTCACCTTCAGGATGCCGAAGGCGAATTCTTCGCCCGCGAGCTGGAAGGAGAGGTATTGCATCGTCATGGACGTCTCCTTCCTAGAAGCGAGTGAACCCGTTGTCATCATGCGCCAGAGCCGGCAACGCCGGGGCGGGGGCGCGCTTGTGGCCATTACCTGTCGGCTTGGCCGTTTTTACAGGACCCTTCACCGCGACGTCGGCCATGCCGGCGACGTGGAAGAAGGACATCAGCTGCTGCAGGCTCTCGGCCTGGCTGGCCATCTCTTCGGCCGTGGAGGCGAGCTCCTCGGACGCTGACGCGTTGCGCTGCGTCACCTGGTCCACGCCCGTCAAGGCGCGGTTGATCTGCGACACACCGGAGGCCTGCTCGGCGGTCGCGGTCGCCACCTCCTGCACCATGTCGGCGGATCGGCGAATCGCCGGCACCAAGTCGGTGAGCAGCTGCCCCGAGCGCTCGGCGATCCTGACGCTCGAGCTCGCCAATCCGCCGATTTCCTTGGCAGCCGTCTGGCTGCGCTCGGCGAGCTTGCGAACCTCGGTGGCGACGACGGCGAAGCCCTTGCCGTGCTCACCGGCGCGCGCCGCTTCGATCGCGGCGTTCAAGGCGAGCAGGTTCGTCTGATACGCGATCTCTTCGACGATCGTGATCTTCTCGGCGATGGCGATCATGGCCTGCACGGTGTCGAGCACGGCCTTGCCGCTCTCCTCGCCATCACGCGCCGCCTTGACCGCGGTCTGCTCGAGCTGGCGGCTGTTGTCGGCGTTCTTGGCGATCGACGCGCTCATCTGCTCGAGGCTTGACGTCGTCTCTTCGACCGATGCTGCCTGCTCGCTGGTCCCCTGCGACAGGCCCTGCGAGGTGGACGACACCTGCGTCGCCGCCGAGCTGAGCGCATTCGCGCCCGCGCGGACTTCACCGATGACTTGCGACAGTTTGGCAATCATGCCCTGGAGCGCCGTACCGAGCGCGTCCTTGGACGACTGCGGCGTGACGGCGATCGTGAGATCACCCTTCGCGATCTGGACCGCCGCATCGACCTTTTCCTTGGTCGAGGCGATCATCCGCCCCATCGCCTGCAGCAGCTGGCCGGTCTCGTCGCGCGACGTGGCATCCACGCGCACTTCGACGTCGCCTTCAGCCACTTGATTGGCGGCCTGCACCGCTGCGAGCAACGGCGTGGTGATCGAGCGGGCGATCAGCATGCTCAGCGCGATGCCCAAGACCAGGGCGATGCCCAACGCGAACAACGTGATCACGAGCGCCCGGCTGATCTGGGCGGTCACGACCGGCGCGCGGTCGGCCATCTTCTGCGAGTGGTGCACCGCGTAGTCGTACGCGGTTGCCTCGAGGCGCCGCACTTCGTCTTTCACGTCGGCCATGGCGGCATTGCCCTCGGCGGGCGTCTTGATCTTGCCCTGCTCGATCAAGGCCAACACGCGGTTGAAGCCCTGCTCGTAGGTCGCGGCATCGGCGCGCATGGAGCGAATCGCGGCCTTGCCTGAATCCTGCGTCTCCAAGCTGTCGAGCACTGCGATCCGCTCGAGCAACCGGTCGCGCTGGTCTTTCCACTTCGTGACGTACTCGGCCACCTTCTCGGCGTTCTCGACGTTCAGGAACACGTCTTTCTCGAAGCGGCGCAGGCCGAGGGTGTTGGCCCGGACGCGCTGCGAATGCTCCACGAGCGGGGACTCGACCTTGAGGATGTCCATCGCCAGGCTCGAGGCGAGGCGCGTGCTCCGGTAGCCGGAACCCGCCACCAGTGCGACCAGCGCGAGCAACAGGCCGAAGCCCAGTGCGAGGCGCCTGCCGATCGTCATGTTCTTCAACATTGCGTGCGTCCTTTCCCTATACAGAGAGTGTGGAGGCCGGCGTCGTCTCGACCGCGGCCCCGTTGTGATTAACCGTGCGGCCCACTGCTTCGCGCAGCAGAGCCGGGACATCGAGAATCAGCGCTACCCGTCCATCGCCGAGGATCGTGGATCCTGAGAGGCCAGACAGGCCGTCGAGTCCGGCGCCCAACGACTTGATGACCGCCTGCCG
>Ga0137418_10002776_pt1 | contig 16029 bp, 12 predicted proteins | sample CZODoug3_1_2_16f_FD_122242 | JGI IMG/M metagenome (GOLD analysis project Ga0137418, IMG submission 122242) | Vadose zone soil fungal communities from Angelo Coast Range Reserve, California, USA - CZODoug3_1_2_16fungal (Hybrid Assembly) | ecosystem: Environmental > Terrestrial > Soil > Vadose... | reverse complement strand
CCTTCAATATCCTTGCGCGCCCAGAACTGCGAACTTGCTACGACGCTCTCCTAAATGACCCCGCGTCCCCCGCTCTCTTTCCGTACGGCGGATTTGGTTCGCTGCTTCTTGCCGGCGATATCTCACGCGACGGATCGACGTTTTACGCCTCGCGCATCCTATCGTTTCTCCCCGAGCAGAAGTTCAAACATTTCCGAGCGTCATTGCGAAACGTCGCGTTTTACGGCGATCACGCGATCTACCGAGATTCACGTCGTAAACTGGAAGTACTTTTCGACCAAGCATCCTTGCCGTTGTTATGGGATTCGAGTTGGAACCAGTGGAAGCATCTGCTGGGCACTAAGATCGGCGTCAAGGCGACCTTCATTCAGAGCGGGAAATACCAACAGCACGCCGGAGCTTGGCATCTGGCGCAGTGGGAGACCGCGCTTCCGAGCCGCATCGATGTCACGCTGCCCTCAAACATTGCTGAACAGATCGCCGACGCGCGTAAGACTCACCACCGTTTCGGTGAATTTGCCGGAGCCCTCGATGTGGTTCGTGCGCGCATCGACTCTGCGCCTGTCGAGAGAACCGATTTGCAAGAGCTCTGCAGCGCGTTAGGAATGGGTGGGGATTTCGATGTCGCGCTGATTACCTGGAAACCAGACTACGACGCCTTCTATTACAAGCAGCTCTGCAAGCATGCTCGTCGCGTTTACCTGTTCCGGGCGGAATATATCTTCGATCTTGAGCGGGCGGTGATCGTGGAGACGCCTCAGCTTGGTCACGCGACCTACTTGTTTTCGAAGCCTGTCAACATGACAGAGTTTCTAACCATCTACGGGAGTGTTACAAGGGAGGACATTCGCCACAACCGGAGCAACGTGGCCGAAAGGCTCGGTTTTTTGGGCCGACTCATTCACGGTCTTAACCCCAGGGGCTGGTTGAAAGAATTGAAACTGCGCTTCGGCGAAGCCGTTGACTACGCCGAGGCGGAACTCTCCGATTGAAGGATTTGGAGGTGTTCGCGGTGCCGATTCAAAAGTGGATGATATTTATCGCGATGTCGACCAAGGTATGGACGACTGCCTGTGGAGAAAGTCAGAGCCTCAAACTGCCATCAAACTGCCATCAATTCACCCAAAGATCCCCCTACTCAGCACAACGGAGCCACAAGGACCGTTTTCTTATATTGTTGATTCTGTTGGGAGTAGTTGGATTTCGTTTTCTTGCGTTGTGTCAAGGTCAGATTACGAATCGGCTGCTCTACCACTGAGCTACCTCGGCTTTGATAATAAACGACTTATTCTCCCGCGAAACTGATAGCGCGCCATACAAAAAACCGCCAAGTTGATTGTAGCTTCGTCTGATTCCGTTCGCAAGTGCTTGATCTTACTGGTTTTGGCGTCGGCGATACCCGCCCAAACTGCCAACGGGCCCGAAAGACCGCCGGGGCAGAAAACGGACCTCCGGGCGCGATTCAAGAACCCGCAAGGAAACGCACGATATTCTGGGTTCTTGAAAGAATTCACCTGCTGACCGAAATACGAGCCGCGACCGCGAGCCCTTAAATTTCCGACAAAATCCTGAAGCGGTTCTTGTCGATTTTCAGCGACCGAATCTTCGATTCCAACGTGGACCGCGGGATGCCCAACTTGGCCGCGGCCCCCTCGGGTCCGAATATCCGGCCGCGACTTTCTTTCAGGGCGGCCTCAATCATTTCCTTCTCTTGCGCCAGGAGTCTTCCGGGAAGCTCCATTTGGTTTTTCGGCTCTGTCAGAGACGGCTGCTTTGGTAACCAGCTTTCGTCGATCGCGAAAATCTCTGTTTCGCAAAGTATCACCGAACGCTCAATGACGTTCTGCAGTTCGCGAATGTTTCCGGGCCAAGGGTAGGACTGAAGCAATTCCAGCGTTTTCTTGTTGACACGTTTTATGTTCTTGCCCGCTTTTCGCGCATAGCGGTCGATGAAATATTCGACCAGCAGAGGAATGTCCGCTCGTCGTTCACGAAGAGAAGGTATCTCGATTGGGAAGACATTCAGCCGATAAAACAAATCACTACGAAAGGACCCAGCGCTGATGGCGGCCTGCAAGTCACGATTCGTAGCTGCAATCACCCTAACGTCGGCGCGGATTCGACGAGTGCCGCCAACGCGCTCAAACTCGCGCTCCTGTAAAACGCGCAGTAAGGCAACCTGAGTCTCGGCTGGAAGTTCTCCGACTTCATCGAGGAAGATTGTGCCTCCATTTGCTAGTTCAAACCGACCCAGGCGCTGCTGAGTCGCGCCCGTAAAGGCGCCCTTATCATGGCCGAACAACTCCGAAGCGATAAGATCACGGGGGGTTGCTGCACAGTTCACGCTGACGAACGGACGCGAGGCCCGATCTGATCGTCGGTGTATGGCGCGCGCAACGAGCTCTTTGCCTGTTCCTGTTTCGCCCGTGATGAGGACCGTAGAATCAGTCGGTGCGACTTTGGAGATGCGCGAGAGTACGCTTTTCAAAGCCGGAGATGTTCCAACGATCTCTTCAAACATCGAGGCTTTGTCGATTTCTTCACGCAGAGCAACGTTTTCGCTCCGAAGCCTGTCTTCCGCCTGCTTGCGATCTTCGATGTCCGTCAAGGCAGTATACCAACGCGTAGTCTGTCCCTGTTCGTCGCGCAATGGGTTAAAACGAACCAAGAACCAGCGATAAGTGCCATCACGTTTGCGTAGTCGCAACTCCAATTCGTAAGCTGAGCCACCGGAGCGAGCATTGTCGGAATAAGTGCGCGCCGCCCGATCGCGGTCATCAGGATGAAAAAACGACGGGGGCGAAAGAAAATCCCCTGGTGCTTGCCGCCACTCTTCAAGACTAAGGCCGATGTAATCGAGCCCAATGCGGTTGGCATAAAGACGTTCGCCACCCGGTCCGAATACAGCAACAAGTTGAGGAACGAGGTCGACTATCTGACGGAGCTCCGATTCCTGCTCGCGGATCTTGTCTTCCGCCCGCTTGCGCTCGGTAATGTCCTGGACCGTTCCGAACATGTGATAGGGCTGGCCGGACGCGTCCCTTTTCACATCGCCCTGAAAGTGGGCGATGCGCACTTCGCCGGTTGGCCGGATCACGCGACATTCGGCGTTGAAGCCGGCCCCGCCGCCGAGAGCCTCCTCCATGCCTCGCTGCCAATCTTCGGGGTAGATCTTTTCCTGACAGGCAGCTATGTCCATAGGACGTTCCTGAGGCTGCATTCCGTAGATGCGATAGGTCTCGTCCGACCAGTTCACGCGACCCGTTAAAATATCCCATTCCCAGTAGCCGACATGGGTGATGCGCTGGGCTTCTTCAAGCTTGGCTTTGTTTTCCTGCAAATCGCGCGATAATACCCCCAGGGCTTCCTCGGCGCGTTTGCGATCTTCGATGTCGGTCGTGACCCCATACCACTTGACGATGTTTCCATCTTCATCTCGGAGCGGCACTCCGCGGTCCAACTGCCAGCGATATTGCCCATCCGAGCGGCGGGAACGCACCTCAATTTCGTGAGGCTTGCCGGTAGCAACCGCTTCCATCCATTTACCTGCATGTCGCTCAAGATCATCAGGGTGAATTAGCGCTTGCCACCCTGATCCGGCCGTCTGTTCCGCCGATGACCCCGAGTACTCCACAAATCGCTTGTTAACGTAAGTATTGGAGCCATCGGGCAGCGTACTCCACACAATCGCAGGAATGGTGTCGATCACGTCACGAAGTTCTCTTTCGCTCCGACGTAATTCGGCCGTTCGTTCCGCCACCTTGATTTCCGCTGCCCTGCGCTCGGTGATGTCGGTCACAGCTCCGATAAACTCGACACTGCCAGATGAATCGCGAAGAGCGTGAGCTCGCACGTGGAGATGCTTTATTACCCCGCTCTGCATAACCAGGCGATACTCGTGTTCGAAATCTGTGCCGCTCTTGGATACGTTCTCGACGACCTGTTGTACAAGCGCCCTATCCTGCGGATGTATGCGCTGCAACAGCATGCTTAAGGTTGGTTTCTCGGCAGGGTCGTACTCGAAAATCCTATAGGTTTCGTCTGACCAGACAATCTCTCCGGTATCAGGTCTCCACCCGAAGCTGCCTGTGTGACTGAGCATTTGAGCTTCCGTCAGGTACGCTTCGCTCCGTCGCAGGGCCTGCTTCACACGATCACGTTCAATCGCAACCCCGACGAGGTGCGTCGCTGACTTGATCAGCTCCAGGTCCTGCGCCTCAGGACTCCGCGGTTCGCGATAGTACATGCAGAAGGTTCCCAGGACTTTTCCTTTCGAAGAGAGTACCGGACTTGACCATGAGGCTCGCAGCCCATGCTTCAGTGCTGAGGCGCGGTGCTCCGGCACCTCCCACAGCGGGTCAGTCGCGATGTCAGAGGCGATGACTGGCGATCTCGTATATGCCGCGGTGCCGCACGAGCCTGCACACGGCCCAATTGGCAGCCTTTCCATCTGCTGCTTCCACTCGTTAGGTATACTGGGTCCTGCAGCGAAGCACAGGTAAACGCCGTCGGGATTTAGCAACAATACTGAAGCAAGCGTGCCGCTCCGCTGCTCTTCGATAAACAGACACAAGACATTTAGGATCCTTTCCAGCGTCACTTCAGTCGCGGTCATCTCGAGGAGCCGTTTTTCTGCGGATAGCAAGGCTTCTGCCCGCTTGCGGTCCTCGATGTCGAGACTCGATCCATACCACTTGACGATATTGCCGTTTGCATCGCGAAGTGGCACTTTGCGGTGGAACATCCAGCGGTATTCCCCATTTGCTCTACGGACGCGAGCTTCGTATTCGAAGATTTCCCCAGTCGCGAGGCAGGCCCGCCACCTGGCCACAATCCCCTCAACGTCCTCAGAGTGAACGAAAGCCGTCCAATTCCAGTCGGTCACTTTGTCCAAAGTGACGCCCAGGTACTCCAGCCAAGGTTTATTGAAGTAATCGAGGTAACCGTCTGGCCTGGCCGTGTGAATTAGCGCAGGGATCGAATCGACGAGAAGCTGAATATTCAACGACTCGGGTTGCTGTCCTGTCGAGGCCATGCTGGGAATCATACACCCAGAGAAATAAACACGGGGTAACGATAGGGTCGTTTCAAACGGAAGGCGCCGACCAAGCCTGTCCCACTGACCAAACATTGAGCTCCTCCACGAATCGAGGCTCTTGACGAACCACCTCAACTGCCCTCTTAGCCTTTGCCCCGAAGCACGTCAGCACTTAAGGGTTTACTCCATTCAGCAGGCCGTTCGAGACTGGCATCCCGTTTCCGACCCCAGCGAATCCAGACGATCCATCTCTAAACATGCGTCGCAGACGAATCACCGTGAGCTAACCGTTGCTCACGTTTTCAGGATTGGGGGGACTTGCCATTATTCAACCGTCATTGGAGGCGAATTCTGTCCGAGGCGGAAAAACTCGGCTAACCCTGAAGCGATTCTTGTTAATCTTGAGTGACTGAATCTTCGATTCCAGCGTGGACCGCGCGATCCCTAACTTCGCGGCGGCACCCGACGGTCCGAACACGCGTCCTCCGCTTTCTTTCAGCGCGGCCTCAATCATGTCCATCTCTTCCGCTTGGAGTCTTCGCGAGATCTCAATTTCGTTTCTCGGTTCTGTCAGAAACTGCTGCTGTGGTAACCAGCTTTCGTCGATCGAAAAAATCTCTGTTTCGCAAAGTATTACCGACCGTTCAATGACGTTTTGGAGTTCCCGGATGTTTCCCGGCCACTGATATCGGCGCAGGGCATCCATCGTCGCGGACGAGATGGTATCAATCACCTTGTTCATACGCCTGGCGAACTGCTGTGTGAAATGCCGCACCAGGAGCGGAATGTCGTCCTTCCGTTCTCGGAGGGGTGGCACCTCGATGGGAAACACGTCTAGCCGATAAAAGAGGTCCTCGCGGAAGGTCCCGTCGGCGACGGCTGCCTTCAGATCGCGGTTCGTGGCAGCGATGACGCGAACGTCCACATGGATCGGCTGCCCTCCCCCGACTCGCTCAAATTCCCGTTCCTGTAGCACCCTGAGTAACGCGACCTGGGTGTCGGGCAGGAGTTCGCCCACTTCGTCCAGGAAAATCGTTCCGCCGTCGGCCAGTTCAAAACGGCCAAGCCGTCTTTGTGTGGCTCCTGTGAAGGCCCCTTTCTCATGACCGAACAATTCTGAGGCAATCAAGTCGCGCGGGATGGCAGCGCAGTTCACACTGACGAAGGCGCGTCGAGACCTCTGGGATCGTCTGTGGACGGCGCGGGCGATGAGTTCCTTGCCCGTGCCTGTCTCGCCGTAAATCAGCACTGTCGAATCGGTCGGCGCTACGGTTTCTACTTGCTTGAGGAGCCCGCGCAGGGAAGCACTGTTTCCTATGATCTCGCCGAAATTCATTTCTGAGCGAGTTTCATCTTCCAGGTAAAGCTTTTCTTGAGTGAGCTTGTCATTGAATTGATCCCGAGGTTGCCGATTGAACTTGTGATATCGGCCGAAGCAGCGCCGGATGGCGCTCAAGAGCTCTTCTTTCTCGAACGGTTTCGTCAAAAAATCAGCTGCACCGGCTTGGATCGCCCGGACAGTCATTGGGATGTCGCCATAACCTGTCAGGAATATAATCGGGAGATTAGCTCCGGATCTCACAAGCTCCTGTTGCACGTCGAGTCCGCTCAGCCCGGGAAGCTGGACATCTAGCACCAAACAACTCGGTATCTCAGGTCGCTGGAGAGCCAAGAACTCTTGCCCTGAAGCGAGGCTTTTTGCGTCCAGCCCGGCAGATCGAATCAGACTTGCCACCCCTTCCCGCACGGACACATCATCGTCCACCACGTAAACAAGACCACCGGTGTCGCTCATAACTGGTTGCTCCTTCTTCACCCTCTCGTTTTGCCGTCGTTCTGTTGCAACGCCAAGTGTACGGCATTGAGCAAAGCTTCGCGGCGTACTGGCTTGCGGAGAAAATCTACTGCGCCGCCCTTCAATGCCCGCTGGCGCGTGACCTCATCATCGCGGGCTGTCATGAAGACCACTGGAGTTCGGTGATTCGAAACGGTGGCGGTCAGCTGACTCTGGAGTTCGAGTCCGCTTATCCCCGGCAAGCCTACGTCGAGAATGAGACATGCTATGTCGTCGCGATGAGCGAGCGATAGGAATTCCTCGGCTGAGGCAAAGGCCTGGGTCGCGAAGCCAGCGGATCTCATCAGGCTTATCAGGCCTTCACGCACTAAAGAGTCGTCATCGACGATTGAAATCAAGCGGCTTACGGAGTGCATTCCCATTTCAGTATCCCCAAACTCTTGCCTTAGAAGTTTCAGTCCGGGCGTGATGCTAGCAGCTCGTAAACTGGAAGGGTATCCTGCTTTGGGAGGAGTCGACTACTCTCGTGGAGGGACGCTCCGCAGTCTGTCAGTGATATGGACCAATTCGGCCAAAGACCCTGCGCGCATCTTTTCCATTATATGTGCGCGGTGAGTCTTTACGGTCAATTCGCTGATGCCGAGCTCGGCAGCGATCTGTTTGTTGAGCAGGCCGGTGACAACCATACCCAGAACTTCCCGCTCCCTGGGACTCAGCGTGTCAAAGCACTTCCGAAGTTCTGCTATTTCCGCCCGCTCCTGGCGAGCGGCGCGGTCGCGGGCGATCGCTCCCTGAACCGCCTCCAGCAATTTCTGGCCACGGAAAGGCTTGGTCAGAAACTCCACCGCGCCTGCCTTCATGGCCTCTACCGTCATGGGAATGTCGCCATGCCCGGTGATAAAGATGATGGGGATGTGAATGTCCGATTCGCGCAGTTCGCGCTGGAGATCCAATCCGCTGAGGTCCGGAAGCCGAACGTCCAGAACCAAGCAGGCCGGCGTATCCGGCCGTGTACTACGAAGAAAGTCCAGGGCAGACCCGAATGTCAACACCCGAAGCCCCACCGATCCGATGAGGCTTCGGACTCCACTACGGATTGACGGATCGTCATCGACCACGAAGACAGTGGGAGGATCATGCTTCATTGGACACTTTCGACGTCTGCTGGCAACGTGCATTGAAAGGTCGCACCGCGAGGAGTGTTCGGTTCGGCCCACAGGCGTCCACCATGCGCCTCGATAATGGAGCGGCTGATAGCTAACCCCATGCCTGTCCCCTGCAGTTTCGTCGTGTAGAACGGTTCAAAAATCTTGCCCAGGGCGTGCGGGTCTATTCCGGCTCCAGAGTCTACGACGGCAACAACGATTTGATTCGGTTCATATCTTGCCGACCGTATCCGTAACTGCAGTGCCCGGTCTTGGACACCGCTCATGGCTTCTATCCCGTTCTTCACCAGATTGAGCACCACTTGCTGTAGCTGAACGCGATCACCAAGCACGGGCGGTAACTGGGGGCCGAGTTCCGTTTGCAAGGAGACATTATTCCCCAACACCTCACTCCGGATCAGGCCGAGAGTCTCTTCGATCACTTCGTTGATGTTCACTCTCAGTCTTTCCGGAGCAGCCTTCTTGAAGAGGGCCTGAATTCGACGGATTATATCGCTCGCCCGAGTTGCCGCCTCAACCGTGCGATCTGCCGCGGCACGCGCCTCATCAAGATTTGGTGGCTGGCTTGAGAGCCAAGCCAGGCAAGCATCACTGTTAGTGACGGCCCCGGCGAGTGGCTGCCTGAGTTCGTGGGCAATCGAGGCCGCCAGCTCGCCCATCGCCGTCAGCCGGGTGACGCGCGCGAGTTCCGCTTGCGCTTCTCGCAACTCTCCCGAGGCCTCCATCAGTTCGCTGGTCCGTTCGACGACGCGTCGTTCGAGTTCCTCATTGTGGCCCTTGAGTTCGGCTTTGGCTCGCTTGAGCGTGGCGGTCTCAAGAACGTCCCAATTGCCGTGTCGCCTTGCGAGCACAAACTGGTGTGTACGCACCACATCCAGGATTTGAGGAGCCCCGCACCCCGCAAGTGGGTACGTGCACAGCACCGCAAGGCGCTGATTCCCGATAACCTCATTGAGACCATCTTCATAATCGCAAAAGTGCGTCCATTCCTTCTTTGAGAGCCAGGTCGTATCCCCGGTTATTCTCATGCCCGGGTAACCTCTGGCCGACAGGCTAGCGAGTTTTTCATACCAACTGGCTGTCAGTTTTTTGCCGTCAAATGCGCCACCCGGCAGAAACCAGTCCCGGGCTGCCACGATTTCTAAACGGGAACTCGCGAAGTGCCGATCAAGATCAGGCACCGCATTTTTTAGCGCGGCTCTGGCTTCCTCGATCGTCAGGGGTTCGGCAACGATCCAGAGACAGTACTCATCTCTTTCCAAACCCGACTTGCAATACGAAATCAACGTGTCGAGAAGATCCTGTTTCGTCTCATAGAAAAGACAGAAGTGGGCACCCCAGGCCGCCACGTCGCCAACGACGTCGACACTGGCCATCCGTGGTTCGCTCGCCATGACGTCACCTCCTAATTTTGAATGCGAATTCTAACGCTTGATGGTCTTTGGGATTCAGAGAGCCTGCACCTGGCAGGCTCGCCGTTTGCAAGTACGAGGCCGACAAATCACATCCACTCGTATCCTGGATTACACTATCAGGCAAGTTAAAACGCAAACGTTATCAACAGGTTTTCCACAGCCCTTCATCCCTCTAGCGCTTGTCAAGCCCCTAATCACTCCTAATCATTTTAGTGACTTACCGCGGTTTGTCCCTGCGTGGCTGGCTGACGGAATATCAGCCCAGAGTTCTCATGTTCTCGGGTAAGCCCTCAGCAGGCCGTTAGGCATCCCGTTTCCGCCCAGCGAATCCAGACGATCCATCTCTGAACATGCGTCGCAGACCAATCACCGTGAGCTAACCGTTGCTCACGTCTTCAGGATTGCGGGGACTTGCCAATATTCAATCGTCATTGGAGGTGAACGCGGCCCGAGATGGAAACGCTGGTCACCGGATAGTTCTAAACGGATGGCCGCAAAGACAAGTTTCCCGGCTTCGTAACTTAATTAAAAGGAGAACATGAAATCATATGGCTCAACAATCATCATGGGCTTCACGGTCAAGAACCACGAAGCTCGAGTCGTGCCGTTGCCAACCGACGTGGTCGAGATGCTGGAGGCGTGGTATGAGAGCCGGCCCCCCACGATCGCCGGCTCTTCGTCAGCGGCAATCGAAAACCGGAGGGACATTTTTTGCGTAAGCTGAAGACGCACGCCTTAGGTCTCTTGTTTGTGTGGGGCGATTCTGTGCGCAAGGACCGGCGTCAACATGTTAGTAGTCGCAGAGCTGTCCGTGAGCACACGGCCACGGCGCAGTGACCGGGCAAGAACCATCACGTACGCCTCGGTCCTGGCTAGAGCAGTCCGCCAGGCATGATCCAGGGCGAAGAGAATGAACGCCACGAAGGCTACGCACGCGAATAGCACCGAGAAAATAAGGAAAGCCGCGATGAGCTGTTGCACGAAAAACAGGCGGATCGCCACCAAAGCAGCAGTTGCTAGGATTGTCCGCTCCAAGAGCTTTCCGCGCAAAATTCGCCATTTCATTGCAGCACCTCCCGCATGAGTGACGTCGTACGAGCCATCGTGGCGGCCAACAGCCTCGCTCATTGATTGGAAGCGACTGTGGGATTTTGCGGCCCGCCTTGCACACGCTCTGTTTTTTCGACACTTTTCAGGGATGGCGTCTGGCGCTGCCATAGGACGTGGGCATCCGGCGTGTCGTTGGGATAGGCTTGGGTCGATTCTTGGCCTGCTGGCTCGAGAATGATGTCCACGCGGCGGTTGTAGGCGAGCCAGGTGGCCTTTTTCCGGCTGGTCATCCACTGTTGTGGCTTCTGCGTGTTTTGGGATTGGAGTTCCTCGACCCGTTGCTCATCGAGTTGGCTGTCTTTGCCTTCTGCGCGTGTCTCGATCTTTTCGGCGGCGATTCCCTGGGAAACCAAGTAGTCCCTCACCAGCTTCGCTCGCCTTTCGCTGAGCGTCAGGTTGTATTTCTTAGGGCCCCGCACGTCAGCATGGCCTACGACAACCAGTCTGTTGTTCGGATCGTATTGCTCGTTACTCTTGAACGTAGTCGCTTCCTCTGTGAGAACGCGTCCTTCGCTCGAGACCAACCCCAGATTTGGACGCCGCCGCTGAGGGTAGTCGGAGGGATAAAAGACGCTTGCGAGCGTTACTGGCGGAGCAGGATCAATGGAGCCGACAAAGTGCAGAGTGGCGGTTCGAGTGGCCGTCCCGCCGCAAGGATTGGCCGCACTGAGCGTGTAAGTCACGTCTTGGCTGATGGGGCCGATGCGGGTTTGCCCCGGCTCCGCCTCGATATTCTGAGTTCCGGTAGTGGCGACGCTGCCGAGCGGCTGGATGGTGACTGTGTCCGCGTTGGAGCTCGACCAAGTCAGCGTTGCCGAGGTTTGCTCCACAACTTTGTCGCCGATCTTGTGATAGCGCACATCCGGCTGGCTCAGTTCCAGAGTCGCCGTCGGTTGCGTGTCGACGTCAATGGTAGCAGTCTGGGTGACTTTGCCTCCCGGCCCCCTCGCCACTAGCTCATACGCAGTCGTTTGGGTTGGAGCCACTGTGTGATTTCCACTCCCTTCCACTTCGCCTATGTTCGTGATGGAAGTCTCTGCTGCGTCGGCGGTCTTCCAGTTCAATTCGGCCGACTGGCCGCAAGTGGTTTGCGTCTGCGAGGCGGAGAGTTGCGCCGTCACTGGCGCGATGGGAACTTTCGCACTCGCTATGCCTGCTTCAAATCGCGGCTGAGGTCCGAGAGCGAATCCTGGCTTGAAATTCTTAGTCTTAATCGCGCCATTGCGATTCAGATCCACAATGACCCGTTTGCCCGCGTCTACGGCTACCGGTCCCGACCAGATGGTCTGACCCTTCTGCATAACTGTCACTTGGTAGGTGCCGGGCTTCACGAGCAACCACTGGTGCCACAGCCAGTTATTGTCGAACTCGTCCACGTGGCCGACGAAAAATGCCGGTGTGTTCCCATTAAGCAAAACCGCCGCTTGTGGATGGCCCTTCAGTTCGATATCGCCGAAGGGACCCGCCACCTTGTCGCCCGAGGGTTGCAGAGTGACAGTCAATTCCGTCTTTTTCCCACTGGTGATTTCTACGTGCTGGGTTTGAGGAGCATAGCCGTAATTCCGCACTTCAACGGTATGCCTACCGGCGTCGAGCGCAATTGCCTGGCTGCCGTCGCTAATCGCAGTGTCATCGACGAATACATAGGCCTGCTTTGGGTTGACGTGAATTTTCAGAATTCCATTCCCGGTCTTGCTTTGGGCCAAAGCAGTGGTCGTTCCGATCAGCAGGATCGGTATTGCGAAAAGAAACGCTTGCCTGAGCAACTTCGTCCGCGTCATCTGAATTCTCCTTCGGGGCCATTGTTCACGAGCCTCTGTTCGCTACTTCCAATTCAGAAACTGCATTTCAAGGGCCAATGCAGCAAATGCCGAAAGTTCTGACTAACAACATCAACGGAGTTCAAGCGATTCCGCGGTGGACATTTGCTGCCATCATATCGACACTTGCGTCAATACTGTCACGGCCTGGCAGTCGCACTGATGGCTGGTACCGACGGGCTTTGATTAGAAGGTGTGGTTCTGGGAACCAAGAAATGCAGAGGAGAAAAACTCGATTCAGCGTTCCCTCTAGAAGCTTACAAATGACAATCTCTTGTCGGAGAAGCTCTTGCGCGGTCAGCGTCACGGCGCAAGGTTAGCTGGGGCATGTGAGTGTAGGCTTGGCGATTCCAAAGTCGGGGCATCGATCTGGGATCGGAACCTCTGTTGCACTTGAGCAGCTGGACGGAAGCGCGGACGGTTCGAGCCTCCATGCCAAGTGAAGTCGGTGCCCCTGTGAACAATTGGAGATACCCAATCGGTGAATGGGACACGGGGAGCCAGGAGCGGAGGGTGAGGTTTAGGTATGTCCAATGAAATGAGCAAAGCATCTTTACTCGCAGAAATGCGCAAAGCTAGTGGGGAGCAATTCACTCATGAAACGGTTACGCATGCTGGTGGCGTATGGCACTCGGAGGTCGCAGGCGGCCAGTATGTGTTCCCAGACGGAAGCATGGGACGCTTCGCGTGGTATTGCAGATTTGTTGAGTATCAGCGGTGCGCTGCATAAATATCCGGGGCTGCAGGTCACATGAGGAGTTTGTGAGCAAGGACGGGCATTGTCTCACGCGAGGTCTCAATCCTTCGAATGTAGCGCCTGGTACACTAGCAGGGGAAGGCTCTCGGTATCTTCAGTATTTATTGTTGGACTGCTTGCATCCGCGCGCGCATGTGCAGGTGTAAAATGTGCGCTCCATGGAGTTCCAGACTGGACTGGGGGCCGCGAGTATCCGTTGAATCAACTCTGCCACCCCCAACAGGCATCGCCGGCCAATTCGCGGGTGCACTCTTCTTGCCCCACTATTTGGCCGTCATACTGCTCATCCAAGTCTTCGCGGGAATTCTGTTGATTGCCAACCGTTTTGCCCCTCTGGCGCTAACTCTTCACGGCCCCGTTATCGTCAATATTTTTTTCTATCACGCATTCATGGATCCTAGGGCCCTTCCGAGGGCTGCCATAGTGATCATGCTCTGGTTATTCGTAGCGTACAGCGTGCGATCCGCGTTCGTCGGCCTTCTTCAGCAGCGCGTGATCGATCCAGCTATTCCGAAAACTCCACTTGCGAGGGCGACCGTTCGGTAGAAGGAAGGCTGTGTAGGGATACGTACAACCGCGTGAGCAGTTGAAAATGGAGTATGCAATCAACTCTCATGCGACCGAAACGCAAACGTGGTCATCCAATCGCTGACGGATACCTGGAGTCGCAAACATGCAGATCGGTGTCGACAGCTTCGCGGCAGCCATTTCGGACCCGGTCTCTGGTCTCACCATAAGACCTGTCCAGCGCATACAGAATCTACTGGAAGAGATTGAGCTCGCGGACCACGTCGGTCTGGATGTTTTTGGCATCGGCGAACATCACCGAGCTGAGTTCCTTGATTCTGCCCCAGTGGTGATTCTTTCTGCGGCTGCCACGCGCACAAAAAACATCCGCCTCACGAGCGCAGTCACCGTTCTCAGTGCTGCCAATCCGGTCCGCGTCTTCCAGGAATTTGCGACTCTGGACCTTATCTCGCATGGCCGTGCTGAGATCGTTGCGGGTCGCGGCTCATTCGTGGAGTCTTATCCACTCTTTGGTCTCAGCCTGGAAGACTACGACTCGCTTTTTTCAGAAAAACTTGATCTGCTCCTCAAGATTCGCGAGAACACGCACGTCCACTGGTCCGGCAAGCACCGCGCGCCGCTCACGGGCCAAGCGGTTTACCCTCGCCCGCTGCAAAATCCGCTGCCGATTTGGATTGGCGTCGGCGGCACCCCCGAATCATTCGCTCGTGCCGGTATGCTCGGACTCCCCCTCATGGTCGCCATCATCGGTGGCGAACCCAAACGATTCCGCCCTCTTATCGACCTCTACCGCGAGGCAGGTCGGCGCGCCGGTCACTCCGCCGATAAACTCATCGTGGGTCTTCACTCCATCGGCTTTCTGGGAGACACGACCCAGCAGGCTGCGGACGACTTTTATCCTGGATACGCGCACACGTTCACCGAGATCGGCAAGGAACGCGGCTGGCCCCCAACTACGCGGGCAAAGTTCGACGCCGTACGCGGACCCACAGGTGCGCTGTTGATCGGCGACGCCGAAACTGTCGCGGAGAAAATACTATACGTGAATGATGCCCTCGGCGGGCTCTCTCGAATTACATTCCAGATGGGCGTCTCGACGCTACCGAATCAGAAGATGTTGCGAGCGATCGAAATCCTGGGAACTCGCGTCGTGCCCATCGTCCACAGAGAACTCGCCGCAACCCCTGCGCGTGCCTGATGCAACTCTGGTAGCCCCCAGCACCCCTGCTCACACGAGGCAGGTGTACTCCTCCATTATCCTCAACCAGAGGCTCCCTTGAACCGAACTGTGGCGGTTCCCAGACTACATTCAATTTCTTTAATAAAGCACCGAATGTTCCTGCTCGATCAAACTGATTGAGAAATCAGAGCTTGGCCCCCCAGGCAGGACTTGTACCTGAACCCTATCGGCTAACAACCGAACGCTATGATTTGACACACGCGAACCGTCGGGAAAGCCTTTGGCGGATTTGAACCTTTGATCGAGGGGTTGGCCCCTTGCCGTTTAGCAAGTCCTCGTCGTACTTCTGGCGTAATCCGAGCGGTCCCACCAGAGAAGAACAGCTACCTGTATTCCCAGTTCGGTCGAGGCATGCATGAAAATACCTACAGATTCTCTAGGTTCAAGCCATGAGCGGCCGATCCCTCCTTTGAGCCAATCCCGACACGGCGATATGGCGTGCCAAGCCCTCTACGTTCGCAAGCATGTCCAGTGTGCAAGGGTCGGAGAATCCGAACCTGCGGCACGAGGGATCGAAATCCACCAAATCCTGGCAACCTACATCAACCAGCTGGTCAGAACAACACGCACCACAGACCTCGAATTATTCGATGCCTTGATGAAAGGGTCGGGGACCGAGGCACGAGAAGTTCTGGAGAAGTTCCGGGACAACCACGCATTTGACCCGGAGAAGATCCTAGCGACTGAGCTCCATATTGCGCTCGATGAAAACTTCGTTCCGATCGAGCATCCGGGCGATGACGGGCCAATAGCCGATTACGAGGGGACGCTCGATCTCGTGATGCTCCATTCTCTTGCGGAGGCCGAGATCGACGATTGGAAGAGCTACTACCAAGTCATCGAGGCGGACACATTTCAATCGAAGTTCTACCCGCTACTACTGATGTGCCTCAATCCATCTCTCGAACGCGTGAAGTTTGTTTTGGAGTTTGTCCGCTATGGAGTTTCCCGCTGTGCCGAATACACGCGGAAAGACCTGCCGTGGCTCAAGGAATTGGCACAGAGGGAGCGGATGCGTCAAAGGAAGCTTCATGAATTGGCTTCCTCTGGCGACCGGGACTTGAAGGTCTCCCCAGGAAGGCACTGCACTTGGTGCCCGCTTTTGCTGAACGGCTGCCCGGTGGCAGAGACAAATCCTTACGGGCAGATGACGGCTGGAG
>Ga0137418_10001617_pt2 | contig 16031 bp, 15 predicted proteins | sample CZODoug3_1_2_16f_FD_122242 | JGI IMG/M metagenome (GOLD analysis project Ga0137418, IMG submission 122242) | Vadose zone soil fungal communities from Angelo Coast Range Reserve, California, USA - CZODoug3_1_2_16fungal (Hybrid Assembly) | ecosystem: Environmental > Terrestrial > Soil > Vadose... | reverse complement strand
GGAGAGAGTCGAACTCTCATGGGGTTGCCCCCGACGGATTTTGAGTCCGTTGCGTCTGCCATTCCGCCACTCGGGCCGATTTCAGCGCGCGAAATATATTGCGGAACGATAAAGCATGCGGCCGCCACGGAGCAACGCGTGGCGGCCGCAAGTAGAAGGAAAGCGGTTGCTAGATCCCTCGACCCCGACGCCCTCCCCGCAACCGTGGACCAGGCGCCATCCCCGGCCCTCTACCCATCCCCCGCCCTTCGCGCCGCTGCATCCGCAGCTCACCAACTCGCCGCATGAGCTGCTCGCGCATCTGCTGGTAGCGGGCGCGCTGAACCGGCGTGAGATAACTAGCCATCTCGCGATCCTGGTCCTGCTCGATCCTGAGCATCTCCGCGCGACCAGTCTGAATCCCATCCATCAGCTTGCGTACGCTATCGGAATTCGCCGCGATCCCCGGCTGCATCTGATTCTCGAGCGCCCGACGACGCTGAAGCTGCTGCTGCATAACATCGCGCTGGCGCGTGCCGAACCGTTCCTGTGTGGTCCGCAACTTGGTTGCCTGGTCCTGCGACAAGTTGAGATCCTGTTGGACGCGGCGGGTGAATGTCGACTCGATCCGTGCCCGCAAGCGCCCCGCCTCGGCGGTGTCGCTCTGCGCGCTCATGCTATCTCGCTGCTGTGCTGCCAGACACGGCGCAAGCAGGACGGCAAGGCTGAGTAGGATGTACGTCCTCATATTTATCCCTCCAAAGAGCGCAGTACTGCACGCAGCTGCTGCGCGTCGAGTTCATGCAAGTCCGTGCTGCCTTCCGGTACGGCCACACTGTCATTGCTGATCAATTCATCGAACGTCGTGAGGACGTCGCGCAGCTCGTCCGTCGAGAGATCGCTCAGGTCGTCCGCGACGAGATGGGCGGCGTGTGTGCTGACCCCGGGGCGACGCCCCGGGGTGAGCCGAGACGCGACCACGGCGCCTCCCAGCACGATGACCACCGCCGCGGCAACCCGCAGCCACGACTGCTGGACCCAGGCGATGCGGCGCACCGGCTGCTCGCGCAGCCGCTCGACGACCTTCCGCGCAGTCGCTGCGACGTCGAGCCGTGCGGCAACGTCGCTGCCGAGTCGCTTCGCCAGGCTTTCGAGCCTCTCGTTGTTCATGGGTTCACAATCTCCTTCAATCGCCTTGCTGCATGATGGTAATGCACGCGCGCTGCTCCAGGTGTCGTCGCCAATGCCGCCGCGATCTCTTCGTATTCCAAGCCCTGCTGCGCTCTGAGCAGGAACACCTCGCGCTGCAGCCGCGGCAGCTGCTGCAATCCCGCCGCGAGCAGCGCCTCGGCTTCGCTAGCCTCGGCATGTTCATGCGGGTCGCCGGTCATATCACGGACGCCGTCGTCCAACGGCATCACCTTGCGCCGCGCCGCACGTCGCCCGAAATCCTTCAGCACGTTGCCGCCGATCGTCAGCAGCCAGGTGCGAAACTGGCATTGCCCCCGGAACCGGTCCACGCTGCGAAACGCGCGGATGAACGTTTCCTGTACCAGATCGTCCACATCGGCGTCGGGCGCCCCCGCGCCGGCGAGAAAGCGCGCCAATGGCCGGGCGTGCCGCCCGACGAGCTCGGCCGCCGCCTGTTCATCCCCCGCTTGCCACGCTGCGATGAGCGCGGCGTCGTGGGCTGCTGGAACCATTTGCGGTTGGGCCATCGGGCTCCGGGGTGATGGACGTGGGAGATCGGCAAATATTAAGAGGTGTCAGGTGTCTGGTGTCAGCATTACCCCCCCTGACACCCGACACCAGGCACCTGACCTTGCCGAGCCAGAGCCCGGCGGATAGCTTCCGGTTTCGAACAAGCGTTCGAACTCATGCGACCATACGACGAGCGTCTCGACCATCTGCTCGCCCGCGCCGCCCGGGTCTTTGCGGACAAGGGCTATCACCCCACCACCATGCGGGACCTCTCCGCCGCGAGCGGAATGTCCCTGGCGGGGATGTACTACTACGTCCGCGGCAAGGAAGACCTCCTGGCCCTCATTCAGGAGCGCTGCTTCACGCAGGTCCTGGAAGGTGCGCGGCAGGCGGTCGCGACTGCCAGCGATCCGCAGGAGCGGCTGCAGAGCTTCATCCGGCATCACGTTTCTTTCTTCGCGCACCACATGGCCGAGATGAAGGTGCTGTCGCATGAAGCCTCGCCGCGCGGCGTGAGCGCGATCAAACGGCATTACGTGGACCTGCTCGAGTCCATTCTCAAAGAAGCGGCGCCCGAGCAGAGCGCTGTGGACCGCAGCGCCGCGACATACATCCTCTTCGGCATGATGAACTGGATCTACAACTGGTACGACCCGGCCGGTCACATCGATCCCGCCCGGCTGGCCGATCTCATGGCGAGCATCTTCCTCGGCGGCTTCGTCGAGACTCATCAGGAGGCAAAGTAATTCCCATGGCAACCATGACCGAACCGCAAGTCAAAACGCTCATTCAGTACCGCAGCGAGGACGGACTCGCCATCATCGAGCTCGACGATCCTCCGGCGAACACCTACACCCACGAGATGATGCGCCAGCTCGACGACGCGATCCTGCGGGCGCGCTTCGACGACGACGTGCACGTCATCGTGCTGCGTGGCCACGGCGACAAGTTCTTCTCCGCAGGCGCGAACATCGGCATGCTCAACAAGGTGACGCCACGATTCAAGTACTTCTTCTGTCTCCACGCGAACGAAACGCTGAACCGGCTGGAGCAGACGCCTAAGCTCACGATCGCGGCCCTGAACGGGCACACGGTCGGCGGCGGTCTCGAGATCGCGATGGCGTGCGATCTGCGGATCGCGAAGGAGAATGCGGGGAAGATCGGCCTGCCGGAGGTCAACCTCGGCGTGCTGCCGGGCACCGGCGGGACGCAGCGGCTGGCCCGCATCGTCGGCAAACCCCTCGCGATCGAGCTCATGGTGAAGGGCGAGCTGTTCTCCTTCGATCGCGCCAAAGAGATCGGGCTGGTGAACGAGGTGTTTGACGCGAAAGACTTCTGGGAACAGGTCCTGCTCTACGCGAAGCAGTTCTGCCCACCCCACAAGGCGTCGAAAGCGGTCGGCCTGATCAAGCGGGCGGTGCAGTCCGGCGCGGAGGTGCCGTTCGAGAGCGGCCTGGCCATCGAGCGCGAGCTGCAGCAGCAGCTGTTCCAGAGCGATGACGCCAAAGAGGGCATCGCGGCGAACCAGGAGAAGCGGATGGCGGAGTTCAAGGGGAAGTGAAGACCGACCTCTTCATTAATAACGAGTGGCGGCCGGCGGCCAGCGGCAAGCGGTTCGCCGTGGAAAACCCGGCGACCGAAGAGAACCTGGCCGATGTGGCGGCGGGCGACGCCGCGGATGTCGATAACGCGGTCCGCGCGGCCAAGGCCTGCTTTGAGTCGCAGGCGTGGCGGGAGATGTCCGGCAGGAAGAGAGGCAAGCTCCTCTTCAAAGCGGCCGACCTGCTCGAGGCCCGGCTCGATGAGGTTGCTCGCCTCGAGACGGCGCAGAACGGCAAGACGCTCTTCGAGTCGAAGATCGAAATCGGCATGACGATCAACACACTGCGTTACTACGCGGGGTGGGCGGACAAGATCGTCGGCGACACGCTCCCGGTCGAAGGCCCCTTCCTTACCTACACGCTGCGCGAGCCGATCGGCGTGGTCGGGGCGATCGTGCCGTGGAATTTTCCGCTCAACATCGCGAGCTGGAAGTTCGCCCCTGCCCTCGCGGCCGGGTGCACCGTCGTCTTGAAGCCTGCGTCGGAGACGCCGCTCACGGCGCTGCTCTTTGCCGAGATGGCGCTCGAGGCGGGATTCCTTGCGGGCGCGTTCAACGTCGTGCCCGGCGGCGGCTCCACCGCGGGCGCGGCGCTCGTGCGCCACCCCGACGTCGACAAGATCTCGTTCACTGGATCGACGGAGGTCGGCCGGCAGGTCATGAAGATGGCGGCCGAGACGAACAAGCGGGTGACGATGGAGCTGGGCGGCAAGAGTCCGAACATCATCTTCGCCGACGCCGACCTGAAGGCCGCCGTACGCGGCGCGCAGACCGGCATCTTCTACGGCAAAGGCGAGGTGTGCGCGGCGGGATCCCGCCTCCTGGTCGAGAAGTCGGTGCACGCACACGTGATCGAGCAGCTCGCTGAAGGGGCGAAGAAGATGACGCCGGGCGACCCACTCGATAAGAACACGCGGCTCGGCGCGCTCGTCTCCAAAAAGCAGCAGGAGTCGGTGCTTTCGTACATCAAGAAAGGCGTGGACGAGGGCGCCCAGCTCGTTGCGGGTGGCAAGGCCGCCAAGCCGAACGGTAAGGGCTATTACGTCGAAGCAACGGTGTTCGACGGCGTGCAGCCCGAGATGACGATCGCGCGCGAAGAGATCTTCGGGCCCGTCCTGGCCGTGCTGACATTCGACGATTTCGATCAGGGCGTGAAGTTGGCGAATAACACGATCTACGGACTCGCGGCCGGGATCTGGACCAAAGACATCCAGAAGGCGCACCGGGCGGCAAAGGCGATTCGCGCCGGCACGGTCTGGATCAATTCCTACAACTTCTACGATTCGGGTGCGCCGTTCGGCGGCTTCAAAGCCTCGGGATTTGGCCGAGACCTCGGCCGTGAGGCGTTGGACGGCTATCTGGAAACGAAGACTGTGTGGGTCGCCCTGTGAGGGAAGCCTTTGTTGTTGAGGCTCTCAGGACTCCTGTTGGTAAGCATGGTGGCTCGTTGGCGGGTGTGCGGCCAGATGATCTCGCGGCAGTTCCCATTAAGGCGATCGTCGAGCGCTCGGGCGTCGATCCGGCATCGGTTGACGACGTGATTCTCGGCTGCGCGAACCAGGCGGGCGAGGACAACCGTAACGTCGCCCGGATGGCGTTGCTGCTCGCGGGTCTCCCAATCGAAGTCCCAGGACAAACGGTGAACCGGCTGTGCGGTTCAGGGTTGCAGGCGGCCGCGAGCGCGGCGCAGGCGATCAAGGCGGGAGAAGGCGAGACGTTCATCGCCGGCGGCGTGGAGAGCATGACCCGCGCGCCGTATGTCATGCTCAAATCGGGTGAGCCCTGGAGCCGCAAGGCGCCCGAAACGGCGGATACCACAGTTGGCTGGCGCTTCGTGAATCCGCGCATGAAGAAGGAATGGACGATCTCGCTCGGTGAGACCGCCGAGGTCGTGGCGGAGCGGTACAAGATCAGCCGCGCCGATCAGGATGCGTTCGCGGTGGAGAGCCAGCGGCGCGCCGAGAAGGCGCTCAAAGAGTGCGTGTTCACGGATGAGCTCGTGCCGGTTCCCCTCCCCGACGGCTCCACATTTGCCAAGGATGAATATCCACGCGCCGGTACGACGGTCGACAGTGTCGCCACGCTCAAGCCCGCGTTCAGGAAAGACGGTACGGTAACGGCGGCAAGTTCGAGTGGCATCAACGATGGCGCAGCGGCGCTGCTCGTGACGAACGACAAGAAAAATGCGATCGCACGAATCGTGACCACTGCGGTTGCGGGTGTCGATCCCAGTTGCATGGGACTCGGTCCGATTCCCGCGACCCAGAAGGCCCTCAAACGCGCGGGTCTCACGATCGATCAGATCGGTCTTGTCGAGCTGAATGAGGCGTTCGCGGCGCAGGCGATTGCCTGCATCCGCGAGCTGAAGCTCGATCCTGAGAAGGTGAACATCTACGGTGGTGGCATCGCCCTCGGCCACCCGCTCGGTTGCACCGGAGCCAAGCTGCTAACCACGCTTGTCCACGCCTTAGCACGCCGCAACACGCAGTTTGGTTTGGTAACCATGTGCATCGGCGTCGGCCAAGGCATCGCGATGATCGTGGAGCGCGTCTGATGGCGGCGTACGAGCGCATCCTCGTGGAAATCACCGATCATATCGGAACAGCGACGCTGAACCGGCCCGACAAGCTCAACGCCGTCGATCCCGACATGTGCGAGGATCTGCTCGAAGCGTTGCGCATGCTCGCGGCAGCGGACGCCGTGCGCGTTATCGTGATCACGGGGGCGGGCCGCGCCTTCTGCGCCGGCGCCGACCTCGGCGTGCTGGGCACGCAGGGCAATGAGCTCGTACGGGCCGGTAAGGAGATCGCGCTCACGATTCGCAACGCCCCAAAGCCGGTGCTCGCCGCGGTGAACGGCCCGGCAGCCGGTGGCGGCGCGAATCTGGCGCTCGCCTGCGACTACCGCCTGGCCTCGGATCAAGCGTCGATCGGGCAAGTATTTCACAAGCTCGGCCTCACGGTCGACTGGGGCGGAAGCTATTTCCTGCCCCGCTTGACCCGCGTCTCCAAGGCACTCGAGCTGGTATGGAGCGCGCGCATGGTGCCGGCCGCGGAAGCCGCGGAGCTCGGACTGTTCGACCGCGTGGTGTCGCACGCCACGCTCGCGGCGGAGACGAAGATGCTGGCACAACGCTGGGCGGGCATGGCGCCGCTGGCCGTGCGCAAGGCGAAGCAAGCGCTCTACAAGTCGGAGCACAGCACCCTCGAGGACATGCTCGACCTCGAGATCGCAGACCAAGAGACCCTCTTTGCAACCCCCGAGGCACGCCAACTCATAAGGAATCGCTGATGGTCCGCAAACTCCACAACTTCGACGACTGGATCGACTACTTCCGGTACTGGCAGGACTCGATCGGCCTGCCGCAGGGCGATCTTCGCAAGTACGGGTTCGAAGCGAAGTTCGGCGATCCCGAAGTGCCCCACATCGAGTTCGGGCACTACAAAGGCGAGCGCAAATGGCCGACGGTGATGCACATCCCCGACCAACGCATCCGCGACGCCTTGCTCAATCTGATCGTGTATCAGGGCGACACCGAATTCGCGTCGGTGGAGCAGCAGCGCAACCTGCTGCACCATGCGCCCTCCGCCTACGACCTCCTGTCGCTGCAGCGGGTGATGACCGAGGAGATGCGGCACGGTTGGCAGATGTCCTACCTGCTCTGCTCGCATTTTGGCGACGAAGGCAAGCGCGAAGCCGCGAAGCTGCTCGAGCGCCGCGCCGACGAGGGCGAGCGCCTGCTCGGCTCCTTCAACGAAATCGTCGACAACTGGCTCGACTTCTTCACCTACACGCAGTTCATCGACCGCGACGGCAAGTTCCAGCTCAAGATGCTTTCGGTGTCGGCGTTCGATCCGCTGTCCCGCTCGATGGGCCCGATGCTCAAGGAAGAGTCCTATCACCTCGGCACCGGCAACAACGGCCTGCTGCGGATCGTGAAGGCCGGCAAGATGCCGCCGGAGGTGATCCAGCGCTTCTTCTATAAGTGGATTCCCACGGCATTCGACCTTTTTGGGACCGACAATTCGTCGTCCGCACACTGGGCCTATGTATGGGGGTTGAAGGGCCGCTACGACGAGCGCGAGAACCCGACCAACGGCGCGGAACCGGACAAGAGCAAGCTGAACGAAATGGCGCGCGGGTTGTACCGCCAGGAGATCGTGAAGCTGGTCGAGCGCCTCAACATGTTCATTCCCGAGCGCGAGCGGCAGCTCAAGGTCCCGGACCTCAAATTCAACCGGCGGATCGGCATATACGGGCATCAGAAGTTCAACGTCGACGGCCAGCCGATCAGCGCCGAGCGGTACACGGCGTATCTGGAATCAGTGCTGCCGCGGCCGGAGGACATCGCGGTCGTTCACGATATCGAGAAAGAGCCGGACTGGATCGAGCCCAAGAAGGCCGACAGCCTGCAGCAGTGAAGCCTCTAGTCATTGCCCACCGGGGCGCCTCCAGCATCGAGCTGGAGAACTCCCTGGCCGCCTTCCGCGCAGCCGCCGGCCAGGGCGCCGACGGGGTCGAGCTGGACGTCCATGCGACGATCGACGGCGAGATCGTCGTCCACCACGATCCGTCGGTGCTGGGATTGCCGATCGCGCAGGCGCGGGCGCGAGACCTGGCCGCCCGGCCGCTCGCGAACGGTGAGCCCATTCCGACCCTCGCACAGGCGTTGGACGTGCTGGGTCAGCTCAAGGTGTTCGTCGAGGTCAAGGTGCTCGATCCCAAATGGGACGACAAACTCCTCGCGACGCTCGACCACGGTCCCAATCCATCCGGCTACGCCGTTCACAGCTTTGTAGTCCCCGTCGTGCGGCGCCTTGGGCAGAAACGACCCACGCTACCCCGTGGCATCTTGTCCGAAGTCGCCACGCGCTCCCCCAAACAGACGTTGGAGGACGCGTCCGCGCAGACGCTGTGGCAGGAACGGACGACGCTCGACGAGACCCTGGTCAAGACGGTTCACGGCCTCGGCGCCACGATCATTGCGTGGACCGTCGATCAGCCCGCCGACATGGAGCGCTTGGTCCGCTGGGGTGTCAACGGCATCTGCACCAACCATCCCGAGCGCGCCCGCCGTGTCGTAGACGCATCCCGGGCTGCATGAAGCATCCTCGCGTCGCGGTCATCGGCGCGGGCACGATGGGACACGGCATCGCCTATGTGACGGCGCTTGCCGGATGTGAAGTGCGGCTGACCGATGCTCGTGCCGACGCCCTGCCCCAGGCGTTGGACAGGATCGAAGCTCTGCTGGTGAGCGGTGTCAAACGGGGAAAGCTCGACGCAGGCGATCACGCCACGGTGCGCAAACGGATTCGCGCAGAGCCCCAGATTCGCGCGGCAGTCAGCGACGCCGACATCGTGATCGAAGCGGTCGTCGAGGATCTCGCGATCAAGCAGCGGCTCTTTGCCGAGATCGAGCGGGCGGCCCCGCCGGGCGCACTGCTCGCCTCCAACACCTCGTCGCTCTCGATCGCGCAGATCGCATCGACGATGACGCAACCGGCGCGCCTCGTCGGGATGCATTTCTTCAATCCGGTGCACGTGATGAAACTGGTCGAAGTCGTGACCCACGGTCGGGACAGCGGCCCCGCGGCCGAGCGGGCGGTCGAGTTTGCGCGCCGGCTCGGGAAGGAGCCGATCGTGGTGCGGGATTCTCCCGGTTTCGCGTCCAGCCGGCTCGGCGTTGTCCTGGGTCTCGAGGCGATGCGCATGCTCGAGCAGGGCGTCGCCAGCGCGGAAGACATCGACAAGGCGATGGAGCTGGGCTACAACCACCCGATGGGGCCGCTCAAGCTCACCGATCAGGTCGGCCTCGACGTGCGACTCGCGATTGCGGAGTACCTGTACGCGACGCTCGGCAAGCCGCAGTACGAACCCCCCAAAATCCTGCGCGAGAAGGTGAAAAAGGGCGAGTTGGGACGGAAGACGGGAAAGGGGTTCTACACCTGGAGCGACTGACTCGCATCACCGACGTCCACGTGCACATCCAACCGTGGCGCGACCTCAAGCCCAAAGTGCAGGAGGCGATGCGCAAGGGGAAGGAAGATCATTGGGCCTTCCTCATCTCCATCATGGATGACCCCGGCGCGCTGCTCGAGGTGATGGACCGCTCGGGCGTGTGGCGTATCGGTCTCGTCAACTATCCGAGCCCCGACATCATGGGGTTCGGCGATTCCACGAACACCTTTGCCGCGAAGTACGCCCGGGCGAATCCGGAGCGGCTCATGCCGTACGGCGGCGTGCACGCGCGCTACACTCGCGATCCGGCCGGCGATGTCGACCGGCTCGTGGATCAGGGGATCCGGCTCCTCAAGATCCATCCCCCGCATCAGGGCTTTCCCGCCAACGCCTACACCGAAGGCCTCGACGCGCTGGGCAAGATCTACCGGCGCTGCGAGGAGCTCGGCCTCCCGGTGATGGTCCATACCGGTACGTCGATCTTCCCCGGCGCCCGCTCGAAGTACGGGAATCCGATGGAGCTCGACGACGTCGCCATCGATTTTCCGGCGCTGCGACTCGTGATGGCCCATGGCGGCCGGCCGCTCTACATGGAGGAAGCGTTTTTCATCCTGCGACGTCATAGTCAAGTCAGGCTCGATGTGTCGGGCATTCCGCCCTCCAAGCTGCTGGAGTACTTTCCCCGCCTGACGGAGATCGTGGATCGCGTGCTGTGGGGCACGGACTGGCCCAGCCCGGGTGTCAAGGATCTGCGACAAAACATCGATCAATTTCTGGCCCTGCCGCTCACCCAAGTGCAGCAACGGGCCATCCTCGAAACCAACGCCCTCGTTCTGTTTCCGACGGAGTCAGACTCGCATGCATAGCCTTCTCTTCGTGGCTCTTCTGGCGCAATCCGGAGCGATCCCCTTCGAGCAGTTCACGCTGCCGAACGGTTTGCACGTGATCTATTCGGAGGACCATTCGACGCCGATCGTGTCGGTCGATCTCTGGTACGAGGTCGGCTCGCGCAACGAGCGTCCCGGCCGCTCCGGCTTCGCGCACCTGTTCGAGCACATGATGTTTCAGGGGTCGGCGCACATCAAGAAAGCCGAGCACAATCAGCTGATCGAGCGCGCGGGCGGCGATTTCAACGGCAGCACCGCCGAGGACCGCACCAATTATTGGGAGACCGTCCCGTCGAACCGCCTCAACCTCGCGCTCTGGGCCGAGGCGGACCGCATGCGCTCGCTCGCCATCACGCAGGAGAACTTCGACAATCAGCGGCAGGCGGTGAAAGAAGAGCGCCGCCTGCGCGTGGACAACCAGCCCTACCAGGCGGCGTTCACGGAGGGGTTGACGTGGCCGTTCGACACCATGACCTGCTTCCCCTACGCCCACACCGTCATCGGCTCGATGGCTGATCTCGACGCCGCGAAGCTGCCCGACGTGCAGGCGTTCTTCGACACGTACTACGCTCCGAACAACGCGACGCTCGTCGTAGTCGGCGACTTCGTCCCCAGCCAGCTACGCGCCCTGGTCAATCAGTATTTCGCGGGTGTGCCGAGCCATGCGGCCCCCGAGGCGCCGCACTGTGAGGCGACGGCAGTCGCGAGCAGCGGGGGTTCCTCACGACACGAGGTCCATGACGCGCACGCCAACCTCGACGCCCTGTTGCGGATCTATCGTGTGCCGGAGCATCGCAGCGCCGACACGCCGGCGCTCGAAGTGCTCAACATCATCGTCGGTCAGGGCGCGAGCTCGCGGCTCAACGTCGCCGTGGTACGGCGCGAAAAGGCGGCCGTTGCCACGGGTGCGATCCTCAATCCGTACGGCTCGCGCAACGGTCCGGGAGTGTGGGTCGCCTACGGCTTCGTGAACCAGGGCGTATCGGCGGACCGCCTGGACAGCCTCATCGCCGTGCAGCTCGACAGCATCCGGACGTACGGGATCAGCGCTGCCGAGCTCGAGAAGGCCAAGAATGCCTTGCGGGCGGCGTTCATCGGTAACCGGGAGACGACGTTGGGCAAAGCGGAAGAGCTGCACCACTATCGCACGTTTCACAATTCACTGGACGAGATCAACACCGATCTCGACAAGCTGCTCGCGGTGACGAGTGATGACGTCAAGCGCGTCGCCGCCACGTATCTCGCGCCGGGCAATCTCACGCTGCTGATCGTGCGGGCAGGCGCCGCGCCCTCGCAGGGGGGAGGCCCACAATGAGCGGCCGGAACGTGAGAACGATGGAACGATGGAACGTACTGCTGGTCGTTCTTTCCATCATTCCAACTTTCCATCTTTCCGCTCAGGAGCCCTTCCCTACGCGTCCGCCAACCGCGGCCCCGCTCCGTCCCGTGCGCTTCCCGCCGTTCCAGGAAGCCGCGCTGCCGAATGGGATGACGCTGCTGCTGGTCGAAAACCACGAGCAACCGACGCTCTCGGTGAGCCTCAGCTTCCGCGCCGGCAGCGTCTACGACCCGGCCGGCAAGGAAGGCGTGGCGGGGCTGGTGGCGGAGCTGCTGACCAAAGGCACCCCGTCACGCAACGCCGACCAGATCGCGGCGGAAATCGAAGGGGTCGGTGGCTCCATCGGCGCGAGTGCCGGTGACGACTTCCTCACGATCTCCACCGACGGGCTCAGCGATCACGCCGAGCTTGCGTTCACGCTGCTCGGCGAGGTCAGCCGGCGATCGACGTTCCCCGACCAGGAAGTGGAGCTGGCGCGGACCCGGTTCCTTTCGTCACTCGAGGTCGAACTGTCACAGCCGGACAACGTTGCTGCGCGCGCATTCCAGAAGGAGATCTACGGCCGCAATCCGTACGGCCGGAACACCAGTGTCGCGGCGTACAAGGCGATTACGCGAAACGACATCGTCTCGTTCGCCGGACGGCGCATCCGCCCGGGCGGAGCACTGCTGGTCGTCGCCGGCGACATCACGCTGCCTCGCGCACGCGCGCTGGCAACCAGCGCGTTCGGCACGTGGCGCGGCGCGGCGGCTCCGATGTCGCCGGCTGCCTCCGCTCCCACAAAACGCGCGACCGACATTCTGCTCGTGAACCGGCCGGGATCCGTGCAGTCGAACATCGTCCTCGGCAACACCACGTTCTTGCCGACCGACACCGGCTACTACGCGGCGCGGATCGCCGCCCACGTGTTGGGCGGTGGCTCCGACTCGCGACTCTTCATGATTTTGCGCGAGCAGAAGGGCTGGACCTACGGCTCCTATGCCTCGCTGCGCCGCACCCGCGGCCTGGGATACTGGGAAGCGACGTTCGAGGGACGCACGGAAGTCAGCGACAGCGCGTTGCTGGAGCTGCTGCATCAGATCGATCGCGTCCGAACCGAAACGATTCCGGACAGCGAGCTGGTCGCGGCCAAGGGGTTCCTGGTCGGCTCGTTCCCGCTGACGATCGAGACGCCGCGTCAGATCGCCGGCGTCGTCACCACCGCTCGGCTCCTCGGTCTCGGCTCGGACTATCTGCAGCGCTATCGCGATCGATTGGCGGCAGTCAAGGGCACGCGGGCGCGCGCCGCTGCGCAGCGCGTGTTTCGCCGCGACGCGCTGACGATCGTCGTCGTTGGTGACGCCAAGACGCTGTACGACAGGCTGAAGGCCATTGCGCCGGTCCGTCTGGTGGATATCGCGGGCCGGCCGATCGATCCTGCCGAGCTCAACCCGACCGGCGGGCCGGTCGCGCTGGACCGCAGCCAGATCGTGGCGCACAGCGACAGTTTCCAGGCGCTGGTGCAAGGCACCGTGTACGGCGGACAGATCTCGAAGGTCGAGATCTCGGGCGATTCGATCGTGTACACCGAGGCAACGATCATCGGCCCGTTCCAACAGCGATCGACGGTCGTCCTGAACGCCGATCTCACGATGCGGCGCACCAATCAGACAGGCATGGTGCAGGGGCAGCAGACCGAAATCCATTTGACGTACGCCGATGGCCGGGTCAAAGGGACTGCCATGGCGCCGCAGCCGACCGGAACGCCGAAAACGATCGCCGTCGACACCACTGCCCCGCCGGGCACGATCGACGACAACGCGTTGGGAGTGTTGCTCGCGGCGCTGCCGCTCGATCAGGCCAAGACTTTCAACCTGAATGTCTTCTCGTCGGGCGAAGGGGCGTCGAAGGTCGTGACCGTGAAGGTCGCGGGGATAGAAAATGTCACGGTCCCGGCGGGAACGTTTCCGGCCTATCGTCTCGAGCTGACGGGCATGCAGCTGCCCGTGGTCATGCACGTCACGCAGCAGGCGCCGCGGCGACTGGTGCGCATCGCGCCGACGGGCGCTCCGCTGGTATTTGAACTCGTGAAATAGGGGAGACTTGATCATGCGTCATCTGTCGATCGGGTTGGGACTACTCCTACTCGCGGCGGGTTGTGCGTCAGCAGGGGCACGCACGACGACTGCTGCTGCACCACCTCCTCCTCCGGCAGCCACGGCACGACAGGATACGGCGGGCGTCGGTCCGCAGTATCCCTCGACCTACCAGCGCCACGCCAATCCTGCGGTCCTGATCCGCAACGCGACGATCATGACGGCGACGGGCCAGGAGATCCAGGGCGGCTCGATTCTGTTTCGCGACGGCCGGATCGTGGCCGTCGGGACGAACGTCGAGGCCCCGAGCGACGCGACGGTGGTGGATGGCACGGGCAAGTGGGTAACGCCCGGCGTGATCGACACGCACTCGCATCTCGGCGTTTACGCGGCGCCGGGCACGTTTGCGGAGTCGGACGGCAACGAGGCGACGAATCCCGTGACCGCCGAGGTGTGGGCGGAGCATTCATTCTGGCCGCAGGATCCGCAGATTCCGCTGGCGATTGCGGGCGGCGTGACGACGATCCAGGCGCTGCCCGGCTCGGCGAACTTGATCGGCGGGCGCAGCGCGGTGCTGAAGCTCATCCCCGCCCGATCCGTTCAGGAGATGAAGTTCCCCGGCGCGCACTATGGGCTGAAGATGGCCTGCGGCGAGAATCCCAAGCGCGTCTACGGCCAACGCGGCGGCCCGTCCACCCGCATGGGCAACATGGCCGGCTATCGCGCCGCTTTCATTCAGGCGCAGGTGTACCGGCGGCGCTGGGACAAATGGAACAAGGACCACGACGGCGATCCACCGGAGCGCAATCTGCGCAACGAATCGCTCGCCGAAGTGCTGCGCGGCAACATCTTCGTCCAGAATCACTGCTATCGCGCCGACGAGATGATGCAGATGCTCGATCTCGCCCACGAGTTCGGCTTCAAGATCCGCTCGTTCCATCACGCGGTGGAGGCGTACAAGATCGCCGACGCGCTGGCGCGCGAAGGCACCGCCGTGTCGATCTGGTCGGACTGGTGGGGCTTCAAGGAAGAGGCGATGGACGGGATCTACGAGAACGCGGCATTGGTGCAGCAGGCGGGCGGCCGTGTCGTCATTCACTCCGATGACCCCGGCGGCATCCAGCGCCTGAATCAGGAAGCCGCGAAAGCGATGTATCACGGCCGGCGGGCGGGAATTCCGATCACGCGCGATCAGGCGGTCCGGTGGTTCACCGCCAACCCCGCCTGGGCCCTCGGCCTCGATTCGCTGGTCGGGACGCTCGAGCCCGGGAAGATGGCGGACGTCGTGCTCTGGTCCGCCGATCCGCTGTCGGTGTACGCCCGCGCGGTGCAGGTCTATAACGACGGCTGGCTCGTGTACGATAAGAACGATCCGAATCATCAACCCAGAACCGACTTCATGCTGGGGCGCGAGCCATGATCGCCTTTCTTCTCGCTCAGACCATCGCGATTACCGGAGGCACCGTCTATCCCGTCTCCGGGCCCAAGATCGAGAATGCGACGGTGCTGATTCGTGACGGCCGGATTGCGGCCGTCGGGACCAATGTCGTCGTCCCCGCCGGCGCGACGCGCATCGATGCCGCCGGCAAGTGGATCACGCCGGGGTTGATCGACGGCGCCGGCCAAATGGGGTTGCGGGAAATCGGCGCCGTGCAAAACACCAACGAATACACGCTGCGGGGGAACGAGGTCGCTGCGGCGTTCAACGTGCTGGAGGGGATCAACCCTGCATCGACGTTGATCGCGGTAAACCGCATGGAGGGCGTGACAACGACCCTCGCGGTGCCCACCGGCAGTCTTATTTGGGGGCAGGCGGCGCTGATCGATCTCGACGGCGCGACGATCGAAGCGATGCGTGTGAAGTCACCCGCGGCGATGGTTGCGGACCTGAGTGAAGGATCCAAGGACGCCGGCGGTGGATCCCGTGCCGGCGTGGCGCAGCGGCTGCGTCGGGTGCTCAACGACGCGCGCGAGTACGCTACACGGCGTGCCGATTACCGGCGGCGCCAGATCCAGGATCTCAGTGCGAGCGCGGCGGACCTCGAAGCGTTGCAGCCGGTGCTGCGGGGTGAGCTGCCGCTGATTGTCATTGCGAATCGCCGCAGCGACATCGAAACCGCGTTGCGCATCGCGAAGGAATACAGGCTGCGGCTGATTCTCGCGGGCGCGGCCGAAGGCTGGATGATTCCCGGTGAGATCGCCGCCGCCGGCGTGCCGGTGCTCGTCGAGCCGCTCGACAACATTCCGACCTACGACGCGCTCGGCATTCGCTACGAGAACGCCGCGCTGCTCAGCAAGGGCGGCGTGAAGGTGAGCCTGATGGAGACGGCGACCGAGAACACGCGCGACTTGCGCCAGCAGGCGGGCAACGCCGTCGCGACCGGCATGACGTGGGACCAGGCACTGCGGGCCGTGACGCTGACGCCGGCGGAGATTTTAGGCGTGGCCGATCGCTACGGCTCACTGGAAGTCGGCAAGGTCGCGAACGTCGT
>Ga0137418_10002775_pt1 | contig 16032 bp, 10 predicted proteins | sample CZODoug3_1_2_16f_FD_122242 | JGI IMG/M metagenome (GOLD analysis project Ga0137418, IMG submission 122242) | Vadose zone soil fungal communities from Angelo Coast Range Reserve, California, USA - CZODoug3_1_2_16fungal (Hybrid Assembly) | ecosystem: Environmental > Terrestrial > Soil > Vadose... | reverse complement strand
GGAAAATCCAGGCGACCGGCGCTATTCGGGAGTGAGCCGATGACGGCCCTTCTTGCGGCGCGCCGCAAGCACCCTGCGGCCTCCGGCGGTCTTCATGCGCGAACGGAAACCGTGCGTCTTGGCGCGCCGGCGCTTGCGCGGCTGATAAGTGCGCTTTGGCAAAGCAATCCCCCTTATATTCTACGGATCGCAGCCTCACAAATTTCAGGCCGCATCCCACAAGCCGCATCCGCGGCTCTCTGCGAATCAGTTAGTGTAAGCGACCCGCGCGCACACGGTCAAGAAAGCAGGCTGAATCCCTCGGTGTCTGAGTGCTAAAACGAAGATGTCCGGTAACCCGACTTCCATGATAGCTCTTTGTCAAAAGGGCGAAGCTCTTCCCCCAGGATCGGAAGTGTGATCGATCGTTGTGAAATGAGTAACATCTTGCTCAGGCACTGCGAGTGGAGTTTATACAACCACTCCGCATCACGGCAAGAACGCCGGAGGGGAAGCGCAGCTAGTTAACAATTACTTGAACGGTCTTCGAATGGTTGAGATTACCCGACGTGCCAGTTAGCGTGAGCGAATACGTTCCTGCCGGCGTACCTCCGGAACTCACGGGCATCACCGTGAGCATCGCCGTTTTTGTCACTCCGCCGTAAGACCCAGTTATGGTCACCGGCGTGGAAGTGGCAACGGACCCGGTGCTTACGGTGAACGTTGCACTGGCTTCTCCGGCCGTCACTGTCACGCTGGCAGGCACAGTCGCCGCAGCGCTGTTGCTAGAAAGAGATATCGGCGCCCCGCCATTCGGAGCTAGCTGATTTAGCGTGACCTGGCCGGTAGCAGTTCCGCCTCCGTTGATGGTGCTTGGGTTCAGCATTATCGAATACAATGCCGCCGGGCCGAGCCCGCCACCCGCGTAGCGGCCGCCGCAGGAATACGCGCAAAGCGACAGCGCGACCACCGCGGCCGTTTTTGCGAGACGCAGTCGCGGCTCAGAACTCCATTTTCGCCCGAAAAATCCTAGTAACGCTGCAAGCACGGCCACACACGCCAGCCGCAATGCCCATGCGTACGAGGGTAATCGCAGAGGCGAGGTTCGAGGCAGGTCCGGTAGTGATACCATGTTTCGCGCCGTCGTCGTCAAAGTGACCGTGGCCGTTGCCATGTTTGTACCGTTCAGCGTCAACACCGAAGGTGAAACACTGCAAGTCGCTCCCGCTGGCGCACCCATGCAACTCCATGTCACAGTCTGATTGAATCCGTTCTCCGGTGCCGCAGACAGAGTAAAAGTTGCTGTTTGTCCTGCGGCTATCGTCTGGCTGAGTGGGGATACGGAAACCGTGTAGTCGGGAGTCCCGCCGCCTCCTGATAGAGACTGGAGTGCCGGAACCAAATCCAAGCGGCCGTGGCCCATGCCCGTTTGAGTTAGTGGCGCCGCATTTGCTGTCGCTGTAGCGGACTCAGATTCGGTGATGGCGGTCCTGAGGGCGTGCAACAGCGCTGCGCCCCCCGAAACAAAAGGAGCGCTGAAAGAAGTGCCCCAGCCCGATGCGTACGTACTGTACGGGTAGGTAGTGACAATCTGTTCGCCCGGTGCCGCCACCCATACGATGGAGTCTCCATAATTCGAGAACGATGACCGCGTGCCATCGGTCGACGTCGTTGATCCCACCGAAGCCACACCCATCACATCGCTTTGCAGCGCCGCAGGATACACAATCTCCTGCGCGCCATCGTTTCCGGCTGAAGCCACGCACGTCAGGCCGAGCTGGTTCGCATAGTCGAGTGCGTTCTTCAATTCCGTAGACGAAGTCTTCGTATCGAAACTCATGTTGATGACGTTGGCGTTGCCTTGCTGCACCGCGTAGTAGATCGCGCGTAAAATATCCGACAGATTCGCTTTCCCGTCCGATTTGAATGTCTTCAACGGTAGAAGTTCGGCAGTCGGCGCTACCAGGTGGATAATTCCCATCACCATGGTGCCGTGGCCGAACGCTGCGTATTGGTTTGTGTCTAGAAAGGTGGCGGTGGACTGGTCCAATATCGCGGCGCTCTCTTGATTTACCTGCGCCGGCCCAGAACAGGTCGTTGTGCAACTCGGCGTCGGGGAACCCGAAGGCAAGTCATTCATTTCTGAAGCGCCCGGCTGATTCCTGGTGAAGTCGTAGCCCTGCAGCAAAACGCTTTTCAGCACCGGGTGATTGGGGTCCACCCCGGTATCAATATCGGCGACGATGCCTGCGCCAGTCACCTTGAAGTCGCGCTGTGCGGTCTGCACCTCTACAACGCCGGCCGCAGGCTGGTTTACATAGGAATTCCAGGCGGTCGTTGTAGAGCCTGCAGGATAGACGACCGGAGTTCGATCCGACATCAGTGTCGGATCCAGCGGAGTGGGAACTACATTCAGCCCCCCGACCAGACTCAATACTTGGTCCACCTCCGCGTCAACGAACCCGGCCACGCCGTTTAGAAGTGTGAGGAGGTTCGCTAGGGGAAGGGGCGTCGTCACGAGAAACAGTTGCCCCAAGCTACCGTCTAGGTTCCCTACCACTGTACAAGTGGTGGGAAGCAGGCAAAGAGTCTGAAGTGCTGAAAGGTTAGTCGTTCGAACGATGACTCCGGTGTCTGCCCTCGCCGAAGTCACGAATGAAAAGAATACAATCAGGCCCGCCAGCCACATTCGGCATCTCATGGCGCAACTTTCCTCGAACCCATGCTCGTCAGCAGCAAGCGCATTGTTTCTCCGTCCTGCGTGTCGCAGGAGATGATCAGCACTCTTTGCCGCCTCCGAGTACACTCTTCTCCCCTCCACCAGAGGACAGCGGCTGGCCCGTACTCATGGGTGTGCGACGTTGATTTATTTCGGAACATATAGGTGATTTGGAGCCTGTGGAAGATGGGATTTGCTTGATTTCTCGGTAAGGTAAAGCCCTGAATAGGCCTGGTCCGCGCCGGCCGCTTTTGAAATCGCCGGTCAGCCATGCGATTAGGACCCTAAGCCGATTATTGTGGAACGCGCGACGCAGAAACGGGAGGCAACGCTGCTGTACAGTGTATTCACTATCCGGAATTCAGGATAAAACCGAATGGATAAGCGACGGAAATGTGCCGAACATCGTTTCCATGCCCTGCGAGGTGGCAGGTAAGCGATGAAAACGGTGAACTTACCAAGAGCTAGCCAGTGCGAAGACCGGAAGGCTTCGATTTTCGGCGCTGCGTGTCTCAATGTCAGTCTATTTCTGGCACTGCTGTGCGTGCTCTCAATCCCCACCTGGGCGCGTACGTCGCAACAGGAGCAGTCTAGAGAAAAACTTGGCTCCTTGACGAGTCTGGGAGAAGTCTATGTGAACGATTCGCCCATTTCCGTCATGTCCACCGTTTCTTCCGGCGCCAAAATTCGCACCGGGGAATCAGGCGAGGCGACACTTGCCGTGGCCGGAAAAGTCACCCTCAAGATTCGTCCGCTCAGTCAGGTCGTACTATCCGGAAACGAACAGTACACCGCCGAATTGGAGAAAGGCACGGTTCTGTTGAATTCGGTTCCCGGCTCGGACGGATTGATCGTGCGGATTGGGAACTACATTGTTGTCCCCTCAGTTAAATCAATAGCGACCGCCTTAAGAGTCACTAAAGCGCAGGACGGTTCTTTCCTCGTTTATTGCTTGGACGGCAGGATTGGCGTTCTCACGGTGGAAGGCGAGTCCGGGCAGCTTCTGCAAGCGGGGCAGTCGCTGACCGTTTCGGCGAAGTCTGAGCTGCTGGCATCCTCGTCCACGCTGAAATCAAAAGGGCATTCTCATACGCGCTGGATTCTTCTCGGTCTGGCAGGCGCAGCGGGGGCCGGTGCTGCGGTCGCGTTGGCGCACCGCGGAGGAAACCAAACGGTGACGCTTCCATAGCACCCAACGCTCTTGGCTCTATTTGGCGGAAGAAACGGTATCAACAAAAATCCGGAGCGTTTGAATTCGCGCCCTCTTCAGCAACGAGCGCCCACGGGAGATTTCTCTGCGCCGCCGCAAAATCGCATCAGGACTTAGGTGTCGCAGAATTCGAAAGCCGGAAGACGACAGCTACATCCATCTCAGTTTCCACTGGCTGGCCAGCCAGCTTGGTTTGCGTATACTGCCACTGCCGAACCGCATTCACGACCGCTGCCTCAAGAATCGCCGGGCCGCTCATGGGTTGCAAGCTTTTCACTGTCCCATACCGGTCCACAACGGCGTGCAACTTCACCGTGCCCTGAATGCCTTGTCGCTTTGCTTCCTCCGGATAAACTGGCACCACTCGTGAGAGCAAGTGTCCGAGCTCCAGACTGGCTCCCTGTTTTTGTTTCTTCGAACCACGTTCATCCGCACGAAGCGACGGGTATGGATCAGTCAGTACGGAAACTTCCCCGGTCACCTGCACCGCTGTCACCGGCTGTTTCACAAGCGTTGCAGCAGACGCGGCTTCTTTCAGTGGCGGGAGCGAATTTGCCGCCACTTGGCTGGCGGAACTTTCCACGGATTGCTTCGGCTCCGTGCTGGCTATGCTTTCGGGAACCTTCGTTGTCAGATTCTCTGACAGAGAATTCTCCGCTTGCGGCGCGGCAGTGGTGACGCGAGGGCTTGACGCCGTGCGCTTAATGCCGTGCATCACCGGAAGCGCAATTGCCGCCCGCGTCTTGGAGCGATGGGCACGGCTCTCCGTTGGCGGGAGCTCGAGTTCGTGCTGCCGCGGGTTGCGCTCCTCCGTTTTCTGCGGGTGAATGTCCGGGGCGTTGGTGGGAGACAAGGGAGCTTTCTCTGCATTTGGCTTGTCTACATTCGGCGCGCTCTGCGCTACGTAACCACCCTTTTCTGTGTGAACACTAGGTAGGCTCGCAATCCCTGCTATGGCAAGTGCAATTACGACTGCCGAAGTTAATATGGCAGAAGGTCCGACGTATCCTCTTGTTCTTGCACCTGAAGTTAGTGGATCGAATACGGGCTTTTGCGCGAATCCAGGTTCGATCTTCGGCGGGGATTTCTGTGACGCGGCGTGGGATGCTTCGATCGGGCTGGGTGTCTTTTCAGGGCCCCGGCCTGTCAACGCAGGCCAGGAGGACGCCGCTATTGCCACCGGGTGCTCATTAACCACACCGTTTGAGGGGGCATCTGCCGGGATAGGTATTCTCATCCTGGGCAGTTCGCGTCCCTCCTGGTGTATGATACGCGCTTGCGGAAGCCTAAAGGCCTTTTCTTGAGCTTTAACCGGCAATTCGTCTCGACGAATCCGCAGGGCGATCCTAGAGCGCGCCTCGTCCTTCAGATTCACGAATCGTATCCCCGCCTCTCTTTTCGATTCACTCAGCCAGGCAATCTGCCCGGAAACTTCTAGCGAGTCCTTCGAATCCGCGAAATGAATCCGAATCGTGGGAAGGTCATCCTTGGCCAGCCTCACGGCTACAATAAGGGCAAGTCCGCTCTCGCTAATATTCAAGAGCATACCGGCGTTGTTCGGGCCCACTTCAACGTGACTCAAAGGCATGATTGGGCGACGGGGATGAACACGTCGTTCGCAAAATTGGGCCGAAGCGCCTCGGATTGCTGGTTCGTCGGTACTTAGGGGAATTGATTCAGGGAAAGACTCCGTCACAGGTCCAGCGGACCGATTAGTAAGGATCTTGGTCTCTTCATGCGGTCCCGGCGCGAGTTTGCTCGTGTTCACAAAGGTGAGGGGAGTAAAAGGGTTTGGCAAGGAAACCACGGGTGCTGTTGCTTTTGCATCACTGGCAGAGCGGTGAAATGCGTACAATTCAGGCTCCGGCGCAGGCCTCGATCTTTCGAGGGCAAGCCAATTCCTGATGACTCTACGCGTCTCCTCGGGCAAGCCGACGAGTCTTATACCTACCGTCTTGCCGGACCCACTTTTCCACTTGATCTGTCCAATGGCTTCGATCCAACCACCGGCTCCTGGCAACTGAATCCGCATTTTTAGAGGACTGTCGCCACGCAGAACCATGGCGGCAGACATTCCTATTCCGTCCTCTGTCATGTTGTAGACGACCCCTCCGTTGACATTCTCTATGTCCGCGTAGAGGGGAGGGTTAACTGCCGTGCGTGTCTTGTCCCGCCGTTCTGCGAGCGCAGTCGCGTTTTGCGCGCTGTCTTGTTTTCCCAGCATGCCCTTTGCCTGTTGATGAGAGCTTTATGAATGGCCCGCCATCAATCACTTAATCATAGGTTCGCGCCATTTCACGTACAATCAGGTAAAACCCTGCAAGCGTTCTGTGCCCGAGAAAACGGAGGCGCCACTCATTTGGACGATTAACGCGCTTGCCGGAAAACTGGGTTCCGGTACCCTCATGTAGAGCGCAACTGGGTGTATCACTTTTCCCCGCGCTATAGCCTACCCACCGTCAAGAACGCGGGCAAATCAGCCTTTCTTGGCTCGGTATTCGTCGTACGCCGCCAAATAGCGATCCACGTCTTTGCGCAACAGATGGTAAGGGGTCGAAAGGCGCAGCTTCGAGGGGTCGCCACCGCGAATGCGGATCTTTTTGGTCTGCCACAGCCAGTTTTCCAGGTCCATCCTCTTTAGCCCTGGCACGTTCACCGTCGCGATGCCGCACCGCAGCGTGGCATCGGGTGAAGTCCACGACTCCGCCCCGCGCTTGACCATCTCGCCGAGAATGTAGTCGGCTGTCTCGCGGTGCCGCTTCTCAATGCGCTCCATGCCGATGTCGCTGGCCAGCTTGATGGACGCCCGCAAGCCCCACAGCGCCGGTACATTCGAGCTGCCGATGCGCTGAAAGCGCTCCGCGCGAATCTTGGTATCGTCCCAGCCCTCCGTCGCAATGGTGCTCCACACGCGATCGATCACTTCATCGCGTACATACAAGAACCCCGATCCCTTCGTGGACTGCAACCATTTGTGCGGGCTCGACGAATACATGTCGCAGCCAAGTTCGTGCACATTGAGCGACATCATGCCGACCACGTGCGCCCCGTCCACCGCGGAAAGGATGCCCTTCGATCGCGCCAGCGCGCAGAGTTCTTTAGCGGGCAGCACCACACCGGTCGCGGTTGTAATGTGACTAAAAAAGAGAACGCGAGTTCTCGGTGTGATTGCGTCGCTGACGAGATTCAGCACCGCGGCCGCATTCGGCACCGGCTTCGGCAGCGTAATCTTCTTCACCACAATGCCGTAACGCTTGGCGCGCAGGTTGAAGGGATGCTCGCCGCCGGGATGCTCTTGGTCCGTCATCAACACTTCGTCGCCGGCCTTCAGGTCCACGCCATTCGCGATGTAGCTGTTCGCCTCCGTGGCATTGCGCAGCAGCGCAATTTCATCCCGTTTGCAACCGACAAACGCAGCCAGTGGATCGCGAAACTCGTTCCAGGCCGCATAGCCCCAAATCGGATAGTCTTCCGGATCGCTCTGCGCCATCTTCTCCGTCTCGTTGTAGCCATCGAAGATGGCCCGCAACACCGGCGCAGGCGAAGACCCCACCGTCCCGTTGTTCAAATACACTTCGTCCGCGGGGATCAGAAACTGCTTGCGCAGCTCCGTCCAATAAGCTTCTTCGTTGGAATCGTAAAGCCCGCGATCCGGCAGTTGACGGGGCGCTTGCGCAAGCTGCGCAAAAAGCTCGCCGCCAAAATTCAGCGCCGTCCCAACCGCCGCGGCGCCCGCAAACGAAGACAGAAATCCTCGACGGTCGATCATCGCAATCCTCCGGCACCAACGTTGCGCGGATTCTATCGCACTATTGCGCCTCAGCAACCGCCTTGCTCGTAATTCCTTGCTCTCCCTCCTTGCCCGGATTACTGTACGTAGGCCAGCCGGAGAGGAAGTGAAAATGATTCTGCGCGCGCGTGTCGCCGCCCTACTGGCAATTCCGTTGGCGTTTCTGGTGGCAAGCCGTTCCTTAGCTCAAGAAAAATCCGGCACCACCCAGGACGTCGAAAAGCGCCTGAAAGCCGGACAGAAACCGCAAGCCAGCGCGCCGCTCGACAACGTCTTGAAGACGCTTTTCGCCGCGCACACCTTTCAGCAAGCCGCCATCTCCCCTGACGGCAACTCCGTTGCCTGGGTCGAAGACGTTCACTCCAAGAACGGCGTGGTCTCGGGCAGCACGGTGATTTACGTGAAAAATCTCAAAGGCGCCGCGCCGCCACGGCGCATCAGCGCCGGTGTCGCCGATTCTTTGCACGCCGAGAGCGATGTCGCCTGGTCGCCTGACAGCGAGAAAATCGCTTTCCTCTCCGACGCCGCGAAAAAGGGCCAGCTCCAGCTCTATGTAACCAGCGCGGCAGGCGGCCCAGCGAAAATGCTCACCAATGTCAAAGGCTTCCTGGCGAATCCCGGCTGGTCACCCGACGGCAAGACCATCGCGGTCCTCTTTACCGAGAACGCCACGCGCGCCTCCGGCCCCCTCGTTGCCGAAACCCCCGAAACCGGCGAAATCAAAGACGCCTTCTTCGAGCAGCGCCTGGCTCTGATCGATGTCGCCGGCGGACAGCCCGCCGCGGCGGGCAAGCTGACCCAAATCACTCCCGCCGACACGTACATCTACGAATACAATTGGTCGCCCGACGGCAAGCGCTTCGTAATCAGTTCCGCTCCCGGCAACGGCGACAACAACTGGTGGATCGCCGAGCTATCCACGCTGGACGCCGCCACCGGCCGGATGAAATCCATCTATAAGCCGAAGCTGCAAATCGCCAACCCTGTCTGGTCGCCCGACGGCAAACGAATCGCCTTCATCGAAGGCATCATGAGCGACGAAGGGCTGACCGGCGGCGACATTTTCACCATTAGCAGCGACGCCGGCGAGGCGAAAAATCTCACGAAAGATATGAAAGCCTCCGCTGCGTGGCTGGGCTGGCAGCCGAACGGGAAAATACTCTTTAGCGAGTTTGTCGGCGGCAACAGCGCCATTGCCACGCTGGATCCCGCCACCGGCAAGATCGAACAGCGTTGGTCGGGCGAAGGGGCGCTCAGTTCGGCCGGCATCTTCGGTTTCCTGCTTTCTGCCGCAAAAGACGGCAAGACCATCGCGGGCATCTTCCGGTCGTACAGCCACGCACCGGAAGTCGTGTTGATCACCGGCGAATCTCCTACGCCCACTCCGGTGACCACCCGCAACGCGAGCCTCAAGCCGGCGTGGGGCGAAGCAAAAAGCATCGCCTGGAAAAACGACGGCTACGAAGTGCAAGGCTGGCTGCTGTATCCTCGCGATTTTGATCCCGGCAAGAAATATCCCCTCGTCGTCTATGTCCACGGCGGGCCTTCTCACATCTCGTTGTCGCACTGGCCCGGCAGCCGAGATTTTGCCTCGGGCCTCGCCGGCATGGGCTACTTTGTTTTGTCTCCCAATCCGCGCGGCAGTTTCGGCCAAGGCGAAGCATTCACCCGCGCCAACGTGAAGGACTTCGGCTACGGCGACTTCAAGGACATCATGGCCGGCGTCGACGAAGCCATTCGCGTTGCGCCCATCGACCCCAACCACCTGGGCATCGCTGGCTGGAGCTACGGCGGCTTCATGACCATGTGGGCAGTCACCCAGACCAATCGCTTCAAGGCCGCCATGGCGGGGGCAGGTCTGTCCAACTGGCAGTCCTATTACGGCGAAAACCTAATTGACCAATGGATGATTCCGTTCTTCGGCAAGTCCGTTTACGACGATCCCGAGGTCTACGCCAAGAGCTCGCCCATCAACTTCATCAAGAAGGTCAAGACCCCTACCCTGATCCTAGTCGGCGACAGTGATGGCGAAGTTCCCGCCCCGCAGTCTTACGAATTCTGGCACGCCCTCCGGACGCTCGGCGTGGAAACCCAATTCGTGGTCTACGAACACGAAGGCCACATCTTCGCTAATCCCAAGCACCAGCGCGACGTCATCGCCCGCACCCTAGCCTGGTTCGACGCACACCTTCGCCAATAGCTACGGAGCGTTTCAGCATTGGAATCGGTTTCGCAACCGGGAACTTAACTCGGGAACGGCTAGACAAGGGGGCGCGGTGTTTTGCGCCCTACCAGGAGAGAAACAGGACCACCCACGGGAGCCGCGGACTAACCCCCCGAAAAACGCACACAGCCCGAAAATGAAAAAGGGGGCTGGTGCAAGCCCCCTTTTTCCTTAGAACTGACCCCCCAAAACCGGAAACCCAGTCGAGGTTGGGATCCGGCCACCCCGGGAAGCCAATCTTTTTTAACAGAATTGCCGTAGAGGAGAGCAAACCGTGTGCCAGCGTGTTAGCAGAAATTCACAGTCAAGCACCTACATGAAACTACGGGAGTTAGCCTAATTTGAGTGTCCGCTGCTGCAAAACAGCCGATTGTCGCCTACAAAATCCCACAGGCAAATCCACATCTACATCCATTCTTTGGGAGAGACACGGCTGTTACACCGATGTGACACACTAATTCTGTCCCGAAAATTCGTCGGTTGGAAGCGCGGAAGGAGCATTTCGACAAGAAAACAACGTCGCGGACGATCAGGCCCCGATGGATTCGCGCAACGCGTCTGCCAGCGACTGACTGTAACGTTGGACGTCCGCATCGTGCTCCGCTTCGACCATCACGCGGGCCAGCGGTTCCGTCCCCGAGTAGCGCAACACCACCCGGCCATTGTCCCCGAGCGCCGATTGTGCCTCGGCAAGGGCGCGCGACACTCGCGGCAGCGACTCCAGTGGCGGCTTCGATTTCACCTTCACATTCACGATAATCTGCGGATAGTCCTTGAGTCCCGTGATCAAGGATTCCAGTCTGCCGTTTATCGAAACCAGCGACGCAATCTTCACCGCCGTCAGCAAACCGTCCCCGGCGGGCGAGTCGTCCAGAAAAATCACGTGCCCGGATTGTTCGCCACCCAAAACATTGTTGCTGCGCAGCATTTCCTCGAGCACATAACGGTCGCCGACGGCGGCGCGAGCCAGTTCGATGCCCTCCCGCGCGAGCACTCGCTCTAGTCCGAGGTTCGACATTGAGGTGGCCACCACCCGGTTACCCTTCAGCTTTCCCGCCGACTTCAACTGGCGTGCGGCCGCCAGAAGAACCCCGTCACCATTGACAACCCTGCCCGACTGGCAGACAAACATTGCGCGGTCCGCATCGCCATCGAATGCGATTCCCAGCCCTGCGCGCTCCGCCACCACGCGCTTTTGCAATCCTTCCAGGTGCAGCGAACCGCAATCCGCGTTGATGTTGCGCCCGTCTGGCTCCGCGCCCATGGCAATCACCTTCGCGCCCAGGGACTCAAAAAGCTCCGGACCAAGTTTGTAGGCAGCCCCGTTGGCGCAGTCCAGAACCAAGCGCAAGCTGGAAAGCTTGGCGCCCGGAATTACCTTGCCGCGCAGGAAATCGAGATAGCGGGCGTCCAAAGTTTCGTCCGCCACCAGGGCCGGCCGATTCTTGGGCGCCGGTTGGCGGCGGTGTTTCAAGATGTCCTCTTCCAGGGTTTCCTCGACCGCATCCGGAAATTTCATCCCGGCGCTCGAGAACAGCTTAACGCCGTTGTCCTGAAAGGGATTGTGGGAGGCGGAAATGACCACGCCGGCCTGAAAACCTCTTTGCCGCACCAGACACGCGACTCCGGGCGTGGTGATAATACCCGCGAAATCGACCGACACTCCCGCATTGCCAAGCCCAGCGGCTAGAACGGCGGCGATGTGCGGGCCAGACTCGCGCGTATCCATCCCGAGCAGCACGCGCGCTGCGGGACTCGTCTGCTTCAAATAGGTCCCCAGCGACCGCCCCGTAGCGTACAACGTGCCGTCGTCCAGCGGCGGCGTGCCTGGCATGCCCCGAATTCCGTCCGTTCCGAAGAGTTCTTTAGGCATCAGCAGGGGCGGTCTTGAAGGAAGACCGCGAAAGGGCCGACCGCTGGTGGTGATTGGCCTGAATTGAGTTTAGCATGAGCCTCCGCGCAATTTGCCTTGGGGTGTGCTGGTAATCACCGCACGCCGGCGGGCTTACCTGCTTTCTCACTTCAGCCCGTACTTCTTGCGCTTTTCCAACAGTGTCTTGCGGCTGATACCGAGAATCGTCGCGGCTTGCGTGATTTTGTAGCGCGTGCCTTCCAGCGTCGCGGCGATAACTTCCTTCTCCACGTCTTCCAGAGACCGCAGGCCCGCGGTCATTCCGGACGTTCCCGCCGCAGCGGCTCGAATATTTTCCGCAAAATGCTCGGGCTCGAGCACTTCCACGCGATTAAAAACGACCGCGCGCTCCAGCGCGTTGCGCAACTCTCGGACGTTTCCTGGCCAGTTGTACGCGGCCAGCATCCTCCGCGAAGCTTCGCTCAGCTGCACGCCTGAGCGGGCGTGCACCAGGGACAGTGCCGCCAAAAAGTGGTCCGCCAGAGGCAGAATGTCAGCTTGGCGCTCCCGCAGCGGCGGCATCGCGATGGTTAGCACGTTCATGCGAAAGAACAGGTCTTCGCGGAACCGGCCGGCGGTCACCGCCGCGGGAAGGTCCACGTTGGTCAGCGCCACCAGGCGGGCCTCGATGCGCAGTGTCTCGGTTCCGCCCAGCCGTTCGAACGCGCGCTCTTGCAGCACCCGCAGCAGCTTGCTCTGCGCCGCCGCCGAAAGTGCGGCCACTTCGTCCAGCACGATGGTTCCGCTGCCGCCAAGTTCAAAGCGTCCGAGCTTGCGCTCGACGGCGCCGGTAAACGCACCACGCTCGTGGCCAAACAATTCGCTTTCCACAAGCTGCGCAGGGAGGCTGGCGCAATCGATCTTGAGAAACGGCGCGTCGCGACGCGGCCCCAGTTCGTGAATCACCCGCGCCAGGTAATCTTTGCCCGCGCCACTCTCGCCGGTAATCAGCAGGGTGGTAAACACCGCGGCGACTTTTTGCGCCAACTCAAAGAGACTTTGCGACGCCGGGTCCACGGAGATCCACGGCGGCCGCTCCGCTGTCATTTTGAAACCGCTTCGCCGGGGGCATGTGAACCGCCCATCGCCACGTTTCGCGTCCCGCGCGGGGTGCCATGGCCGGATGCTCCTTCCGGCTCGTCTGGAATTTCCAGTTTTGGCGCCGAGCGCCATAGCCGTTCGAGGTCGTAGTAGCGCCGCGCCTGCTCGCTGAATACGTGGATGATGAAGCTCCCAAAATCGAGCAATGCCCATTCCGACGAGCCCCGCCCTTCACGGTGCTCCGGCGAGCGCCCCAGCTCTTTGTAAAGCTGCTCCTCGATCTCCGTGCAAATCGCCTGCACCTGCGGCGTGCTGAATCCCGTGCAAATCACGAAGTAGGAAGTAAACGCACCCACTTCGCTGAGATCCAGAACAGAAATGGCCGCTGCTTTTTTGTTCTGCGCCGCCTCGACCGCCAGGCGCACACCCTGTGGCAATGAGTTGTAGTTCACCGGTAAAGACCCTGTTTCAGAATGTATTCCTCGACGTGCGTCGCGACAAGTCCATGAATCGCTTGTCCGCGATGCGTGCGCCGCCGAATGTCCGTTGCGGAAACTTCGCTGGCCACGTTCTCCAGCAAATACACGCTGGTGCGATGCAAGTGCGCTACCACGCTGGACTCATGCACCGCCTCGGCATCTCTTCTTTTCCCGTCGCGCCCCATCAGCTCCGGCGGAATCACCAGCCGCAGCGCCTCCGCCCGAATCCCCGGCCGGTTCGCCACGATAAAATCGCAAAGCCCCAGCAGCGTCTCGTATTCTTTCCAGGTCGGAATATCCAGAAACGCGTCCGCGCCGACAATGAAATAGATGCGGTCGCCGTGCCCGTGGTACGTGTGTCGGAAATACCGCACCGTATCCACCGAATAGTGCAGTTGCGCGCCGCTGAAATCTTCTCCCGCCTCCGCCACCGACGGAACAAAATGCGGATGCTCCGTGCACGCCAGCGCCACCATGGCAAATCGATGCGGAAAGGGCGCCAGGTGCTGCTTCAGCTTGTGTGGCGGCCTGCTCGCAGGAATGAAATGAATTTCGTCGAAATTGAATCGCCGGTCCGCGGCTCGCGCCACGGCAAGATGCCCGGAATGAATCGGATCGAACGAGCCTCCAAACAGCGCGATACGGCGAGGATGGTGTTTTGCGGCGGTGCGCTGCGCTTGCGCGGTGGTCAATACGCCTCCCAAGAGCTTATAACCTGCATCTTCTCACAAATTCTCAAGACGCGCGGTGCCCGTATCAGCGGCATTTTCGTGTGAGTCACGCTGCATCTCGGCCGCAGGCTCCGGCAGCGCTTTAGGAATCTTATCGAGCGCATCCGCAATCGATCTAACCAAATCCCGCACGCCCTCGCCCGTAGCCGCCGATATCGCGTGAAACTCCAGCCCGCGCTCCCTGCAAAATTCGCGCAGCGCCTCCAGCCGCGTGCGGTCTGTAGTGGCATCCAGCTTCGTCGCCACCACGATCACCGGCTTTTCCGCCAGCGAATCGCTGAACGCCTGCAGTTCTCCCGAAATCACTTCGAACGAATGAATCGGGTCCGCCTCCGAGGCGTCGCTGGTATCGATTAGGTGCACCAGCAACCGCGTGCGTTCGACGTGCCGCAAGAATCGAATGCCCAAACCAGCGCCCTCATGCGCCCCTTCAATCAATCCCGGCAGGTCGGCGACCACATACGTTCGCCCAATCTCTCTCCCCTCGCTGCCTCCGCCTCCGTCGGCATTCACAACTCCCAGATTCGGCTCCAGCGTCGTAAACGGATAGTTCGCAATCTTCGGCCGCGCCGCCGATATCACCGAAATCAGCGTCGACTTCCCCGCGTTCGGAAAACCCACCAACCCCACATCGGCCAGCAGCCGCAACTCCAGCCGCAAGTGCCGCTCTTCGCCGGGAAAGCCATCCTCATGTTCCCGCGGAGCCTGGTGCCACGGCTTCGCAAAATTTTGATTTCCGCGCCCGCCGCGCCCCCCTTGCGCCACCAGCACTCGCTGCCCCGGCGCCGCCAAATCCGCAATCGTCTCCCCGCTCGCGTCGAACACCAGCGTCCCCACCGGCACCTGCAAAATCATGTCCGCGCCCGAATGCCCGGTGCAATTCGAGCCTTCTCCGTGGCGCCCGCGATCCGCTTTGAATTCGCGATTGTAGCGGTAGCGTAGCAGCGTGTTGTCGTTCGGATTCGCTTCCAGGTAAATGCTTCCGCCGTGCCCGCCGTCGCCGCCGGACGGGCCGCCGCGCGGCACGAATTTCTCCCGCCGGAACGCCACGCAGCCGTTCCCGCCGTTCCCAGCTTTCACAAGGATTTTTGCTTCGTCAACAAACACAGTCCCTACTTCCTCTGAAAAAACGATAACATAGCCATTCAGCCTTGGTGCAAATCAAGAAATTCTCGGAGGTCCTTGATCGTGTCTCGTATCCGTGTGTGGCTGCGTCGCGCCGTAATCCTGTTCGTGCTTCTGGCCATTCTCGCTGGCGTCGGCGCCTACTTCCTTTATTTCCACCGCGACGCTCTGCCCGCCGCTCCGCAACACGCTCGCGTAGCGCCCACGATTAACCCGCTCAAGGGCCTCGCCGCCTGCTGGGTCGAAACCGGCAGCACCTTCACCGGCTTTCCTTTCGCCATGACCGGCAGCAGCATCCTCGTCAAGCATCCCGCCGGCGATCTCCTCATCGACACCGGTAACTCCATGCACTTCGATGACGAAATCGCCGGTTACCCGTTCCTTCTGCGCCTCACGCTCAAGAATCTGGCAGGTCAGCTAAATCCGGAAGTGCCGCTCCCGGAACTCATGCGCCTCGTCGGAGGCGATCCCGCCAAAATCCGCTGGGTGATTCTCTCCCACGTCCACCTGGATCACGCTGGAGGCTTGATGGATCTGCCCCGCGTTCCGGTGCTCCTCACCCGCGAAGAGCTGCAATTCGCCTTCGATCCCGCGGTGCAAGCCAAAGGCTTCGTGATTCCCGCGCATACGCAAAGATTTCCGCCCACCGACGCACCGACGTTGAAATTCGATCCTCGCCCGTACGAGACATTTGATGAAAGCACCGACCTCTACGGTGACGGCTCCGTCGTGGTCGTGCCTCTGCGCGGCCACACTCCCGGCAGCGTCGGCATCTTCGTGAATCTCGACCCGCATCGCCGCCTGTTCTACGTCGGCGATGCC